>Ga0310786_10000955_pt1 | contig 46090 bp, 43 predicted proteins | sample AusTroGonzalo_MG_FD_203881 | JGI IMG/M metagenome (GOLD analysis project Ga0310786, IMG submission 203881) | Bovine rumen microbial communities from tropical cattle in Woodstock, Queensland, Australia - Gonzalo_03 (v2) (version 2) | ecosystem: Host-associated > Mammals > Digestive system >...
TTTTATGCTGTGGTTATAGTGTTCTTATATTACTCTTATACTTCAGTTTGCCTATTAACGTATAAATAACGTATAAATCACCTATAAATAACCTATAAATCACGTATAAATTACATAAATATGAATATAAAAAAATAAAGTAAAAACAATATCAAATTTAAGATTTATGATTTATTATTACTGATGCAATAAAATTAGACAAAAACCGATAAAACCCATTTGAATGATTTTGAGCTTCGCTCCACACGATATTTGCTGCTAAAAATTCCTTAAAAAATGTATTTTTAGACAATTTTTACCATCAAATCTCGTTCTCTTGTAGAGGAAATCATTCAAATGAAAAAACACAAAAAACAATTGTTAAAAATATCTGTTGATTCGACATGTGGATGTATTTTGCTCAAAATAAAGTATTTACTAACATATAATTCGAAGTTAATAGGACAGTAGTGAAAAAGAAAAAACAACAAAAACATTATCGATTCAAATTGAAAAGCAAAGTGTTGATTAATGATTAATGAATAATGAATAATTAATAGAGGTTACGGGTGATGGGTTATGGGTGAGCGGTTACCGGTTACGGGTTATTGCTCTACAAGCGGCAAGCCGAGTGGAATAAAGGCGAAAGGAATTATAAAGGCGAAAGGCTAGAGGTTATTGGCGAAAGGTTATTGGCTAATGGCTATGGGGCGATGATTATGAGATTTGGGTAGAGGCTTGGCGGATTTCGTCCAATGTAAAACCACGTTGAAGAAGAAAGCGGTAAAGGGCATCTGACGATTCGTCCTTTTTGATTTTTCTTCTTTGTTCAATCAAATGGGATAATATGCGGAAATACTCGATTTCATCGATGGTATCAAGTGCCGCACGAATAGCGGGTGAAGGCAAATGTTTAGCCTTGAGCATGTATTCCATTTTAATTCGGCCCCAGCCCTGATACAGCAGTTTGTCGTGTACAAAAGCACGACAATAGCGTTCATCGTTTAAGAAGCCGTCGGTATAGAGAAAATCCACGATTTCATCGGCATTTTTTGTATCGCAGTTCCATTGCTTAAGTTTCAGCCGGACCTCCTGTTCGCAACGTTCCGCCGTGGCACAATACGTTTCTGCCTTATATTTCAATTCTGCCGGAGACCATTCTTTGTTTGCCATACATATCATTTTTTATAGTAATGTCGGAATATCCATATTCAGCCAGCAATTGGGCTACTTGCGTTCCGAAGCGGCTATTAATTTCGAAGAAGATGTTTCGACCAAGCTTTAGCGAAGCAATCTGTCGATAGAACCGTAGCGGGTCCGTATCCGGTACAAAGAGTGCCGAAGCCGGTTCGTAGTCCAAAACGTTCGAATCCATCGAACCTTTTTCGCTTTCGCAGACATACGGAGGATTGGAAACAATGATGTCAAATACACCGAGATTTGCACGTTCCGCTTTCATAATATCCAGTTGCAGGAAGTGTATCTGCAAGTTGCCGTTTCTCTGCGCATTGGCTGCGGCTGTGTTTATGATTGCTTCGGAAAAATCAAGGGCAGATACTTCGCAGTTCGGGCGCTTGGATTTGAGAGCCAAAGCTATAGCTCCTGTTCCGGTACCAATATCAAGGACAGAAAGAGGAGCGTCTTTGGGCATGGTTTGGAGAATCAACTCCACCAACTCAGCCGTTTCCGGACGAGGGATAAGTGTGTGTGAATTGACCAATAAATCGAGTCCAAACCACAAAGTATGCCCAAAAATATACTGAATTGGCTCTTTTTTTCGTAATCTTGACAAAATTATTTCGATATTCGAAATATTTTGTGTATCTTTGCGCGCTGAAATGGCAGCGCGGGACAAACCGGTTGTTTCTTCCATGACCCAAAAAGCCAATTCGCGGGCTTCATCAGGAGGATAAATGCCGTCCAATTGGGACTGAATATATGCCAAAGTTTGATTCACGCTGCAAAATTACAAAAAAATGTCCGAATATGCAAAATATATTTCGCGTTGTTTGCAATTAGCCCGTTTGGGAGCGTATTATGTTGCTCCAAATCCTATGGTGGGGGCAGTTTTGGTGCATGGAACGGGTGAAAATGCGAGAATCATCGGCGAGGGGTGGCATCGTCAGTACGGCGGACCTCATGCAGAGGTGAATTGCTTTCATTCGGTCAAACCGGAGGATGAAGCGTTAGTGGCAGAAAGTACGCTGTATGTCAGTCTGGAACCCTGTTCGCATTTCGGGAAAACGCCTCCGTGTGCGGATTTAATAGTAAGCAAAGGCGTAAAGCGTTGTGTAGTGGGGATGAAAGACCCGAATCCGTTGGTAGCCGGAGAAGGAATCAAACGGTTGGAAGCACATGGCATAGAAGTTGTAACCGGTGTAATGGAAGCTGAATGCCGTGAACTGAACAAACGGTTTATCTGCTTGCATGAAAAGAAGCGTCCGTATGTGATTTTGAAATGGGCAGAGACGGCGGACGGTTTTTTGGACCGAAAACGCCCGATTCCAACGGGGAAGGTGCGACCAGAAGAAGGACCATTGGTGATTTCAACGCCGTTGACAAAGCTGCTGGTTCATAAAATGCGGGCAGAGAATATGGCGATACTGGTTGGCGCGAATACGGCGTTGCTGGATAATCCGAAACTGACCACCACGAAATGGCCCGGTCGCAACCCGATACGGATATTGTTAGACAGGCATCAGAGGGTACCGAAAGACAGTCGTATCTTTTCGGATGAGGCGCAGACCATTGTATATAGTGAGAATACTGACTGGGCATATATTCTCAGCGACCTTGCCCAACGCGGCATCCATTCGGTGATGGTTGAGGGTGGTGCGCAAGTGCTCAACAGTATCATTCAAAGCGGCATATATGATGAAGTACATATAGAAAAAGGAACAATGACGATAGGAGACGGAGTAAAAGCTCCGCAAATAGGACGATTATGAGATATTTGAAGATTATAGTGTTGGCAGCTATCGGAGGCATGGTATGCAGTTGCACGCTATTCAACCGCAAGCATCATGCAGGTGCTGCTGCCGAAGTGAACGGACAATTTCTTGAGTTTGCCGAGGTAGATGCCGTTACAGCCGGATTAACGGGTGAGGACAGCGTTACCGTAGCAGATGCCTATATCCGGCAGTGGGCTACTGAAATTTTGTTATATGACAAAGCGCGCAGTTGGGTGAATGAGAAGGAATTGGAGGTGCTGGTGGAAGATTATCGGCGCAGTTTGTATGCTCATGCTTACGAACAACATCTGCTGCAGCGTATGTCAACGAAGATTCCGATGGCAATGGTCGATTCATTCTATCAGTCTCACAAAAGCCAATATGTGCTCAAAGAGGGGATTGTAAAAGGATTGCTTGTGATTGTGCCGAACGGTTCGCCCGATTTGGAAAAGTTGAAAAAAGCCATGCAAAACCCTACGGAGGATAATATAGAGCATGTGGAGAAATATGCGTATCGTTATGCTACGGGTTATGAATTGTTTACGAACGAATGGAAAACAACGAGTCAGCTGTTACTCTGGCTGCCAATGGGCAAAAATGATATGGCAGGGATGCTGAAGCAAAACCGCCAAATCGTGCTGGCAGACTCGGCTTCCACGTATGTGTTGCAGGTGACTGATATCCGGAATGTCGGCGAGGCTATGCCGATAGAATATGCCAAAGCAGAGATTGAGCCAATCCTGTTGCGAGAGAGGTCTCGGGAATTTATTAAGAACGAGCGTATCAAATTATATGATGATGCTGTACGATTCAAGAAAGTAAGGTTGTATGAAAACAAATAAGATATTAGCGTTGACATTGCTATTAGGCTGTCTGCCTGTAGCAGCAGACAATATCATCGATGAGGTGATTTGGATAGTCGGTGATGAAGCCATTTTGCGCAGCGAAGTGGAAGAGGAGCGGTTACGTGCCCAATATGAAGGACAGCAGATAACCGGAGACCCATATTGTTATATTCCGGAACAGTTGGCGGTACAAAAACTGTTTCTTCATCAGGCCGATTTGGACTCGATAGTAGTGAGCGAATCGTCTGTAAGTCATCAAGTGGATATGCGTATGGATTATTATATCTCGCAAATCGGTTCGAAGGAGAAGATGGAGGAGTATTTCCGCAAGACGGCTACCGAGATTCGCGAAGAGATGATGACGAATGTCCGCAACCAGATGATTATTCAGCAGATGCAAGCCAAACTGACGGAGAATATCAAACCTACACCGGCAGAGATACGGCGTTTCTATGCTACGCTGCCGGATGATTCGATTCCTGTTATTCCGGCACAGGTTGAGGTACAAGTGCTGAGTTTTGAACCAATCGTACCTCCGGAAGAGACGGAGCGTATCAAGAGTCAGTTGCGGGAGTTTACTGAACGTGTGACGAGTGGTAAAGCAGATTTTTCGATGTTGGCAAGACTATATTCGGAGGATGTGGAGAGCGCCAAGCGTGGCGGTGAACTCGGATTCTTAGGAAAAGGTCAGTTGGTTACAGAGTTTGCAGATGTTGCCTTTAACTTGAATGACCCGAAGCGGGTGTCACGTATTGTGCAAACCGAATACGGTTATCATATAATTCAACTTATTGAGAAGAAAGGCGACCGTATCAATTGCCGTCACATCCTGTTGCGTCCTCGTATTTCAGCAACGGATAAGGTCAAGTCTTTGGAGCGGTTGGATACGATTCGTTCACTTATCCAAGACAGTGCAACTATGACATTCGAGCAGGCCGTTATTCGGTTCTCGCAGGATAAGAATACCGCGTTGAATGCCGGATTGATGACGAACATGAATACCGGAAGCAGTAAGTTTGAATTTCAGGATCTGCCGCCTGAGATAGCCAAACAAATCTATACGATGTCGGTTGGAGATATCTCGGAGCCGTTTATTATGATGGACCAAATGAAGAATAAGGAAGTGTGTGCAATCGTTAAGTTGAAAAGCAAAACGGATGTACACAAAGCCAATCTGATTGATGATTTCCAAGTGATAAGGGGCTTGTTGGAGCAGCGGTTATCGGCCGAACTTATCCATGACTGGATTTTGAAGAAACAAAAGAACACCTATATACATATTGATGACAAGTGGAAAGGTTGTGATTTTGAGTATCCCGGATGGATTCATGATTAATGGTTCGTAGAATTGCATACATAGTATTATTGGTGGCAGTGGCGGCATTTGTGCAGGCACAAGACATGGTGTACCTGATACATTCGAACACGTTGAACTTCGATGAGAAGCGGCTGCCCGATGCGCAGATATTGCGAGGGAATGTAATCTTCCGGCATGATTCCGCGTTGATGTACTGTGATTCCGCCTATTTCTTCGACAAACAAAATTCGCTGCATGCATTTAGTCATGTGCGGTTCGTGCAAGGGGACACGTTATTCGGCTATGGTGATGCACTCTATTATGACGGAAATACGAAGAAAGCAAGATTGCGGAACAATGTAAAATTAGTGCATTACTCGACGGTGCTGACAACTGATAGTCTCAACTATGACCGTAAATCCAATCTGGCTTATTATTTTACCGGCGGAACCATCAAGGACAGTCTAAATACCCTTAATTCCGTTTGGGGGCAGTATCATCCGCCAACCAAACAAGCGATTTTCCGACAGCAAGTTACGTTAGAAAATCCTAATTTTACGCTATCATCCGATACTTTGAAATACAATACTGAGAACCATATTGCAGATATTGTCGGTCCGACAGAGATTGTATATGAAGAGGAGACCACTATTCTCTCCACGCTTGGGCAATATAATACCGAGAATGAGCAATCGACATTGTATGAACGGTCACAGGTTATTCATACGGACGGCAAACAAATGACCGGAGATACGATTTATTATGACAAGCAGAAGGGGTACGGGCGTGTTTGGGGCAATATGGAGATGAAAGATACGGTGCAACAGATGACGCTTTATGGCAATTACGGGGAAATGTACGAAGAGGACAGCCGCGGATTTGCCACTGATTCGGCGTTGATGGTTGACTGGTCAAGTGAAGATTATGCCTACATGCATGCCGATACATTGTTTACTGAAGATATACATTACACTTTGGATTCTACGGAAATTGATACGACATATAAGCAGGTCCGTGCCCATCATAACGTCCGAATCTATCGGGTGGATATGCAAGCGGTATGTGATTCAGCCGTGTATAATGGTTGGGATTCGATAATGGAATTATATACGGAGCCGGTTTGCTGGAACGAGAATAATCAGATTTCTGCCGATTTCATCGAGATTTTCATGCAAGACGGGGTTGTTCATCACGCGCATGGCACAGGAGCGGCAATGGTATCCAAGCAAGAGGCGGCGCGATACTTTGACCAATTGAGCGGTAAAGAGATGACGGCGTATATACAAGACGGAGAATTGGTACAGGTGGATGTAAGCGGAAATGCAGAGACGATATTCTATCCGCATGAAGATGACGGGACGTTTATCGGAATGAATCGGACGCAATCCAGTTATGTGCAAATATACTTTGAGAATGAGCAAGTGCACCATGTGCTCTTTACTACCGAAACGACCGGAACGCTCTATCCATTGAATCAGGTACCAGCCGGAATGGATAAATTGAGTGCATTCTTCTGGGCGACCAAGGAACGTCCTCATAAACCGGGTGATGTATTTGATAATCCGGAACGAACTCCCCGACCTGCGGGTGCGCCTATCAGCGCAACGGATGATAGTGAGGACAAGTCAAAAAATACCAACAAGACACCGATTAATCGCTCAACCAATACAAAGAACAAACGTAAACAATCACAGTTATGAAGATAAGACAGTTATTTTTAGTTGCACTATTGTTTGTTGCAATTAGTGCTATTGCACAAGAAGGCACGTCTGCCGTAGGTGTTCAATTCGGATTTGCTCAGACCGACTATCGATTGAACAGTTGGGATGTCAATGCCGATCCTACCAAGTTAGAGAACAGTCCGTTGAACGGATTTAAGTTGGGTCTTGTTTGGGATGCAACGTTCATTAAAGGCTTTGGTTCGATGATAGGTATCAACTATACATTCGGCACGTATAGCAGCAGTTGGAAGTCGGTAAATGAGAATATGCTTTACCCCCAAACCAAGGAGCGTAACACGTATCATCAAGGTGAGATTTTCGTGGATTGGCAATATAAGTTCCAAGTGGCAGGAGACACGTATATCATTCTCTATACCGGTCCTACAATACAATGTCAATTAAGCCTTACGACATCTACGTACACAAAGACTACGGATAATCAGGAAACCGAATTGAAAATTAACCGCTTTGACTACGATGATACTGCCATGCACCAAGATTATAGGCGGTTGAATGTGACTTGGGGTGTGGGAGCCGGATTCCAGTACGACCGGTTCTATATCCGTGGCGGATACGATTTCGGATTGATGAATCCCTATAAAATCAATGACTTTTCGGAAGTGTTCGGTCCTATATATGGTACCAATCAGGATAGTGGCCGTCATACGCGTGGTCGCGTTGACCAGTGGCACATTAAGTTAGGCTTCTTCTTTGCGCAATTCGGTAAATGATTCCTCGCGAGACGATAGACAGGGTTTTTGCAGCCGCCAAGATAGAGGAGGTGGTAAGCGATTATGTCACGCTGAAAAGGCGCGGCGCGAATCTTATCGGTTTATGTCCATTCCATAACGAAAAGACAGGTTCGTTCACCGTTAGTCCGAGCAAGGGTATTTATAAATGCTTTGGTTGTGGCAAGTCGGGTCATGCTGTCGGCTTTGTAATGGAGATAGAGCAATGCGGCTTTGCAGATGCCGTCAAGCAGATTGCGAAGAAATATCACATTGAAGTGGAAGAGCGGGAAATGACTCCCGAGGAGCAACAACGACAGGATGACCGCGAGTCCATGTTTGTGGTGAATGACTTTGCGAATCAGTGGTTTCAAGAGCAATTGTGGAAGACGGATGAAGGTCAGGCTATCGGGTTAAGTTATTTCCGTGAGCGTGGTTTGCGGGAAGATACGATAAAGAAATTCCAGTTAGGTTATTCTCCGGAACGTGGCAATCCTCTGGCGAAGGCACTCAAAAGCAAAGGCTTTGTAGAAAAGTATTTGCTGAATGATGTTGAGACGAAGATAGGTACCGGCGTGGTCGGGAAGTCTGAAGACGGACGGTTGTATGACAGGTTCCGAGACCGTGTGATTTTCCCGATTCATACTGTATCGGGCAAGACGGTGGCTTTTGCAGGCCGTATTTTGAAGAAGAAAGACAATGTCGGCAAGTATGTCAATTCGCCGGATTCTCTCATATATTCCAAAACGAATGAGTTGTATGGATTGTTCTTTGCCAAGCAAGCGATATCAAGGGAAGATTTATGCTATCTTGTTGAGGGTCAGATGGATGTTATATCCATGCACCAAGCGGGCATTGAGAATGTTGTTGCCAGCGGCGGAACAGCATTGACCAAGCCGCAAATACGCCTCATCCGTCGTTTTACATCGAATATTACGGTTTTATATGATGGTGATGCTGCCGGTATTCATGCGGCATTGCGAGGCATCGACATGTTCCTTGAAGAAGGATTTAATGTGAAGGTTGTTCTTTTGCCGGATGGAGAAGATCCTGATTCGTTTGCAAACAGCCATAATGCATCTGACTTTATTGATTATATCCAGCAAAATCAGACAGACTTTATACGGTTTAAGGGAAGATTGCTTAGTGTTGAAGCTGGTAGAGACCCGCAAAAACGAGCCAATTTAATCAAAGACGTGGTTGAATCTATTGCTCAAATCCCAGATCCAATCACGCGTCAAGTCTATATAAAGGATTCTGCTGACCAATTACATATTCAAGAGCAGTTACTTGTCAGGGAGGTTAGTCGTTTGAGAAGAGGTAAGGCTGTTGAAATGGCAAAACAGCATAAAGAGGAGCAGGAAAAGCAACAATTAGAGGCTGTTGCGAAATCAGAGGTTATTGAACCGGTATCAACAGGCACGGAAGACCGACAATCAACGTCTTCTCCTGTAACCGGCAAGCAAGCAGCCAAGTTGGAAGAGAACTTCCGTAATTTGTTGCAATTGATTATTCGTTATGGGGAACGTCCGTTATATGCGTTAGAAAATGGTGGTTATATTAATGTGGGGACATATATTATCGGGCAACTAAAGGAAGATGGAATAGAGGCTCCCAATGCCTTATATGAGAAGGTGATTGATGAGTTTGTTGCGCATAATACTGCGTCGGGTTTTGTTGCGGAAAAGTTCTTTAAATTCCATCCAGATGCGCAGATAAGTAGTTTTGCTGTGGATTTGATAGCTGATAAATATCAACTCAGTCGCATCTTTTCCCGTCAAAATGTTTCTGAGAATGTAACGCAAGAAGTGGGATTGCAAACCGATGCCGATCACTTGCCTGAATTAGTGCCGCAGTTATTGTTGGAACTTAAGCTGACGATTGTCAATATACGCATTGACAAGATGGCAGAGATGATGAAGGAAGCCCAAGAAAAGGATGATTGGGAAATGATGCGCGAATTGTTGAAGGCTCAACCTGCATTGTTAGCCATAAAGAACAATATCAGCAAACAGCTCGGTAATCGGGTAATAACCATTTGACAATATGCTATTTGACTCTATCGTATATGGTCCTATTCACTCACGGCGTTTAGGCATTTCTTTGGGAATGAATCTAATGCCGGTAGCAGATAAGTTATGCACATTTGACTGCGTTTATTGTGAGTGTGGATTTAACCAAAAAGTGTTGCATCCAAAGTTGCCAAGTCGTCAAGAAGTAGCGGAAGCTTTGGAAGAGAAATTGAAGGATTTGGAAGTATCTCCGGATGTGATAACTTTTAGCGGTAATGGCGAGCCTACTTTGCATCCTGAGTTTGAAGGAATAATAGCAGATACTTGTGCGTTGCGTGACAAGTATTGTCCGCAGGCAAAAGTAAGCGTACTAACCAACTCGACGCAATTGGGGCGTGCAGATGTAGTCAGGGCGTTGTGGCAATGTGATAATCGTATTCTCAAGTTGGATTCGGGAATAGACCGAACGATGCGGCTCATAGACCGACCTGTAAATAACCAATTAACGGTGGGACAGATTGTGGAATGGATAGCGCAATTTGATGGTGATTTTACATTGCAGACCTGTTTTTTACGCGGAGAAGTGCCTGATGGCGATGGTGTGACATTTATTGATAATACCATAGACGAAGAGCTAGCTGCTTGGTATAAGGTGGTGGAAGTGCTGAATCCCAAGGGGATTATGATTTATGTCATTGACCGTGCTACGCCGGTAAAGACGCTGGAGAAAATCCCGCGTGAGCAGATGGAAGCAATTGCCGCGCCGCTACGTAGTAAGGGTTATTCGGTAAGCATTAGTGCATGAGAGTTTTAGTAGCGCCACTTAACTGGGGACTGGGGCATGCCACCCGCTGTATACCGCTTGTCCGCCGCTATCTGCAAGAAGGCGCGGAAGTGTGGTTGGGCGGTACCGGTTCTTCGCTGCGGCTGTTAAAATCGTACTTTCCAGAACTGACATCTATAGAATTAGCGTCCCTTGCCATCCGCTATAATGCGGGCAGAAGTCAAGTGACTGCTATGTTGCGCGCGTTGCCACAATTGGTGTGGTTTGTTTGGGGAAATCGCAAGAAGATAGCCGAGTTGGTTAAAACTACGGCATTTGATTTGATTATATCGGACAATTGTTTTGGCGTTTGGTCGGAGAAGTGTGACTGTGTCTATATGACGCATCAGTTACACATCTGTTTACCAAAACATTGGCATTGGCTGGAAGGGATTGCCTCCAAATGTCATGCACACCTATATAATAAATATAAAGAGGTATGGGTGCCGGATTATGCCGGCGAACCGAATTTATCAGGTATATTGGGGCATCCAAAACAAATTGATAAACGGGTACGATATATAGGTCCTTTATCCCGATTTGAAAATGCAAATGGGGTGGAAGTTCCAACGGTTAGCGATACTTACGATGTAGTTGCCGTGCTATCCGGTCCAGAGCCGCAACGAACGATTTTTGAGCAGGAAATAATGGCACGGTATATGGGAAAAAGCGAACAAGTGCTTATTGTTCGCGGAAAGACCGATGAGCCTCAGCTGCGTATTAGTAAACAGAATATTACCTTAGTTCCCACTATAAACGATGAATCCCTTGTCGGTTTGTTGCGTGCCGCCAAGAAGATTATAGCCCGGAGTGGCTATACGACAATTATGGATTTGCATGTATTGGGTCTCATGGAGAAAGCGGAACTGCATCCTACTCCCGGGCAAAGCGAGCAGGAAGTATTGGTCAAGGATAGTGTTCGGGGGGCTTAATCGTGCGATAAAGGTTAGGCGGGATTATGTTGAGAATCAATAAATTATGAAGATTTGAGTTTTCGACAATTTTTTGCAAAAAAAGAACAAAAAAAAGGAATAAAAAAGTAAAAAGGAACAGAAAAAGGCGGTTTATCCGCCTTTTTCTGTGGTCCCGCTTGGGCTTGAACCAAGGACCCCCTGATTATGAGTCAGGTGCTACTAACCAACTGAGCTACGGGACCCCTCGTCGGAAGTGGCTCGCCTATAAGAATTTCGACCCCGTCGAAATTAGACGGCTCTCACTTCCTCCTCTATCCATCCGAAACACTTTGTTGGTTTCGTCTGGATGCCTGAGGATTTTATTATTTTATTTTTTCGTAGAAAAGTTCAGCATTACGTTTGGAAACGTTCAACTGCTCTTCTGTCAAGTCTGGAATTACGAGCCGTGTTCCTTGCGGAATGTAATTCGGAGACTTTAAGGTCTTTCTGTTCGCATCGTAAATATATACCCAGCAATAGGTGTTGCCATAATATTTGCGGGCGATTGCGCTTAAGGTCATGCCTTCCGGCGCCGTAATAACACCATTCTCGCGCTCTGCCATTGCTTGTGCTCGTGCTTGAGCAGCCATAGCTTCGCGGTCGTCATTTGCCTGTTTGATTGCACCAAATTCGCTGCAAGGCATCACGTGTACATCTGCACGGCGGTTCGGGGTATAAGCTCCGACACTACGTCCGCCCTTAATAGTACCGCCGGAGGAGTAGGTAATGCGGCTCGGGTCAATATTATGCTCTTCCACCAATTCGTCCCTGATGTTTTGTGCACGTGCCACACCGAGGTTTTGGTTATGATCTTCATCGCCGGTATTGTCCGCATATCCGATGATTTCAGCGCAGAGGTCTTGTTCGCGTGTCATGCGGGTAGCCAATTGCTGGATTTCGATAAGTGCTTTGTCGTCCAATCCGTTCTTGTTATGCTCAAAGTAAATGAAATAGTAGTCATCTTCGCGGAAGTTAGCCAAGCCAGCTGTAGAAGCGCCGCCTTCACTAATCATATACAAGGTATCTACGTGGGTGACGACAAGCGTATCTTTCTGACGTTCTGTTTCGTTGAACTTGTCGAACATGTCATAGCTGGCAATGTTCTTTACGTGGGTTTTCTTGACCGAAGCCAGTTTGAAGCGCAAAGCAAGCGTAACATCAATTATACCGTCGTTGTTTTTGGAAGCCACCGAAGCTTCACCACGACCATCAATCAAATCCTTAATATAATAGGAGTACGTTCCTTTGAGGCCCAACGAAGTCACACGACCAAGATTGAAATCAAAGAGAATACCCGCTTGAACAAAAGGATAGGCTTTGCTAAACTTACTATCCGACTTAGCCTGTGAAGTAGCCGTATGTTGGCGGGTGTCATCCGTATAATACGTATCATTTTTGAACCATCCGGCACCACCGCCGATAGAGAGGTCCAGTCCAAAGATTTTCTTTTTTGCTCTGGGATAGCAAGCAGACATTAGGTCAAATGCCAAATAAGCCTGACCACGCGCCATCATACCATCCAATAAGATTGCGGCGTGCTGGTCAGTATTCTTTCCTGTAACGCGATACCAATCATAGAATCCCTCAATACCGATGGTCCATATCGGAGTGAAGTTATATTCCAACGCGAGACCGGCAGCCGGTGCCCAGACGGGGAACTTCATTTCGCTACCAAAGTCACCGTCAAAGGAGTTGAAACCGCCTTCGAGCACAATAGTCCAATGGGCGAATTTAGGAGCGACGCCGTTTTCGTTTTCTGACAATTTCCATGGGTGCGCGCCTTTCGGTCCGTCAGTTTTAGCAGCAAATACACTTACTGAACAGAGCAGTATGAAAAGCAAGCTATAAATCTTCTTACACATAGGCCAACATTTGAGTAGTTTGGTGTAAATAATCAATTCGAGCTGCAAAGATACAACATTTTTCTTAAATACCAAAGTTTTTTGCAAAAAAATTAAAATTTTGTTACTTTTTATTGTGTATATGCAATATTTTGTGTAACTTTGCGCAGTTTATTGGTAAAAAACGGATATTATGGATATTTTGGAACGAATGCTGGCACGTGCGAAAGCAAATCCCCAGCGAATCGTGTTGCCGGAAGGCGATGAGGAACGTACTCTTGCAGCAGCAGATATTTTGTTGCGAGACAAAGTGGCAAACCTGATTTTGATAGGCAATCCGGAGACTATTTATCGGATGGCGGCAGAAAAAGGGTTGACACATATCGGCGAGGCAAAGATTGTTGACCCGAAGAACAATCCCGATTTGGTTAAGTATTCGGGCTTGTTGTATGAGTTGCGAAAAGCGAAAGGAATGACAGAGGAAGAGGCGGTGAAAAAAGCGCAAGATCCTCTGTATTTGGGTTGTTTGATGATAAAAGCGGGCGACGCGGATGGTGAGTTGGCAGGCGCACGGGGAACGACAGCCGATACTATTCGTCCGGCGTTCCAGATATTGAAGACCAAGCCGGGTGTGGGAATCGTGAGTGGTGCGTTTTTAATGATGACGCCTGCGAAACATCTTGGCGATAACGGTGTGCTGATGTTTGCGGATTGTGCCGTTAATCCGTGTCCAGATGCCCATGAGTTGGCACAGATAGCTATATCGACGGCAGAAACGGCTCGTTCGTTGGCCGGTATCGAACCGAAAGTGGCGATGTTGTCGTTCTCGACGAAAGGAAGTGCCAAGCATGAATTGATAGACAAAGTGACAGAAGCCACCCGTTTGGCGAAAGAAATAGCACCGGAGTTGGCGATTGACGGAGAGTTGCAGGCGGATGCCGCTTTGATAGAGAGTGTAGCGGGCAAAAAAGCGCCCGGTTCGCCTGTAGCAGGCAAAGCTAATGTGCTGGTGTTCCCTGATTTGCAGGCGGGAAATATCGGATATAAGTTGGTGGAGCGTTTTAGCGGTGCAGATGCCATCGGTCCGATTCTACAAGGCATTGCGGCGCCGGTGAACGACTTGAGTCGCGGCTGCAAAGTACAAGACATCGTGCAAATGGTAATTATTACCGCCAACCAAGCTATTGGGTAAAAAAAAATAACTGAATTTAACATTAAAAAATATTGATATCATGAAAATCTTAGTTCTCAATTGTGGTTCATCTTCAATCAAGTATGCCCTCTATGACATGGAGAGCCAAACACTAATGGCCGCCGGTGGCGCAGAACGCGTCGGCATGGAAGGTTCGTTCGTCAAAATCAAATATCCGGGAGAGAAACGGAACGTGATGCACGATATTCCGGAACATACGGAAGGCGTGAAGTTTATCTTCAGTCTGTTGACAGACCCCGAGAATGGTGTTATCAAGTCGTTGAGTGAGATAGACGCAGTCGGCCATCGTATGGTGCATGGCGGCGAAAAATTTCAAGAGTCAGTAGTTATCAACGGGCGTGTCATTCGTGCATTTGAGGCTGTTAGCGACCTTGCTCCGCTTCACAATCCCGCAAACCTGAAAGGTATCCGTGCCGTGAAAGAGTTAATGCCGGGTTTGCCGCAGGTAGGCGTATTTGATACCGCTTTCCACCAAACCATGCCGGCTTATGCCTATATGTACGCTATTCCTCATGAGATGTATGACCGTTACGGCGTGCGTCGCTACGGTTTCCACGGCACGAGCCATCGTTATGTCAGTCAGCGTGTTTGCGAGTTTTTAGGCGTTGATATTAATAAAGTGAAAATTATCTCTTGCCATATCGGAAACGGCGCTTCAATTGCAGCCATCAAGCGTGGCAAATGTATTGACACGACCATGGGTCTGACTCCATTGGAGGGCTTGATGATGGGTACTCGTTCCGGTGATATTGACGGAGGAGCGATAACCTATTTGCAGAAGAAACTGCATCTTGGTCCGGATGAGATGTCTGATTTCCTGAACAAGAAATGCGGTATGGCCGGTGTAACGGGTATATCATCCGATATGCGTGAAATTGAGGCAGCCTGCGCAGAAGGAAACCGCCAAGCACAACTCGGATTGGATATGTACAACTATCGTATCAAGAAATATATTGGTGCATATGCCGCCGCGATGAACGGTCTGGATATCATTGTTTTCACAGCGGGTGTAGGTGAGAACCAAGCCGGTGTTCGCTCCGATGCTCTCAAAGGAATGGGTTGGATGGGCATTCAGATTGATGAGGAACTGAATGCAAGAACCCGTGGAGAGGAGATAGTTATTTCGACGCCTGACAGTAAGGTGAAAGTGGTGATTATCCCGACGGATGAGGAACTGATGATTGCTCGTGACACATTAGCACTTATTTCTTAGTCAAAGGTAAAATTAGCTGCATGAAACCAATAATATATCAGCTTTTCCCGCGTACGTTTACCAACTATAATGAGACGCGGAAACCCAACGGAACAAAGGAAGAAAACGGCTGCGGAAAGTTCAATGACATAACTCCTAAAGCATTACGTGCGATACAGGATTTGGGTGCGACGCACATCTGGTACACCGGTGTGATTCGCCATGCTACGGCACAATACAATACCCCTGCCATCACCAAAGGAAAGGCGGGCAGTCCTTATGCGATAACGGATTACTATGATGTGGATCCGGATTTGGCGTCTGAAGAAGATAAGCGGATGGCGGAATTTGAGTCGCTTATCCGCCGCACGCATAAACAAGGCTTGAAGGTCATTATTGATTTCGTGCCAAACCATGTTGCCCGTGAGTATAAATCGATGAACAAGCCAAAAGGCTTCAAAGACCTTGGAGAAGATGATAATCCGGAATGGGCATTTTCGCCGTTGAACAACTTCTATTATCTTCCGGGCGAGAAATTCCAGCCTTCATTTGATATAGGCGGTTATGAAGAATTTCCTGCCAAAGTGACCGGCAACGATTGTTTTACAGCTCATCCAAGCCGTGAGGATTGGTATGAAACGGTTAAACTCAACTATGGCGTCTTTTATCAAGGCGGTGGAGAGAAGCAGTTTCATCCGGTTCCTTCCACATGGCAAAAGATGTTATTCATTCTCAGTTATTGGGCACGCAAAGGCGTAGATGCTTTCCGTGTAGATATGGCCGAGATGGTGCCGATAGAGTTCTGGCGTTGGGTGATACCGTATGTTCATACATTCTTCCCTGAAGTGGAGTTTCTTGGCGAGGTATATAACCCGCAGTTATACAGAGATTTTTTGAATGCGGGTTTCGCCTATTTGTATGATAAGGTCGGGATGTACGATTATCTGCGTGGTGTGACCAGTAAATCGTGGGCAGCTGAAGGTATTACCCGTTATTGGCAGGCAGTTGATGACATTAAAGACCACATGCTGTATTTCCTTGAAAATCACGATGAACAACGTATTGCGAGCGGATTCTTCTGTGGAAGCGGTCGTTGTGCCGAGCCAGCGATGACGGTAGCGGCATTACTTGGGCGCAATCCGGTAATGGTATATGCCGGTCAGGAATTAGGTGAGAAAGGCATGGATGTAGAAGGTTTCTCGGGCATGGACGGTCGTTCGTCCATATTCGATTATTGGGGAGTTAAATCGTTGCAAGCATGGGCAAATCATGGTAAGTTTGACGGGAAGTTACTATCTGATGAGCAAAAGAAATTGCGCAAGTTCTACCAAACCTTATTGTGCCTTGCCCGCGATAACAAAGCCATTACGGAAGGGTTGATGTATGACCTTGAGTATGCGCAAGGAGAAGGATTTGACAAGCATCAGCAATTTGTATTTCTGCGCAAAGCGGAGGATGAGTTGTTGTTGGTTGTCACCAATTTCGATGATAAACAATGCGATATTCGTGTTACTCTTCCGATGGATGCATTCAATTATCTGCAGTTACCCCAACTTGAAAAGGCCGTAGCGACGGAGTTGTTTACAGATACAGTGCTAACCTCGCTGAATGCAAAAGGCAAGAAGCAGAAGTATATTTCATTATTGGCCAATCAACCGGTAGCGATAACCTTACCAGCATGGACGGGTGCTGTGTATCGGATAGTTGCCCCTAATAGCAAGAAAAAACGGAAATGATAAAGGATTGGTTGCGGCTTATACGGTGGCAGAATCTATTGTTTCTCGGCATACTGATTTGGGTGATGGAGAAATGGGTTTGTGTGCCCATTCTCAATGCGGTGCGTTTTTATGAAGTATTACCGTGGTGGTTGTTTTGGCTTTTATTATCGGCCTCTGTATTGACGGCAGCCGCTGGATACGTTATTAATGACTATTTTGATGTTAAGATAGATCGCATTAATCGCCCGGATAGGCTTATTGTCACTCAAACAATCACTAAAGAACAAGCAATGGTGCTGTATCGCGTTTTGGCGGTATCAGGTTGTTTGCTTGGTTGGGTTGTTGCTTGGGTAGTGCGCAGTTGGCAACTGGCGATGGTCTTCTTTATTGTACCCGGACTGCTGTGGTTCTATTCGTCCAGTTATAAGCGGCAGTTTCTGTTGGGAAACCTGATTATATCCTTTACATCATCCATACCGCCTATATTAGTTGCACACACTAATGCTGCGTGGCTATACCTTCATTTTCCAGATGTAATGCCATACTTGACAGTAGGTCGCGACCTGTTTTTATGGACAGGCGGATTTGCACTTTTTGCCTTCCTGACGACATGGATTCGTGAAATAATCAAGGATTTGCAGGACCAAAATGGTGATCGCGAATTGGAGTGTCATACCTTGCCTATTATTCTTGGCGAATTGTGGACGAAGATTATTGTAACGTTGTTAATTGTGTTGACGGCCGGACTTATTTGTTACTTTGGTTTTTGGCTTGTACCCTTCCCGCATACATGGGGCAGTTTGTGCACTCGGTATATCGTGTTCGGCTTGCTAATTCCGTTAGCGTGTGAAATATGGTTGCTTTGGGCGGCTCGGATTCAATCTGATTACCGCCATGCTCAAATGCTAATGAAATTCATTATGTTTATAGGGGTTCTATTCTCATTTGTAATTCTGCGCACCTATAATTATGCCCTATAATATTATTCTTGGTTCTCAGTCTCCCCGTCGTCGCGAATTGATGGAGGGTTTGGATATTCCCTTTACGGCTATCACCATTGATGCGACCGAGTCGTATCCTGCGAATCTTTCAGCTGGCGATATACCTATTTATATATCGCGCGAGAAGGCGGAGGCTTACCAAGCACAATTGAAGACAGGTGAATTGCTTATTACAGCGGACACTATCGTCTGGCTGGAGGGCGAAATGTTAGGAAAACCAAACGACCTTGATGATGCCAAACGGATGTTACACAAACTTTCCGGTAAAACGCATCAGGTTTATACCGGTGTTACGTTTACGCATCTTCAAGAAGGAAAGCCGAAAATGCAGTCGTTGGTTGATTGCACAGATGTAACCTTCCGCAAATTGACGGATGAGGAGATAAATTATTATGTAGAAAAATATAAGCCCCTTGACAAAGCGGGGGCTTATGGCATTCAAGAATACATCGGTTATATCGGCGTCAGCCAAATGAGAGGGTCGTACTTTAATGTAATGGGATTTCCGATAGGTCCGGTTTATTCTGTGCTTAAATCATTCTTGTCCTGATTGGGATTTTGGGTGTTATAGAATGACTCGAAAAGAGTGTATAATTCTGTACGAAACAATCGATAATCCTTAGGAAAGCAATTCATTCCTCGGGCACTCACTTGTTTGCCGTTTCCGTACTTTATGTATAACGAAAATCCCTCGCCATCAAAGATATCCGGATTGGTTTTGTCAAACCCGTCCCAATGATAAACCTTGTATTTGTTGCACAATTCGGTTAATTGGGCGAGGAAGGTGCTATCGGCCTTGTATTCATATTCATGGCTTCCAACCATTGAATAGTCCATGAAAGCCATTTTGATAATCTCTTTTTGCACATTGAACTTATACCAGCCTCCGATTGTACCGTTAAAATTATAATCAAAACAAACGATTGTTCCTTCCGGTTTTTGGGTACCTTGCGAGCATGCAGCGAGGGAAAAACAACTCAATAAAGCCATAATAAATATCCCGTTTTTCATACTATTCAAACAAACTCAACTGCTCATCGACCGGTTTACTGTCTTCCGGCATATTGGGATTCGTAATGATTAGTGGTACATCGGTGACGGTTCGGTCATCCTTCGGAAGTTCCTGTTCTTCAGAACTGCCCGATTCGATGTCCGATTCCTCCGGAATGGTTTCTTCGGGTTCTGGTTCCGGCGTAATGTCTTCGATGGTCAGAATATCCAATGTGCTGATTCGTTTACCTTTTGCCTTTGGAGATTTTGGTTCGATGAAATCAGCCATTGCCAAATCCATAGGTTCGCGGAAATCATCTTTGAAAATAACACGGAACGTTGCCTCCTCGCGGTCGTTAAGAACCACCATTTTTGAGTCGGAATTTTCGCCAAGGAAATTCTGAGTTTTTGCTGTTGCGTCCAGAGCAAACCGTTTGGCATAATAGTAGCCCAATTCAGCATTCCAAAGCGCCAATGACCAAATTTTGTCGGCATTAAATTTCTCGATTCGCAACCATTCTTGTTCGAAATGAGCTGTTTCTTCAAATGTATTGAGGAAATAATCACCGTTCTTCATGATGACCAATACGCGATCCTCGTCGTGGAATTCACCAAGGAAGGTCCCTTGTCCATCGTAATTGATGCGCAGTACATCCGGATCAAACCATACTTTTCTTCCGCCCAAAGTTGAGTGCCCTTTGGCTTTCAACGTAATGGATTTCACCTCAAATTTGGTTAAAAGGTTGCCTCTGGCGCTGCGGCTCTTGACGGCTAATTCGCTCAAATCCTTGTTAACTTCCAGTTTTTTGAGACGGATGGTCGGTTTGAGTGCAATACGTATTACTTCCGCTTCCCCATTCGGATTGGCGGTGAAGTACACCACTTTACTGTTGGGCTTGCCTTGGGTAAGGTCATATTCTTTGTCGCGGGCAACACCTGTAACGTAGAAACGTTTCATATAATAGACGCCGCCTTTTCCGTCACGATAAACGACATTGTATATGGTACGAGTGTCGTTCTTTTTGAAGATATCCACGTGCAGAATGTCTGTTCCGATGAAAATCTTTTCGGCCACACGAATAATCTTATATTTGCCATCCTTGTGGAAGACGATAATATCGTCCAAGTCGGAGCAGTTGCATAAGTATTCGTCTTTCTTCAATCCTGTTCCGATAAAGCCTTCGGCGCGATTGATATATAGTTTTTCGTTGGCTTCTACAACGGTTTTGACATTGATGCTTGCGAAGTTGCGCACTTCGGTTTTGCGCAGGTATTTATCCCCATATTTGGCTTTCAAGCTCTCGAACCACTTGATGGTATATGCAGTCAAGTGATTAAGGTTGTTTATCGTTTCTTTGATTCGCCGGTTAAGGTCCTTCATCAGTTCGTCTGCCTTCTTGGAGTCGAATTTGGTGATGCGAATCATTCGAATCTCAAAGAGTTTTTCGATATCCTCTCTCCGTACTTCGCGAATCAACTGCGCTTTCCAAGGCTCCAACGCTTTGTCCACAAACACAATCAGTTTTTCTTTGTCCGGCGCGGTTTCGTATCCTTCCTCTTTATAAATCCGGTTTTCAATAAAGATTTTCTCCAGCGATGTATAGAAATACTGCTCCTCCAATTCGCCCTTCAAAATTTCCAATTCCCACTTGAGCAAGGCTTTGGTATTGTCTGTGGACATTTTGAGGAGCGTGCTTACGTTCGTGAAAATAGGTTTTTTACCCTCAATCACGCAGCAGTTCGGTGAGATGCTTACTTCGCAATCCGTGAATGCATATAGGGCATCAATGGTCTTGTCAGAGGAACTTCCGGGTGCCAATTGCACAACAATCTTTGCCTCTTCCGCCGTAAAATCATCCACTTTGCGAATCTTGATTTTACCTTTCTCTTGAGCCTTCAGGATGGTCTCTATAATCTTGGAGGTCGTGGTGCCGAACGGTACTTGTGAGATAATCAGCGTCTTGTTATCATCCGTTTTTGTAATTTTTGAGCGAATTTTGACCATGCCGCCACGTTCGCCGTCATTGTAGCGACTCACATCAATCTCACCTCCGGTTGGAAAATCGGGGTATAATTGGAACTCTTCCCCACGCAAATACGCTAAAGAGGCGTCGCATAGTTCGTTGAAGTTATGAGGCAGTATCTTCGAGTTCAGACCAACGGCAATACCTTCTACGCCTTGTGCCAGCAGCAACGGAAATTTCACAGGCAGGTGAATAGGTTCTTTCTTCCGTCCGTCGTAACTGAGCATCCACTCCGTGGTTTTCGGATTAAATACCGTTTCCAAAGCGAACTTGCTAAGCCTTGCCTCTATGTAACGAGGGGCGGCTGCTCCATCACCGGTTAAGATATTTCCCCAGTTTCCTTGGCAGTCAATAAGCAGATCTTTTTGCCCGAGTTGCACCAAGGCATCGCCAATACTCGCATCACCATGCGGGTGATACTGCATGGTTTGTCCGACGATATTCGCCACTTTGTTCATTTTGCCGTCGTCCACACACTTCATGGCATGAAGAATACGGCGCTGAACGGGCTTGAGACCATCTTCAACGGCAGGAACCGCACGCTCGAGAATAACATACGAGGCATAATCCAGGAACCAGTCCTGGTACATGCCTGTCAAGTGGTATTTGATACTGTCTTCTGCCACTATTCGAAGCGTTTGTTAAGGAAGATATAAGCTAAAATTCCAACAACCTCCAGTACAAGACTGGTTGCCAAGAGCCAGTTCTCTTGTACGCCGCAATAGTAAACTACTAAGCAGATTACGCCTGCTAAAACGAGGATAATTCCTAAGTGTTTCAATAAGGTATTCATATTTTTTTGATTTATTATTTTCTACAAATGTACGTACCTCCGGGTAGCGCTTTCACAAAGCTTTCCATCTCCAGCATCAATAGCGAAGAGGCTACTTGATTGTACGGCTGTTCCGTTGTTGCCACCAATTCGTTGACGTGCATTCCGTCTTCGGCATTTCGGAGCAAATATAACAATTGTCGCTCCAATTCCCCCAAGTTTCCAAACAAATCCTCCATCTCGGTTTGCACGGCCGACGGCTTCATATCCCATTGCATGTCATAAATCAAATCATCTGCACTTTCTATCAACATCGCTTGTTGATTCTTGATAAGGGCATTACAACCTTGCGTACTTATGTCTCCGGGGCGTCCGGGGAAAGCATAAAGGTTGCGGTTATAATCCACCGCTAAACCCGCTGTAATGAGTGCACCTCCTTTGATTTTGGATTCAACCACCACAACGGCATCTGCCAATCCTGCTACGATACGGTTTCGGGCTACAAAATTCAGTCTCTCGGGCTCTGTCTCACTGGGATATTCGGTCAGGATACCCCCATTTGCCAACGCGTCGATGGCCACTTGCCGGTGTGTCGCAGGATATACTCTGTCCAATCCGTGAGCAGGTACAATAATCGTCGGTATTCCCGCTTCCAATGCCGCACGGTGAGCAGCCACATCTATGCCGTAAGCCAAACCGCTGATTATGGTTATATTCGGCACTTTTTGTGCCAAATCCAACACGAACCGCCGTGTCAACTCTTTACCTCTTTCGGTGGCACTGCGCGTTCCGACTATCGATATAAACTTACCATCGTTTACATTCAAATGACCTTTCCCGAACAATAACACCGGGGTATCAGGGCAATTCTGTAACCGATGCGGAAAGTTATCGTCTTGATAGTAGTACGTTTTTATGCCATGCTTTTCAATGAACGCCAATTCTCGTTCGGCGTGAACCAAACATGCTTCTTTATAATCACCGGCAGCCTGATACCATGCTTTTTCCGCACTGCCTGCAGCTTCTATCAGCGTCTGTACTTTGCGTGAATTATTCAGGTACAAACACCCGAGTGCAATGATGTATTTTAATTCCTCAACTGCCATATTCCGGCCACCAGTCCTGTTCCGATTATCGTTCCCGCAATGTCTGCCAGCCAATCAAGCCATTCTGCTGTCCGTGGCGGGAAGAATGCCCCTTGAACGATTTCGATTAATCCGCCATATACTATCGGCAATGCCAACCCCAACACCCACACCCATAGCGGCTTACGTTTGTCCTTAATCAGATTCCACGCCAAGGTTGCTCCAAGTACCAGATAGGCTAACGCGTGACTCCACTTGTCCGCAAACGCCACTTGAGGCAAACTTATATGCGGTGCGCGAATAAGGCTCGCATACAGAATGATCAGCGCAACAACGACTGACTCTTTGTATATCAGAGCTTTTCGCCAAAACATAAGTCTCCGGCATCACCCAAACCTGGCACTATATATTTCTTTTCATTCAATACGGGGTCAATAGCAGCGCACCAAAGTGTTACATTTGCCGGCATTGTTGCTTGCAAATAGTCTATGGCTTGAGGGGTACCGATGGTGCAGCACAGGTGAATCGCTTTCGGCTTCCCATGGGTCAAAAGTGCCTGAACAGCCGCATCCATAGACATTCCGGTTGCCAACATCGGGTCCACCAAAAGCAAGGTTTTCCCGTCTAACTGAGGCGCGGCAAGATATTCTGAAACAATCTCCAATTCTCCCTTCTCATTCACACGGCGGTAGGCGCTGAGGAACGCGTTTTCAGCGTGGTCAAACATATTCAGGAATCCTTGATGCAATGGCAGTCCGGCACGCATAACCGTGGCTAAAACCACTTTGTCTTGAATAACCGGCACTTTCGCTATGCCAAGTGGTGTCTGAACATCTTCAACGGCATAATCCAATGCCCGACTTACTTCCAATGCCATTACTTCACCGATTCGTTCGATGTTTCGACGGAAACGCAGACTGTCGCCTTGAATTGCTACGCTGCGGATTTCTTTCAGGTACTGATTTAAGAGAGAATTACTCTCCGACAAATTTATAACCTTCATATTACCAACTATCAATTATCAACTATCAACTTTGACAGAACCCCTTCTCCGAACCCTTTCGATACAGGAATTCCCGCAATCCGTTCGTCCCCAAATTCCAAAATCACTTCACCATCTTGACGTTTGAACATTTTAACCTGACTCATATTCACAATATACGACCGATGGCATCGTACCAACCCTTTATCATGGAAGCGCCATTCAATGTTCTTCAAACTGTTGCGCAACATCAGCTTTTCCAATTTGCCCATATTCAGATAGTAAATCTGGACATAATTGTCTGCTGATTCGATGTAATAAACCATCTCCGGCTTCACCGACAGCTTCAATTCTCCGCGTTCGTCATAGAAATTGAACATCTCCGGCTGTATTTCCTCTGTCGGATCCTGTGCCTGTTTCAGTCTGGCGGTGAGCTTGAGTATTTGCGCATTGCGGTCCTCCAATGTTATCCATAAAATCACAATCAGATAGGGAATCAGCAACGTAAACGCTGTGGCCATCAATGCCTCCTTATATAGATAAAATAAGGTCAACTCGCGTTCCATGGAGAAACTCTGCATCACTACTACGGGGAAGAATGCATAAAAGAACGAGATGGCGCTCACTTCGCCTAACACCCAGAACGCAAAGTCCAGGTAACTGATTTTATGCTTCTTGGCATAATGGTACATAATGGTACGGCTGATGGCGATTCCGCCCACGGCGACAAGCACAATTATTGTTACCCACAGCAGATACGCCCAGTCACTTTCCACCCACGTGCGCGATTCTACCGGTTGAAAGAACAGAATAAAAAGCTCTCCAAACACGGCTGTCACCCACAAAAGCAGCACAATATTCTGCTTCGTGTTGAAATATGATGGAATGTAATTCTTCATGCTTATTTCGTTTCAGCCCGCAAAGATACTGCTTTTTTTGCAATTGTGCAAATATCTGACCGATTTTTCGTTTTTTTTCAGAAAAATTTGGATAATCAGAAAAAATGTAGTACTTTTGCACGCCGTTTTGTGGATTATGAAGAAATCTGTAACATTGATAGTAGCCCTTTTCTGCTTTGCGTTGAGCTGGGCGGAAGGAGAACTTGACGGGCGCTTCCAAATCAATGCGGCAGGAGATTTGATTTGTTTTTCCAAAGGCAATCTTGTTTATACCCAAACTACTGATACTTGGTCTTTTGCCGAGCACCAATACGATGTGATTGGTGCGGCTAATTTGGAAACCGGCACCTCCACTTTGGCGGACAAGATTGACTTGTTTGGATGGAGCGCGGATGGTAATATGGCTGATCCATATGGTATTTCCAACACCAACGCTTCCTCCCACTATCGTGGAGATTTTGTTGAATGGGGAGATAATCAGATATCCAATGGCGGCAATAAACCGTATGTGTGGCGAACGCTTTCCGCTGAGGAGTGGACCTATCTCTTGAATAACCACGTGCAATTTGCCACCGCAATCAACGGCGTTTCGGGTATAGCGCTTGTCCCGCAGAAAACAACCTTGACCGAAAGCGAGAAAAAAGCGTCCTATACCGTGGCCGAGTGGCAGGATATTGAGAATAAGGGAGTTGTATTCCTGCCTTTGACGGGATACCGTAGCGCGGGCAGTTCTTCCGTTACCGAAATTAATACCGTTGCATACTACTGGACTTCAACAAAGAATGGCACTGACAATGCAATGATTATGCGCTGCAACACTACAGCAGACGCACCCACTTCATGTGCCCGTAAACAAGGTAATCCTGTACGACTTGTCAAACAAGCCTCTTCGTGTACCGTCACCGTTAAAGCGGTGCCAAACATTGCCGGAGCAGGTACATTTAGTATAACCGTAATTGAATAATATTAACTTTTAATAACCCACAAAAATGAAAAAGAATTTAGTTTTAACCATCTTGGCGCTCTGCGCACTTCTCCCCGTTAAAGCGGAGCAGAAAGATGTGGATTGCGGTAGCAAGGTCAAGATTGAAGCAACAGCCAAATCCGGCTACAAGTTCCTCTATTGGGATGATGACCACACCAACACGAATCCTGTTCGTATCGTTGAAAACGTGCAAGTGGCAGTTACGCTCAAAGCCGTTTTCGGACAAGAGTATGACCTCAAACTCTCTGCCCAAGAGGGTGGAGCGGTGTACTACACAGGCACAACCGATGTATGTACGGGCAAGCTCCTCATCTCCGGCGAATCCATTGAAGTCACGGCTACTGTTACAGATGACTGCTTCGAGTTCATCGGATGGTCGGATGGTATTATGGATGCTACCAGAACCTTTACCGCAAACGAGAGCTTGACAGAACTGAACGTTGTTGCTAAATTCCAACGCAAGAAATTCGAAGTTAAGGCTACATCCAATAATGATGCATGGGGTACCGTATCTATTTCTTTGGTAACTGAATAACATTCCAAGGTGCGCAAACTGCTTGCCATATTACTATCGTTCTTACCGTTAGTGCTCTCCGCACAATCGCCGGTAAAGCAAGACGTTAACTGCGGCCAACAGGTCAAAGTTACCGCCACGCCTAAACACGGCTACCACTTCGAAAAGTGGGCAGACGGTAATACCGACAATCCACGATGGATTGACGTGTACTCCGATAGTGCTTTTGTGGCATACTTCGCACAAGATTGCGTCCAACCCGTTGTGCCGGTTCAGGCAATGTACGACTGGATTCTTGTAGTTGACAAGTCTGCGCTCAACAAGATGGGCTTCGCACCTGCTGAAAACGAAGTGCATTGGTATCGCGTAGTCAACAAACTGGATGAGATTGGCGCCGCCAAACGTGATGACGAGTTAGTTCATGTGGGTTATTACCTAACCACGTCACACACCGGTACCGCCGATGGATTCTACTATGCTGAGATTGAAGTCCAAGCGCCCGATTCCATCCTGCTCTGTTCCGATACGCTCCGTAGTAGAACATGGAAGTTCGATGGCACGCAAGCCCTGCAGCAAACAACCGGAGCACCGTTTGCCTGCTATTATGCGCAGGGACAAGTCCATATAACAGGACTGCCGCTCGGTGAACAGGCCGATATTGCACTCTTTGACCCGCTCGGACGTTGCATCTTCCGAACGCGCACCAAAGACTCCGACTTTGCCTTCGATGCTCCGCCTGTCGGCTGCTATATCATACAAGTATCAACCCGTTCCGGCACCTTCGGCGTGCGCTATATCCAACAGTAATGCGTCGTTTTGTCTCCATATTATGCATAGTTTTCCTCTGTAGCTTCACAGCTTCGGCGCAACTCCATCGGATTGGTGTCGGCTTGTCGGCTGGAGCACACACCATGTTTGGCGATACCGCCCTTACGAATCGTTGGGGACCAACGGTCGGCATTGAGGCATACTACGCTTGCCTTTTCCCCATTGACAATACCAACATCTGGATAGGTCCCCGTACCGGACTTGAAGCCGCTTGGATGCAGGGAGGCTTTGAAGTGCCTATAAAGGATAAATTCTCTTCAACAGACTATCTGGACCACCAGATTAACTATACCGTTGAAGGAGCGGTCCGCGAAACGTATAACGATATCTCGGTCGCTATTCCTGTCATGGTCGGCTTGAAATACCGCAATCTCATTGCCGGATTGGGACTGAAAGTTCGTGGCGTTGTTTGGTCACAGGCTAAAACCGCCGTTTCCGAACTGAATACTACAGCCTATTTCCCCGATTTTGATATCACCGTTACCAACGAACCTAAATTAGGTGCCGTTACTGATGCTTCGGAAGAAGTTAAAGGCTCACGCGCCACTCCTGAATGGCATGTAGCAATCGCTGCCGAAATCGGCTACGAGTTTGAGGTGGCTAAGCATCACTTCTTGGGCGTACGTCTCTTCGCAACCTACGATATCTGGAATTCTTATAAACTGAACGACAAAACAGACCATATCTGGAGCATTACAGCGCCTACTGCGGACAAGGCTGCGGCTTCTGTCTCCCTAAACCCCTTGTATAACACCGCCTTAACCAAACTCAACGCCCTTACCGTCGGCGTTACTCTTTCCTATACCTTCGAGATTCTCAAGGCCTCCCACCATTGCAACTGCCTCCCCTACTAATCTCCAACCTTCAATACATTTTTCCCGCTTGTAGAGCCATAACCCGTCACCGCTCACCCGTCACTCATAACCGGTAACCCGTAACCCGTAACCCGTAACCCGTCACCGCTCACCCGTAACCCATAACCTCTAGCCTCTCCCCTTTGCTCGCATATTTGCGAGCAGAAAACACTTTGCTTTTCGATTTGAGTCGAAAATGTTTTTTATGTTTTTTCTTTTTAATGATTTATACTCAATGGAGTACGGGATTTAGTGATTTTAATGGCTAAAAGTTTACTTTTGAGGAGTTAAAAGCAGTAAATTATGTTGGATGGTACATCTAAATCATTAAAAAGTGGTTTTATTGGTTTTTTTGTCTAATATTATTGCATCAGTAGTAATAAATCATAAATCTTAAATTTGATATTGTTTTTACTTTATTTTTTTATATTCTGATTTATGTAATTTATACGTGATTTATAGGTTATTTATAGGTGATTTATATGTTATTTATATGTTAATAGGCAAACTGAAGTATAAGAGTAATATAAGAGCAAAATACTATTTATATCCATTTTACGCAAAATTCTTAAAAAAATCCCACATTTTATTTGGTCATATCACAAAAAAGCAGTACCTTTGCACCGAAATTGAAAACAGTCGTTCCCCACAAGGGAAAAATCTCAAACTATTATTGCCTATGAAACATTTTTAGATTGGTTTTTTTGATGCCAAGACCTGCGAAGGCTTAAGAGCAGGAACTAAAAATGTTTTATAGTCTTATGAAATCTTCCATTTATCAATTAACCGTTTCGGTTTTGTTGTTATCGTGTTTTGCTGCCTGTCATCAAGATGCTGTCAATCACGACGAACCATCCAATCCTGTCACACCTGCTAAATCCATTCAAAAACCGGATAGTGCATATCGGTATAATATTGCCTCTGACGGTACAGAGACTTTGGCAGTAATAACATATTATAATTATACATATGACGAAGCAGGGAATCTAATATACCAACAGGATAGCACTGCTGCACAAATAGGTGTGGGCTTTACTAAACATAAAACGGATATGAAATATGATGCAAAAGGTAATCTGATAGAAAAAACAGACGCTTCCTGCTCATCACAAAACACGAACTGGATTTATGGAATATGTCGGAGATGGACGTATGATGAAAAAAATAGAATCGCAACTATATTTTTATATGAGAACGACAAGGCACTAATAGCAGAACATCCGGTAAAAAAAGGAATATACTCATGGCAAGATGACACACATGCAGAATGTTTGGGATATAAATATTATGCAGGCTATGCTCCCGGTACAGAATCGTGGGGAGTCACTGAAAAATGTGTATATACATACAATATGCGCGGCGCTGTAGTAGCGGAATTTGTATATACACCTGCGAACAATGATTCTTGGGCACTTTGGTGCTCCTATGACTATACATATGATGAATATGGTAATGTCACATCCCGCATTTACAAAGAGAAAGATGTTTTCATTTTGCAGGAATACAACAAGTACGAGTATGATTCCGCCGGTAACATCTTGGTGTGGTGGTATAGTTCCAGCACGGACGAAACACCTCCCGCCGACCCGACTGCCAAATACGTCTATTTCTATTAAGGATTTCAAACCTGTGAGTAAAATAAAAAACAGCCCGGTTTTCATACCGGACTGTTTTTTATAATTGCCCTGCTTCGACAAGGGTGATTACTCTTTCTACGATTCTGTCTTTGTCTGCCCCGTCGTAGCCTTCTTTCAGGTCGTTCTTGAATAGTTTGGCGATGAACTGCCAGAAATCGGCTGCGGCTTTGCCGCGATATTGCTTGATTAGTTCGTAACTGGTTTTATTCGATTCCCTGTCCATCAACTTCATCAGCATTCGTCCCTGTGAGGCATACATGTTGCGGAAAGCAGTCTCGTATTTCCGGTATAGCTGTTTTTCAAACTTCCGCCACCATTGACGCCGTTCCTTGTCTGTGGCAAGTTTGGCAAGTTCCTTATCTGCATAAGCCATGTCTTTCGTAATCATCTTGGCGTATGGAAGTGTCTTCTTGACATCGCGAACGGTCTTCCAGTAGAATTTCTCCTGTTTCTTGTTCTTGAAAACCAACGGCGGATATACATATACCTCCCTTATGAAAGCCAAAAAGAAGGTATCCGTTCCTTGCACGACCATCGCTACGGAATCGCTCATTGCAGCGGCAGCGGGCAAACTAATGCTCGCTGCCACTATAAGTAATATGGATGATAGCAGTTTGCGCATCGTTACACTGCTACTACAAAAACCGTGCCTTAATATGCAATCGCAAATACAACGCGCTTCTCGGAAGGCTTGCCGGTAACCATGCAAACACCCGGTTCCTCTTTATATCCCGGTAGTGCTTCCAACGGAATACAACGAATCGTTGCCTTCGTTTCTTCCTTGATGCGTTCCTCTGTTTCGGGAGTTCCGTCCCAGTGACAAAGCAGGAAACCGCCTTTCTTTATTTCCTCTTTGAACTCCTCATAACTATTGCACTCACGCGTGTTGGAAATGCGGTAATTAAGTGCTTTTGTATAGCAGTTCTTTTGAATCTCTTCTAATAGTGACAGCAGTTTTTCTTCGATTCCATCGAGACTGATGGTTTCTTTTGTCAGTGTATCACGACGTGCTACTTCTATCGTGCCGTTCTCCAAATCACGACCTCCCATAGCCAAACGAACAGGTACGCCTTTCAGTTCATAATCTGCAAACTTGTATCCCGGCGTTGCCTTGTCTGATGTATCCACTTTGATGCGGACACCTGCTTTTTTGAGGTTGTCAAGAATCGGATTCATCTTCTCCATAATAGCATTTAACTGCTCTTCAGTCTTGAAAATCGGCACGAGCACTACTTGTATCGGAGCAAGATGCGGCGGCAGAACCAGACCGTTATCGTCTGAGTGCGTCATAATCAATGCACCCATCAAACGGGTTGATACACCCCACGACGTCGCCCATACATATTCGTACTTGTTCTCTTTGCTGAGGAACTGCACATCAAACGATTTCGCAAAGTTCTGACCCAAGAAGTGGGATGTACCTGCCTGCAGCGCCTTGCCGTCTTGCATCATTGCTTCTATACAATAGGTGTTTAAAGCTCCTGCAAAGCGCTCATTAGGCGACTTAACACCCTTGATAACAGGGATAGCCATTACATTTTCTGCAAAATCAGCATACACATCCAGCATTCGGCGAGCATAGTCTTCTGCTTCTTCTTTTGTAGCGTGAGCCGTGTGACCTTCCTGCCACAGGAATTCTGCTGTGCGCAGGAATAAACGCGTACGCATCTCCCAACGCATAACGTTGCACCATTGATTACATAAAATAGGCAGGTCGCGATATGAACTGATCCAGTTCTTATACGTTGACCAGATAATCGTCTCGGAAGTCGGACGGATAATCAACTCTTCTTCCAACTTCGCATTAGGGTCAACTACCACACCTTTGCCGTTCGGGTCATTCATCAATCGATGATGCGTCACAACCGCACACTCCTTGGCAAAGCCTTCTACATGCTCCGCCTCACGGCTTAAGAACGATTTGGGAATAAGCAATGGGAAGTAGGCATTCTTAACGCCCTGTTCTTTAAAACGACGGTCTAACTCTTGCTGTATCGTCTCCCAAATGGCATAGCCATAAGGTTTGATTACCATACAACCGCGAACTGCAGACTGCTCCGCCAAATCCGCTTTTACGACCAGTTCATTGTACCACTTTGAATAATCCTCTGCGCGAGAGGTCAGTTTTTGAAAATTTGCCATTATCTTAATTTATATTGTTTACGTAGTTGTTCAAAGGCTTCCGGTTGTGCCTTTAATTGCTTTGAGACTCGTTCCAACCATCCCTTTGCCGAGTCTCCAATCATTTCGGGCTGCAAAGATAGTGATTTTTTTTCAATTACCAAAGCCGGCAGGTGAAAATGTTTGCAAAAAGCGTCCAAACACATCTGTGAAGCATTAATTTTCCCCTCCCATGAATACCCTGCAATGTGATAGGAAGCCAAAATCGTGTTTTGCGAGCGTACTAACCCCTTATTAATATTTGGTTCGTTCTCCCAACAATCAATAACGCAACGATGACCGCTTTCCAATAATGTGCTTTCATCTACAATTCCTCCGCGGGCGGCATTGATAATAACAGCCTCTTTCTTGCAGCGGCTTAGAAACGCTGCATCGCATAGGTGATAGGTGGGATAGGGATTGGAAGCAAATGTGAGAGGCGTGTGAAACGTGATAAAATCGCATTTTTCTGCGATTTCATCGAGACTGACGCCAATCTTTTTGGGAGGGTCATTCACTAACACATCTAATCCTTTTCGCGCTGCCATCTGTGCTACTAAAGTGCCTATGTGCCCGTATCCAACCACTCCAAGTGTAGAGTGGCTCAAGAGTGGCTTGGAAGTGGCTACAGAATCAATAGTGGCTTCGATATAATCGCAGACAGCCTGTGCGTTGCACCCAGGGCAGGATATCCATTCAACACCTGCCCTCTGGCAGTATTCGGTATCTATATGGTCATAGCCGATAGTTGCTGTGGCAACAAACTGAATGTTGGTGCCTTCTAATAAATCTTGGTTCACCTTTGTTCGGGTGCGGATGAATAGCGCATCAGCGTCTTGAAGCAGTTGAGGGGTGATTTCTTCCGGTTCCACCGATAGAAAGGTAGCATACGGAGCCAGTGATTCCGCAATGAATGGTATATATTTGTCAGCGACAATGCGCATTTTCTGTTATCTGGTCTTAATACTTGATATTGTCAATTAGTCGTACTGGACCGCAATATACTGTGACGCAACCAATCGCATGTGAGAAGTCTTTTGCCGGTAGAAGTGTGGATTGATCGACAATCTCGTAGTATTCTACTTCTAATCCCTCAATGGCGTTTATGGCATCTGTCACCTCACGCTGTACCGCCTCTACAGTTGTTGTTTTTGCCGATTTCACCGACTCTGACAGGATGCGATAGATGTTTTTCGCTACCTTCTTTTCTTCGGCTGATAGGCGTTGGTTACGGCTGGATAATGCCAATCCGTCCTCTTGACGTACTATCGGACAGCCCACTATTGTTAAATCGCCGAATGTCCCTTTTAATGCCGAGCGCTCTACCATGTGATGAATGATAGCCAATTGCTGATAGTCTTTTTCGCCGAAGTACGCGCGATTAGGTTTTACCAGATAAAACAATCGACTCACGACCTGTACAACTCCGTTGAAGTGCCCGGGGCGCATTTTGCCTTCCATCACTTGGTCAAGACCTTCAAAGTCGTACTGAAAAGTTGTATTCATCTCCTCCTGAGAATACATCTCTTCCGGAGTTGGCGCAAACATAAAGTGTGCACCTAATGATTCCAGCAACTTTGCATCAAGAGCGAGATTCCGGGGATACTTGGCAAGGTCCTCTTTGTTGTTGAATTGGGTGGGGTTAACAAACACGGATACAAAACATACATCGTTCTCTCGTACAGCACGACGTACTAACGATGCGTGACCTTCGTGCAAGGCGCCCATAGTCGGTACGAAACCGATGGTTTTGCCTTGACGCTTACATGCTTCCACTTGGCGAAGCAATTCCTCTTTTGTTTCAATAATTTGCATATTTCTTTGCCTAAAAATCCAAAAAAACGCGCAAAATTACAAATTTTTATTGAAATCCCCAAAAAAATACAAAAAAATATTAGAATTGTCAAATATTTTTTGTACCTTTGCGCTGAGAAATTGTTTTCTCATTAAAAACAACGCCTATGAATGAGCCAAATCGCATCTTATTTCTTGCACAGGAAATCTACCCTTATCTGGCAGAAGAAACCCCGATTCGACTAATCAATCGCCAACTGCCTGAGTATTTTCAGGCCAATGGCTATGAGACGCGTACCTTTATGCCCAAATTCGGAGAGATTAACGAACGTCGTAACCAGTTGCATGAGGTTATTCGTTTGTCCGGAATGAATATGATCATCGAGGACGCCGACCATCCTTTGTTAATTAAGGTAACCAGTATTCAGCAAGCACGTATTCAGATTTATTTCATCGATAATGATGATTATTTTGGTCGTCGTAAAGGTTTGGTGGACGAAAATGGTATTGAACATGCAGATAATGACGAGCGTTGTATCTTCTTTGCCCGTGGCGTTATTGAGACTGTCAAGAAACTCCGTTGGACGCCGAATGTTGTCTATTGCTCAGGATGGATGTCGGCATTAGCACCGCTTTATCTCAAAAAAGCCTATGCGGATACCCCTTTCTTTACAAAATGCAAGATCGTTGTTTCATTAGATGATAAGGATTACAAACGTCCTTTTGGCTCCAATTTTGCCAATAAAATGTTAATTGACGGTATTACCACCAACGATGTACGCAGTATTGCGGATTTTCCTGTAGGGTACGAGGAACTGATGCGTCTGGCCATTGATCATGCTGATGCTGTTGTGCTTACCACTCCGATTGTGAATCAACGCTTACTCAATTACGCACAAACGAGTGGTAAACCCATAATGCCTTATAAAGGTGAAAACCCTGCCGATTATTTTGAGTTCAGTAATTCGTTGATTGATTCTGACAATGCGCTTTAGACCTATTTATATATTATTTATATTTATTTGCCTTTTCTCAAGTTGTAAAGACGATAAAGCTTCTGCCGGCGGCTCCATTTTGGAGAAAGATGACCAGATATGGGTATATGCCGACACGTTTCCTATAAGTTCATCCTTGATTAAGGTGGATTCGATTATTTCTTTGCCCGACTCGTTCTTGTTGGGTGAAATGTCCAGTAGTTACGGTACACTTCATGCCGATATATTGACCCAGTTCGCTTGCCCGTTGGGATTTGTTTATCCTTCGAATGCAACAGTTGATTCGATTTGTTTATGTATGGCGTACCGTTCATGGTTCGGTGACGGCAACACGCCGATGGGTATAAATGCTTACGAAATTGATTTGGACGAATTCGATTATGCACGGTCTTATGCCACTAATATTGACCCGCAGCAATATGTTAGCAGTGCATCTCCTCAACTGTTGGCTCATGAGAAAGTGGTCGTGGCTTCCATCAAAACCGATTCTGTTTACTCTACCGCCAATAGCACCTATTATCCGGTGGTAAAGGCGCGTATGTCGGATGACTTCACGAAGCGGTTTTTTACTATTCGTGATTTCGACTCGCAAGAGGCATTTAATAAAGTCTTCAAAGGTCTATATATCGTTTCTCAATTCGGTAGCGGCACGGTGCTGAATATAATTGACATTAATTTGGCAGTCCATTATTCTTTCTCTTATAGTAAGAACGGAACGGATACCGTTGTGCATGATGTCAAATCGTTCTATGCCAATTCCGAGGTGCGCCAAATCAATTGCATCAGTTATAAGGACCAGGATGAGGTCTTTGCCAAGCTGCAAGCGGATGTCAACTATAATTATACCATTTCTCCGGCGAATATATATACTCGCCTGCAGTTCCCGATGGCGGAGATTCAACAGCGCATCAATTCACGTATTGATGAAAAACGTCCGTATGTGAATATGGGGAAAGTTAAAGTGGATATTGACATGTCTGATGACATCAGTACGCGCGATAAGTGGTCCCAGCCAGCAAGTGAGATGTTGCTAATCAAAGAGTCGGCCTTTCATCGCTTCTTTACCAATCGCGAACTCCCGTCTGACACCTGCGCTTTGTTAGCCGAGTTTACCAAGGGCACGGATAAAAATGGCAAAAACGAATACTTCTACACCTATGATATGTCGGCGTTGCTGACCAACCAATTGCGTTTTTCAAATAATCCCGACACGTTAAATATGGTACTGGTGCCGGTTGATATTATTACTACTACCAATAACAATACCACTTATATCATTTCCATCAAGCAGCAGCAAACCGTTTCCGCTACAAAAACCTTCAGTGCGGAAAATGCCGATAAACCGATGGATATCGAGGTGGTTTATTCCGGATTCTAACAAAAAACCGCGAGAAACTCTCGCGGTTTTATTTGCTTGTTATTGCTATTTTTACAAGGAAGCCTCGTATGCAGCAGCATCCATCAGGCTGTCCAGTTGTGACATGTCCTTAACGGCGATTTTAATCATCCATCCTGCACCGTATGGGTCGTTATTCACCAATTCGGGTTGGTCATTCAGGGTCTCGTTAAACTCAAGCACCTCACCCTCAACAGGCATATTCAGGTCACTAACTGTTTTCACGGCCTCAACGGAACCGAATACTTCGCCTTGTGCAATGGTTTCGCCTATGGTATCAACATCCACAAAGACGATTTCACCTAATTCTGACTGTGCATAGTCGGTAATACCTACGTATGCCTCCTCACCCTCAACACGAATCCATTCGTGCTCGCTGGTGTATTTAACATTACTTGGGAAATTCATATTCTTGCTCTTATTAAAATTTCTTTATCATTTCGGGCTAAACTGGCTCGGAATCTGGTCGCCCAGCGTTGACATCGCGCAGCGGAAACCAATGGTGCTCGAACTCTTGTCTTGGTCCAGATAACGACGAGTGGACGGATTGAGCCAATAGATACGGTCGCGCCACGAACCACCTTTATATACGCGCGTATTGCGCGTGATAGAAGGAGCCAGTACGTCGGTCGGGTCAATCTTAACCTCTTCCAGATTCTTGATACCGGTGGTGTCACCCGGATAAGGATAGTCGGTATCAATCGTTGAAGCAAAGTCGCCATCTTTGAAGTCACGACGGTCATCGTCGTCCGAGAATTCAAGCTCAAATCCGCCAACAGAATCAAGCACAAAGGAACCGTCATCGTTTTTCTTCGGACGCATATATACGTTTCCGCGGAATGAGTTATACTCGGAAGTCTCTTGGTAGGAAGTCTCACGATATACATCAAGAACCCATTCGTTCACATTTCCTGCCATGTTATACAATCCGAAATCGTTGGGGGCAAATGCATCAACAGGAGCGGTAATAACATAACCGTCATTCAGTGCACCGGATACACCCATCATGTCGCCGCGACCACGAACAAAGTTCGCCTGCATCTGTCCCACATTGGCTTTGCTCATATCACGCGGATGATAACCGGACCACGGATATATCTTACCTTCAATGGTCAAACCGTCTTCACCGGCTACAGGAGCGTATGCCGCAAATTCCCACTCGGACTCTGTCGGCAAACGATAACCCGTCACGAAAATACCATCAGCACGACTGACCTTACGATTCTCTCCGTAAGAGTCACGACGCGGATTTCTGCCGTATGCAGGTACATACGAATCCTCTTCCAGATATTTTTCGGTATTGAAAACAAACTTATCGCGGATATATTCATATCCGGGGCGATACATAACAATCTCTTGACCTGGATCTTCCGGATTATCAATGGTGAAAGACTCCATCTGATAGCCGGTAGCAGTCTCCCAATCATCCTTGAAACCCTCATCATCGGTAGGACGCAAGGACGCAAAATCAGGAATCTGAATAGCACCCGCGTTAATCAATGCCATCTCATTGACGCGGTCGGTACGCCATTTGCAGTATGCCATAGCTTGTTCCCAAGTTACACCTACAATCGGATAGAATGAAAATGCCGGATGGTCAAAATAGTTCTCCACATAGGGGTCGTTATACGCCATATCCTCGCGCCATACGGTGCGGTCAGGACGGGCACGGTCCACCAAGTTCGGAGCAACATCGCCGAAAACAACCTCCAACCAATGCAGATACTCATTCCAGTTCAGCGTGGTAATCTCATACTTGTCCATGTAGAAGGAACTAACGGTCAGGGTGCGGTGGAAATTGTTACGCGGGGCAGTAAGGAACTCATCCTTCTCACCTATGGTAAAGGTACCACCTTGGATAGCAACCATACCTGTCGGATTAACATTCCCGACACCCTCTTGAGCCTCGAAATTGGTCGTCCGTTGGTCAAAATAGTTCCAACCGGTAGTGTTAGACACTTTGGTGTTCAATTCACGCGTTTGGCAGGCAGTCAATGCTACTGCTGCAAACAAAATGGCAAACTTTGATATGTTTCTCATATTGCACATATTTGGTATATTTCACATTTGAGCCCGCAAAGTTACAAAAAAAATGTCATACGTGCAACTTTTGAACAAAAATATTCAAAAAAAGTGCATTTTTATGCCAAAATTGTGCCTTTTTGTATGAATTATTGTCAAAAATATGCTCATTTTGCTCTTTTTTGAGGTCTGAAGCTGCCGAACTTGAAGAGGGCGGAATAGACCGTCATTGAGTGGATTTGTACAGTTTAAATTAAAAAAACAAATAAAAAGTTGCGTATGTGCATTTTTTGTTGTAATTTTGCAGGCTGATTGAGAGTAAAATGATAGAAAAGTCTCTAAATAGTAACGGAAAGTTGATTTCACTGAGTACTCCGAAAGTAATGGGCATTGTAAATGCGACGACGGATAGTTTTGCTTTCGCCTGTACCAATATCAGCGAAGCGGAAGTTCTTGCAATTGCAGCGCAGGCCATTTCTCAGGGGGCTGATTTTATTGATGTTGGGGCGTGTTCGACACGCCCGGGCTCAACACCGGTTTCCTCCGAAGAAGAATGGAGAAGGCTTGAAATTGCCTTGCGAGCATTGCGGAATCATTATCCGGAAGCAATCATTTCGGTGGATACCTTCCGTGCCGGAATCGCTCGTCAGGCAGTGGAGATGTATAAGGTCAATATCATTAATGATATTTCCGGTGGTGCGGATGCAGAGATGTTTCCAACGGTTGCGGAATTGGATGTCCCCTACATCTTGACCCATTCTCAACCCTTGCCTCAAGAGCAACCTGCACATGTGGCTGTTTTGGAATATTTTGCCCGTCAAGGTGATGTGTTGCATCGGATGGGAGTGAAGGATGTTATTGCAGACCCCGGTTTCGGCTTCAACAAGAACGAAGCACAGAATTATGAAATTTTGGCTCATTTGTCCGATTTGTTAAATGCAGATTTGCCTTTATTAGTGGGGTTGTCGCGCAAATCCATGTTTTATAAACCCTTAGAAACCACGCCGACTTCCGATTTGGCACTCGCGGCAACCATTGCTGCCAATACCTTGGCGCTTAAAGGCGGCGCAAGCATTTTGCGTGTTCATGATGTCGCAGCGGCAAAAGCCGCCATAACCATTGTAAGTAAAACGATATGATAGGATTCCAGTTTGGCATTAAAGATGCTATTGATATTTTGCTTGTGGCACTCATTTTCTATGAGATGTTCCGTTTGTTGCGGCGCTCGGGAGCTGCCAATCTTTTTTGGGGAATATTGGCGTTCGTTGTTGCGTGGTTTTTGGTGTCGTACGTTTTCCAGCTGGAACTGACCGGAGCTCTCTTCGACCGTATCATTAGCGTAGGTGCAATTGCCCTGATTGTGATTTTCCAAGAGGAAATCCGTGCATTCTTCTATCGCGTCGGTGCACGATTCAGCACGTGGCATCCGTTGGCGCATCGCACACAACAGTCCGAACAGTATGTGGATCAGATTATGATGGCGTGTGAACACATGGCAAAGACTAAAACGGGTGCACTCATCGTGTTGGCAGCCGATAACGAACTCAAGGAATATACTGATACCGGCGAGTTTATAGACGCGGCTATTTCGGCGCAAATGATTGAGAATATCTTCTTCAAAAACACACCCTTGCATGACGGGGCCTTGTTTATCATCGGCAACCGCCTCCATTCGGCCGCCTGTATCTTGCCTGTTTCCAAGCAGCAGGGTATTCCTAAAAGTTTCGGTTTGAGACATCGTGCTGCCTTGGGATTGGCTGAAAAAAACTCAGACATTACGGCAATAGTCGTTTCTGAAGAAACCGGCAAAATCGCAGTGGCGCAAGACGCGGCGATTAGAAACGTAAATAGGGACGAACTGATAAAAATATTGTCTGAGGTCTTCTCTGTGAATGAGCCTGATGGGTTCTGGAAAAGGATCAACATCTCCAATTATACGAAATCAATAGGTAAATCTAAATAAAACAAAATATGTATAAACGAACTCTTGTAACTACAGCGCTCCCATACGCCAATGGTCCGGTGCATATCGGACATCTGGCTGGTGTATATGTGCCGGCTGACATCTATGTCCGCTATTTGCGTCTCAAAGGGCGTGAAGTGTTGTTTGTCGGCGGTAGCGACGAACACGGTGTGCCTGTTACTATCCGTGCCCGCAAAGAAGGGATAACTACCCAACAGGTCGTTGACCGTTATCACGAACTGATTAAGTCCAGTTTTGAGCGCTTCGGCATTTCCTTCGATGTTTATTCCCGCACAACCAGCGCCATTCACCATCAGTTTGCCTCCGATTATTTCCGCAAATTGTATGACAACGGCAAGTTTGTTGAACTAACGACCGAGCAGTTCTACGACCCCGAAACAGGACATTTCCTCACTGACCGCAATATTCGCGGTGAGTGTCCGCATTGCCATGCAGCAGGTGCTTATGGTGACCAGTGTGAGAAATGCGGTTCGACCCTTTCGCCGGAAGAACTGATAAACCCTTATAATGCCGAGACCGGTAATGCGTTAGTCAAGAAGCCGACATCGCATTGGTATCTCCCGCTTGACCAATATCAGGAATGGCTGGAAAAATGGATTCTGGAGGGACACAAGGAGTGGCGGCCGAACGTCTATGGACAATGCAAGTCGTGGTTGGACGGCGGCTTGCGTCCGCGTGCCGTGACGCGTGACTTGGATTGGGGTATCCCGGTGCCGGTGGAAGGTGCTGAAGGCAAAGTACTATATGTCTGGTTTGATGCACCGATAGGCTATATCTCCAACACCAAAGAACTATGTGACGCACAGCCGGAACGTTGGGGCAAATGGGAAACGTGGTGGAAAGACGAATCGACACGTTTAATCCATTTCATCGGCAAAGACAACATCGTTTTCCATTGTATCGTATTCCCTGCAATGCTTAAGGCGGATGGTTCGTATATCCTGCCGGATAATGTGCCGAGTAACGAGTTCCTGAACCTTGAAGGTGACAAGATTTCCACTTCGCGTAACTGGGCGGTTTGGCTCAATGAGTATCTGGATGACTTTCCGGGTAAACAGGACGTATTGCGCTATGTGCTGACCGCCAATGCGCCTGAAACCAAGGACAACGACTTCACTTGGGCGGATTTTCAGGCACGAAACAACAATGAACTCGTGGCGATATACGGTAATTTTGTGAACCGTGCGCTCGTTCTTACGAAAAAGTATTTCGATGGAAAAGTGCCGGAATCTGCCGATTTCACCGAATATGACAAGCAAACTATTGACGAGTTTAAGAATGTCAAAGCACAACTTGAATCGCTGTTGGAGGAGTTCCGCTTCCGTGATGCGCTCAAGGAGGCGATGAACCTTGCCCGTATCGGTAACAAGTATCTTGCAGATACCGAGCCATGGAAATTAGCAAAAACCGATATGGCACGTACCGCCACTATTCTTAATCTTGCTCTGCAGATTGCCGCCAACCTGTCTATTGCTTTTGAGCCGTTCCTGCCGTTCTCATCGGCAAAGCTGCGTACAATGCTTGGTCTCAAGGATGCCGATTGGAACGCACTTGGCTCCTTGGATTTATTGCCGGCTGGTGCTCCGCTTGGCGAAGTCAGTCTTCTCTTTGAGAAGATTGAGGATGCACCTATTCAGTCACAATTGGATAGACTGGCGCGTATTAAGAAAGAAAATGAAGAGGCTGTACAACAAGCCGAACTCGCCAATTGGAAGCCGCAAGCATTAAAAACGCCCGTATCCATCGAGGATTTTGATAAGTTGGATATCAGGGTTGCTACCGTTTTGGACTGCCAGCCCGTAAAAAAGTCGGAACGCCTGTTGCAATTCAAGTTGTCCGATGGATTCGACGAAAGGACGATACTTAGCGGTATCGCGCAGTCCTATCCTGATCCGTCTGTGTTGGTTGGCAAGCAAGTGCTGTATATCGCCAATTTCCCGCCGCGTAAGATGATGGGCATTGAGAGTCAGGGAATGATTCTCTCGGCAGTTGACGCAGATGGTAAGTTGGTGGTTACTACTACCACCCGAGTTGTCCGTGATGGTGCTGCAGTCGGGTAAAATTCAAGCGTTTGGAGGCAAAAGTGCTACTTTTTTACAAAAAAACACAGAAAAATTTGTGTATGTGAAATAAAAGCAGTACTTTTGCAGCCGCTTTACGAAAAATCAACTGATTTAAGGAAGCAATCGGTGAGAAAACATCGTTTTCGAAATTGAAGAGGAGGAAGTGTGAGCCGCCCACTTACGATGGAGTCGAAAGTTTATAAGGCGAGCCACTTCCAACGAGGCGGGGTAGCTCAGCTGGTTAGAGCGCATGATTCATAATCATGAGGTCCCCGGTTCAATCCCGGGCCCCGCTACAAAAAAGTGCGATTTGCTCGCACTTTTTTTGTTATCAGTTTTCAGTAATCAGTTTTTCAGCTTCTTTTCTGATGGCTTCACACCTCAAGGAGCGGACTCAAATGGTCGCTGAGTGATGGTAATGGCGCGTTAAAAAAGTATGCTTTTTGATAGGTTTTGAGGGGGATTCCGATAGCCCATTGTGGTCGCGTGATGCTCACGTTTTTGGCTATGGGGATGAGATTTTGATTAATTGATAACAAAAAAGAGTGTGTCAAAACGAATTGACACACTCTCTGTTTTAGATTTTCTGTTGCTTATTTGCAACCGAAGAGCCGTTTGAACCAGCAGACTTTCTTTTCGGGTTCAGCTTTCGGAGCTTCGGGTTGAGGAGCAGCCTTGGGTGCCTCTGCCTTGGGTGCCTCTGCCTTGGGAGCGGCGGGTTCGGCTTTTGGAGCCTCTGCGGGCATTTGAGGACCGGCAGGAACAAGTGCCTTACCGGCAGCATTGCCTTCATACTTCACAAAGTTCTTGATGAAACGACCTGCAAGGTCTTTTGCCTTCACTTCCCACTCTGCAGCATCTTTATAGGTGTCACGCGGGTCAAGGATGTTCGGATCTACGCCCGGCAGAGCGGTCGGAACCTCAAAGTTGAAGTACGGAATATTCTTCGTTTCGGCTTTGAGAATCGAACCGTCAAGGATAGCGTCAATGATACCGCGGGTGTCGCGAATCGAGATACGTTTGCCGGTACCGTTCCAACCGGTGTTTACGAGATAAGCCTTTGCGCCGGATTTCTCCATGCGTTTAACCAGTTCCTCGGCATATTTGGTCGGGTGGAGCTCCAAGAACGCTTGTCCGAAGCAAGCGGAGAAGGTCGGAGTGGGTTCAGTGATACCACGCTCTGTACCTGCGAGCTTAGCAGTAAAGCCGGAGAGGAAGTAGTACTTGGTCTGCTCAGGAGTCAGGATAGAAACCGGAGGCAGCACGCCGAAAGCGTCAGCAGAGAGGAAGATAACATTCTTGGCAGCAGGACCGGCAGAGACGGGTTTCACAATCTTCTCGATGTGGTTAATCGGGTAGGAAACGCGGGTATTCTCTGTCACGGACTTGTCATTGAAGTCGATCTTACCGTCTTTGTCAACGGTTACGTTCTCGAGGAGTGCATCGCGGCGGATGGCATTGTAGATATCGGGCTCAGACTCTTTGTCGAGTTTGATAACCTTTGCGTAGCAACCACCTTCGAAGTTGAAGACGCCGTTATCATCCCATCCGTGCTCGTCGTCACCGATAAGCAGACGTTTCGGGTCGGTGGAAAGAGTGGTCTTACCTGTTCCGGAGAGGCCGAAGAAGATAGCGGTATTCTTGCCGTCCATGTCTGTGTTGGCAGAGCAGTGCATGGAAGCGATACCTTTCAGCGGCAGGTAGTAGTTCATCATGGAGAACATACCTTTCTTCATTTCACCGCCGTACCATGTGTTCAGGATAACCTGTTCACGGGAAGTGGTGTTGAAAGCAACGCAAGTCTCAGAGTTGAGTCCGAGTTCTTTGTAGTTCTCCACTTTTGCGAGCGAAGCGTTGTAGATAACGAAGTTCGGCTCGAAGTTTTTGAGCTCTTCGTCGGTGGGTTGGATGAACATGTTCTTCACGAAATGCGCCTGCCAAGCTACTTCCACGATGAAACGAACTGCCATGCGGGTGTCTTTGTTGGCGCCGCAGAAAGCATCCATTACATAGAGTTCCTTGTTGCTGAGCTCTTTGATAGCCATTTCCTTAACGGTTTTCCAAACCTCTTCCGACATCGGGTGGTTGTCGTTTTTGTACTCGTCTGATGTCCACCATACGGTGTCTTTCGAGTTGGCATCCATAACGATGTATTTGTCCTTAGGCGAACGGCCGGTATAGATACCGGTCATAACATTAACGGCTCCGAGTTCGGTCTCCTGACCTTTTTCGTAACCTGTCAACGCGGGATTAATCTCCTCCTTATAAAGATATTCATAGGAGGGGTTGTGGGCTTTTACAGTAGCACCTGTGATGCCATACTGGGTTAAATCAAGTTTTTTTGCTGCCATAATATCAAATAATTTAAGATTTAAAATTCAAGATTTGTAATAACATTTTTTTTAATGCCTACTTTAGCGACTACAAAGGTACTGCATTTTTTTCAATCTGCAAAATTTAGATGCAAAAAATCGGAAAAAATCGCCTTTTTTGTAATTTCTATGTGACAAAATACAGAAAAACATGTTATAAAGCATATTTTTTCTTCAAAATATTTGGTGGGTTTGGAAAAAAGCAGTACTTTTGCACCGTGTTTTTCATGGTATTAGATTTAAGGTTAAGTAAAGATTGGGTTGTCGTGATGACAATCCTTCTTTTTTTTTTGTGTATTTCAGAAAGTTTTTGTACCTTTGCAGCCGGAATGGAAGTCGGACTGCATCGGCTGTTGGATGTTGGACCGCTTTGCTGTCGGATGTTAGATGTTAGAGACAGGACAATACGATAAGAGTGATTTGGCTGCGGCATTGCAGGTACTGCGTCGCGGAGGGATTATCCTGTATCCCACCGATACAGTATGGGGCATTGGTTGTGATGCGACGAACAGTGCTGCCGTCAAGCACATATTTGCGCTCAAACACCGTGCAGACAGCAAAGCAATGCTGATGCTGTTGGATTCTGCGGACAAACTGGCACGTTATGTGGATGTGCCGGAATCGGTAGAGATACTTCTATCGGCTGCATCAGAAGGTCGTCCGATGACGATTATTTACCCGAATGCGTATGGTGTGGCGCCTGAATTGATAGCGGAAGACGGCAGTATAGGGATTCGGATTACTAATGAAGTGTTCTCCAAAGCCTTATGTGCTGGATTGGGCAAACCGCTGGTTTCGACCAGTGCCAATATCAGCGGTGAACCGGCTGCGGCTATATTCGCTGAGATAAGTCCGGCAATCATTGAGGGCGTGGATTATGTCTGCCGTTATCGCCGCAATGACAATGCACCCAAGCAGCCGTCATCCATTATCAAGATTAACAAAGACAACACCTTTAATATAATAAGGAGTTAAATTATGACTTACGATGAAGCAATAGCCCGCGTGGAAGCGATTGTGAAAGAGTTGGAGCAATCGGAAGCTCTCTCCATGGATGTATATAAGCAAAAAGCCCAGCAAGCCAAGGAACTATTGGACTTCTGCGAGAAACAACTCGGAGTGATGAGTGAGGAACTGGGACTCAGCAGTTGATTTTGTGGCAAAGATAGTGCTTTTTTGTGATATATGCAAGTAAATGCGGTTTTTTGCGCGTTAGAGTGTAATGCGGTTGTTGGGTATTAGAGGCTATTCTTCATAGATGAAGTGCAGGTATTTATCCCAATGAGGATCTGCTTTACCGTATGTAGTGGTGTTGATTTGGTCGAGTTCGCCGTTGTTGATAGCAGCTGACAAATCCTTCTGCAGCACCGTCCAGATACTATCCATTTTCTCTGCCCAATCGCATAGACACACATTAGAATCATCAGACATGTGGATTTCGTATCCGGTATGCGTAGCAC
>Ga0310786_10000956_pt1 | contig 46087 bp, 25 predicted proteins | sample AusTroGonzalo_MG_FD_203881 | JGI IMG/M metagenome (GOLD analysis project Ga0310786, IMG submission 203881) | Bovine rumen microbial communities from tropical cattle in Woodstock, Queensland, Australia - Gonzalo_03 (v2) (version 2) | ecosystem: Host-associated > Mammals > Digestive system >...
CCGACTGTATATTTCTCAGTTCATTCAGGTCCGTCAGTTTGCGGTTGTTCAAATAGATAAGCGGTGCCCCTTTGCCTAAAATTTCAAAGCCCTCGCCCCGTTTTGCAATCATCGGAACCCGCATGAGTACATCTTCCGCCGTACCGAGTCGTTCCATCACGGTGCCCTCTACATTCATCATCAGCGAATTGCCCTGTAGCACTACCTTTGGACGTTCACCCTGTACGACCACACCGTTCAGCGTATAGTTGTCAGGCTGCATCCGTATTGTTCCCACTTCGGGCTGATTGCATAGCCGATAGACGGTCTTGTAGCCGACGTAGGAAATGCGGGCAAGAACTGTTGGCTCTTCGAATGGGATGACGAAAACGCCAGCCTCGTTACTCACGCCTCCACCGATGACCGTAGAGTCTAATGGATGAAGCAGGTAAACATTAGCGTAAGGCACGGGCTGACGGTTCTCGTCGATGATTGTACCTGTCAAGTGGCGCTCAGTCTTGTGGGTACACTCCACATAGATTACGCTTTCGCTACACTTTACTACACGAACAGGATAGAAACCGACAATCTGCATGATGGCATCGGGGACGGACTTGTCTTTGATATGAGTAGCCACTTGGAAGTCCTCCAATTCGTCGTAGATGAAGTTGACGGTATACTCATGTTGCAGGTCGTTGAGTTCCATCAAGGCCTTTGACATTGATACGTTATCATAGCGCCGGGTAATACGCTGAGCATACGCTACGCTAAATGATAAATGACAAATGATAAATAATAAACAGAGTCGTTTCATAATCATTGTTTTGGACTACTGGTTTGTATGTCTGCTGTCAGGATACTATCACTCAGCTCCAGACGGATGCGCTCGAAGGAATTCATACTTCTTATGGCCTCTACTGCCGACTGCTGCTTGTTCCAGATGTAGAACAAACGAAGTGTCTTGGCTTCCTCGCTCTTCCATTTCAGCGTTAGCCCGTAATAATCGGCCATGTCTGTCAGTATCTGTTCGAGTGTGGCCTCGTCGTAGCGTACCACCTTAGAAGGTATGGTGTCATTCGGAAGTGAAGAGTGATGAGTGAAAAGTGAAGAATTTGCTACCGCCATAGTGTCGGCAGTCTGCAGTATTTCAGACTTTTGCTGATGGCGTATGATATGGATAGTAGCAAAGGCAATACCCGACATCATTACTATGCCGATAAAGGATGCGACTAAGCGAGAGGAGAGCGATGCTCGCATCTGCTCTTCCGAGCGTGAGCATGCTCGACCGAAGGTCAAAGTGGCAGCTATCTTCAACCAACTGCGCTCTGGCTTCTGCTCTGTCAGATGAGTCTGTGCGAAACGCTGCCATTCGGCATCTACATTGCTCACATCGTTTTCATCGGACATCATGGCCTGTTTCAACTGCGCAGTAGCTTCCATCAGTTCGCGTACTTCGGGATCGTCAAGCATCGTCTGCAATGCCTGCTCTGAGAACTGTTCAGGATGCTCCTGCATGTCTAATAGCAACTGGATTTTCTGGTCTTTTTCCATAATTGTAATTATTATTAATCCCTGCATTATAGCCGCCCCTTATCAAGGGGCTCTAAATATTTGTTTTGATTGTTATACTCCTTGATTGTATTCATGGCCTTCGCCAGATGTTTATAGACCATCACACGACTGATGCCCAGTTGGTCTGCAATCTCCTGATACTTCATGCCGTCTATATGCCTCATGCGGAACACCAGTAAGGTTTGTTCTGAAAGATTACGCTTTGCGAATATCATCATTTGCTGATACCATTGCTCTACAGACGAATAGAAAAAAGCATCATCGTCTGTCGCTGCGTTCTGCTTCATCTCCAGCGTATAGGCATGCTCGAACTTTGCCCTCACATCCTTGTGCTCCAGCAGATTCAAGCATCGGTTCCTGACACTTGCCATCAGATAACCCTCCATGTTCTTTGGTAGGATGTCCAGCTTCATCAGCGTGGCAAACACCTCACTCACCACGTCGCGCGATTCCTCGTCGTCGTAAAGCATCCGCTTTGCCAACCGTATCATCTGGCTGTAGTGCTGTCGGAACAATATTGCTATCTCTTCTTTCTTCATTCTATTCTTATAGACAGGAAAGGGTGTGTAAAAGATAACCTCCAGACCAAACTTTTTTCAAAATAGGGCATAAAAAAGTACTTTTGTTGACCCCTTCATCAACAAAAGTACACAATTACACACAAATGTTTTTCACTGCGTTCAAGGAAACTCCACCTTCATGGGCATCACCCACTCAAGCAAGCTTGGCTCTGCTCTTGCTTCGTTCGTCATTTCTGTTCCATTGTCTCTCTCTTTATAAGCATCAGAGCGGACAGACCCCGTCCCTCTGTCCGTCGGTCTGTCCGCTCTATGTTTCCTGACCTAACAATATCAAATCGTCACGAAAAATTTCCGATAATTGGTTACTTCCGCTCCTCCATGTCGCAATAGAGCTTGAAGAACTTGTATTCCTTTAGGGGTTTAGACGATTCTGTGCGTCGGGTTGGGTCGCCCTGGCTGCAGGAAGCGCCAGGCGAGGATTTCGTTGTCATACTGGTCGTCGATGGCGGTAGCGAGCACGTCCTTCACCAGTTCGTTCAGGTGTTCTGGCGTAGTCTCGACGCGGGCGTTGACGATGAGCTTCAGGTTCTCGCTTGTGCCGGCGGTGCCGCGCAGTTGCAGGGTGGAGGCATCGCCCGTGATGTTGCCGACGGCGTACTGAGGCCCGTTTTCGGCAATAACCTTGATATGTCCGACGCGCAGTTTCTCCTTCTTCACCGCCTTCGCCAGTCCGTTCATGATGTCCTTCAGCAGTGTGTCCCAATAGGCGGGGGCGCTGCTGGTGACCGCCACGGTGCCGTTGAGCCAACCGAGGACGGCCTCGCCGTGGGCGTACTTGTCGTAGTCGATGTCGAGAATCTTCTTGCCGCTGCCCTGACGGTTGGCCACCTCATTGAGCCACTCCATCACGCCGATGCCGTTCTGCACGCTGGCGGTCATCACCGTCGTGTGGGGGAAGCAGGTCTGGGTGTCCTTCTTCAGCTTCTCTAACTCGGCCTCTGTCAGCAGGTCGGTCTTGGTGATGAGGATCACCTCGCTCTCCTCCAACTGCTTGCGATAGATGTAGGCGGCATCCTCGTGGAGCCCGCCGTCGCCGCCGTAGATGATCGACTTCAGGCGCATGGGGTCCGACAGGCCCGTCAGGGGCGACACGAGCACCTCCGTATCGAGGTATTTTTTTAATGGACGGATGATGGTGGCGGTCAGGTCGGCGCAGCTGCCCACAGGCTCTGCCAGAATCACGTCGGCCTCCACCTCCTTGCGAAGCCCCTTGATGGCATTGGTAAAGCCGTCGAAGTTGCAGCAGAAGCAACTGCCAGCCACTTCTTTCACTTGCAGGTTGGCCTGCCGCAGCAGTCGGCTATCGACGAGCTCCGGCGCCTGGTCGTTGGTAATCAGTCCTACACGCAGTCCCTTGGCCATCAGCCGCTGCGCCACGTCCCAAATAAGGGTTGTCTTGCCGGCACCGAGGAATCCGCCGGCGATAATCAGTCTGGTCTGTTTCATTGTCTTTATAATTTTATGTGTTTTTATCTGCGCAGCCATTCCCCGCCCCTCAAGGGGAGGAGTTAGGGGTGGGGTCTGTTTATCGGTTCCAGTATATATTTGAAGATGAGCGCGGCGACGGCACCGCCAAGGATGGGTGCCAGGATGTAGACCCAGAACCAGCCGCCGACGGTGTCGGGCAGGGCGGCATCGCCCCAGCCTGTCAGGTAGGCCACGACGCGCGGACCGAAGTCACGGGCGGGATTGAGTCCGGCTTGCGTGAGCGGCGCCACGAAGAAGATGATGCTCGACACGGTGAGGCCGATGAACAGCGGCTGCAGGTCGGACGAGGGCTTGCCCACGTTGCAGTCTTCCGTCAGGCCGAAGATGAAGAGGGCGAGTAGCATTGTGCCGAAACCCTCTGCCAGCATGGCCAGGGGCAGCGAGACGGTAGCGATGGCATCGCCGGGGTTGGGATAGAACTCGCCGAACATGCGCGCGGTGTCCACTGAGGCGGCGGTGCCCCTCACGATGTCGTGCGTCAGCTCATACTGCGCGATAGACGGGCTGAATAGGATGTAAAGCATCGCGCCAGCCATGATGCCACCTGCGAGCTGCGCCAAAAGGTAGCCCGGCAGCATCTTTGCCTTCATACGGCCTGCCACCACCATCGCCACCGACACGGCAGGGTTCAGGTGGGCATTGCAAATATGTCGCGTCAGGAAGATGGCCAGCGTCACGCCAATACCCCACACGAGTCCAATCTGAAAGATACTGTTATACTCTCCGAAAAGCACGGCCACAGCCACACTGCTGCAGCCAAAGAGCGTGAGGATAAACGTCCCCAGCATTTCTCCAATGAATCCTTTCATACCACGATTACTTTATTGCTTCTGCAAAAGTAATCATTATCGGCAAATGTTGAACCACAACACCTTGCCAACACGAAAAATGAAAGGATGAAAACGAAAGGATGTTCGTCTTCGGAGTCTTCATCTGTTTATGTAAGACCGCAAAGCTGTTAATGGGAAGCCTCGCCGTCCGGATGGGAAGCCTCGCCGTCCGGATGGGAAGCCTCGCCGTTCGGATGGGAAGCCTCGCCGTCCGGATGGGAAGCCTCGCCGTTCGGATGGGAAGCCTCGCCAGCTATGCAACATAGTGGGTGAAGCTTCCAAGCTTTGCGTCCGTGCTCTTGTTGCAAAGCTTGGAAGCTTCACCCACTACCATCTTCCTGTAGTCCGGTGCTTATGAGACAAATTCGAAAGCCGTCCCATATAGAAGGCTATATCGGAAAACAGGTAGCACCCCTTGCACCCGTTGCACCCGGTCAGGTGCAAGCGGTGCAAGGGGTGCTACCATTTTTCCTGTTTCGCCTTCCTAAATATACGCATGTGCGCGCCTGAATGATTTATGTTCAAATCCCGCAAGCTACGCTATCTTGTTATCGTTTGTTCTTGAAGAAGTCTTGCATCAGCTGGCGACAGGAATCTTCGAGGATGCCGCTTGTTGTAGTGGTCTTGGGATGAAGGACGGCTGGGGCGAAACGGCGGAAGCCGCGCTTCTCGTCGCCAGTGCCCCAGACGATGCGGGGAACCTGGGCCCAGCCGAGGGCGGCAGCGCACATAGGGCAGGGTTCGACGGTGACGTAGACGGTGCAGTCCGTCAGGTACTTGCCGCCCAGAGTGTTGGCGGCTGCGGTGATGGCCTGCATCTCGGCATGGGCGGTGACGTCGCACAGCGTCTCTGTCAGGTTGTGGGCACGTGCTACGACCCGGTCGTGACAGACGACGACGGCTCCGATGGGAATTTCACCCTCGTTTCCCGCCTTCCTTGCCTCGTCCAAGGCCATCTTCATATATCGCTCGTCATTCTCCATTTCTCATTTTCTCACTTCCCGTTCTTCCATTTTGCCGGAGTGGCGTCTTTCTTCAGGACGTCGGCAAACTGCTGTGGCGTGACGGTGACGGGGCCGGTCATGAGTTCCGGGATGTTATAGCTCTTCATCAGCTGGCGATGGTAGTCGGGGTCGTCAGCTGGCAGTTCGAAGGGTTTTGTGGCGTGTCCGTCCTTGTCTATGTGTGCAAAGAACGGACGGGTGTAGTTACCATCGTCGCGGCGGCTGCTGAACACAATCCAGCGTCCGTTGGTGCTCCATGTGTGGTAGGCCTCGACGTCGGGGCTGTTTACCTCTGTGAAGGGACGGGCGTTGAAGGTTGATGTACTTTCACCTTCGTCCTTCAAATCGACCAGCCACAGGTCGGCGTCGCGGTGCCAAATGTGGAAGCATCCCCATTCGCCGACGCTGAGCAGGAGCCACCGTCCGTCGGGTGACACGCGGGGCAGCGTGGCGCTCAGTCCCTGTCCGGCTGCATCGAATACCATTTCACGTTCGCCAAAGGTCATGGTCTGTGCATCGAAGTGCCTGCGATAGATGTTGTACTTAATCTCCTTGTAACGGCCGATGACAGCCGACTCATCGCTGACAGTGTCCATTTTCTCGAAGTGTGCCGAGCCGTAATAGAGGTATTGTCCGTCGGGACTCCAGTGCGGGAATATCTCGAACTCGTCCTTCAGTGCCTGGACGTTGCTCACCTCGTTGCGTTCAATGTCGTAGAGGACGAGGTCGCTGCGGCTGTCGAGCACTTCGATTTTGTTCAGGTCGCGGATGTGGAACATCTGCATGGTCGAGTTGGTGGAGTAGGCGATGAGGGGTAGGGTGGGGTGCCATGCCGGGTAGACTCCTGCCGAAATGGTACTGTCGTTCTTCAGGTTAACTTTCTTCAACTGCCCGTCATAGCAAATCATCGTGCCGCCATGGCTCAATCGGGCGTGGAACTGCATGCGCTGGGGGTTGCCGCGCTGGTAGTTGTGGCAGTTGATGCACTGTCCGTCGGCCTCGGTCGTGCAGAGCATGTTGTTGTAGATGACGCGCTCTTCGTAGTTCTCCAAGCACCGCTGGTTGATGGTCAGCTCTTCGAACGTCACGTAAGAAGGCGAGATGAGACGGAAGCTCAGCCATGGGTCGATGCTGTCGGGCGAGACATAGATTTTGAAAGGACGGTAGCGCGTCCACTCACCCTGTCGGCGTGCAAAGACCTCGACGGTGATCTTGTCGCCCTTGGTCTTGTCGGCCAGTTCGCGCCAGTCGCTGATGTCGGGCATGGCCTTTTGTCCTTCGCAGACTATCTCCGTCCCGCCGCCGCTGAAGCGAGTCACCGTTTCGTCGGCAGCGGTCATCAGCTCGAAGTGCAGGGGGGCTATGTTCACCGGAATGGTCACGTCGCGGTAGTCGGGGTAGATGTCGGCCTCGGTCCGGCTGTCCGTATAGTTGGCCGGCACTTTCGCCTGTTGGCAGGCTGTGAGGGCTGCGGCAGCGCCGCAGCATAGCAAACCTGCGATGATGAAATGTATGATGTTTTTAGTTGTCATAACCTTCAATGTTCAAAGTTCAATGTTCAAAATTCAAAGTTGATACTTCGTGTCGAGTCTGCTCATGCTCGGCATAGCTGATGCAAGCATCGCTCTGCTCTCGCTTAATCGCAGCCTTCAATGTTCAAAATTCAAAGATTAATACGTCTTCACGCCCCTTCTGAGGAAATAGTTGTAGAAGAAAGTGTCGCCAAAGCGGGGATAGAAGACTTTGGCCATCTCTGCCTCGCTTGCCCCCTGATACTGCTGAGCCATCTTCATGAACTCTTGGTAGTTATTCAAGACGTTCTTGTCGAAGGGCATGTGACTGATGTCCACATTGTGCTCCAGATTTCCGTACAGCAACGCGGCCTCCTGGTAGTGCCGTGGCATGGGCTCGTTGGTATGCAGGTTGGCATATTGGAAGAAAGCCCTCCAGAACGTCGGGATGTCCTTCGACTGCAGGGCGTGCATCAGAATGAGGTCGGCACACTTTGGGTCGTCGGTCTGCTGGTGAGCCAGCAGCTCAATGAGGAACGTCTCGATGATGGACTTGTCGCTGGCCAGCACATTCTCATAGCGTGTGAGGGGCAGGATGGGTCCCAGTTCAGGGTCTTTGGCCAGTGCGGTGCTGTCGCCGATGAGCGGCCTATAGTGCTCGGCCCATTCACCGTGGTAGCGCGTGTGCTTGAGCAGGTCGATGTATTTTCTGGCCACCTGCTGCTCGCCGTTGAGGATGGCACAGCGCAGCAGGAACCGCAGCTCATTGACGCGGAAGCCGTGCTCCACGCCGTCTTCCATGCACCAGCGGTGGCAGAAGTTCTGCAGTCCGTAGTGCATGTATAGCGGTTTTCCGCCGGTCTCGACGATGGTCACTGGCAGCGGACAATCGGCTTTTTTGTCACCGTCGCGCATGGTGTACATCATGTCGCCGGCACGCCCCAGCTTGAAGCAGGCCAGGTATTTGTCGAGTATCATCTGGCGGCTTGGCTCCTCTGCCTGCCGTGCTATGTCGAGGATGCCCTCCCAGTCGCAGTGCTCGATGCAGGCGTCCATGCGTATTTCGTTGTGGTAGTTGCTGTCCTTGTACCAGAAGTGCCAGCAGCCCCACGCGATGATGACCACAGCTGCGACGTGCCCGACGGCCCAGCGCAACGGGTGGCGCAGCTCCGACGGTTCGCGGCGGGCGTAGGTCGCTGCCAGTATGACGAGCAGCAGAGCAAGGAGCAGGTAGGGTAGGTAATAGATGTTGAAGACGCTGGAGCCTACTTCGTAAAGGGGTAGTCCTTGCCGCCAAACATCCTCGACGGCGGTCTGACAGAATACTTGCCTATAGTAGCCAAGTGGCACGAAGACGATGGCCAGCACTGCCACCAGGCTGTTGACAGCGCGCTGCCAGATACCTGCATCGCCTATCCGCCAGTCGATGACGGCCATCAGAGCCATGGCGAGCAGTGCGTAGCAGCCTGCCAGGGGGTAGAAAGCCAGTGCTGTGAATACCATGAACAGTGGCCGGAGCAGTAGCTTCGGCGGCAGACACCTGTATGTCCAGGTGAGTGCTGTGGCTAAGTTGAAGCCGATGACGGTACTGAACATCAGTCCGCGCTGCTTCTGGAAATAGATCCAGTAGCCCTGCGTGAAGTCGGTCAGCAGTATGAGCACCAGTGGCAGCAACAGCAACGGTGCCCAGCGTGGCGTCAGCCTGAAGGTACGGTAGATGAGCCACATAAGCAGTGCGCACCAGACTGTGAGCAGCGATGCGCCAATGGCTGGGTGGTAGAAGAACTCTGTGAAGTAGGTGCCGAGCCATGTCAACATTCCTGCGGGCACTACCATCTGCTGCTTGAAGAACAGCGGTGTGTCGAGGAACAGGTTCAGTTCCTCAATCCTGACCAGGACATCGGCCTCGGCAATCACCATGACGACTGTTGCGGCGAGCAGTGCCAGAAAACTCAAGACCAGCGGGTAGAATCTGAAACGCTGCTCGCTGACCGGCGCTTTTTCCTTTTTCTTTTTCTTCATATCTTGGCGTTGTGTATTGTAGACATGAGTGCAAAAGTACGTAAAGCTATGTGTTCGACCAAAGAAACTGTGCGATATTTAAACAAAATTAACCCATTAGACGGTCATAAACGCGCGGGATTCCAGAAAAAATGTGTATATTTGCAGGCGATAAGAGTGAGTACTAACTAAAAACCATATCAAAATGAAGAAACTGACAAACGTGAAACGCTTAGCAGTAGTGGTCTGCCTGTCGGCACTCGCTGTAGTGCAGGGGTTGTCTGCAAACACGAAAACGACCGTCACCGAGGTGACAGAAACCGTTACATTGACTGCCGACGAAGACTATATCGTGACAGCCAATAGGCCGTTTGGCACCTCTGGCATAGTGAACATTGCCAACACCGACCACGCGGTGCTTATCCTGAGTAATGTGAAACCGTCGAAGGCCGTGAGCCTGCTGGCGGCCCACGTACAGATAAACGGCGCGAAGGCAGTGAACAACAACAACTGTCAGGTGAAGATGTACAACCGTGGCTCCATCATCCTGCCTTACGGTAATAATGTTAAGCCCCTGACGGTGTACTCCGAGCCCGACTTCGGTGGAGAGTCGTGCAATGCGTTCGGACTGGAAAGCAGCAATGGCCTGATGAACACGCTTACTGACGCGAAGCTGAACAACCGTATCCGCTCGTTCAAGCTGAAGCGTGGCTATATGGTGACCTTTGCCAACCGTGCCGCAGGCCGTGGCTACAGCCGTTGCTTCATTGCCGCCGATGCCGACATAGAGATGGCTTCGTTGCCTGCCGTGCTGGACCGCAGCATTTCGTCGTACCGCGTGTTCAAGTGGTACGACGCAGGTAAGCCCCAGCTGGCTGCCGCAGGTGGCGACAACGCTGCCTGCTCGGCTTTGAACGTCACGAGCACCTATTCGTGGAATGCAGGCACCAATATGCTGCCCGACATCGAGTGCGTGCCTCACCAGATTTATTCCGGCTATCCCTCGGCTGAAGCCTGCGGTTCTGTCAGCTATAGCTGTCATTTGAAGACCACCAACGAACCGCGTAACACCAGCGATGACCATCCTGAGGACTTGAAAGCTATCCTGAACAACTGGGAGAGCCTCATGGCCACGGGCCTGCGCCTGTGTACGCCGTCGTCGTGGGACGGCAGCGACTACTGGAATGCCACGGGGTTCCTGGCCGAATTTCTCGACTCCATCGATGCGCGGGGCTGGCGCTGTGACATCATAGACCTGCACTGCTACTGGCCTGAGGACAATTTCGGCAACATTAAGAACTGGGCTAACAAGTTCAAGCGTCCCGTCTGGATTTCGGAATGGGTGTGGGGCGCGTCGTGGAACAACAACGGCGCCTTTGCTAACGGTGTGACCGAGGCGCAGAATGCCGCTGCCGTGAAGCGCATCTGTCAGAACATGAATTCTATGGACTGCGTGGAGCGCTACTTCTACTGGAACGGCGAGCGCGACCCGTCGAGAATCTACAAGGACGGCAAGCTGACCAAGGCCGGCGAGATGTATGCCGAGCTTGACGGCGGCCTGTCTTATACTGGCAAGACCAACTACGTGCCGAAGATACCGCCCATGTACAACCCCTCGGGGCTGGCTGTGAGCTACGACCATAACACTCATACGGCAACACTGGTGTGGCATGAGCCTAACGGCGAGATGAACCAGGGCATTTACGTGGAACGCCGTAACACGGAGTCGGACGCTTGGGTGACCATCGCCGACGTGGAGATGCAGGAAGAGGCTGCCGACTACACCTATCAGGACACGGAGGCCGTCAACGGCTGCCAGTACCGGGTGCGGGTGGTCGATGCCAACGGCAAGGCACGCAATACGAAGACCGTGATGGCCGCCAGCAGCAGCTTTGCTGCAGGTGATGCCGTGACAGCCGACGGCGTGACAAAGTACCTTGGTGGTAACATCTTCGTCAACGGAGAATTCGACCTCGGTGTGACAGGCTGGACCAACGGCGAGGGTAATCCTCTCGGACAGCCTTACTTCCAGGTGATACCCGTCGGCGGCGTTGACAACAGCAGCTATCTGCAGTGCTATGGACATGGCAGCATCGGTGCGGATAAGTCGCTGAAGACCGTCTTCGACGTGAAGCCTCAGACAGACTATTACTTCTCGGGTGCTTCCTGCAACAACACAACCTCGATGAACCAGCTCAATCTGAGCGAAGACGGCGAGGCAACGGGCAAGTCGGTCTCGTACCTTCAGAACACGGAGTCGAAGTGGAATACGAGGTTTACCATCTTCAATACCGAGAACTACCAGAAGGCTGTCGTTGCCTTCCAGATGTTGGGATCGAAGTCGCAGTTCGACCAGTTGCTGCTCTGCCAGTTGTTCGACACAAAGGCTGCAGCCGTCGCCGACGGTGTGGAGAAAGTCCGCCTGAAGGCTGCTGCCTTCAAGACCTATAACACCGTGCTGCCTGCACTGAACACCGAACTGGACCAGCTGCTTGCTGCCACGACAGGTACCGATGAGCAGGCACTCGCCTCCATCAGTCAGGCTTTGGACAATGCCATAAGAGCCTACGGTGATAAGGTGCGGCTCGACTCACTCGTTACTGCCGCCAACGCCTTGGCCGACCTGCAACTGCCTGACTTTGAGGCTTTGCAGGCAGCTGCCGGGAATGCCTCGAAAGCCACGACAGCCGCCGGCATCATAGCCGCTCAGCAGGAACTGCGCAGTCTGTTGGAAGACTATCTGTCGATGACAGGACTTGACGGGAAGATTACCCAGCCCAACTTCGCCAACTCCACGGGATGGACGGTCAAGTGTGGCACATACACAGGCAACACGCAGCATTGCGCCTCGCAGGATGGCGTCACTTACTGGGAGGCACTATGGACGGGAGTCAGCGCTTCCGAGGGAACGGCGAAGACCATGACCGTCAAACAGGAAGTCAAGGGGCTGGACCACGGTTTGTATGCTCTTGCCTGTAAAGCCTCGACCGGCCATTACTGTCTGACCGACCAGCACGCCTATATGACCGTTGGCGACGAGACCTTCACCACGCCCAACCTGACGGCCGACTACTTTGACCTGCCTACCGTGTCGGATGAGGACCGCTGGCAGACACTTACCACGATACCTGTCTACTTGGCTGACAACAGCAACGTTACCATCGGCTTCACTGGCTCGAAACAGGGTGCCGTCGACAATGCCTGGCACCAGGTCGGCAAGACATCGAGCACCGGTGACCAGCGCGAGGGCTGGTGGGCGGCTACAGACTTTGTCCTGTTGTTCCACCCACTGTACAAGACAACAGTCGTGCCCGGACAGTGGTACACTGTCTGTCTGCCATACGCCATAAAGGGCGGCAATGGCGTACACCTGTTTGAGATTGCCGGTATCAGCACGACCTACGACCAGCTCTATCTCAGGGAAATCAGTGAGGTGGTGGCTGGCAAGCCCTGTATGTTCAGATCCGATCAGGCCGAGGCGGTCTTCCTTGAGAGTGGAAAGACTGTGGCGTCGGCTGTGGCAGGAGAGGGTAACTTGCGCGGCTATTTCAAGACCAATTCCCGTGTGCAGGTAGATTATTACCACCTCACCAATGGCGAATGGGTGAAGATAGACCCCGAAAACCGTCCTTATATCGACGATTATACGGCCGTCATGCGACCCATCACTGACAAACACAGCTCACCGCTCGGTGTCTATGCCACATGGACGGGGCCCACCGTGCCCATTAAGGGCATGAGCGAGGAAGAGATAGCCATCGAGAGTACGGTGGGTCTTGTGCAGACGGTGTCGGGCGAAGCTCCGCCAGCCGGCTACTATACACTTGACGGACGTGCTGTTGGCAGTGAGCCTCTGCGCCCCGGCATCTATGTGAAAGTAACCAATGGACGTGTCCGCAAGACCGTCATCAAATAAAATAAACAGAAGAAGAATGAGACAGAAGTGGTATATCACGCTCCCGCTGCTCTTGGCAGCCACGGCCGTCACGGGACAGGAGCGACAGTCATCGAGCCTGTATTTACAGCCGACGTCGAAGGCCGACGTGACGGTGTCGTTTGAAATCGGTGCCGAGGGTAAGCGGTTCACTCCCACGTGGGGGCTTGACCAGGCTTGGGTCAGTGAGCAGAACCTGAAGAAAGGCATCAACCATATAGGTAAGGAGAATATCGGCATCGGCCGTTCGGCCTTCCGCTTCACCAAGCCGTTGGTCAATGACTCGGCACTGGCCACTGACCAGATTAACTACCTTCGCCAGCGCTCCAACATCTTCAACTCTGTCAGCAGCACACTGCCCATTGTGCTGACCGCCGATCAGGAAGCCGGAGCCGACGAGTATTATGTGAAGAACAAGGTGGCTAACAATGCCCACTGGGCAGCCATGATTAACAGTCACGTGCACTGGATGCAGCAGAACACGAAGCACCCTGTTGTGGGCATTTCGCCATTCAACGAGGGCGACTACTGGTCGGTGGAAGAAGGTGCCACGCCAGCCAAGCAGTGGCAGGTGGCCAAGCTGCTGAAAGAGAATTATCCCCGCTGTGCCGACATTGCCATGGTGGGTGGTAACACTCTGAACGATGACAAAGCATGGGAATGGTTTAACTCTGGGAAGGCCTACTACGACTGGGGAAACACTCATCAGTTAGCAGGCTCATTCGATAATTTCGCCTTGTTCTTTGAGCGCCTCACCGCTGCTGGCAAGATAGGTTATGCCGACGAGATGCACAATGTGGGCGAGGCTATGATTGGTCTGGAATACGGCATGACCGTCGGCATCTGGTGGGGATTTGACAGCCGTGCCCGCGGTGAGTTCTGCGACATCAGCCGCAACGGCCGTCGGCTGGCCTATGGCGAGCACCGCGATAAATGGACGGCGGCATCGGTCTACCAGCATGACGACGGGCGGGTGAAGGCATTCATAGGCTCGTCGGAGCGGCAGGCGGCAACTACGACCTACCAGTTCGTGTCGCCCGACCGTGACGTCTATTTCGACGGTTACGGCCCGGTGCGTAGCTTCTCTATGGAGATTCCCGGAGGCACGGGCTACCAGAAGGGACAGACCAACGCCGAGCGTGTCATTGACATCACCTGGGGCGACGATGTGCCGCCGACGGCCATCGATGCCGGGATATACAAGCTTGTGAACAAGGCTACGGGCAATGTGGCTGCCGTTTCAGGCGACGACATCGTGATGCAGAAATACACAGGCAAAAAAACGCAACAGTGGAATGTGGCTCCCGTTGATACTCGCATTGGCGGCGACTACAGTTTCTATGAGTTTACGGCGGTCTACAATAGCAAGACACGCCCTAACGTGCTGAACTTCCAAACCACCGACGGTACCAATATCATGGCTTATTCGCAGAACGACGTGCCGTCAAGCAATGAACAGTGGTACCTGCAGTATGCCGGCAATGGCTACTACTACGTGCGCAGTCGTGAGACTGCCCTTTATATGGCTTCAGCTAATAGTACCTCAAGCAACGGAGTTAATGTGCTGCAGCGCAAGATGCCGACCACTGATACTGCCATTGAACGGTTGCTGTGGCGTCTGCTGCCTGTCGACGTAGACTACGAAACGGAGGCTCCTGCGCAGCCCACGGGCCTGAAGGCTGTGGCCAGGACGGCTTCGGTGGCACTGTCGTGGACGGCGAACACCGAGGAAGACCTGGACGGCTACATGGTGCTGCGTGCCCCCGAGGGCAGTGATGATTGGAACACCATTGCGCGGCGTATCAGCGGCACATCCTTTATAGATAATACGGTACGCGCGGGTACATTATATATTTATAAGGTGAAAGCCATAGACCGTGCCCAGAACCAAAGCGAGCCGTCGGTCACCGCTACAGCCGGCCCCACAGGCACTACTGCCATGGTGGCCCGCTGGCAGATGGAGGGAAGTCTGGCTGACGAGACGGAGAACATGATGGACGCTGCCATGTACGGCACCGCGAACTACAATGCTGACTGTAAAGAGGGCAAGGCGGCGCTAAACCTCCGCGGGTCGGCCAGTCAATACGTGCAGTTGCCCTACGAGGTGGCGACGACCGATGAGCTGTCGTTTGCCGCGTGGGTGAAAGTGAGTAATTCTACGGCCTGGCAGCGAATCTTCGACTTTGGGCGCGATACCGACCACTATCTGTTCCTGACGCCGAGCAACGGCTCCGTCATGCGTTTTGCCATCAAGAACGGTGATGCGGAGCAGACCGTGGACTGTAGTGAGAAACTGCCGCTGCAGAAGTGGAAGCACGTGGCAGTCAGTATCGGACATGGACGTACAGTGATCTATGTAGACGGTGAGGTGGCAGGCGAGAGCACAGCCATCACCATTAGTCCCGCCGACGTGCAACCGGTGCTGAACTACTTGGGACGCAGCCAGTTCGCGGCAGACCCCTTCCTCACAGGATACATGGACGATGTCCAGATCTATAACTATGCCCTTGACCAGGAGGGAGTCCGCAATGCCATGAATGGAATGGCAGTGGGAATCAGTGAGGTCGTTGGTGCGAATGGAACCAATGAGGCCAATGGGACCTATGGGACTTATAAGACATTCTCGTTAGGTGGCCAGAGGGTTGGTGGGACTCCTAACAAAGGGGTGTACATTGAGCGGAACGGCAAAAAAGTACGGAAAGTCGTGCGGTAAGCGGCTGAAAAACCCGCAGCGAGGAAAGGTGTAGGTGTTACACTTGATTTTGTTTTTTTAACGTAAAATCGTTTGCGGTTTGTGATTTTTTTCTTATTTTTGCAAGCAAATATTAACGGCCGGGTGCTGCAAAGGGTGGCTGCGGGAGGTGTTGCGAACTTCTCGGCACAGCCTAAGTAGCAGGTAGCAAGTGACTTACGGCTACAAAGCTTACGGTAGTTGTAATCGCCAAGTGACGAGAGTTACGCGGTGGAGTGTGAAATATATTATAGTAATTTACTTTATATACTAACTTTATTCTAAACAAACTTAAAGCTTATGAAAATTGCAAAACTACTCGCAATGAGCGCACTCTGGCTGACCGCCAGCAGCGCGATGGCTGATGTCCCAGAAAGTAAGTGGACGATGCCAGAACCAACGGGTTTGGAGTTTACGACGTTTACCGATGACGGTACTCGTTACTATCTCTATAACCCCGCAGCTAAAATGTTCTTTGCCAGCGGTAACTCTTGGGGTACGCAGGCCAGTGTGAGAACTTTCGGTTATCCGTTCTGGGTGGAATTTTCTACCGAGGCTGATGCTCCTGAAGGTTCTTATGAACTTTGGGATGATTTCAGCAATCCCGCTGAGCGTAGTGATGTTTCTGGACCTCACAACTTGTTCACCGATGACGGTGGTTCTACATGGGTAGACCATGCTTCTCAAGGCAACTACTCGTGGACATTCACCCTCGTGGGCGATTGTGTCCGTTTCCAGAATGTGGCTCTCATCGAAGACTTACCCGAAGAGTATGAGGGCAAGTACTTAGGATGGACTGGCGAGTACGAAGGCTCCAATTACAGCAGCGTTCTGAGGATGATTGCCCCCGATGTTGCGGGCACATCTGTCGACTGGAAGGCTGTGACTGAGGAATCGTATTTGGCTTTTGTTGAAAACGAGGAAGTTTATAAGGCTTACACAGACGGTGTGGCAAACTTCTTCCTGGCCAACGAGTTGCATAACTTGCTCGTTGAAGCAGAGTCTTTGGGTACCAATATCGCTACCCAGCTGGCTGCCTTTACTAATACTGAGAGTGCTCCTGAGGATCTGCAGGCTGCTATTGATGCCCTTAAGCCCCTCATCGACGCCCGTAAGGCTTTGAAGAAGGCTCTTGAGGATGCCAAGGCCGGCGGATTCGATGGTACAGCACCTTACGATGCTGTTTACGCTGATGGCGACGCAACTGTTGAAGACCTGAAGGCTGCTCTTGAGAATCTGAACAACGACTTGGTAGAGTGGGGTAAGGGACACGCAACTGTAGAGAATCCTGGCGACATGACTGCCATGATCGTGAACCCGAACTTCGACGATGCCAGCTCTGCAGGCTGGAGCGGTTCTACTCCTAATATGGTGGGTAGTGGCTCGCATGGTCCTGCCAACGTAGCTGAGACTTGGAACGCAACATTCGACATGTATCAGGACATCAGCGGTCTGCCCGCAGGTGTTTATGCCCTTGGTGCTCAAACCATGTGGCGTGGTTCTTGGAACGATATGCAGAATGGTGTCGGTCCGGCTGCCAAGTTGTATGTTGTAGTCGGCGAGAACGAGGTGTCTGTGCCGTTCAACTATGCTTATGGTCCTTTGAACACCGAGTCTATGGCTGGTGATACACCTTGGGGTGTAGGTGCTGGCGAGCAAAGCTTTGTGGATGATGAAACAGGTAATACCTATTACATCCCCAACGATCCTTCTGCTTTCCGTCTCTATGCTGAGAAGGGACTCTATGACACGAAGGTGGTGTTCGGAACTACTGACGGTGAGATTCGTATTGGCGTGAAGAATCCTCAGATGATGGGTGATGCCGATAACTGGAGCTGCTACGACACCTTTACGTTGACTTATTACGGTGCAGGTGCTGATGCTGCCCAGCTTTATCTCGAGGAGTCCATCAAGAACTATGCTGAAAGGACCATCGAAGAAGGTACGCTGTACACCGAGGCTTATCTGACTGCTTACAATGAGGCTCTGAAGGCTAACATCAGTGTTAGCTCATTCGAGGATGTTGCTGCAGCCCTGAGCGGAATCGAGGAGGCCAGCAAGGCTCTTGACGAGAACATTGCTCTCTGGAAGAAATGGGATGCTGCTGTCAAGGATGCTAAGCAGAAGTATGTGATGAATCCGCAGTATGCTGATTTGGATGCTATGGGCGATCTCTCTGATTATTGCGATGATGATGCAGAAGAAATCCTTGATGACCTCGCATTGACCAACGAGGAGCTGGAAGCTGAGATTGAGAAGGTTGCTGCTATGGTTGCTGCTGTAATCGAAGAGTCGAAGAACGCCATTCGTCACGACGGCGATGATATGACATCCTTTATTGTGAATCCGGGCTTTGAGGACGGTATTGAAAGGGCAACTGATCCTAACGGCACTTCTGGTGACTATGGAACCGCTACAGGTTGGACTGCAGACAAGTATGCTAATGGTAACTTCACTCCTGGTCCGCTCGGCACAAACTATGACGAAGTGATGACTGAAGTGTTGGGTGCTCCTAACCACTGCTTCGAGGCATGGCACTGCCATAAGTTCGATCTCTGGCAGGAGATTACTGATCTGCCTAAGGGTATGTATCAGCTCGACGTTCAAGGTTATGTCCGTTGCGAGGTTGGTGGTTACAATCGCGGTGATGACCTGACCGAATATCCCTCACCTGTGTTCCTCTATATGAATAGTGCTACTGCCCAGTTCCCCAACGTTTACTCTGAGTGTCCTGCTGATTATGGTCAGGAAATGGTTGAGGTTGAGACTTGGTATCAGGAGGAAGTCAACGGTAACTACTATCCCAACTCAATGGGTGGTGCTGCCCAGTGCTTCGCTTGGGATATGTACAAGATGCAGGCTTACGGTCTGATTGCCAAGAAGGGTGATACCTTCCGCATTGGTGTGAGAATGGATGCCGACCAGGATTGGTGGTGTATCTTCGACAACTTCAAGCTGACCTATCGTGAGCCGACCGCAGAGGTCGTGAAGCCCATCCTGGAGGCTGAGCTTGAGAAGCTTGACCTGACACGTGCCATGGGTAGCGATGTCTACGAGCAGGCTTCGAAGGTGAAGGCTGACGCTGATGCTGCCATTGCTGCCGGTGACGGTGAGGCTATGTTCAACGCTCTGATAGCTGTCTATGACCTGAGCGAGGCCATTGAGACATCTGTTGCACTGTTTACTAAGCTGAGCAATGCTCTCGAGTCTTTGCAGAACAAGCTGATGAATTCACAGGCTGATGCTGCTACGATTAGCGAGGCACAGGCTCTGGCTTCGAAGATCAGCAGTGATCTTGAGGCTCACACCATCGCCGACGCTGATGTTGAGGGACTGTTGGAGCAGATCACTTCTATGATGACTCGTCTGGGTCTGCCTGCAAACTGGGCTACTGCTTCTGACGAGAATCCTGTTGACGTCACGGGTGTCATTCAGACTCCTGACTATGGTGACGAGATTGGTGAGAACTCAATTGAGGGTTGGACCAAGGAAATTGGTGGTAAGTTCGGTGAGAACGACTATCTCTGGGTGTTGGCTTACGAGTCATGGCAGGAGGAGTTCTCAATGTATCAGGACTTCGCCGGTCTGCCCGAGGGTACCTACGAGGTTGCCGTTAAGGGCTTCTGCCGTAACGGTGGCATCGCTGAGGACTTCGCCCAGTATGCTGAGGATCCCAACTTTAGCCTTGCTTTTGTCTATGCTAAGAATGGTGAAGATACAGAATTCTCAGTTCCTATGGCTCCATACGCAAAGGGTGCTCAGGAAGAGGATCCCTACATTGGTGGTGAGACTGAGTTCACTCCTTCAGGTTCCGAGACTGTTTATTATGTACCCAATGACTTGGCTTCTGCTAAGGAATTCTTCGACGTGACCGATGCTTACCAGAACAAGGTTGTTGCTAAGGTTCTTGCCGACGGTAAGTTGCGTATTGGTGTGAAGAAGGAGAGCAGTCTGGCAAGCAGCTGGATTGTAATCGACGACTGGACAATGACCTACTTCGGTGCTGACAGCTCGAAGGAACTCAGTGGCGATGCAGAAGGCATTACCGACGTGAACACTCTGCCGACAATGAAGGTTGAGTTCTTCACACTCGACGGTCGCAAGGCAGGTAACCAGCAGAAGGGTATCTTCATCCAGAAGCTGACTCTGAGCAACGGTCAGGTTGTAATCAGTAAGATTCGCAGATAAGCATAAGTATTATATGGTTTTGCTAAAAACCGGATAAATAACCCTCATCAAGGTATCGGGGACGGGGCGAAAGCCTGTCTCCGGTACCTTCTTTATATAAACCAAACCATTTTTTATTCCCTGCATAGGGAGAAAGACCACGCGAGACACTCTTTCGGTCTTGCCACTGGAACCAGAAAACAATTAGCCCCGTACGCGGGGTACGAGATATGACAATCATACAACAATCAATAACAATTTAAACTATGAAGCGTAAAACGATTTTGAAGCAAGGACGCCGGGTGGTAGTAGTCACCTGCGGCTTGCTGATGAGTGTTTGGTCGTTACAGTCGTGCAAGGACGATGACATCCTGCTCACTGGACAACCCTCGTGGCTGGGTAACTCCATCTACGAGCGGTTGCAGGAGGATGGGACGTACAAGGTCACTTTGCGGCTCATTGACGACCTGAACCAGACAGAGGTGTTCCGTCACACCGGCTCGAAAACGCTGTTTGCTGCCGATGACGCTGCCTATGAAGAATGGTTCAAGAAGAACGATTGGGGCGTGCACAGCTATGAACAGCTGTCAACAGCTCAGAAGAAGCTGTTGCTGAACAACTCAATGGTAAACAATGCTTACCTGATTGAGTTGATGTCGAACGCCAAGTCTGAGGGTGACGCCGGTGCTCCTGACGAAGGACGTACCATGCGTCGTGAGACGGCAGTGAGTCTCTATGACTCTGTCTACATCATGCCGCCGTCGGCCATGCCGAACACGGCATCGTGGGCCTCTTTCAAGGAGAGGGGTAAGAGCATTCCCATTTTCAAGGATGCCACAACGCCTCCGATGATTCACTTCCTGCCGGCTTACATGCAGTACAACAAGATTTCTGACGAAGACCTGGTTATCCTGTCGAACCACGGTTCCGACAACATTGCCGATGCGTGGGTAAACGGAAAGAAGGTGGTTGAGCGCGACATTACCTGTAAGAACGGCTACATCCAGAAGGTGTCTGGCGTTATTGAGTCGAGCCCGAACATGGCCGAGGTCATTCACAAGCATCCCAATATGTCGAAGTGGGCAGAGCTGATCGACCGCTTCTCGGCTCCTTATTACTATCCTGCCGGTACAACGGAGTATAACCGTATTTATAATAACGAGGACTCGCTTTATGTGCTGCGCTATTTCAGCAAGCGTTCTTATAACCCGAATGTAGCTGCTGCCAATGCTATCGGCGAGAACAGTGTCTATCCTAATGGCGATCCCGTTAGTGAGTCACTGCTGAGCTTTGACCCGGGCTGGAACCAGTATATTGATGACAACCAGCGTAACGACGTCCACAACGATGCCGGTGCCATGATTGTTCCTACCAATGAGGCTATTGAGGCATGGTGGAACGACGGTGGCAAGGAGTTGCAGAACGAGTATGGTGTTATAGACTCGCTGCCCAGCAATACTCTGGCTACGCTCATCAATGTGAACATGCTTTCAACGTTCTCGGAGACGGTACCTTCAAAGTTTGATTACGTGCTGAACGATGCCAAGGAACCGCTCGGTATTACAATGGCTGACGTTGACTCCTGCTTCATGGCATGTAACGGCGTTATATACATGGTGAACAAGGTGTTCGCACCGGCCGAGTTCCAGTCTGTGCTGTTCCCCGCTACAGCCCATAAGCAGTCGATGAGTATCATCTACTGGGCACTGACGGGTGCTGAGAATGACAGGAACTTTACGGCGTTCAACTTCCAGCCGTATCTGCTCTCCATGGATTCCAAGTATGCGCTGTTGCTTCCGACGAACGACGCAATGACGTCTTTCATTGACCCGAGAACTTACGGTAAGATTAAAACCGATAGCGTGTCACAAACGGAAATTCCTGACGTGCTGGAATTCTATTATGACATGACCAAGTCAAGGTCAACCCGTGTACAGGCCAGACGTTATAAGGAAACCCAGATCGACGAGAACGGTAATATTATCGCGTTGGGTGAGGAAGACCGTACTGCTGTGGCTGCAAATATCGTGAATCCCTTGTTGGAGACTTTGATTGACGGTATGATTATCGTTATCCCCGACAAGACCAAGACACTTGAAGATTATGTAAGTGCCGGTTACAACTATTTCAAGACCAAGGGCGGCGGTCTGCTCCGTGCTACTGTTGGTGACAATGGCAACCTGGCCTTTGAAGGCGGCTGGCAGATTGACCATAATAGGAAGATTCCTACAACGATAACCTACAACAAGGTCAATGGTATCAGCTACCAGATTGAGGACATGGTGCCCCTGCCTACTGAGAAGTCATTCTACATCACGCTTCAGGAGCATGAGGAGTATCAGGCATTCTTGGAACTCTTGGAGAACGACTACTGCGACCTGTTGTCACCGACATTGGGTAAGAACGGTAAGTACAAGGCTGGTCTTGATGCCCGTAACAACAAGAACATGCGTTTGTTTGACAACTATAACTATACGGCGTATGTTCCCACGAATGCCTCTATTGAGAAGCTGCAGGCAGACAAGATTCTTCCTCTCACTTCCGAATTGGAGATGGGCGACGAGAATGACCAGGTGCTCGACAGCATTTGCCGTGCTGAAGGCTGGCTTGCCGGTGCTACCACGGATAAGGAGATTACCGCTATCCGCGAGAAGGTGAAGACAATTGTCAAGGGAATCATCACTGACTTCGTCCGCTATCATATCCAAGACCACTCGGTGGCAGTGGGTATGCCTGTGGAGCCCGGTTCAGATGGTAAGTATGAAAGTATGAAACGTGACACAGAGACCGGCCGTTTTAGCCCGTTGAATGTTGTCAGTGGGCCGAATCAGATGACGGTGACCGACGTGATGGGCAATGTCCGTAACGTGGTGACCCAGTCGGGACTCTATAACAACCTCTGTCGCGAATACTGGTTTGACGGCAACCGCCTGTTCATGAACAGTGACGTTGTCGTACACCTGATTGACGGTCCGCTGTTCTATGGAGAGATGACCCCGTGGCGCGACGTAGTGAAAAAAGCACTTAACAAGTAATTGAGAGGAGGACTATTGTATGAGAATACTGAAAACCATAATGATGACACTGATGCTGTTAGCGACAGCAACAGCCGGTGCACAGACACAGACGATTACATCGGTCCACGGTACCGTGAGCGACGACATGGGACCACTCATGGGAGCCACGGTGTGTGAGTTGGACGGTACGGGACGTATCATCAACTCGACCATCACTGACCTGAATGGTAACTTTACCATGAAGATCAAGAACCAGAAGGACAAGATTCGCTTCAGCTATGTGGGTTCCAAGACCCAGACGCTGCCTATTAACAAGACAACGTATAACGTGAAGATGACTTCGGCCACACAGATTAAGGAGGTTGTCGTCCAGTCGAAGAAGCGTGCCACGGGTAATGGCCTGCCTATTCCCGAGCGTGAAATATCATACGCTTCTCAGACAGTGTCGATGAAGGAGTTCGAAGGTCTGTCGTTCACGTCGGTCGACGAAGCCCTGCAGGGCCGTATCGCCGGTCTTGACATTGTCGGTAACTCGGGTGACCTGGGTTCCGGTTCTACCATGCGTCTGCGTGGTGCTGGTTCACTGTCGAACCTGACTGACTCGAACCCGCTGATTGTGATTGACGGTAACATCCGCAACGTGGATATGAGCAACTTCGACTTGGCTGGTGCCAATAACGAAAAGTTTGCCGAGTTGCTGAACATCAACCCTGAGGACATCGCATCGATTACGGTGAAGAAGGATGCTGCCGCTACAGCTATCTACGGTTCACAGGGTGGTAACGGTGTTATTGAGTTGACCACCAAGCGTGGTGTCCGTGGTAAACCCCACGTGACCTATTCACTGAAGCTTACTGCTACGCAGCAGCCCCAGGGCTATGACCTGCTCAATGGTGACGACTACACCATGATGCTGAAAGAGTCCTACTTCAATCCCCGTCAGGACGATGAGGCCGCCAGCCAGAACCGTATTCCTGAAATCAACTATCTGGACGAGACGGGTGGCTTCTCCGAGTGGCGTCAGTATCGTGACAATACCGATTGGCGCGACGCCGTCACGCAGATTGGTATTCGCCAGAATCACTATGTGACCATCGCCGGTGGTGGTGAGAAAGCCACATTCCGTATCGGTGCTGGTTACGACCATGAGACAGGTACGATGATTGAGCAGGTTCTGAACCGTTTCTCTACCCGTGTGGCACTTGACTATAACGTCTCAGCCCGTATCCGCGTACAGACCAACTTCTCAATGACTTATACCAAGAATGACCGTAACTCTGACGGTCTGTTGGACATCGCCCGCAGAAAGATGCCAAACATGAGTATCTACGAGAAGGATCCTGTGACTGGTGAGAACACCGACAAGTATTACAACATGATACAGAGCGGACCGTACATCGGTTCCGAGGTGTTTGCCAACGACCAGCGCGGCATGGTTAACCCGGTTGCTTCAGCACATCTGGCCAAGAACCAGCAGCGCAATTACGACATGAACCCTGAACTGGTGCTGAACTACAACCTGCTGGGCCTTGACGAAGACCATTGGCGCTTGGAGTACCGCGGTTCTGTCTACATGAACATCAGTAACGGTTATAACGATTCCTTCTATCCTTGGGAGTTGAAGAGTATCCTTTATAATAATTCTGGTGTGAATACCTCGTCGAATAGTTCATCGAAGAGCGTGTCGTTCAATACCCAGCAGAGACTGGTGCTGACACCAGCCTTCACCAATAAGGATCATGAGTTGATGGTTATGGGACGTTTCGAGCTGAACTCCGGCTCGTCCATCAGCCAGTCGACATCCGGTTACGGTCTGCCTTCCACTGGTCAGATCATTGTCAGTCCCTCGGCAGGCGGTATCATCAGTGACATGAGTTCTAACTATAGCCAGTCCCGTGCCATGCGTTATGCCTTCCAGACTAACTACACTTACAAGGGACGCTATGTCATTCTGGGCACATTGAACATAAGTGGTACGACCAAGTTTGGTCCTGGTAACCGTTGGGGTTATTTCCCTGCTGTTTCTCTGAAGTGGATTGTCAGTGACGAGCCGTGGATGCAGAAGCTGAAGCCGTTCCTCTCGATGTTCTCCCTCCGTCCGGGTTGGGGACGTACAGGTAACGAACCTGGGCAGAACTATCTCTATACTTCCAAGTACGCCAAGTCCGACCGCTATCTTGATATGTCGTCTATGAAACCGCAGAACATTCGTCTGACCGACTTGAAGTGGGAGCTTCAGGACGAGTTCAACTTCGGTGCAGACATCGGCTTCTTCGACGGTCGTCTGAACTTGAGTGTCGATGCGTACAACAGAACGAGAAGGGACATGCTGATGGGTAACTTCCGTATTCCTTCAAATGCCGGTTTCACAACCGTTCCCTATCATAATAACGGTAAGATGCGTAACATTGGTTGGGAGTTCCATATCAATACCAACCGTCTCATTCATAAAGGTAAGTTCAGTATGGATATGAACGTTAACTTCGGTAACAACCGCAATGAGATTCTTGAGTTGGATGAGTATATCCTCGACCAGAAGAACACTGTTTACGACTATAAGAACGGTTCGACTTTGAAGCGTGTGCAGCTGAACAACCCGTTCGGTGCCATCTACGGCTTCAAGTATCTGGGTGTCTACCAGTATAACTACAGCACGTTCAAGAATGCGGTGGCCGGTATGAGCAAGGAGGAAATCTACGCTTACTGGGAGCAGTTCAAAGCCGAAGGCAAGACCGCTCCTGTGGCTACCAGTGCAGACGGACAGATTATCCTCGATGCCAACAACGTACCTAAGCGCATGAAGTATGACTACCGTGCTGACGGTACTGGTCACGATCAGGATTATCCCGGCTTCAACGGTGGTGATGCCATCTACGAGGATGTCAACCATGACGGTCAGATTAATGCTCTTGACATTGTCTACTTAGGTTCGTCACTGCCCGCACTGACTGGTGGTTTCGGCTTCTCGTTCAACTACGGCGACTGGCGCCTGACGACACAGTTCACCTATCGTACTGGTTATAAGATTATCAACAAAGCCCGTTTGAACGCAGAGTCCATGACCACCAACGACAACCAGAGTCAGGCCGTGAACTACCGCTGGCGTAAGGAGGGCGATGTTACGTCGATTCCACGTGCCATGTTCGGTTCAACCAGTAACTATAACACGTTGGTCAGCGACCGCTTCGTGGAAGACGGCTCTTATCTGCGTATGAACTATGCACAGCTGTCGTACTCTATCAGAAAGAAGTATCTGACCTGGATCGGTCTGAACCGTATTTCGTTCCACGCCAGTGTCAACAATCCGTTTGTGCTGACCAAGTACACGGGTGTGGACCCGGAAATCGCCTTTGGCGGTGAGGAGCCGGCTACGGACAACAACCAGACACCGCGTTCACGCCAGTACACCTTCAGTATCACCGTTGATTTCTAAAGGAATAATGATTATGAAAAGAATGCAATATAACATAAAGAATATGGGCCTCTTGGGTCTCATGGGGCTCATGGGTCTCATGCAGACTTCCTGCGCAGATTTTCTGGAAATCAAGCCGCAGAATGAAATCATCCTGGAAGACTTCTGGGGTGAGAAGGCCGACGTTGAGAATATTGTCACCGGCTGCTATTCTGCCATGCAGTCGGAAGACATGATTAAGAGAATGATTATCTGGGGTGAGGTCAGAAGTGACAATATACAGTCAGGTGAGAATATCAACAATGACATTGACCTGTATAATATCCTGAAGGAGACCTTGACGGCCATGAACAAGTATACGACATGGGACGGATTCTATGCAGTTATCAACCGCTGCAACACTGTCCTGAAGTATGCGCCTGAAGTGGCCCGGATAGACCCGAGTTTCACCGATGGTGACCTGAAAGCCACCATTGCCGAGGTTTCGGCATTGCGCGACCTGTGCTATTTCTATCTGATTCGTACTTTCCGTGACGTTCCCTATTCTGAGGAGGCTTTCACCGATGACGACCAGAAGATGGACCTGCCGGCAACGCCGTTTGAAACAGTGCTTCATAATTTGATAGCTGACTTGGAAAGCGTTAAGAATGATGCAGTGAACCGTTATCCTGAGGATAAGGATGGCTATCAGACAGGCCGCATCACAAAGGATGCCATCTATGCCATGTTGTCGGAGATGTACCTTTGGAACAATGACTATGACAATTGCATCAAGTATGCTGAGATGGTCATCCAGTCGAAAAAGGATTATGAGGAGGAATTGCGGAACAGGAACGGCCGTATGAGCACCAACGCTTCAAGCCAGGCAACCATTGAGCAGCGCCTTAATGGTTATCCGCTGGTAAACGACCGTATTCAGGGCACGCGATTCGGTGATGCCTATGAGGAAATTTTCGTTGATGGTGGAAGCAAGGAGATTATCTTTGAGCTTGCCTTTGACGATAGCCCTTCATCATCCAGCATGCTGGCAAATTCGGCCATTGGTAGCTTCTATGGAAACCGGAACTCAACAAAGGGACTTCTTACAGCTTCGTCCTCATTCCTCGGCGACATCAAGGAACCTTCTGGTACGCTTGTCTTTGAGGCCAAGGATAAAGATAATAAGAACGATGCCCGTATGTTTATCAATGCCAGTGCCGATGATGAGGCCATTGTCAAGTATGCAGCCCGCACGGTGGAAATTGATGCCAGTGACGCTACAAAGGTATCAGGTACTGCCGGTACGAGGTTTGAGTCAAGTGATAATGGCTGCAATTGGATTATCTATCGTCTGCCCGACATTATGCTGTTAGAGGCCGAGGCTCTTGTACAGCAGATGAAGGAAGGTGTCGACTCTGTAACGCTTGCTGAGAACAAACCGAAGTTAGACAAGGCTTTCAGACTGGTGAATGCCATTAACAAACGTGCTATCTGCAAGGCTGTCCTGACAGATAAGGACACGTTGAAGGCCAGCGACTACAACACCAAGAGCCTGATGGACGGACTGGTGAAGAGAGAACGTCAGCGTGAACTGATGTTTGAAGGCAAGCGCTGGTATGACCTGGTACGCTATTCCATGCGTGCTGGTAATACGGATCCTGTCATCTCAGCTGTGACAAAGCGTGATGATGTGAACAGCCAGTTTGCCCAGAACTTCTTCAAGAAAATGGATGCCATCTTCTGGCCTTACAATAATGAAGAGATGAAGGTTAACCATAACCTGATACCCAATCCGGTCTATGGCAGTGGCGAGAATACCAGCTATGAGAAAACGAAATAACGACGTAACTTGAACAGTGAATATTATGAATATCAAGAAGAATATACAAGTAGCACTGATGGCCCTGGCTGCCTTTACGGCCACAGGGTCGCTGGTAAGTTGCACGGATGAGCCCGATGCTGAGAACTACTACACATTCACGGGTGAAATGCTGAGCGACTACCTGAATAACCGTGCGGAGTACAGTGATTTCAAGACCATTGTCGAGCGGGCAAAGCTCATGGACTTGCTTGCCACCTACGGAAAATACACTTGCTTCCTGCCTTCCAACGAGGCTGTGCAGCAATATTTGAAAGAACGCGGACTTTCGGGTCTTGACCAGTTGACGGATGCAGATTGTGATACCATTGCCCGTACGCACTTGGTGGCCAATATGTATTCTACTTTCGAGATGACTCAGGACCGTCTGCCTAATGCCAATCTGTTAGGACGATACATCGCTACCGCACAGGGTGTGGATGCCGACAGCAATGCCGTCGTCTACCTGGAAGGTACCGCTCACATCATCTTTGAGCAGACGCTGGCTGATGGCACTCTTGTCCACCAGAATGACTCTGTGGAGAATGGTATCGTTCAACCCATTGACATGGTGATTGAGAAGTCGAACAGCTATGTTGCCGATATTCTGCGTGAGAACCCGAAGATCAGCTATTTCTATGAGGCTCTGGTGTTCACAGGAGTCCGTGAGCAGATACTTCTGGTTGACGACCCGACGTATAACAAGCGTGACTACCCCTTGTACCGTTACAAGTCTCATGTGAGAAATGAGGTGGCATGGGTGCCTGACACCAAGAAGTATGGTTTTACCGCGTTCGTAGAGCCTGACTCTATCTACGATTTGAAATTCGAGGAGTACGGCATCTCTACAGCAGATGGTATTCTTCGTGCCATGTATGACCTCGCTTGCCAGATATATGACCCGGTATTTCCGGACGATGTCAATGCTGAAGGTCATAAGTTTGAAAACTTAAAGGACAGTGTGAACCCGCTGAAACGCTTTATACAGTATCATATTATGACCCGCTACGTGCCGGGTACCGCCGACCTGACTGCCCTTGTCGTTCCTGAGACGAAGGAGGCCTTCGGCTTTGAGACAAAATGGCTCAATCCTATTGACTGGTACCAGACGCTGCTGCCTCATACAATGCTGAAGGTTGAGCAGTTGAGCACCATGAAGCGTGAGGATACGAAGAACGACTGTATCGGTATCGATACTGACAAGAAGGGCGGACACTTCATCAACCGCCGCTATGAAGCTCCTGACTACACCTTCCGCGGTGCGTATGTCGATAAGACGGTGGAAACGAAGCCAGTACATGATGGCATGAATGGTCACTACTTCTATGTCGATGACTTGGTGGTGTTCAGCAAGGATGTCCGCGACATTGTGCAGAACATGCGTATCCGTATGGACTTCTCGACGGTGTTCCCCGAACTGATGACCAACGACATGCGTCTGAAGGGTAACTACCGCGCTGACGACGGTTATAATGCACCTGCCGATGACTCTGAAGAGCCTAAGAACGGTAAGAACCATTACTTCCCGCTGGGTTATCTGGATGGTGTCACCTTTAATAAGAACTGTACGTTCGTCTACCGTCGTCCGCACTGGGAATTCTGGTCATGGCAGGGTGACGAGTGGAACCTCTTCGGTGACTATGACTTCACTTTCCGTATTCCTCCAGTACCGTATAGCGGTGAGTGGCAGCTGCGCTTAGGCTTTGCTCCGCTTGAGACCCGTGGCGTCATGCAGGTGTACTTCGATGGTGTGCCGCAGGGCATCCCCTTGGACATGACTCAGATTCTGACCAGTGAGATGTATCTTGGCGACCGTTTTGAGGAAGATCCTCAGCTGACGAACTACAAGAAGACAAGCGTAGAAGATTTGGCAGAAGAGCAGAAACTGCTGAAGAACCTGGGTGCCTACCGTGGTCCGCGTTCCTGCTATAACATTGGTAATAACGGTACACAGAAGAACTATTCATGGGGTATCTCTCACATGATGCGTCGTATTCTCTGTCAGACCTATATCGATGCCACCAAGGATCACTACTTGCGCTTCCGCGTGGCTTCCGATGGTAAACAGGGTAACGATAATGAGTTTATGCTCGACTTCTTTGAGATGGTACCTAAGAGTGTCTATGGCGTCGATGGTGATGGTGAAATGGAAGACGATCTCTAAGACGTTACGCTAATGTATAATGAATAATGAATAATTGAAAGTTATGATTAACAATAGTATCAAAAAATACATCCGGGCAGGTCTGCTGTGCTGTGGTGCCGCTGTAGCCTTCACGGCCTGCACCGACACCTGGGACGACCACTACAACAGTGTGGGTAATAGTGGTATCCATGAAGGTACTTTGTGGCAGGCTATCAAGAGCAACCCCGACCTGAGCAACTTTGCCAGTGTTGTGGAGGCATGTGACTTTGCCAAGTCGCTCAATAGCAGCCAGGTGTTTACCGTCTTCGCCCCCACCAATGCGAACTTCAGTTCCGAGGATGCTAATCAGCTGATCAGTCAATATAAGAAGGAAAAGTCAGCTGGTGTGACCGAGGATGACAATACTGTGCTGAAAGAGTTCGTCCAGAACCATGTCGCACTGTATAATTACTCTGTTGCAGCTGACAGCAGAGACTCTATCATGCTGATGAACGGCAAGTATGCTGTGCTGAGCAGCAATGATATCGACGGTGTGGAAATGCTTACGAAGAATGTGCTTTATGGAAATGGCGTGCTATATACCTTGAAAGACAAGGTGAGCTACCTAACCAGTGTCTTCGAGTATGTTTCCAAAGACCCCGACCTCGACAGCCTTTACAGCTTCCTTTATAATCCAAGCTATTATTACAAGGAGTTCGTTCCCGAGCGTAGTGTACCAGGCAGTATCGTTGACGGTAAGACACAGTATCTTGACTCTGTGTACATGCAACGCAATGACCTGTTTAGCTATCTGGGACAGCTGAACATTGAGGACAGTACCTATCTGATGATTGCTCCTACCAATGAGGTGTGGAACAATTTGGTTACAGAGTATGAGCAGTACTTCAACTATCCTCAGAATGTGAACAAGAGGGACTCGATGGTCTATACCCAAACCCGTTTGGCCATTGTAAACGGAACGACGTTCAGCCGCACTTTCAATCCAGACAAGGTGTTGAGCGACTCTGCCATGTCCGTCAGTAGCGTGAAAGAGTATTCCTTGCGTCAGTCATACTGGGGAGCTCCTTTCGAGTATTACCAGTATATCAAACCGCTCGATGCACCTTACGGCGTACTTAGTCAGGATCCGTCTGACATTATCAAATGCAGCAACGGTAGTGTCTACAAGGCCTCGACATGGAACATCGACAAGTTGATGACTTTCCATCAGTACAGAATCATTGAGGCTGAGAATACCAGCAACATCAAGGAGATGAGTAAGGAGCTTGGCAATCAGGGTGACTCTGTTACTACCGTTCAGAGAACGGTGCAGTATGTCGATGCACAGAATTCTTTTTATAATAAGGTATGGAGCGGGAGGTTCATGGAGTACACCCCGACTATGACCGTGAACTATTCTGTAACCTATTACCTCAGGGACGTGCTTTCCAATATTGGTTATGACATATATATGGTTACTCAGCCAGTGTTGGCATCTGACAGTAACGCCGCTCCTGAGAGACGCCTTCCTGTTGTCTTGAAATGTACGTTGGATAGTCCGGGAAGGGATCCTGAGGTGCTGGTTAACGCTAATCCGACCACCGATAAGAATACGCAATTTGTGACCTCTCCAGATTCTGTCAACTATATCTTGTTGGCCGAGGATTACAAGTTCGATTATTGTACGGTGGGGGTTAATGACGAGACTTTGCAGGCGACATTGAAGATAGAGACCGATGTCAAGAGCTCAGAGTTACGTAAGAAGCAATATGTTCGTGACTTGAATCTCGATTGTATCCTGCTTGTTCCTCACGGCTCGTTCTATGTCGATGTTGACCGTGTCTTAATGTTCCCGCATGGATATTACGAGGACAGGCCCTTCAAGTGGTGGTATTTGCAACGCTAATGTATACATGACTAAATAAAGAAAGATTTATGAAACGATATATCTTATTCGGATTTTCACTGCTGGTGGCTTTCCCGTTGAGTGTTTTCGCACAGGACGAGGATACGGACGACGAAGAAGACATGGACTTCTTGAAGCCTAAGCGTACTTTGACAGTAAAGAAGCTCTATGAGACCCGTTCAATCAAGGGTGTCGTTATCGATGGAGCAACCAAGCAGCCGCTTGCAGGTGCCATTGTGCGTGCTGCAGAAATCGATGGCTATAGTGTGCTGACAAACGATGACGGTACATACGAGCTGAAGCTTCCAGTGTTTGCCAGTGCTATCTACGTGACCACTCCAGACCATAATCCCGTCCGCTTGGGTCTGGTCAAGGATGAGAAGCAGGAGAATGTCATTCTCTATCCTTCAATGTTCACGCCAGAGTATAGTACACAGACCAACGTACGGGGCGATTATTCTGCCACCGACTTCAAGTACACCAATGCTATCAATATCAAAGATGAGATACAGAAGCAGCTTGGTGGACAGGCTCGAGTGATAAACTATAATGGGACACCAGGCATCGGTAGCGTGATGTATATCCAGGGACTTAATTCTCTCAATGTGAATGCCCAGCCCTTGGTGATTATCGACGGTGTGGTCATTGATCAGCAATATGGACGTACACTCTTGCACGATGGTCTGTTCAACGATATTGTGTCGAACCTGAATCCTTCGGACATTGAGAAGGTGACGGTTGTGCGTAATGGTACCGCACTCTACGGCTCGAAAGGTGCCAATGGCGTTGTCCTTATTCAGACACGCCGTAACAAGTCGATGGCAACGCGCATTACGGCCAATGTGTCGGCAGGTGTGGTGATGGAGCCTAAGTTCATCTCCATGATGGATGCCAACCAGTATCGTAGCTATGCTTCTGAAATGCTGAAGAGCACCAACACCAAGAACCGTAAGTTCAAGTTCCTGATTGAGGATCCGACCTATTACTATTATGATCAGTATCATCAGAATACTGACTGGAAGGACTTGGTCTATCATACGGCTATGACCCAGAACTATGGTATCAACGTCGAGGGTGGTGACGCCGTGGCCAACTATAACCTGTCGGTTGGCTATACGTCGGCACAGAGTACTCTAAAGTACAATGACATGGACCGCCTGAATGTGCGCTTCAATACTGACATCGGTCTCTTGAGAGATTTGTCGGTACGTTTCGACGTTTCGTTTGCAAACCAGACTCGTAACTTGCGTAATGACGGTGCTCCTGCCAGCTACGACGAGGGTACGCCCACGTCACCGGCGTTCCTGGCCTACGTTAAGGCTCCTTTCATGAGTCCTTATAGCTATGGTCACGACGAGAACGGAAGAGGCCGTTTCTCTGACACTAACTTCGACATTGAACAGGAGTCATATCTGAGCGAGGCTCTGGTCAATTATAACAACTATAACTGGAAGTTGGGTAACCCTGCCGCTATTAATGAGTATGCAGATGCTGAGGTGAAGAACCGTTTCGAGAATTCTATGTTGAACCTGACGATTACGCCGAAGTATGAGTTCAGCCAGAATCTCTTCATCAGCGAGCATTTCAGCTATAATCTGATTAATACGAATGAGATGTTCTACATTCCTGTCAACGGAACACCAGACTATTATGTCTCGACGCTGGGTGGCTTCCGTACCAATGAAGTCCGTTCATTAGCTTCGAAGCAGAACTCTCTGCAGAGTGACACACGCATTGATTGGAACAAGCGCTTCGACGCCCATTTTATCCATCTCTTCGGTGGTGCCCGCATCAACTGGGAAAGCTTCACCAGTAATTCTCAGGTCGGTTACAATACGGGTAGTGATAAGACACCGTTCATGAGTGGTAGCTTGGACTCCAAGGATGTAGTGGGTATAAGCGAGAACTGGAACTCCCTCTCATGGTACTTGCAGGCTGAGTATAATTTTAAGAGCCGCTACTATCTGCAGGCAAATCTGGCAATCGATGGTTCATCGCGCTTTGGCAGCGACTCTGGCGACTTCAAGCTGTTCAAGGCTCCGTGGGCTGTGTTCCCCGGCGTTCAGGCTTCTTGGGTCATTTCTAACGAGCCTTGGATGGCAGCAATGAAAGGTATTGATTACCTGCGCCTGTCGGCAGGATTCGATATGACTGGTAACGACGATATCGACTATTATGCTGCCCGCAGTTACTTCCGCGCTTCACAGTTCCTGCAGTCTGTTTCAGGACTGGCCTTCGAGGGTATCGGTAACAACACTGTACAGTGGGAGACAACACGTCGCTTCAATGTCGGACTGGAGACAAACCTCTTCAACAACCGCATTGGCATCACGGCCAACTTCTTCCATTCAACGACCGACAATCTGCTGACCCGCCAGACACTGGGATTCCTCTCAGGACTTCAGGAGAACTGGTCGAACAGCGGTAAGCTGCAGAATGTGGGCTATGACGTCAGCCTCACAGCCAAAGTCCTTTCTTTAAAGGATTGGCAGTGGCAGGTTGGAGCCAGCGCCGGACATTATAAGAATGAGATGAAGGAGTTAGCAGACAACGCAAAGTATATGGACACTGAGCTTTATGGCGCTACCGTCCGTACACAGGTAGGAGAGGTGGCCAATGCTTTCTACGGCTATAAGGCTCTTGGAGTCTTCTCAACCACGGAAGAGGCAAGGTCTGCAGGAACCGCTGACCCGAAGGGCCTGTTCTTCCTCGGCGAGAACGGTGTAGACAGAATCTATTTCGAGGCTGGTGACGTACACTTCGCCGACCTTAATGGCGATGGTATGATTACTGAGGCCGACCGCACTATCATCGGCGATCCTAATCCCGACTTCTATGGTAACATCTTCACTTCTGTCGCATGGAAGCGCCTGAAGCTCGATGTACGTTTCAACTACTCTATCGGCAATGACGTCTACAACTACATGCGCTCACAGTTAGAGAGTGGTAGCCGCTTCATGAACCAGACCACGGCGCTGATGCACCGTTGGCAGGCTGAGGGACAGACTACAGACATCCCGCGCATTACATTCCAGGATCCCATGGGCAACTCACGCTTCAGCGACCGCTGGATTGAGGATGGCAGCTATCTGCGCCTGAAGACTGTCACGCTGAGTTATGAACTGCCGGTGAACTCTGAATTCATCCAGGGCTTCCAGTTCTGGGTTCAGGGCAATAACCTGCTGACGTTTACCAAGTACTTAGGCAGCGATCCCGAATTCTCCATGACCTCAAGCGTCATCGGACAGGGTATTGACCTTGGCAGTCTCGGACAGTGCCGCTCTATCGTTGCCGGCGTGAAGATTAACCTGTAATTGAGAATTGACAACTGAAATTAGAGAATTATGATTACCAAAAGCATAAACAAAGTCTTTGCCGCACGTTCGCTATGCTGTGGCATTGTCGTAGCCCTCATGGGCGTTGCTTCCCTCACTTCCTGTGAAGACTTCTTCAAACAGGAGTCTGAAGATGTCCTCTATGCCGACCAGGAGCATCTGAACAATGCGGTTGATACAGTGTTCTCCGTAGTAGGCATCTTGGGCAAGCTGCAGGTCATTGCCGACCGTACCATCCTGTTGGGTGAGGTACGTGGCGACTTGGTACAGCTTACTACCGAGGCCAATAGCGACCTGCGTGAGGTGGCCAATTTCGAAGCGAGTGACAACAATAGGTATAATGTCCCCAGTGACTATTATGCCGTCATCAACAACTGTAACTATTTCATTGCACATGCCGACACGGCTATGAGGAGTAACCGTAATGAGATTATCTTCATGAAGGAGTATGCCGCCGTAAAAGCCATCCGTGCATGGACTTACCTGCAGTTAGTCATCAACTATGGCAAGGTGCCGTTCGTCACCGAGCCATTGCTCTCCAGGGAAGAGGCTGAGCTTGCTGAACAGAGTAATAAGGCTGACATTCAGGCCGTCTGCTCCTATTTTATCAACGACTTGGCTACCATTCCCGAGCGTTACAATACGGAATATCCTGGCTATAGCACTATTTCCAACATTGATTCGCGGCTGTTCTTCTTCCCGTTGAGCATTATCCGTGCTGAGCTCTATCTCTGGCGCGCTACTGTGACAGGAAACAAGGAGGACTATCGTCTGGCTGCTCTGCACTACTTTAAGTATATCAATGAGCGCAATGGTATGAACTCCGTCTATCCCACCTATAGCGAGTGTGTCTATTGGTCTCCCAGAATGACGACGTTCACCGATTATTCCGGTTCGCTCTATCCGATAGAGGAGGAAGTGAGTGCTGATGCCGAGCTTATTACGATGATTCCAACGGACAACCTTCGTTCCAAGGGCACTTATAGTGAGTTGGTCAATCTCTTCAACTCGAACGATGACAATGACATGAAGGTGAGCATCTCTCCGTCGCTGCGCGCAGAGGAGATTTCCAGCGCCCAGGTTTATTGTCAGGCTCCTGAAACAGGTACCAGTGTTATCTACGTGACACAGCAGCTGTCTGAGCACAAGACGGGTGACCTGCGCCTTGCTGAAGCTTGGGCCGAAGGCTTTGAGCGTGACCGCTTTACGCAGGAGATGACCGAGACACAGTATATCACGAAATATGGTGGCAGACGTTCTGACGGTGCTGCCAACGTGCATATCTACCGTCGCACGATGATCTATCTCCGCATGGCTGAGGCCTTGAATATGGCAGGCTATCCTCGTATGGCCTTTAAGATTCTCTCTGAAGGTCTTAACAACCAGATTATTCAGAGCGACGTGTTGCCTTATTATGACAGCGATGGCGCGAAATCGGATTCCATCTACCTGAGCCAGTTCGACTTCAATCCGGTACGTTATCAGTTGATTACGATCGATGACTATCGCACGGGTGCTGCCCAGAATAACCATAACATGATGGGTATTCACTCCCGCGGTTCCGGTTGGACACCCCTGAACGAGTTCTACAAGCTGCCAGAACCCGAAGTCATCATGTCCCCAGATACTGTGATTGTTGATCCTGAGACTGGTGATTCCATCTTTGTGGAACCGATGCCTTTGTTCGTCAAGGATACCCCGGAAGTCATTGCTGAGCAGCAGGCTTTCGTCGACAGCCTCATTCTCAACGAGAGTGCTCTGGAGTTCGCTTTCGAGGGAACACGTTACTATGACATCTTGCGCTACGCCATGCGTCAGTCGAATCCGGGACAGGCAATGGCCAATATCATCGGTGCACGTTTAGGTGATGCTAACCGTTCCTCGATGACAAGTATCATCAATAAATTGGCCGATCAGCGCAACTGGTATTTGCAGTGGAGAGGTAAGATAGGCTTCTAAGCCTCACTCACCGACGCACTTTTTATGGATTTTGAAATCATTCACTTACAAGAGGTGGTGTCTACGAACAGCTGGATGCTGGAGCGTGGCACCACCTCTTCTTCTGTTGGCATTGTGGCAACTGGGATCACCCTCGTCGTGGTGGCCGACTATCAGTCCGGCGGGCGGGGCTGCGGCACAAACAGGTGGGAAAGCGAACGCGACAAGAACCTGTTATTCTCGATCCTGCTCCACCCTTTGGAGCTTCCTGCAAACCAGCAGTTCCGCATTTCGATGGCTGTCAGTGTCGCACTCTGTGAAATGCTCTCACTGTATGCCGACGGATTCTCCATCAAGTGGCCTAACGACATTTATTGGAACGACCGGAAAATCTGCGGAATGCTCATCGAGAATCGTTTGGCGGGCACGCTCATCCGCGACAGTATCATCGGTATCGGGCTGAATGTCAACCAGCGTGCGTTCCACAGCGATGCGCCAAATCCTGTGTCGCTCAGCCAGATTGTCGGCCATGACGTGGACTGTGACGCGCTGCTCAACGACTTTCTCAGTCGTTTGGAAAGTGTTTCGATACGGGAAACACTTTGTTTCGACTATGGAAACAAGTTGTTTCGACGCGGGAAACAAGCAGTATACGCCGACAAGTCGGGACGCTTCACTGCGGAACTGAAGCAAGTAATGCCCGACGGGCACTTGGTGCTGCTCGACGACAAAGGCCGTGAACGGCTTTATGCCTTCAAAGAAGTGCAGTTCATTTTATAACGTGATAACAAAATAGCGTAATAACGAAATAACGTAATAACGAAATAACGAAATAACGAAAAAGAATTATGGCAAGATTCAAGAGAATTCTACTGAAGCTGTCTGGCGAGAGCCTGATGGGAAAGCAGGGTTACGGCATAGACCCTGAGCGTTTGCAACAGTATGCTGAACAGATAAAGGAAGTCAGCGAGATGGGCGTGCAGATAGGCATTGTCATCGGCGGTGGTAATATCTTCCGCGGACTGAGCGGCTCGCAAAAGGGCTTCGACCGTGTGAAAGGCGACCAGATGGGTATGTGTGCCACGGTCATCAACTCGTTGGCGCTTTCGTCGGCTCTCGGTGCCGTCGGTGTCAGGAACAAGGTGCTGACGGCTATTCGGATGGAGCCTATTGGTGAGTTCTACACGAAGTGGAAGGCCATCGAGGCTATGGAGCAGGGCATGGTCTGCATCTTCTCAGCCGGCACTGGTTCACCGTATTTCACGACCGACACAGGCTCAAGCCTGCGTGGTATTGAGATTGAGGCTGACGTCATGCTGAAGGGCACTCGCGTCGACGGTGTCTATACCGCCGATCCCGAGAAGGACCCGACGGCCACGAAGTTCGACGATATTACATATAAAGAGGTTCTCGCGCGAGGACTGAAGGTGATGGATCTCACAGCCATCTGCATGTGTCAGGACAACAACCTGCCCATTTATGTCTTCAACATGGACGTAGTCGGAAATTTAAAAAAGGTTATGGACGGCGAGCAGATAGGTACCTTGGTGCATAACTGAGGATAATCCCTTCACTCTTCACCTTCCACCCTTCGCCTTTCACCGCTTAGACCTCTTCAAACTCGACGTATTCGCCCTCGTTATCATCGAAAATTTTTCGGTCGGTACCGGGGGCTTCTTGTCGCTGGTCTATGATGGTCACGCCATCGCCCGTCGTGGTTTTGCGGGCTGTGTTCTGCTGTTGTGTACGCTGGCCCTGCTGGGTACGCTGGCCTTGTGTCTCTTGTTTGTTGGTTGCACTCTTGAAATAGTCGTCCTTGAACTTGGGCTTGTTGTCATCGCGGTAGTTCTTGGTCGATGTACGGCGGAAATACTCCTCCTCGGCGGCTGCTTTCCGTGCTGCCCTTTCTGCCGCTTTCTCCGCACTGGAGCGGAATATTTTCATGTTCCTGATGGTATTGTGGAAGAGAATGGCCAATACGATGATGACGAAAACGATAAAGAACAGGATGGTTCCGATTATTCCTTTTAGTAGAGACAGCATAGCGTAAATGGGGTGTTAGTGATGATTGTTGATGATTGACAGTACGATGTACCAGGCGATGATGGCTGCTATGCCTGCAACACCGAGCCACAGCAGTATCGGAATGCATGAGAGAATGAATATGTACTTGATCTCGTTGCCGCGCCAGCCCCACGTCTTGAACTTCAGCGCGAACATGGGAATCTCGCTCACCAGCAGGTAGCAGCTGACGGGAATAAGCACTAATATGATGTAAAGCCAATAGTCGGGAATCGTGTAAGGCTCAAACCAAGTCTGGAAATCAAGTCTCCAGATCAACGAACCCCAAAATAGGGCGTTGGCCGGCGTTGGCAGTCCGATAAAGCCCAAGGCCTGACGTTCGTCGAGGTTGAACTTCGCCAGTCGCAGGGCCGAGAATGCGGCAATGATAAAAGCCAGGAAGGGAACAAACGGCAGGTGGATGTGGAAGCTGTTAAGAAAGCTGAAGACAATGGCCGACGGTGCGAAGCCGAAGGTGATGTTGTCGGCCAGCGAGTCCAATTCCTTGCCTATGGGCGAGCTGACGTGCAGCAACCGTGCTGTCATGCCGTCAAAGAAATCGAAAAGCGCACCAACAACAATGAAGAACAGAGCCGTATCGTAATGGTTCCGAAAAGCGTAATAGGTAGCGATGCAGCCTGAAATTAGGTTACAGCAGGTAATCATGTTGGGAATATGCTTCTTCATATTCTGTGCGGTAGCAAATTATTCACTCTTCACTCTTACTCGGCAAAGCCGATTCTTCACTCTTCACTTTAACTTCGCCATCACCGTCTGGTCGCCCGTAGTCGGCTGGTCCATGGTGACGCAGACCTTAGCGTTCAACGGCAGGTAGACATCGACGCGCGAGCCGAGCTTGATGAAGCCCATGTGCTCGTCGATATAGCATTCTTCGTCGGGCTTGGCGTAGGTGACGATGCGCCGAGCCATGGCACCGGCCACCTGGCGCACCAGTATTTCCTCGCCTTCGGGTGTCTCAATCATGATGTCGGCATGTTCGTTCTCCTCACTGGCCTTGGGCAGCCATGCCTTGTGGTAGTTGCCGTCCTGGTGATGAACAAACTTGACACGTCCGTCAACGGGGAACCAGTTGGCGTGTACGTTCAGCGGACTCATGAAAATGCTAATCATGATTCGGCGGTCGTGCAGGTATTCCGTCTCTTCCACTTCCTCGATGACCACTATACGGCCGTCTGCAGGTGCCACCACTGTGCGCTCGGAGTCGCCGTTGAAGTAGCGGATGGGACAACGGTAGAAGTTCAACATTAACAGCCAGGCCGCGCAGAGGATAACCATCACGCCCCAGAAGGGAATCTTCGTGTCGAAGGCATACCAAAGCCCGGCACCTAAAGCGGCAACGAGGATGGCGCTGTATAACAGTTCAGAAGTTCCCTCGTGGTGTATTCTGATTTTCTTGAGTTTCTTTATTCTATTACCCATGGGTTAGTTTATCGTGGTTTTTTGTTTTTCCGGTGCAAAGGTACTGCTTTTTTGCGTAAGTTACAAATTTTTTGCGCTTTTCTTTTCGTATTGGGGCAAAAAGTGTGTACCTTTGCACTCGCATTGTTTTTTCTGCAAACTATAAGGATAGACTTTCGCACTGTATGAGTTATAAGGGTAACAGGAGCATTTGCCACGTCGCCGCCTTCTTGACTTCGGTCGTTTGGGGGGCTACCTTTGTGTTCACCAAGCAGTTGCTGCTCAACGGACTGTCTTCGGCGCAGATTTTCACGCTGCGTTTCCTTATAGCCTACGTCCTGTTGATGGTCTATTCCCTCTTGGGCAAGCATCACCGCTGGATAGCCGATTCATGGCGCGACGAGTTGCTGATGCTCGTCCTCGGCGTTACGGGTGGTTCGCTTTACTTCCTGGCCGAGAACGAGGCCATGAACTTCACTACGACGACCAACACGTCGCTCATCGTCTGTTCTTGTCCGCTGGTCACCTCCCTGCTCGTGGCACTCTTCTACCGTGAGCAGCGGCCGCGAGGATGGCAGGTGGTAGGCATGCTGATGGCCGTCACGGGAATGGCCGTGGTCGTGCTCAACGGTCGTTTCGTGCTACATCTCTCGCCCTTGGGCGACACGCTGGCTTTGGTGGCCTGCCTCTGCTGGGCAGCCTATTCGTTGCTGATGATTCCCGCCAATAGCCGATATGACGCGGTATTCATCACCCGCAAGCTCTTTTTTTATGGGCTTCTGACCATTATACCTTATTATCTACTGGTGCCCGGCTTTCCACCGTTGGAGGTGCTGATGCGTCCGCAGGTCGTGGGCAACTTGCTTTTCCTCGGATTTTTTGCCTCCATGCTCTGCTTTCTGGTTTGGACGTGGGTTCTGAAGCGTATTGGTACGGTTGTAGCCACCAACTACGTCTATCTCAACCCCATCTCCACCATCTTCTTTGCTTGGTGGCTGCTGTCCGAACAAATCACCGTCTGGTTTCTCCTCGGTGCCACCCTCATCGTCATCGGCATGTACCTGGCCGACAAGAATACATATACCCGCGCTTAGTCTATAAATTATACATAATTTCTGACATGGAAGATTTCATACACTTACACGTACATACCTACTACTCTATACTCGACGGACAGTCGAGCATCAAACGGCTGGTAGACAAGGCTATCAGCAACGGCATGAAGGGCATGGCCGTCACCGACCATGGCGATATGTTCGGCATCAAGGAGTTTCACGACTATTGTAACAGCGTGAACAAGAAACGCAAACAGGATGGGCTGGAACCGTTCAAGCCTATCTTCGGATGCGAGATGTACGTGGCCCGTTACGGTGCCAAGGAGGTGCACGAAGGCAAGGAGAACATGAGTGGCTACCACCTTATAGTGCTGGCTAAGAACTACCAGGGCTACAAGAACCTTATCAAGCTTGTCTCGCGTTCGTGGACCGACGGTTACTACATGCGTCCCCGAACTGACCGTGCCGACTTGGAGCGTTACCACGAAGGACTCATCGTCTGCTCGGCCTGCATTGCCGGCGAGGTGCCCAAGAAGATTATCGACGGCAACATCGACGGTGCCCGCGAGGCTGTGGAGTGGTATCACCGTGTGTTTGGCGACGACTACTATCTGGAATTGCAGCGCCATGAGGTGAAAGACCCGTCCATCCGTGCCAACCGCGAGACCTTCCCCTTGCAGCAGCAGGCCAACAAGGTGCTCATCGAGCTGGCCCGCGAGTATGGCATCAAGCTCATCTGCTCGAACGATGCCCACTTCGTCGATCAGGAGAATGCCGAGGCCCACGACCACCTGCTATGTCTGTCGACGGGCAAGGAGCTCGACGATCCCACGCGCATGCTCTACTCGAAGCAGGAGTGGTTCAAGACGCGCGAGGAGATGAACGATATCTTCTCCGATGTTCCCGAAGCACTTAGCAACACGCTTGAAGTATTGGACAAGGTGGAGTTCTACTCGCTCGACCACGACCCCATCATGCCATTCTTCCCCATCCCTGAGGAGTTTGGTACGGAGGCTGAGTGGCGGCAAAAGTTCACTGAGGAAGACCTCTTCCGCGAGTTCACTTCCGACGAGAACGGCGAGAATCCGCTGCCTCGCGAGGAGGGCGAGAAGAAAATCCAGAAGCTCGGCGGCTATGAGAAGCTCTACCGCATCAAGTTTGAGGCCGACTATTTAGCGAAGTTGGCATACGAGGGAGCATATCGTAGATATGGACCCACCCCTGACCCCTCCCGTGCGGGAGGGGAGGTTGGTCAGACTCAGCCTTTGACAACCGCGGAAGTCATAGCAGAACTATCTAAGCTCCCCTCCCGCACGGGAGGGGCTGGGGGGGGGTCTGAAGTCCTCGACCGAGTGAAGTTCGAGCTTCACATCATGAAGACGATGGGATTCCCGGGCTACTTCCTCATTGTGCAGGACTTCATCAACTCCGCTCGCGACGAACTCGACGTTATGGTGGGACCGGGTCGTGGCTCGGCAGCTGGCTCGGTGGTGGCTTACTGCTTGGGCATTACGAAGATCGACCCGCTGAAGTATGATTTGCTGTTCGAGCGTTTCCTGAATCCCGATCGAATCTCGTTGCCCGATATCGATACCGACTTCGACGACGATGGCCGTGGCCGCGTGCTGAAGTGGGTCGAGGACAAGTACGGCCATGAGAACTGTGCCCATATCATCACCTACGCCTCGATGGCCACGAAGAACTCCATCCGCGACGTGGCGCGAGTGGAAAAGCTGCCGTTAGCCGTTTCTAACGCCCTGTGCAAGGCCATTCCCGACCGTCTGCCCGACGTTGACGGCAAGACGCCGAAGATGAACCTGACGAATGCCATCAAGGCTGTGCCCGAACTGCGTGAGGCTGAGGCTTCGCCCGACCCGGTGCTGGCCAATACCATAAAATACGCTAAGATGCTCGAGGGCACCGTCCGTGGTACAGGCATCCATGCCTGTGGCTTCATTATCTGCCGCGACCCGATTTCTGACTGGGTGCCTGTCTCCACCGCCGACGACCCCGACTTCAAGGACGTGAAGACCAACTGTACGCAGTACGACGGTCACGTCATCGAGTCTACCGGACTCATCAAGATGGACTTCCTCGGACTGAAGACGCTCTCCGAGCTGAAGGAGGCGTGCGCTAATATCAAACTGACGCGAGGCATCGACATCGACCTCGACAATATTCCCATTGACGACCCGAAGACCTACGAGCTGTACCAGCAGGGTCGCACCGTCGGTACATTCCAGTTCGAGTCGGCAGGCATGCAGAAGTACCTGCGCGAACTGAAACCCACCGTCTTCGAGGACCTTATTGCCATGAACGCCCTCTACCGGCCGGGGCCTATGGGCTACATTCCGCAGTTCATACGCCGTAAGCATGGTGAGGAGGCCATCACCTACGATATTCCCGTCATGGAGAAGTACCTGAAGGACACCTACGGCATCACCGTCTATCAGGAACAGGTGATGTTGCTCTCGCGTCTGCTGGCCGACTTTACCCGTGGCGAGAGCGACAAGCTCCGTAAAGCTATGGGTAAGAAGCAGAAAACCATCGTCGACGAGATGAAGCCAAAGTTCATCGAGGGTGGTAAGAAGAACGGCCACGACCCGAAGGTGCTCGACAAGATATGGGGCGACTGGGAGGCTTTCGCCTCTTATGCCTTCAACAAGTCGCACGCCGCCTGCTATTCGTGGGTGGCCTACCAGACGGCTTACCTCAAGGCCAACTATCCCGCCGAGTTCATGGCTGCCATTATGTCGCGCCGTCGTGACCAGATTACGGAAATCACGAAGCTCATGGACGAGTGCAAGCAGATGGGCATCGCCACCTTGGGTCCCGACGTCAACGAGTCGTACCAGAAGTTCGGTGTGAACCACAAGGGCGAGATACGCTTCGGTCTGGCCGCCATCAAGGGCATGGGCGACTCTGCCGCTCAGGCCATCATCGACGAGCGCGAGAAGAATGGCCCCTACAAGAGCATCTTTGACTTCGCCCAGCGCGTTTCCTTTGCCAATGTCAACCGCAAGGCTTACGAGTCGCTGGCACTCAGCGGCGGCTTCGACTCCTTCGGCATCCGACGTGAGGAGTTCTTTGCCACCAATGCCAAGGGCGAGGTGTTCCTCGACACGCTGGTGCGCTACGGACAGACCTACCAGCAAGAAAAGGCACAGGCGCAGAACTCGCTCTTCGGCGGCTTCGACGACATAGAGATTGCCACACCGCCCATCCCGAAGACTGACGTCCGCTGGAGCGACATCGAACGGCTGAACAAGGAGCGCGACCTCGTGGGCATCTACCTCTCTGCACATCCGTTGGACGAGTACAAGATTGTGCTCGACAACCTGTGTAACACCCGCTGTATAGAACTTGCCGACGTGCAGCAGCTTGGCAACCGCGAGGATGTCATCCTGGGTGGCATCGTCACCGCCGTCCGCTCGAAGTTCACCAAAAACGGCAAGCCCTGCGGCTTCGTCACCATCGAGGACTTCGAGGGTTCCGGCGAGCTGGCGCTCTTCGGCGAAGACTGGGGGCGCTGGAACGGCATGTTCACCGAGGGCGCATCGGTCTACATCGTCGCCAAGACGCGGCCACGCTTCCAGAACAGCGAGATTCTTGACCTGAAGGTGCAAAATATCGAGTACCTGCAAACCGTCAAGGACAAGGCAATCGACCGCATCACCATCCAGCTCGAGGTCGACAAGCTCGACGCACAAATCGTGGCTGACCTGAACGAGATCGTCTCCGAGCTTCCGGGCAAGACAAAGCTGTTCTTCCAACTGCGCGACGCTACCGGCCGTCACCACGTTCTCTTACAGTCCAAGCGCAACATGGTCGACGTCAAGCACCAGCTCATCGATTACATCGAGCGCACCGATGCGCTCGACTACAAGATAAACTAACTTTGCCGCCCCTCCTGACCTTTTAAGTAGAAATATGTGAAAAAGTTTGGAGAATAGGAGGAAATAATGTATCTTTGTCGGCAAATTGCATAATTATGGCAAAGAAGAAACGTACATTCATCAGTTTTGACTGGGCCCTGAAGCACCTGCTTCGCGAGAAGGCCAACCACGACGTGCTTGAGGGCTTCATCAGCACCGTCTTGGGCACCGGCATCAAGATTCACCGCCTGCTTGAGAGCGAGGGGAACAAGAACGATGCCAATGCGAAGAGCAACCGCGTGGACCTGC
>Ga0310786_10000957_pt1 | contig 46068 bp, 39 predicted proteins | sample AusTroGonzalo_MG_FD_203881 | JGI IMG/M metagenome (GOLD analysis project Ga0310786, IMG submission 203881) | Bovine rumen microbial communities from tropical cattle in Woodstock, Queensland, Australia - Gonzalo_03 (v2) (version 2) | ecosystem: Host-associated > Mammals > Digestive system >...
AGTTCCACGTAGTCAGGACAGAACTTGGCTGCTACTACGAGGATGGCCAGGTCGGTGGGCGGCAGCTCACGGGCATCGTGGAATGCCTTAATGCCCTGCACTTCAGTTTCTTTGGGATTCACAATGCGGAGTGTACCTTCGTAGCCTCCGCTAATCAGGTTGCGCACAATAGCCCCTCCCGGCTTGTGCACGTTATTGGAGCCGCCGATGACGACGATGCTCTCAGGTTGTAGTAATTGTTGGTTAATCATAGTGCAAAGATACAACATTTATATGAATTGACCAAATATGCGCCCTTCTTTTTTATATTTTCAAGTTTAATTTACGCTAAATTCAAATTGGTCGTTCGAAGTTTATGGGAAACGAATAGGCACAAATGATGATAACATGATGCTGATTTGCTTTTTGAAGCGCCTCCCCGAACGAACAGTTTGAACAGTTTTCTGTGTGAGCGCTGAAAAATGGTTATAATATATTTATATATTATACTCTCTATGTAAGTTCAATCGCAAAAACTGTTCAAACTGTTCGTTCGGTCTTCTGTCTGTAAAACGCCTTCCCGAACGAACAGTTGAACAGTTTATTAGTAGAGTAGAGCCAATCTTGCCCGCTATCAACGAAACGTAAGCTCACAGGCACGGAAGTTACGGCTCTGATGCCTCGAAATTACGGCTCGTTAAAAATTGGGCAGATTCGTGCTGAAAATCGCGATTAAGCGAGCGCAGAGTGATGCTTGCATTAACTCTGTGCCAAGCGTGAGCGATTTCGATGAATTTATCATCAAAATCGCCCCAAATCGAAGGTCAAAATTTGGAGGTATACGAAAAATGTCGTAACTTTGCAGTGTTGAAAGTGAAGAGTGAAAAGTGAAGAGTGAAAAGTGATGAGTGAAAAGTGATGAGTGAAAAGTGATGAGTGATGAGTGAAAAGTGAAAAGTCAACAAAGTTAAGAATGAAGAATAAAGAGTGAAGAATAGTCTACCGCTGCAGAGGTAATCATAATTCTCAATTCTCAATTCTCAATTCTCAATTCAACAAGGGTCGAGCCCTTTTCATACGAATCGAAAAAAACAGCTTTAAGCCTTGGTGATTCTGATTATTTTGTCTACCTTTGCACTTACTTCACTCGAAAGAATGATTTGACTACTGAAAAACTGTGACGATGAAACGAGAAGCAAAGATTACGGAGCGCGTGCTTCGGTTCAAGCAGCCGGCGGGTACCTCGCGCGGTGTGTATACGGAGCGGAAGATATGGTTAGTGGAACTCAGCGACGGCGAGCATGTTGGAGTGGGAGAGTGCGCTCCTCTGCCTGACTTGAGCTGTGATGCTGGGACTTATTATGAGGCGACTTTGCGCCGTTTCTGTGACGAGTGGGAACGCTGCGACGACAGCGACGATGGTATAGAACGCTTGTATGAGGAAATGCGCGACTATCCGTCGATGCTGTTTGGGTTGGAGACAGCGATGTTGGAGTTGAGAGGTGAGAAGTCGGAGCAGGGAGCCCATATACTCTTCGACACCCCCTTCAGTCGTGGCGAGGAGGGTATCCCCATGAACGGATTGGTGTGGATGGGTAGTCACGACGAGATGCTGGAGCGTCTGGAACAGAAGTTAGAACAGGGGTTTCGCTGCGTGAAGCTGAAGGTCGGAGCCATCGACTTCGAGCAGGAGCTGGATTTGGTGAAGCACATCCGCAAGCGTTTCAGCCACCATGAGGTGGAATTGCGGCTCGACGCCAACGGTGGTTTCTCCAACGATGACAGTCAGCAGGATGGTGGGCACGGCACGGAGGCGGCACTCTACAAGCTGGAGCTGCTGTCGCAATATGCCATCCACAGCATTGAGCAGCCCATACGTCAGGGGCAGTGGGCCTATATGGCCGAGCTGTGCCGTGAGTCGCCGCTACCCATCGCACTCGACGAGGAGCTGATAGGCGTGAACGACGTAGAGATGAAGTCGCACCTGCTGAACGTCATCAAGCCGGCGTATATCGTTCTGAAACCGTCGCTGCACGGTGGCATGAGGGGTTGCCGTGAATGGATAGAGGCAGCGCGTCAGCAGGACATTGGTTCGTGGATGACGTCGGCCTTGGAGAGCAACGTCGGCTTGAACGCCATCGCGCAGTTCTGTAGCGATGTCTACGGCAGTGGCATCACTATGCCGCAAGGGTTAGGTACGGGTCAGCTGTTTACGGAAAACATACCGATGGCGTTGGAGGTGCGTGGCGATAAACTGTGGAGAATGAGGGAATTAGCGGACTTTGGACAATTATTAGTTTAGAGTGTAGAATCTTTTAGTGTAGAGTTTAGAGTGTAGAGTTTAGAGTTTGCTGCCGCCATACCTTCCGCAGCAAAGGTAATCATAAATTTCAAACTTCAAACTTCAAATTTCAAACTTCAAATATCAAAGGGATTTAGACGAAGTCAAAATGGGGGTAGAAGAGTTTTTAGCCGAGTGGCACGATGACGGTTCGACGGTGCTGGTGCATACCAGCGGTTCGACGGGTGAGCCGAAACCGATGTGGGTCGAGAAACGACGCATGGAGGCTTCGGCACGAATGACGTGCGACTTCTTGGGATTGCGTGAGGGCGATACGGCCCTGCTCTGCCTGCCGGTTGACTATATTGCGGGTAAGATGATGGTGGTGAGGTCAGTGGTCAGGGGACTCCGCTTGTTTACCGTACCGCCGACCGGCCATCCACTCGCCAATTCCCTTTCTCCGGTCACCATAGACTTCGCGGCAATGGTGCCGATGCAGGTGTGGAACTCGCTGCAGGTGCCTGAAGAACGGGAGCGGCTGATGGCTATCCGGCACTTGATTATCGGAGGTGGAGCCATCGACGACGCGTTGGCTGCGGAACTGAGGACGTTTCCAAATGCCGTCTGGAGCACCTATGGCATGACGGAGGCGCTGTCGCACATTGCCATGCGGCGACTCAGCGGGGATGATGCCTCAGAATGGTACACGCCGATGGAAGGTGTAACGCTGTCACTGACCGTCGATGGCTGTCTCGTCATTGACGCACCTGCCGTTCACGACGGACAACTCATGACCAACGATATCGCCGAGTTTGCCGACGACGGGCGTTTCAAGATAATGGGGCGTCTCGACAATGTCATCTGTTCTGGGGGAATTAAGATACAGGCAGAGGAAGTGGAGCGGCAACTTCGTGCGCACATGCGCGAACCTTTTATTATCTCAAAAAGGAGAGACGAGAAATTCGGTGAAATCGTTGTCCTGTTGACCGAGGGCGACACCGCCGATGCTGAGACCATCTGCCACCGCGTGCTGCCCAAGTTCTGGCAACCTCGCGACTATATCCATATTGAACACATTCCCTTGACCGCAACGGGCAAACCCGCCCGCAAAGAAGCCGAGAAACTGACCTAATCAGTTTCCCTCGCGGTAGAAGTCGAGGGCCTCTTCTATTTCCTTTTTCGTGGCCGTCTGGTTGATGCGGATGTCGCCGACGCCGCCGAGTAGGGTGAAGTTGATTTCGCCCGCTACGTTCTTCTTGTCGTGAGTCATCAGCTCGAGCAGGGTGGGGTAGTCGTCGCAAGTGATGGGCATCCGACCGTAGTGCTCGTTGATGAAGCGCACCGTCTGCCGCATTTTCTCTACGGGGAACCCGGTTTTGATGCAGCTGAGGTACAGCTCGCAAACAAGGCCGTAAGCTACGGCGTAACCGTGAAGGAGAGTTTGATGGCTGTCGTTTGACGTTTGAAGTGAGTTCTGACGTAATGCAAACGACTCGAAAGCATGGCCGACGGTATGCCCGAGGTTCAGTGCCTTGCGGAGGCCGCGCTCGGTGGGGTCTTCCTCAACGATGCGCTCCTTCACCTTGACAGAGTCGGCCACCATGCGCTGCAGGTGGTGATAGTCGATGACATCGAGGTCGAAGGTCAGCAGTTCGTCCAGCATACTGACTCCCCCTTCTTTTTGAGCCGCCGACTGAGGGTTTATCAATCCGTGTTTCAGCATTTCGGCGTATCCCGAACAGATGTTCTCGTGATCCATCGTCTTCAGGAACGTCGTGTCGAGAATCACCGAACTGGCATTGGAAAAGACGCCAACCTCGTTTTTCAGCCCACCGAAATTGATGCCGGTCTTGCCGCCCACGGAGGCATCGACCATAGCGAGCAGCGTCGTGGGAATATTGATGAAGTTGATGCCACGCTTGAACGTCGATGCCGCAAAGCCGCCCAAGTCGGTGACCATGCCGCCGCCGAGGTTTATCATGAGCGAGTGGCGCGTGGCGCCGCCTCGCTGCAGCTCTGCCCAGACATGGCTGAGCGACTCCAGATTCTTGCTACTGTCGGTTGTTCCGATAATAATGATTTGTGCGCCGCGCACACACTCCATGCCAGCAATGAGCGGCAGGCACAGCTTTTCAGTCGTCTCGTCGACCAAAATGAACATGCGGTCGTGCTCACATTCGCTGATGGCTGTGGCTAACGACTGCTCTAACAGTTCCGATATGATAACTTTCTGCTTTTCCATTTCTGTGTGCAAAGGTACGAAAATAATTGAGAATTGAAAATTGAAAATTGATATTTTTGAGCCATTCGATTGTAAAAATGAAAATAAATATGGAAAATGCGACATTTTTTCCTGTTGGCGATTAAACGTTTTCCGTTCGTCTGCGTCAAAGCTACAAAAATATTAGCAAAAAACTATATGAAAAGATTAGTACTTACGATGGTCGTCTTAGCGACGACAGTTTCTGCAGCGCTTGCACAGCGCACCGTCAGCGGAAAAGTAATTGAAAAAGACACCGAGGAAGCAGTTATCCAAGCGACAGTCGCTCTTTTGAAGACCGACTCGTCGCTCGTTGCTAATGCTGTGACGAACATGAGCGGCCAGTTCAAGATGACGGCCCCCTCCGATGCCAATTACATTGTCCGCGTCACCTACGTGGGCTTCAAGACCTACTACAAAACCATTACCGTCAGTGGCGGCAAGGCCGTGAATCTGGGAACTATCACCATAGCTCCCGATGCTATTATGTTGAAGGGTACTACCGTAACGGCTCACCTGGCGAAGGTACAGTCGAAGGGCGACACCCTGATTTACAACGCTGACGCCTACCGCACCCCAGAGGGCTCTGTGGTCGAGGAATTGGTGAAGCGACTGCCGGGTGCCGAGGTCGATGACGATGGTAACATCAAGATCAACGGTAAGCAAGTCTCGAAGGTGCGTGTCGACGGTAAGGAGTTCGGCGACACGAAGACGGCTATGAAGAACCTGCCGACGAGCATCGTTGAGCGCATTCGTGCCTACGATGAGAAGAGCGACCTGGCACGTATCACGGGTATCGACGACGGTAACGAGCAGACGGTGCTCGACTTCGGATTGCGTGCCGGCATGAACCGCGGTACGATGGCCAACGTCGACCTGGGTGCAGGAACCGAGGATCGCTATGCCGGTCGTCTGTTCGGCATGTATATGCGCGGTGACTCCCGACTGATGGGTATGCTCAATGCCAACAACACCAACGATATGGGCTTCGGCGGCGGCGGCGGTCGTGGCTTCGGCGGCGGTCGTGGCATGGGCGGCGGCGGATTGAACGCTGCCAAGTCGGGTATGTTGAACTATAACTATGAGAAGACCGACCTTGTCATTGCTCAGGCAAGCGTGAACTGGAACCACCGTGACGGCGACACTTGGTCGCGCCGCTCAAGCGAGAACTTCGTAGGTTCGACATCATCGTTCCAGAACTCCGTCAACCAGAGCTACTCCCGTTCGAACAACTGGAGTGCCAGCGGTCGTATCGAGTGGACGCCTGACACGTTGTGGAACATCAGCTTCCGCCCGAACTGGAGCTATGGCACCAACGACGGTACCAGTACAAACCTTTCGGCTACCTTCAATCAGGACCCCTATACGCTGGTAGACTATCAGATTGACGCTGCCGTGCTGCAGGAAATCATCAAGAACGGTGGCGACCTCTCGTCAATCACCGTCAACAGCAGCAGGAACAATACGCTGACCTACGGCGAGAACAAGCGACTGGGCGGTACGTTGATGGTTAACCGTCTGCTGAGCGGAACCGGACGTAACATCACCGTGCAGTTGCAGGGTAACTATAGCGACAACGAGAACAAGCAGTTGTCGAGCAACCAGACGAGGCTCTTCCAGTCGACCACCACGTTCAATGGCGTCAGCGGCCTCTCCAGCTATCAAACCAACCGTTACAACCTGACGCCGACAACATCGTGGGATTACAGCGCACGTGCTACCTACAGCGAGCCGATTGCCTACGCAACGTTCCTGCAGTTCAGCTATACCTTCCAGTATCGCTACAACGAGAGCGACCGTTCCACCTACGACTATTCGAATCCTCTGCTGTCTGACCCCACAATGGGTTACGACTTCAACAACGTCAAGCCTGCCTATCGGGATTGGAACAGCTACTTTAACCTGCTTGACAAGCCATACGATGACCAGACGGCATACTATACCAAGGATCAGAGCCGCTACTCAGCTTATAAGAACTATATCCACACAGGTGAGATTATGCTGCGCTTCATCCGCAATACCTATGACTTCAACTTCGGTGTGCAGGTCATTCCACAGTCTTCGGAATACACACAGCGTTACCTCAACGTCGACACCGTGGTGAACCGCACGGTGACCAACTGGAGCCCGACGGCCAACTTCCGCTGGCGTTTCTCACAGCAGGGTAACTTGCGTTTCGAGTACCGAGGCAGCACCAGTCAGCCGTCTATCGAACAGCTGCTTGTCATCAACGATGATACCGACCCTCTGAACAAGTCAACGGGTAACCCCGACCTGAAGCCTTCGTTCACACAGAGCTTCAACCTGCGTTACAATGACTACTTCATGAATCATCAGCGCTTCATCAATGCCAATGCCAACTTCTCAATCACAAGCAACAGCATTGCTAACATGGTGAGCTACGACCAGAGCACTGGTGGACGGACATCGCGACCTGAGAACATCAACGGTAACTGGAATGCAGGAGCCAACGTCATGTTCAGCTCGGCCATCGACTCACTGGGTTATTTCAACTACAACATTTCAGTGAACGATAACTATAACCACCGTGTAAGCTACCTCTTCCAGAACAACGAGAACATGAGGAACACCACCAACTCGAACACCCTCGGTGGACGTCTCGGTACCAGCTACCGCAACGACTGGTTGGAGGTGGAACTGAACGGTTCGCTTACCTATAGTCAGTCACGTAACGAGCTGCAGCCGCAGTCAGACCTCGACACCTGGAGCTTTGCCTACGGTGTCAACACCACGCTCACCATGCCTTGGGGCACACAGATTGCCACCGATTTGGGCATGAACAGCCGCCGTGGTTACAGCGACGCTTCGATGAACACCAACGAGCTCATTTGGAACGCACAGATTGCACAAGGCTTCCTGCGTGGCAAGCCCCTCACTATCTCGCTGCAGTTCTACGACATCCTGCGCCAGCAGTCGAACTTCTCGCGTACCATCAGCGCCATGGCCCGTACCGATAATGAGTACAACGCCATTACCAGCTATGCTATGCTGCACGTCATCTACCGCATCAACCTGTTCGGAACCCGCGAAGCCCGTCGTGGCATGCGTGGCGGAATGGGCATGGGCATGGGTATGGGACCCGGCATGGGCGGCGGAATGCCTGGCGGCGGCCGTGGTGGCAACCGTGGCGGTGGCGGCGGCTTCGGCGGTGGCGGCGGCTTCGGCGGAGGCGGTGGCTTCGGCGGCGGCGGTGGCTTCGGCGGTGGCGGCTTCGGCGGCGGACGTCCGATGTAATCCCCTAACAGAAATTCCTATAACAGAAAAGGTTTCGGAAGCTCCGAAACCTTTTTTCGTATTAGGAACATTCTTGATTCTGTTCCTTTTTTCGTATTAGGAACATTCTTGATTCTGTTCCTTTTTTCGTATTAGGAACATTCTTGATTCTGTTCCGAACCTTTGTTTCAAATTTGGGAAAGTTTACGCCGACGGCTATGGAGTCTTAATCCTGCTCCTTGCGGTCGTCGATGTTGTCGCCCTCTGTGGGTTTCATCTCTTCCTCGAAGTCGGTGATGCCGGCCTCAATGAGGATGTTGTACCACTGGATGAGCTTCTGGATGTGTGAGTTCTTCACACGGTCGCGGTCCCACTCGGGCAGCACCTTGGTGAAGTAGTCATGCAGTTCCGCGGGTGTAGCCTTCTTAGGGTCGATGGATGATTTCTTGCCGTCTTCCAGCTGCTTCATGCTCTCCAGTATTTTCATCAGGGGGACGTCTTCGCTCTCTGTGAACATGGCGATGTCGGCCAGCGACGTGATGCGGTCGGTGCCGAAGGCGGGCATACGGCGGTGTGATCCGTCAAGTGCCTCGACAATCAGGTTGTTCTTTCCTCGCGTTACCAGTTTGTAAAGGCCTGGCTTGCCTGAAATTGCTAAAATGGTCTGTTGCATTGTTTTTTTATTGTTTTGTTATTTTTTAGGGTTTTCTGGGTTTTCTAGATTTTCTAGGTTTTCTAGATTTTCTAGATTTTCTAGGTTTTCTAGGTTTTCTGGGTTTTCTAGATTTTCTAGGTTTTCTAGATTTTCTAGGTTTTCTAGGTTTTCTGGGTTTCCCGGGTTTTCCGGGATTGTTAGCTGGGACTCTTGACCGAGTAGGGCGTCGAGTTGGGGCTCGATGTCTGTCTGGCCGTCGTTCACGATTTCGAAGTCGGCCATTTGGCGGACCTTTTGCTGGGGCCACTGGCGGCCAATCCACTCTAAGGCTTTCTCGCGGCTGATGCCGTCGCGGGCCATGACACGCTGCACGCGCACTTCCTCGGGGGCGGTGACGACGACGACGCGGTCGACCAATTGGTTGGCTCCTGACTCGAAGAGAATGGCACTCTCCATCCACTCAAGGCCGCTTGCCTGGAAGTCGCGGAAGACGGCGGGGTGGACGATGGCGTCGATGGCCCGCGCATTTTCCTCGGAAGCCAGCAGGAAGCGCGCCACTACGGCCTTGTTGAGAACCCAGCCGGTGGGCTGGGGGGTATGAGGCAGCTGAGGCTTCTGGGGCTTCTGGGACTGCTGAGGCTTCTGGGGCTTCTGGGACTGCAGGGGCTTCTGGGACTCCTGTGGGCTATAGGCCTCTGGGCCGATGAGTTCGGTGAGCTGCCTACGCAGTTCCGGCGCTGTCCGCATGAGGCGCTTGGCGGCAGCGTCGCAGTCGTAGACCTCGATGCCGCGCAGTGCCAGCTGCTTGCAGACATAGCTTTTGCCGCTGCCTATCCCGCCGGTGATACCCGTCTTCACTCGTTAGCCTCCTCTGCTGTCTTCACTCGTTAGCCTCCTCTAAGAGATAGTCGACCTGCTTGGTGGCCAGCGCTGCGTGGGTAACGCCCTGCGGTGACTGGCGCAGATAGATGTTGCACTTTTCAGAGGTATGGTTTTTCATCTCGTTGTAGTCGGCCACGACTACGAAGTCTGAGGGTTTCAGGCTGCGGTAGACATTGACGCCGGTGACGAAGTTGACCCTGACCTTGGCAGGGAATGTGCGCAGCACCTTTCCCTTGGGCAGGTTGATGCCCTGAACGGGTACGCCATCGATGCTTTCCTCGGTGAGGACGTCGGTATGGAACGACACTTTGATTCTGTCGGGCACCATCTTCACGCCCTCAATCTTCCTGAGGTGGCAGTCTACGTTCAGCGTGTCGCGGAAGTTGACGTAGTTCAGTGGCTCGGTGTAGGCCATTCGTATGCTGTCGAGCTTTTCCTCGGAGGCATAGACGGTGACGCTGTCGGGCGAATAGTCTACGTGTGAGAGGAAGTAGAGCTGTTCGGGAATGACACGTCCGCTCCACCTCACGGGCACGCGCTTGCTGTTGCCGGTGTTGTAGTAGTAGTTGATGTGGTCGGGCTTGATGCTGACAATCTTGGCCGAGCTTGACAGGCGATCGGTGACGATGCGTTGCAGCTCGGAGGCTGACACCACGCCCGTGCCGTTTCCCTTGTCGCCGTTCTTGAAGTTGTAGGTTATGGTCTTCTTCAGCTCGCCATACTTGTATGCCACCAGCATGATGCCCTTGTCGCGCACGGTGATCTTCACGGTGTCTGTCTCGTCGCTGGTGAGCATGATGTCCTTGGGCATGTTGACGATGCGCAGGGGCAGTTCTATTTCGGTCTCGAAGGACTCGTTCAGTGTCAACGAGAGCCAGAATACGCCCGAGAGTATGAGAAAGAACATGAAAATCAGGAATTCTCTGTTAGCGTCGCTGAACAGTGAATCCCTGATGATGCGGAATATATTGCGTCTTTCCACGGTCATTGGTCATTTAGCGGTTATCGCACGTTACTTTTGTACCGGTGCAGCCTTGGACATGTCGCTGAAGATGCAGCTACGGTCCACAGTGATGACGACGTCGCGTGCAATCTTCACGTCGACGGTGTTCCGTGACATGTCGATGCTCTTCACTGTACCGTAGATGCCTCCGCTGGTCACCACCTGGGCGCCCTCTGTCAGTGAGTTCTGGAACTGCTGGATTTCCTTTTGCTTCTTCTGCTGCGGGCGAATCATAAAGAACCACATGATGGCGAAGATGGCCACCATCATCAGGATCATTGACATGCCGCTTCCTTGTGCTGCCTGTGCAGCTAAAAACATGTTTGTCATAATTATCAATTATCAATTTTCAATTCTCATTTTTCTTTCTTGTCTTCTATCCGCTTCATGAGCCGTCCCGTCTTGATGAGGTGTCGTGCAATGGCGTCGAGCATGCCGTTGATGTATCCGCCGCTCTTCGGGGTGGAGTAGAGCTTTGCCAGCTCGACGTACTCGTTGATGGTGACGCTGATGGGTATGCTTGGGAACGTCAGCATCTCGGCCAGTGCTATCTGCATGATGACCACGTCCATGTAGGCCAGTCGCGAGAAGTCCCAGTTGCGCGATGCTTCGCTCATGTAGCGCTGGTACTCGTCTGAGTTGAGGATGTTGGCCCGGAAGAGCTTGCGCGCGAAGTCCTTCTCCTCCTCGGTGTCGTATTCGGGCAGCAGCTCCTGGTTGCGTCCGTTCTGCTCCTCGAAGCGCTTGATGGTCTTCAGCACGAAGGTGTCGACAATCTCCTTGTCGTCGTTCCAGTACAGGCTCTGTGCCTCGAGCAGCTGGTCGAGGTCTTCGTTCTCCTGTATGAGCGAGCGGTAAATCTTGCGCCACACCTCGCGGTCGGCCGCATAGTTGTCCTCGGGACTCTCCATATACTCCTGGTAGATCTGGCTCTGCGCGATTAGCTCATATAACTTTGCGACGAATTCTGGCTCGTCGTTCCACGTCTTTTTCTGGTTCTCCATGAAGTCGAGCAGCTGGCGGTTCTCGCCCAACTGGAGTATGAAACGGTTGTAGACGAATTTTGCCGAGGGGGCCTCCGTCCCCTCACGCTTGGCCCTGTTCTGGGCAATCTCTAAGCGTCGTCGTGCCTCCTTGCCCACTGCCACCATCAGTGCCAGCAGGTAGTTGTAGAGGTCGTATGCCTTTGACAGACTGAAAAACAGTTCCTTTTCAGCTGTATCGATGTTCTTGTTACCGTTTTGATAGTACGCGTAGGTTAACTGAACAATCTTGTTGCGTATGATTTGCCGGTTTATCATTTAAGTGTGTGTGATGTATGTTTTGGTTCGTTCGTCTGTTATTTCGACTGCAAAAATACTCATTTTTCCCGTTTCCTGCAAGAAAATTGCAGTCTTTTTAAATTTTAAGCGTCCATTTTTTCATTTTTTCATTTTTTCTTCGTACCTTTGCACCGCTTTTTTGCAAAGCGCACCGTGTGATGGTGAATTAAACACATTATTAATTTAGAGTAACACAACAAAGTTATGAAAGAAATCAACGTCAGTGGCCAGAAGCGCGCCACTATTGGAAAAAAGGCTTCTAAGGAGCTGCGTAAGGAGGGTCTCGTACCCTGTAATCTGTATGGTGAGGCAAAGGACAAGAACGGTCTGCCCGAGGCACTTGCTTTCTCGGCTTCATTCGCTGAGCTGCGCAAGGCTGTCTACACACCGAATGTGTATGTCGTCAACTTGAACATCGACGGCAAGGAGCACAAGGCCATTATCAAGGAGCTGCAGTTCCATCCCACAACCGACGCGCTGCTGCACGCCGACTTTTACGAGGTGAACGAGACGAAGGACATCACCGTGGGTATCCCCGTGAAGCTGAACGGTCTGGCTCAGGGTGTTCGCGACGGTGGTAAGCTGAACCTCTCTATCCGAAAGATTAATGTCACCGCTCCCTACAAGCAGATTCCCGAGGTGCTGAACATCGACGTCACCTCACTGGAACTGGGCAAGGCCATCAAGGTTGGCTCACTGCAGTTCGAGGGCCTGAAGCTTGCTACCTCTCCCGAGGTGGTCGTATGCTCAGTGAAGGCTACGCGCGCTTCACGTTCGGCTGCCGCTGCTGAGGCTGCTGCTGAGTAAGTGACCTCTTACTATAAGGAATGGACAAATACTTAATTGTTGGACTGGGGAACATCGGCCCTGACTATGAGCTGACCCGTCACAACACAGGATTCATGGTGTTGGATGCTTTTGCAAAAGCATCCAACATCGTTTTCAGCGACCGCCGATACGGCTTCGTGGCCGAGACGTCGCTCAAGGGACGTAAGGTGCTGTTGCTCAAGCCCTCGACGTTCATGAACCTCAGCGGCAATGCTGTGCGCTACTGGCTCAACAAGGAGAACATCGACCAGGAGCGGCTGCTCGTCGTCAGCGACGACGTAGCTCTGCCCTTAGGACAGTTCCGCCTGAAGGCCGGCGGCTCCAACGGCGGGCACAACGGACTGGGGCACATCCAGCAGCTCATTGGCCAGAACTACGCCCGCCTGCGCATGGGCATCGGTGCCGACTATCCGCAAGGCGGACAGATAGACTGGGTGCTCGGGCGCTACACCGACGAAGAGCTGAACGAGCTGCAGCCCACTATAGACGTGGCTGTGGAAATCGTTAAGAGCTTCGTGCTGGCTGGTATTGACATCACGATGAATCAATATAATAAACTGGGAAAGAAATGTCCGACGAAGCCCGAATAGACAAGTGGCTGTGGTCAGCCCGCATCTTCAAGACCCGCACCATTGCCGCCGATGCCTGCAAGAACGGGCGCGTGATGGTGAACGATGTCAACGTCAAGCCGTCGCGGATGGTCAAGGTGGGCGACAAGGTGAGCGTGCGGAAGCCGCCCGTCACCTACTCGTTCCGCATACTGAAGTGCATTGAGCAGCGCGTCGGAGCCAAGTTGTTGCCCGAAATCTACGAGAACATCACTACCCCTGACCAGTACGAGCTGTTGGAGATGAACCGCATCAGCGGATTCGTCGACCGTCAGCGGGGCACAGGGCGACCCACCAAGAAGGACCGCCGCGCTATGGACGCTTTCGTCGGCCCGTCGCTCGAAGGATTCGACGGCTTTGACTTCGATTTTGACTTTGACGACGAAGAATGAGAAATTGAGAGAATGAGAAATTGATATGAAAAAAGTACGTTTATTTGCAAACATTGTGGTCGTGCTGGCAGTAGTTGCCCAGCTTATGGCCTGTCTTGAGACCCAAGAAACCTACAGTGCGGGCTTCCGGTTCTCAAAACCATCCAGCGTGCGCACATTCGTCTATGCTAACACCTCTACCGACTCCGTCGTGATGGTGTGTCTCGGCAACTGGCATATTACCAAAGATACGCCCGAGGCCACATGGTGTACTATCGACGAAATGAGGGGTTACGGCAACGCTATCTATTCACTTGGCGTCCACTTCGCCCAGAACACAATGAATCAGTCGCGCTTGGCACAGTTTACAGTCTATGATACTGATCACCCTGACGAGGCTCACTCCTCATGGCAGTACTTGCAGTACGCCACCCGTGGTGACGGTTCTTTCGGCTCGGCTGCGCTGGTCAAGGGCATCACGTCGAGCGACGGTTGGGAAATTGCCGTCAGCTATGACGACCAGAGCCGTCCCGTGACACTGACTGTCAAAGGCCCTGAGAACTACAGCGACAACTACACGATGGACTACAACGAGAAGTCCAGCCTTCTGACGGTCAATACCAGTAACGGTTCCCACACGGGCACTATGGACATTGGCTACCAGGCAGAACGACTCATCGGTGCTGGCGACACCATTGGCTACGTGCCCCAGTACTATTCCAACGGAGTGGAAATGTCGATGTCCCGTGCTTTTAATTATGTGGCCTCATACATGAGACGGGTACAGGCTTATGCCTACCTGATGGATGGCAGAAGTATGACTCCTGACAGCCTGCACAACGCTGACAGTCTCATTTACTATAGTCATTGGAAGCTCGTTCAGAAACCCAACGTAGTGGAACGTTACAAGCTGGAATACGGCCAGATGGACAACCGCTACCAGACGGTCGACGCGAACCAGCTGCTGTTAGGTATGGACAATTGTGACCCCCTGCAGCTCATTTCGCTGTTCCGCTACTGTCGCAGCACCAGCATCGTGACACGGGCGATGTCCGACAAAGGTACCATCAACGTGACGACCGAGCTGAACAGTGACAAGAGTGTGCGCCGGATGGTTGTTGCCGACGCTATCAAGGGCACGGAAACGACTTACGACTTCACCTATTAATATATTTACATGTTAGTAGACTCGTTGCTCATCGTAGTTGGCATTGTCCTTGTGCTCAAGGGGGCTGACTTGCTGACCGAGGGTGCTACGGCGCTGGCACGGCGCATGAACGTGCCCGAAATAGTCATCGGACTGACTATTGTTGCCGCTGGCACGTCGGCGCCAGAGCTGTTCGTCAGCCTGGTGTCGGCACTGAAGGGCACGCCCGACCTGGCCGTCGGCAATGTCGTAGGCTCGAACACGATGAACACGCTGCTAATAGTTGGTGTCACGGCTATGGTGGCTCCAATGAATATCTCGAAGTCTACCGTCAGGAAGGACATCCCGTTCTCGGTCGTTGCAGCCGTGTTGCTGGTTGTGGTTTGCATGGACACGTTCCGCTCGCTCACCATCGGCGGCCACATCATCAGCCGGCTCGACGGACTGCTGCTGCTCACAGGCTTCGCCGTCTTCATGTTCTATACGTTCCGCATGGCACGTAAAGAAATGGCTGTCGTAACCGCCGGACCGACGGAGGCTGTCGCTGGGGTGACAGCTGCCACGCAGCCGTCGGCAGAAGAGCAGAAAAAGCAGCTTTCTGTATGGCTCTGTGTGGTCTATGTCATCGTCGGCCTGGGCTGCCTCATTGTGGGCAGTAACCTCTTTGTCAGTTCAGCCTCGGCTGTTGCCGCAGGACTTGGCGTCAGCGAGGGCGTCATCGGACTGACCGTCGTTGCTGGCGGCACATCGCTCCCCGAGCTGGCCACCAGTGTCGTTGCCGCACGCAAAGGACAGTCGGCCATCGCCATTGGCAATGTCATCGGCTCAAATGTCTTCAATATCCTGTTGATTCTCGGCATCACCGCCGTTGTCTGCCCCATGCAGATTGAGGGCATCACCATCGTCGACCTCGGCGATATGCTGTTCTCCGTCCTGTTCCTCTGGGCTTTCTCCTTCACAAAATATACTGTCGAACGGTGGGAAGGAGCCGTGCTCACACTTTTCTATGTTGCCTATCTTGGCTGGCTGCTTTACAACGTGTAAAGTGTCTACCAGTCTTTCAGCTGTGCCTGCGCCTCGATGCGCTCTTCGGTGGCATCGTCTAAAAGGGTGAAGAAGTCGATGCCCGTCAGCTGCTCTATCTCGTCGACAGTACGTACTGCCGACTCGATGGACACTTTCTTGCCGTCGTTCTTGAAGTAGAAACCTATGGCCTTGGGCTTGCCAGAGCGACAGAGCACAACCTTGAACAGCGCATCAGGCATGCGGACGCGGTTGCGGCCGATGGTCTTCGGGGTGGCTGTTTCGGTGAACACAGGGCCGCACACGATGTCGACGGCGCCGTACTCTCGTGCCCACTCCCTGCACAGTATTTCCACATCGTTCCACTCGTACTTGTTCAGCGCATGGTTCTGAGGACAGACATTGGTGAAGAGGAACGATTCGCTCATGGCCGTAGCGTCCCACTTGTTGTCGCCGGCCGGACACAGATGGCCGCGATCGTAGCGCGACGAGTAGTAGTCGTCGTCAGTAGCCCGGGGTCTGGCTACGCTGTTGTCTTCGGTAAACTGCTCCTGTGACCGCTGGTTACGGCCGTAGGTGTGGGCCTTGGTCAGGTGCCAAGCCACCCAGTTGGCCTGCCGGGTATCCTGATTGTACGACACTGTGTACGCCTTGCGCCTGAGCACCTGCTCCGGACGGTCTTTCAGGGGTGCCGGAATCTCGTACTGGACGGTGGGTGACTTGTGCTTCTGCGTACTTTTGGCAGCAGTAGAATTCTGTTCATGCGAGCTGAAGGTCGTCACCTTGGAGGTGACGCTGGAGTCGGTCTCAGTCGCACTGGGAACCCCGTCCACAGCCGTATTGGGCTTACAGGCTATAAATGTCGTTACGACAAACAAGAACCATGCAGCCGCCTTGCCTCCCGTTATGACTTGGCGTAACGTCCCGCTGCGGTCGAACACACGGCGGTCTGCCAGCCAGACCGTCACGATGAGCGCTATGGTCTGGGCCGCTATAGCGCCAACCGTCAGCGCGATGAGCAGCAGGGCAGCAGCTAAGGGGCCGACTCCGCCCATCAGCATGCCGGAGAGCAGCATGGGAATGGCAATGAGGCATGTGACAGAGAGGTTGCCCACGGTCGAAGCCGCCGTTGCACGCAGCGCACGTGCCACGTAGGGCGTGAGAGCCTGCCGCCGCGAGGCACCGTTGCCTAACTGCGTGAGGTAGGTCTGTCTGTCTGTGCGCAACGCATTGAAATAAGTGTTCAGTGCGGTAGCGTTGACGGTGGCCACATGAGCCGTCAGCACTGCTATAATGGGCACAAGCCACTGTGCCGACAGGGGCGAAACCGGGCGCACCACACCGAAGAGAATGATGGCGGCCGTCAGGGCCACGCCTGCCGCTATGCCTGCGGCGACGGGCAGCAGCAATGGGCGCACTGGGAGCCGACCGTAGCGAACGGTTGTCAGCGCCGACACCATTATCAGGACAACGGCCGCTGCAAGGTTGAGCCAAGGTGACTCGTAGTGCCAGAGCAGCCAAAGGAGTCCGCCCAGCACAGCCGTCTGAACTGTCATGCGCAGGGCTGCTATCGCCGTTATGCGCAACAGCCGGGGGGTGAAGTACCACAGCAGCCAGCCAGGTATGGCTGCCAGAACGAGGCACGAGATGATGCTAACGTAAGTGATTGTCATCGTTTCCTAAAATAATGGTTTTGTCAGACATGTTGATGAACTCCTCGCGGCACGAGGTCACGACCACGATGCGTCCCTCGGCGGCCAGCGACTTCAGTCGTGACAGCAGCGACAGTCCTGGGGCGTCGGCCAGGATGATGGGTGCCCGCTTCAGCGCCTGTTCGCAGATGTCAGGCAGGGGAATGTCTTCCTGAGCGTGCGGCTCATCGGCGTTATCGGCTTGTAACATTTGGGCAGAATGACTGAAAGCTGGAGTCGGGCCTGCCGTCCAGACGGTCTCCAGTCCGCGTGTGCGCACCTTGACGATGCTGCCAGTGGGCGGCTCCGGCTGTGGCAGATAGGCCATGAGCTTGCGGAAGGCTGGTGCCGAGAGTGGCGTCAGCAGTTCGCCTTCGATGCTGACAAGTCCCTCGTCGAGCGTCAGGAAGCCCATCATTACCCGCAGCAGAGCTGTCTTTCCCGTTCCCGAAGCCCCAGTGATGCAGGTCATCTGTCCGCCGTGCGCCATGAACGACAGACGGCTGAACAGGGTGCGTCCGTTGAGGCTGAGTGAGGCGTTTTTTAGTTCCAACAACATGACATGTATTGTTTATTGCGTGCAAAGATACGAAAAAAACGGGAAAGTGATGGATTATTCACAATAATTTCGTACCTTTGCACCCATGTTTTCAGCAAAAGGTTACAGAATGCCCTCAGAATGGGAGCCGCAGAGCGGTGTGCAGCTGACTTGGCCGCATGCAGGAACCGACTGGGCACCCATGCTTGACGACATTGTTCTGACCTACCGCCAGATGGCCTTGGAGATAAGCCGTCGCGAGCGGCTGCTGGTTGTGGCACCAGAAGGTGGCGCGCCGGGAATGTTGTACGTGGTGTGTCCGACGAACGACACGTGGGCACGCGATCACGGCTTCATTACGCTGGTTGGCAAAGAGGCCGGTTTGCCGCCTTTGCTGCTGGACTTCAAGTTCAATGGCTGGGGTGAGAAATTCCCTGCCGAACTGGACAATGCCATCAACCGTCGGCTCTACGACAGCGGTGAACTGTGCGGCAACTACGTCAGTCAGCTGGATTTTGTGCTCGAAGGCGGGTCGATTGAGAGCGACGGTTGCGGCACCATATTCACTACGACGCAATGCCTGATGGCGCCGAATCGCAACCAGCCGATGACGCAGGAGCAGATAGAGCAGCGGCTGAAACAGGTGCTTGGCGCCGACCGTGTGGTCTGGATAGAGCACGGACGGCTGAAGGGCGACGACACCGACGGTCACATCGACACACTGGTGCGTGTCTGCCCCAATGACACTCTGCTCTACGTGGGCTGCGACGATCGCCAGGACGAGCAGTACGAGGAGCTACAGCTGATGGAAGAACAGCTGCACACCCTGCGCACCATTGACGGACGGCCTTACAAACTGCTGCGCCTGCCCATGCCTCGTCCCATCTACGATAAAGATCAAACTTCAAACTTCAAACTTCAAAGTTCAAACTTCAAAGTTCAAAGTTCAAAGTTCAAAGTTCAGCGCCTCCCCGCCACTTACGCCAACTTCTTGGTCATCAACGGTGCGGTGCTCTGTCCCACATACGGCCAGCCCGACCTCGATGCTGAGGCTTTGGCAACGATAGGGCAGGCGTTCCCCAATCGCGACATCGTCGGCATCGATTGCCGTAGCATCATCAGGCAGCATGGCTCATTGCATTGCTGCACTATGCAATTCCCCGACGGGGCCATGACCCGCGAGACCGATGAGTATTATGAGACCTATAGGCCCCATTAGCCCCATAAAACAAACGATATGAAAATTGGATTACTGCAACAGCACAATACGGCAGACATTGCCGACAACACCGCCCGGCTGGCCGACGGTATAGCCGACCTTGCCCGGCGTGGGGCACAGCTGATTGTGCTTCAGGAACTGCACAACTCGCTCTACTTCTGCCAGACGGAGGATGTCAGCCTGTTCGACCTCGCTGAGCCAATCCCCGGTCCGTCAACCGAACTGTTCGGCGAACTGGCACGCCGCCATCAGGTGGTCATTGTCACCTCGCTGTTCGAGCGCCGTGCTGTCGGACTCTATCATAATACGGCTGTCGTCATTGAGCGGGATGGTACCATAGCGGGATGCTACCGCAAAATGCACATTCCCGACGACCCAGGCTATTACGAGAAGTTCTACTTTACGCCAGGCGACTTGGGCTTCCATCCTATTGACACCAGCGTGGGGCGATTGGGCGTCATGGTGTGCTGGGACCAGTGGTACCCCGAGGCAGCACGACTTATGGCCATGCAGGGAGCTGAGTTGCTCATCTATCCTACCGCCATTGGCTACGACTCCAACGATACGCCCGAGGAGCAGCAGCGTCAGCGTCGCGCCTGGCAGACGGTGCAGCGTGGTCATGCTGTGGCTAACGGTCTGCCCGTCATTGCCGTGAACAGGGTAGGGGAGGAACAAACTTCAAAGTTCTTGGACGAGCCAAGCGGCAAAGCCGAGCGCAAACTTCAAACTTCAAACTTCAAACTTCAAACTTCAATATCCTTCTGGGGCACATCCTTCGTCTGCGGGCCACAGGGTGAGCTGCTCTACGAAGCACCGGAGGCCGACGAGGCCCGTGCTGTGGTGGAAGTAGACCTGGAACGTTCTGAACAGGTGCGCCGCTGGTGGCCGTTCCTGCGCGACCGCCGCATCGATGCCTATCAGGACATTGTCAAGCGCTTCATCGACTGAGTTTACACTACGAATAAACATAACAACGAATAAAACGAAATTGACGAAATTATCTATGCAGAACAATGGGTTCCGAAAGCATCTGAAGATGCTACAAATGAAACGACTGGCCGTGATGGTCATGGCCGTGATGCCTTTCTGTGCTATGGCACAGGATGATGTGGAAGCAACGGTTTCGGCCGACATAGTGAGCCGCTATATGTGGCGAGGACAGGACCTTGGAGGATTCAGCGTACAGCCGTCGGGTGGGGTATACTGGAAAGGATTATCGCTCACGGCCTTTGGAAATGCAGGCTTGAACAGCGGCGACCCGCATGAAATCGACTTCACTCTGGGCTATCAGAACAGCGGGTTCAACATCGGCGTCACAGACTATTGGCAGACGGGGATAGACCCCGAGGACCGCTACTTCTTCTACGACGAGAAAAATACAGGCCATAAGCTCGAGGCCAATCTGGGCTACACTTGCAAGTACTTCACCCTGCAGGGCTATACAATGTTCTGGGGCAACGACTTCAAGAAAGACGGCAAGCGCGCCTATTCCACCTTTATCGAGGTGGGCGTACCTTTCAAGCTGGGCGGCATCGATTGGATGGTGCGGGCCGGTGTCACGCCGATGGAGAGTGCGGGACATTATGAGGAAAGGACCATCTACTCGCAATATTATGGAACGACGCAGGTTTACGTACCCGTTTACGACTATGCTGAGGGCTTTGCCTGTAACATGGCGTCCATCCGTGCCACTAAGAACCTGTTCGTCGGCGATGTGCGGCTGCCCATTTTTGCAGAGTTGCACACGAACCCCTATCTGCAGACTGCACGGTTGGTGTTCGGCGTCAGCGTCATACCGTTCTAAGTAAAGTTTTTCGACGAGCGAAGCGGCAAAGCCGAGCGCAAACTTCAAACTTCAAAGTTCAAACTTCAAAGCTCAAAGTTCAAAGATTAAAGTAGAAATGGCTGAGAATTTGCGATTCCGGGTCGTGGAGGAGGCGTTCAAGAAGCGTGCGGCTGACGTCCGCGTGCCGGCGGAACGTCCCTCGGAGTATTTTGGCAAATACGTCTTCGACCGCAAGAAGATGTATAAATACCTGTCGAAAGATGTCTACGACAAGCTAATCGACGTAATAGACAATGGCGCACGGCTGGATCGTTCCGTTGCCGATGCCGTTGCCGCCGGCATGAAGCGGTGGGCACAGGAGATGGGTGTCACTCACTATACCCACTGGTTCCAGCCTTTGACCGAGGGTACAGCCGAGAAACACGATGCCTTTGTCGAGCACGACGGCAAGGGCGGCATGATAGAGAATTTCTCTGGCAAACTATTGGTACAGCAGGAACCTGACGCATCGTCGTTCCCATCGGGTGGCATCCGTAACACGTTCGAGGCCCGTGGCTACTCGGCCTGGGATCCCACCTCGCCCGTCTTCATCATTGACGACACGCTTTGTATTCCCACCATTTTTATATCCTACACGGGCGAGGCACTCGACTACAAGGCACCGCTGTTGCGCTCGCTCCACGCTGTGAGGAAGGCGGCTGCCGACGTGTGCTCGCTGTTTTACGACGATGTCTCGAAGTGTCAGGTGAACCTGGGCTGGGAACAAGAGTATTTCCTCGTAGACGAGGGCCTCTACTCGGCACGTCCCGACCTGCTGATGACCGGTCGCACGCTGATGGGTCACGAAAGCGCCAAGAACCAGCAGATGGACGACCACTATTTCGGCACCATCCCCGACCGCGTGCAGGCCTTCATGAAGGATTTGGAGATACAGGCTCTGGAGTTGGCCATCCCTGTGAAGACGCGCCACAACGAGGTGGCACCCAACCAGTTCGAACTGGCTCCCATCTACGAGGAGTGTAACCTTGCCGTCGACCATAACATGCTGCTCATGTCGCTGATGAAGAAGGTGGCCCGCAATCACGGCTTCCGTGTGTTGCTTCACGAAAAGCCGTTCGACGGCGTCAACGGCAGCGGTAAGCACTGTAACTGGAGCCTGACGGTTCTCCACTCACCACTCACCACTCACCACTCACCGACTCTGCTTCACGCCCCTGCCCCCTCTGCAGTTGCAGGTGATTTGCAATCCGTCGCCAAAGAGAACCTGCGCTTCGTCGTGTTCATCGTCGAGACGCTGATGGCCGTCTACCGTCACAACGGGCTGCTGAAGGCCAGCATTATGAGTGCTACAAACGCCCATCGGTTAGGCGGCAACGAGGCACCGCCAGCCATTATCTCCAGCTTCTTGGGCAAACAGCTGTCTGAACTGTTGGACAGTCTGGCTGCCGACCCTAATCCCGACCACTGCATGGAGAAGCTGAGCCATTATACGCCGCTCTCTACCCGGAGAGGAGCTGGGGGTGAGGCTTTCTTCGACCTCATCATCGATAATACCGACCGCAACCGAACGTCGCCCTTCGCCTTTACCGGCAACCGCTTCGAGTTCCGTGCTCCGGGTTCCAGCGTTAACTGCGCCTCAGCCATGATAGCCCTTAACAGTGCTGTCGCCGAGGCCCTTACCTCGTTCCGTCAGCGTGTCAACGCCCGCATCGCCGAAATCGCCGACAACCCGATGTTCGTCACTGTGCCCGATGGTTCTCCATCGGGGCATACGGCCAAGTTCCACGCCATCATCGGCGTTCTTTGCGAAGACATCAAGACCTGCAGGCCGGTGCGCTTCGACGGTAATGGCTATTCTGACGAGTGGGTGGCCGAAGCTGGTCGCCGCGGGCTGGACGTTGAGAAGTCCTGTCCCGTCATCTTCGACCACTATCTCGACGACTCCAGTGTCCGCATGTTCGAAAGTACCAAGGTGATGAACCGTAAGGAACTGGAGGCGCGCAACGAGGTGAAATGGGAAACCTACGTCAAGACCGTACAGATAGAAGCCCGGGTGCTGGGCGATCTCGCCATGAACCACATCATACCCGTCGCCACCCACTACCAGAGTCAGCTCATCAAGAACGTTCAGGGCATGAAGGATGTCTTTTCAACCGAACGTGCCGAACGCTTGTCGGCTCGCAACATGAAGCTCATCGAGGAGATTGCCGGGCGGACGGAGCGTATAGAGCAGTTGGTGGAGGAACTGACCGATGCACGCCGCGTGGCCAACCGCATTGCCCAGATTCGGGAGCGTGCTATTGCCTACCACGACACCGTCGACCCGAAGATGGAGGCCATTCGTCGCGAGACCGACAAACTGGAACTCATCGTCGAAGACGGGCTGTGGACGCTGCCCAAATATCGCGAACTCCTGTTCATTCACTAAACTTACGGGTGCTAAGTGCCATACTTCTATGAGTTCCTGCGTACACGTATGAGGGGCATCCCCCCTGCCTGTTGTCTGTCACCCCGTCGGGGTTGTTGTTAATTGTTCGTTCTTCTGTACAGGGGTTCCGCTTCGCTCCACCGCCTGCCTGTGGTCTTGTCAGGCCGTCGGCCTTTCTCGTCGATAATCAGTCCTATCGAAAAACTACAATGGAGTCTCTTTCGTTGCACGACATAATAATATGGCATAAAGCAGACAAACTACCGCCGTCAAACATAAATAGGCATAACAGTAAGGCAAAGGAATCTCTGGAGGATTGCTATCCATGCCAGAGATGGCCACAACCAATGCTGGATGGTAGGAACCAATTAGGAGAATAATGGGAATGACTATAGTCCAAGGATAATAGCCTGCATCACGCAATCTGCGGACTGCTACTGCCAAAGTAGGCAACAGGCAGAATAGATAGAACAGGCCGAGGAGCATGAAAATATAGAAGATAATCGAGCTGAGCCAATAGAGTGGATTAGAAGTCGTATCCGGCCCTGCACTATTACGGATGATTGCAAGCATTACAGCGGCTCCGAATAAAACACACGAGACTATGGTGACAAATAGTGCCCAAGTCCAGAACTCGCTCCGTTTGGCATATCCACTAAAGCTCATGTACTTGCCTATGCAAGTCTTTACATGTAACCAAAATGTCTTCATTGTTCTTCTTGATTATAACGTTGAGATTAATACTATATTGCCTTTTTTCGGGGCATAATAATGGCGCGAGTCTGATTCCGCATCCGATTCAGAGGCATCGCCAAACGCCGTTCTCGTAGATACAAGTCTCAGCCCGCAACTTAACGCGAGCATCGACTCTTTTTCTTCTTTGGAGATATTTTGGCGAAATTTCTGAAACAAGAATCAAAAAGTCAACGCTTCTTATGTCGTTCTATGTATGTCGGTCTATCCGCTCATTGTCTTATAGTTCTACATTTATTCTTCCCCCCTCTGCAACGTCTCCAGAAACTCTTTCAGCCTGAGCACAAGCAGTTGGGGGAATGTGATGTCGCGCAGGACGCTGAAATGAGAATCGTCCGACACGATGTAGGTGGCTCCAGTGGCAAAGGCGCAGTCCACGAACTTGTTGTCGTCTGGGTCGGCGGTGATGAGGTTCCAATGGTAGTAGGTATCGATAAATTCTACGTGCCGGCTATCCATAATCATTCGAATGACATTGGTGGCAACCTCCGCCGAAGCCATGTGGGCTATCATTTCCTCGTACTCTGCCAATATCTCGTTGGTGACACAGAGCGTGTATCGTCCTTCCTGAAATCCTTTCCAGACGGGGTAGGCAGTGCTGCGTCGAGAAATGGAGGCAAGAAGACAGTTGGTGTCGAGGACTATCTTTTTATTTGGCATACTTGTAGGGCGTGCGAAGATGTTCTTTCAATATGGCATCGTTCTTCTCCTGATCCCACAGACCTGCCTCCCAAAGACGGTCCATTGCTTCCTCTGCCTTGCGGGCGTAGAATTTGCAGATTACGTCGCGGAGTTCTTCTGCTTCCTCATCGGTCTTGATGTGTTCCAACAGCCGCAGAATATCCATCTGTGCCTTGTTAAGTGGGGTTCTTACCTGTTCCATAAATATTGTTTTTATTGTTCTGTGGGTGCAAAGTTAGTAATTATTTTCGTAATATCATGCGATTGTTGCTACCTTTTTTATATTATTAAGGCGGCGAGGAGCCACTGGATGTGGCTGGCCTGCTGACGCTCGCGGGCTGAGAGCACGTATTTCTGGGCGGCGGCTGGCTCGGGGCCGGCGGGCTAGCTGTCGAAGATGTCGCGGATGTCGGCTCCCCACTCGCTGTAGAGGCCGTCGTCGCGCGAGAAAGTGTAGAGGATGCCGAAGCGCTGGATGGTGATGGTACTGTCGGTGACGCGGAGGGGGTGCGGATCACCGCCCTCTAAGTAGAGCCATTCGCGTGCAAATTTACGAAAAGTTTTGAATTATTATTCGTTTTTTTTCATTAAAATGCAGGAAATTGGGAGATTATTGCTAATTTTGCACGCATAAATTAGAGTTACTTATGAAAAGAAGACTGTTATTTGGTATCGCAGCCATGTGTCTGGCCCTGACGGTGAATGCCCAGACGGCGCTGAAGAAGGTGTATAACGAGGAAATCAACCCCTTGGAGCAGATTGACCGGGCACTCGTCAAGGCCAAGGCCGACGGTAAGTTCGTGGTGTGTCAGGTTGGTGGTAACTGGTGCATCTGGTGCCTGCGCTTCGCTGACTTCATTACCAATGACACGACCATCAGTAAGGTCATCAGCGACAACTTTGAGTATATCCACGTGAACTACAACCCCCGCAAGTCTGAAGGTGCAGAGAAGGCTGCACAGGCCGCAGCTCTGATGGCGCGATTGGACAACTGCGGACGTTTCGGTTTCCCCGTGTTCGTCGTGCTCGATGATGCAGGAAAGGTTCTCCATATCCAGGATTCCAGTTTCTTAGAAGAGGGACAGGGATATAATCAAGAGAAAGTGCTGCGATTCTTCAGGAACTGGACACCCAAAGCCGTCAAGAATAACTAAAGCTGGCTGGCTGCCACTCCTAAGTCTGTAAACGTTTACGAGTATTTCTTGCTGCTTTTCGCATGGCGAATCCGTTTTTTTCGTTACCTTTGCAGCAAGAAATTACTAATCATTTAACATAACGGTCATGAAACATAAGCTTTTCTTACTGGGCAGCCTGCTTCTGGTGTGTGGTTCGATGATGGGCCAGACGTCAGTCAGACAGACTCTCACCATTAACGGACAGGTCATTAACAAAACCGTCACCAACATCAGTTTTAACGGCGACAATGTGCTGTTGCAGTACTCCGACGGGACGGAGGACGAGGAAGACATGGAAATTGTTACGCTGTCGTTCAACTATTCTGAGCCGACGGGCATTGGCGACGCTCCGCGTCTAAATGATAAAGGAGAAATGATAAATGATGGTTCGACCCTTTCGACAGGCTCAGGAACCGGCTCACCACAAGTGTATGACTTGCAGGGACGCCGCATACAAACTTCAAACTTTAAACTTCAAACTTCAAACTTGAAGAAGGGCATTTACATTCTCAACGGTAAGAAAGTGGTTATCAAGTAATAGGAGGACACGACGATGAAAAGATTGACATACATCTTTACGCTCATAGCACTGATGCTCGGTATGACGGGCAGTGTGCAGGCACAACAGGAGTGGGACTTCACGAAGAGCTACGAGGAAGACTTGACCGCACTGTCGGCGGCTACGACGGAGTGGAGCTACGCGAGTGATAAAAATCGCTACGAGAGCAAGAACGCCATTGACGGCGCCATCACCGCTGGCGGCACGGAGCTGACGCTCACCCGCGGACTCACGGTCACGGCAGCTGCCAAAAAGATACGCATCGATGTGGGCAAGCGTCTGCAGCTGGCCGGTAAAAACATCCCAGTGATTACGCCTGCGCTCAAGAAAGGGCAGAAGGTCACCATTGTCTTCGCCTCGACAGGTGAAACGAAGGTTACTTTCGATGAGCTGGCCAATCTCTCGAATACCCAGGGTTTCGTGGCTGCCGACCAGAACACTACGCAGACAGGTACGGGCACCGTGACCCAGGATGGCGCGGTCAGTTTCAAGTGTACGGGCGGCTCCGTCAACATCTTTAGCATCAAGGTAACAGAAGGCAGTAGCGGTGATACCGGTGATGACGAACCGGCCAACGATCACTCTACGGTCTCTGACCCGACGGTCAGTCAGGTCATCCTGACCCTTACCGACGGGACGAAGAAATACTATAACACCAGCGATGCCAGTATCGGAGTGGCTGACGATGTCATCACCGTCAACACGGGCAATTATCAGGACTCCTATGAGCGAATTGTCAGTGACATCAGCTTCCGCAAGGGCGTGAACGATGGCTCAGGGCAGGGCGAAGTCATCAATGTAGAAGGCAAAGTGAACATCACCGAGGCTCGTGGATGGTTGGAATCGGCCTATGTGAAGTTCGACTTGATTGAAATGGCTGGTGCCGTTGTCACCGGATACAATGTCTACATCAAGGGAGGCAATTACAGCGACTATACGAAGATAGACCACCAACTCGTCCGCAACTATGGTACTTATGGTCGTGCCGACATGGTGGGACTGATGCCAGGCAGCTACGACATGAAGGTGGTGCCCGTTGTCGGAGAAAACGAACTGACATCGGCATCCAACGAGGTTACAGGTATGGACGTGAGAAGCTATAGCCGCGAGGGCTTTGCTTTCATGAACGGTTATTCACCGGGTGCCTATAACAGTGATGGAACGCTGAAGCGGGGTGCCAAGGTGTTCTATGTGACAGCCAACACAGCCAAGACCATTAGTACGACGGTCAAGACGGGGTCAAAGGAATCGAACATAGAGACCTGTACCGGCATTCAGACCATCATCGACGCCTATCAGAAGGGCTACGACACCACGCCGATAGCTTTCCGCTTCATCGGAATGGTGACTAAGGACGACCTCGACCACATCAGCAGCAGTGAAGAGGGCTTGCAGATTAAGGGCAAGAACAAGGACAGTGAGGTGAACATCACCATCGAGGGTATCGGCGATGATGCAACGTTGAAAGGCTTTGGCTTCCTGGTACGCAGTGCCAAGGGCGTTGAGTTCCGTAACATAGGTATCATTCGTTTCATGGATGACGGCATTTCGCTCGACACCGACAACTCGAACATCTGGATTCACCATACTGACATTTTCTATGGCAAGCATGGCAGTGGTGACCATGACAAGGGCGACGGCGCCACCGACCTGAAGTCCGACTCGAAGTATGTTACTGTGAGTTACAACCGCTACTGGGATACTGGCAAGACCAATTTGTTCGGCATGAAGAGCGAGAGCGGTCCCAACTATATCAGCTACGACCACAACTGGTTCGACCACTCCGACTCACGCCACCCGCGGGTACGTACCTTGTCTGTCCACGTGTGGAACAACTATTACGACAATGTGGCCAAGTATGGTGTTGGAGCCACATACGGAGGCAGCGTCTTCGTGGAGAACAACTACTTCCTGAAGACCAAAAAGCCCATTCTCTCCAGCCGACAAGGCACCGACGCTTTGGGCAGTGGCACCTTCTCGGGCGAGAACGGCGGCATGATTAAGGCATACGGCAACTATTTCGACCGCACGGCTAAGAACTTCAGCTACTATACGCAGCACAATCCGGCTTCTACTGGTTATGATGCCTACGAGACAGCGTCACGTGACGAGCAGGTGCCCGCTTCGGAAGTGACAAGAGTAGGCGGAACCCCATACGATAACTTCGACACGAACCCGTCGCTGATGTATGCCTACACGGCAGTGCCAGCCGAGGATGTGCCTGCACTGGTGACAGGCTACTATGGGGCCGGACGTCTGAACCATGGTGACTTCCAGTACAGTTTCCCCGATAATGTTGGAAATGATGATGCCGACTCAAACTACGACACCGTTCTCGGCGGACTGCTCGACAACTATCAGTCAAGCTTTGTCGGATTCTTTGGTGACGATTCTTCTACTGATCCTGTTCAGGGTGGTGAGACGGGCTCAGAAACTGGCGAAGAACCAGGCGGCGAAGAACCCGGCGGTGGCGAAGTGACCCCCGACGATGGCACGATTCTGTGTACGTTCGACATGAGCGCCACGCCGTCAAGCAGTTTGTTTACAGTGACCAATGGCAATGCCTCCAATAGCAAAGGCACCATCACTGTTGATGACAAGGTGATTACGATATGCCTGAAGATAGAGACTGCAACGTCAGTGAAGTTCACGCTGGCATCCAGCATGAAGATGACACTCTATTTCGGCCCTGAGGAAACGGCATCCATTAAGATTGACGGTACGAAGATTGTGGGTAGCGGTAATACCTACACCACAACATTAGAGGCTGGTCTGCACGAACTGACGAAAGACAAGAGCGTGAATCTCTTTGCCATCAAGCTTGAACCTGTGGAATAACCCATAACTTCCATTTGGCTCACGCGCGCGTACGCAATAGGAAAGCGAAACAGAAAAAGTGGTTGCACCCGCTGCACCTCTTGCATCCAATCAGGTGCAAGAGGTGCGGCGGGTGCAAGCTGTTTTCCGATATAGCCTTCCATAGGGGATAGCTTTCGAATTTGTCTCATGAGCATCGGACTGGTCGAATTTGGCATCGGACAAACACGGACAAGCACGGACTGGAAGAACGGAAGTCCGTGGAAGTCCGTGAAGTCCGATGCAAAAGATTTGTCCCACGGCCTGGGAAATTTCTGGCGAGGCTTCCCGTCGGGATGGCGAGGCCTCCCATCCGGACGGCGAGGCTTCCCATTCTGATGCGGAGGCTTCCCATCCAGACGAGGGGATTATTTGCTTCTGCAAAGCTTGGAAGCTTCACCCACTACTGCCATCATTGCAAAGCTTGGAAGCTTCACCTACTAAGCTGAACCAGTTAGTAGCGCATGTAGGTCTGTTTTCAACCGCACAAGATGAACTTTTTTCGTCATAATCTTACGTTATTCGGAAATAATTGTGTACCTTTGTCCCCGATTTCCGTCGTATCGGGAATGAAGTGACAATAATGAGTGTGAATATGAAACGAATAGTGCGATATGTATTGCTGCTGGCGACGTTTGCTTTTGTCGCCGAAACGGGGTTGGCTCAGACACCACAGTTGCGTGAAATGCACAAGGTGAAGAGGAAGGAGACGGTCTTCGGAATAGCCCGTGACTACGGAATTACGATTGAGGAGCTGTTGGATGCCAATCCGGAGATGAAACTGCCGGGCTATGAGCTGAAGAAAGGCGACATTATCCGTATTCCTTACCCCAAGTCTCAAAAGCAGGAGGGTGCTGCGACAACGGCTACAACTGAGGCAAAGACTGAGTCGAAGCCGGCAACGGCCGAACCCAAGGCTGCAGAGACGACGAAGGACGACGACGTGCGCAACCGCACTATCCGGCTGGGCGTGATGCTGCCACTGCACGACATCAATGGTGATGGGCGACGCATGGTAGAGTATTACCGTGGGATACTCATGGCCTGCGACAGTCTGAAGAAGCAGGGGATCTCCGTCGATGTGCGTGCATGGAACACAGCTGAAGACTCAGACATCAGACCGATACTTCAGAAAAAGGAAGCCCAGGAGTGCGACCTCATTATCGGTCCGCTCTATTCCAAGCAGATGTCACTACTCTCTGACTTTGTGACGAAGCACGACATCCGGCTGGTCATTCCTTTCTCAATCGACGCGCCACAGCTGTACACCAACCGCAACATCTTCCAGGTCTACCAGTCGCCGAGCATGCTGAATGAGGCTGCTGTGAAGCGGTTCATCGAGCGTTTCAAGTTTGCACACCCCGTGATTATCGACTGTAACGACACGACGAGCACGAAGGGCGACTTCACTTTCCGCCTGCGCCGTAACCTGGAGTCGCTGGGCATAGCGTACAGCATCACCAACCTGAAGTCGTCGGAAGGCAATTTCGCCAAATCGTTCGACCCTGACAAGACGAACGTGGTGGTACTGAACACTGGCCGCTCGCAGGAGCTGAACGTAGCCATTGCCAAGCTGAACGGTATGATGGCTTCAGGCAGGGGACCGCAGATAACGCTATTCGGCTATACCGACTGGCTCATGTACACGAAGTACCAGTTAGACAATTTCTATAAGTTCGACACGTACATTCCCGCTCCTTACTACCTGAATCCGCTATCGGCGGAAACGAGCCGCTTCGAAAACAAGTACCGTTCCAATTTCCATGCCGACATGATGAACGCTACGCCACGCTTTGCCGTGACGGGCTTCGACCATGCCTTCTTCTTCCTGAAGGGTCTGCACAAATACGGGAAGACGTTCAATGGCGCAGCAGGCATGTTTGGCTACCAGCCGCTACAGACGCCGCTGACTTTCGAGCGCATAGGTAATGGCGGACTGCAGAACCACACGTTGCTGTTCATACATTACCAGCCTGACCACCGTGTCGAAACCATCAAGTTCTGAGAAATTGAGAGAATGAGAGAATGAGAAAATGAGAAATTGGCTGCACATTCCTTGCTATGACTGCGGCAGATGGTTGCTGCCGTGTTTGTCATTTGTCATTTTTTATTTATCATTTAGCCCTGCAAGGGCGCAGGTCGGCGAGTACCGTAATGACTTCGCGGCAGGTGTCAACGCAGGTCTGGCCATGAGTAGTGTGTCGTTCGTACCTTCTGTGCCTCAGGACCAACTGATGGGACGTACCGCTGGCATCACTCTGCGCTACACGGCTGAGAAATACTTCAAGAGCATCTGTGCGGTGGTGGCCGAGGTTAACTATTCTCAGATAGGCTGGAAGGAGCGCATTTGGGATGCTAACGACAACCCTGTCATCAATAGCGAGACGGGACTGGAAGAAGAATATTCGCGTATTGTCAATTACATTCAGGTTCCTTTCTTTGCCCGTATGGGGTGGGGTAGAGAGCGGCGTGGTTTCCAGGCCTTCTTCCAAATAGGTCCGCAGCTGGGTCTCTATCTGAATGAGAAGACGGAGGCAAACTTCAATCTCGATAATCCCAATGTCTTCGACCGCATCTCGAACGTTTCTGGTCCAGACGTTATGGTGGATGGCCAGGAATTCCACTATTCCAACATGTACCACATGCCTATAGAGAACAAGTTCGACTATGGCATTGCCGGCGGTCTGGGTCTCGAGTTCTCGCACCGCAAGCTGGGGCACTTCCTCTTAGAGGGCCGCTACTACTTCGGACTGGGCAATATCTACGGCAATACGAAGCGCGACTACTTTGCCAAGTCGAATATCCAGAACATCGTGGTCAAACTCTCCTATCTCTTTGACATCACAAGAACGAATAACCCTAAAATTAAATAAGTTATGTTTGAAAACCAACCTAAAGGACTTTATGCGTTGGCATTAGCCAACACGGGCGAGCGTTTCGGTTACTACACCATGCTTGCCGTCTTCGCACTCTTCTTGCGTGCTAATTACGGACTCGACGCCGGCTGGGCGGGCGAGATCTACAGTGACTTCTTGATGCTGGTCTACTTCCTGCCCATTGTGGGCGGCTGGCTGGCTGACCGTTTCGGCTTCGGCCGCATGGTGACCATCGGCATCTTGATTATGTTTGCCGGCTACCTGCTGTTGTCGGTACCTCTTGGCGGCGACACGGTGGCACTCGTCGTGATGCTGGCCGCACTGGTGCTCATCGGACTGGGCACGGGACTGTTCAAGGGTAACCTCCAAGTGATGGTGGGCGACTTGTACAACGACCCGCAGTATGCTGCGCAGCGCGATTCGGGCTTCTCTATCTTCTACATGGCCATCAATATCGGCGCCCTGTTTGCTCCGACGGCTGCCGTGAAGATTATGGAGTGGGCTCAGCAGAACCTTGGCACAAGTGTCAATGACTCTTATCACTTTGCTTTTGCCGTGGCTTGTGCGTCGCTGATTCTGTCGATTGCCATCTACTACATTTTCCGTGGCACTTTCCGCCATGTGGAAGGCGGCAAGAAGACTGCGGACAGTGGTTCTGCCGCTGTCGAAGAGCTTCCCAAAGAAGAGACCAAGGCCCGTATCGTGGCCCTCTGTCTGGTCTTCGCTGTGGTTATCTTCTTCTGGATGGCGTTCCACCAGAACGGTCTGTCGCTGACCTATTTCGCTGACGAGTTTACGGCTAAGACATCGACAGGTATCGAGAGCATGGCCTTCGACGTGTGGAACCTCGTGGCCATCATCTTCATTGTCTATGCTGGTTTCTCGCTTTTCCAGAGCAAGACGCAGAAGGCAAAGCTCATTTCTGGTCTGGTCATCCTCCTGGCTATCGGATACCTGATGTGGAAGTTCAATTTGCTGAGTGGCGACGTGGCTGTATCGGCTCCTATCTTCCAGCAGTTCAACCCGTTCTATGTGGTGGCTCTGACGCCTGTCAGCCTTGCCATCTTTGGTGCGCTGTCGAAGAAAGGTAAGGAACCATCGGCTCCGCGAAAGATTGCATACGGTATGGTAGTGGCCGGCCTGGCCTACTGCTTGATGGCTGTTGCCTCGTTCGGTCTGCCGATGCCGCAGACCACGATGGGTGCCGACGGTGAGCCGGTAGCTGTGCATGTGGCCGACGTTACGCCGCAGCTGCTTATATATACCTATCTTATATTAACGTTCGCCGAACTGCTGCTTTCGCCAATGGGTATCTCGTTCGTGTCGAAAGTTGCACCTCCGAAGTACAAGGGTCTGATGATGGGTGGCTGGTTCGTAGCTACTGCCATCGGCAACAAGCTCGTAGGCGTGGGCGGCTATCTTTGGGGTAACATTCCCCTCTGGGCTGTCTGGAGCGTATTCATAGCCCTGTGTATCCTCTCGGCCATCTTCATGTTCTCTATCATGAAGCGATTAGAGAAAGTGTGCTGATCTTTGAACTTTGAACTTTGAAGTTTGAACTTTGGCTGCGCTGTCGTTCTTACCGTTCATCGTACTGATATTACTCATCACGTGTTGCGTTGCCGTCTTTGGCAACGCAACGCTTGATGGTGCGTCGCAGGTGTCGCTGTTAGTGGCATCGGCGGTTAGCGTGCTCATTGGCCACTTTGCCAAGCGGCTGACGTGGGAAGGCTTGGAACGGGCGATGACCGACAAGATAGCAACCTGTACGCCGGCCATCATCATTCTGTTGCTGATTGGTGCCATCGGCGGTACGTGGATGGTCTCGGGTATCGTGCCGACAATGATTTACTACGGCATGCAGATTATCCGGCCTGAAGTCTTTTTAGTCAGTAGCAGCGTGCTCTGTGCGCTGGTCAGTCTGATGATTGGCTCGTCGTGGACGACGGTGGCCACTATCGGCGTGGCGCTGATGGGCATCGGTAAGGCACACGGCTTTGACGATGGCTGGATAGCAGGCAGCATCATTACTGGTGCCTATTTTGGTGATAAGCTGTCACCGTTGTCAGATACGACCGTATTGGCTTCCAGTGTGTCGGGCACGCCGCTGTTTACGCATATCCGCTACATGATGTACACCACCATTCCGACATTCTGCGTCTCGCTGGCAGTCTTCTTGGTGGCAGGACTGACGATGAACGTTGGGGGCAGCGGTAATGTGGCTGAGTTTATGGACGGTCTGCAGCACACGTTTGTCATTTCGCCGTGGCTGCTCATTGTGCCTGTGCTGACGGGTGTCATGATAGCCCGCCGATGGCCGTCAATGGTTGTTCTGTTCTTAGCCATCTTCCTTGCCGCTATCGTGGGGCTCATTGTTCAGCCTGAACTGATTCATCATATCTCCGGCGAAGAGGGTGGGGGACTGCTCGCTTCATACAAGGGCATGATGCAGGTGTGCTACGGCAGTACCGACATTGAGACGGGTGTGCCGATGCTCAATGAACTGGTACACACCAGCGGCATGGGTGGCATGATGCCTACCATCTGGCTCATTATCTGTGCACAGACTTTTGGTGCAGCGCTCACCGCTACAGGACAGTTGAAGGACTTGATGCAACTCGTTCTCCGCTTTGTTCGCGGCACAGCCTCGTTGGTGGCTTCTACCGTCGGCACGGCATTGTTCTGTAACATTGCCCTGGCCGACCAGTATCTTTCTATCATGCTCTCGAGTCAGATGTTCAAAGACACTTATCAGAAACGGGGCTACGAGCCGCGACTGCTGAGCCGCAGCTGTGAAGACAGCGCCACCGTCACTTCCGTGCTCGTACCTTGGAACACCTGCGGACTGACGCAGAGCACCGTCCTTGGTGTCGCCACCCTGACATATCTGCCCTACTGCTTTTTTAACTTCCTCTCGCCTCTGACGAGTATTATTGTCGCTGCTCTTGGTTGGAAAATAAGGAGAAATGGAGAAAATGAGAGAATGAGAGAATGAGAAAATGGGAAATAAGAGAATGATAAATAGGCTGCACATTCCTTGCCATGACAGCAGCAGTTGTAAGCTGCTGTGTTTATCATTTATTATTTTTCATTTATCATTTAGCCCTGCAAGGGCGCAATTGTCATTTAGCCCTGCAAGGGCGCAATTCACTCTGGTCGAATTGAACTGCGAGAACCTCTTTGATGTGCAGCACGACTCGCTGAAGCAGGACGAGGAATACATGCCCGAGGCCACGCGCCACTGGACGGGAAAACGCTATTGGCGCAAGCTTAACAACATTGGACAGGAACTGCTCTCCTGCTGTGACGACGGTATTCCTGACTTGATTGCTCTCTGCGAGGTGGAAAACGACAGCGTCCTGCACGATCTGACACACCGCTCGCTCTTGCGCAATGCCGGCTATGAGTTTCTGATGACACAATCGCCTGATGTTCGCGGCATAGATGTTGCACTGCTCTATTCGCCTTTCTCATTTTCACCTGTTGTCACACGTAGTATCCATGTGACGCCCGTTGAGGGTATGCGTCCCACCCGTGACATTCTCTACGTAGCCGGACGCATCATTACCGACGACACACTACATGTCTTCGTCGTCCATGCCCCCAGTCGTTATGGTGGTGAACGCCATAGCCGTCCTTTCCGTTTACAGGTGGCAGAAACACTCTGCCAGGCCATCGACTCAGTCCGTGCCTGTAGTCCTGATGCTGCCATCATCGTTGCCGGAGATTTCAACGACTACGCAGACTCACCTGCCCTGCGCCGCCTGAACCGCCACCAGCTGCGCAATATTTCTGCCAAAGCCAGCGGCCTTCACGGGGCGAAGGGTACCTATCGCTATCAAGGTGACTGGAATTCCATCGACCATATCCTTGTCAGTTCCACTCTGAATGACAAAGTAGAAAAGGTGTTCATCAACGATGCTGAATTCCTGACTGAAGAAGAACGCCTTTACGGCGGCCGTCGTCCCCGTCGCACCTATAATGGCATGCGCTACCAGTCCGGCTACAGCGACCATCTTCCACTCGTCGCCCGTTTCCGCTTCTGAGTGATAGAGCGCAATTCATTCCAAAAGAAAAGGCGGGCCTTGTGACCCGCCTATTTCGTTTCTTAACTGTTACGTAAAAGAAAAACTCTCGTCATGCTCATGCAGGCAGTTCCAGCCACTTCACATAACAGAAGTCCTGACGGTGAGGCAGACGGTCGTTCTTCGGATACATGCGGACAGCACACTTGTATAGTCCTGCCTGCTTTGGAGCAAGGATAGCCTCGAAGGTATAGTTGTTGCCTTCGTTGCCCACCATCTTCAGCGGTTCAATGCTGAAGATGTGATCCTCGCCGTTTTCGTCGGTATAGATGTTGACCTTCTCCAAGCCAACGGCATCGTCGAGTCCCTGTTCATTAATGACGTAGCGCAGGGTATATTTTGTGCCAGTCTCCAAGCCAGCAGCAGGAATGTCCCATTCTGCAGAAACAACGTTGATGGCATCCCAACGCTCAGCAACGGCTTCCTTCCACAGGGCAATCTCCTTGGCTTTCTGGTAGTTGTTGGCAGAGATTTCCTTGAAGCGTTTGGCTTCCTTCTCGTAGAACTTTGAGTAGTAGTCGTCCAACTGGCGCTTCATGGTGTAGTGCGGTGCAATTTGGGCGATGGAGTTCTTAATGACCTTGATCCAGCCCTCGCTGATGCCCTTTTCGTTAGTGTTGTAGTAGAGGGGCACAATCTCGTTCTCAAGGAGTCCGTAGATGGTGGCCGCGTCGAGCTGATCCTGATAGCCCTGGTTCTGATAGGTGCGCTTCTCGGTAAGTGCCCAGCCGGCACCCTCACGATAGCCTTCCAACCACCAACCGTCCTTGACGGAGAGGTTGACAACACCGTTCATCTCAGCCTTCTCACCACTGGTACCGCTGGCCTCCAACGGACGTGTCGGCGTGTTCATCCAGATGTCGACACCCGAGACGAGGCGGCGGGCCAGGAGGAAGTCGTAGTCCTCGAGGAAGATAATCCTACCCACGAACTCAGGCGACTGCGAGATTTCAAAGATACGCTTGATGAGTCCCTGTCCTGCACCGTCAGCAGGGTGAGCCTTACCGGCAAAGAGGAACACAACGGGATGTTCAGGGTTGTTCACAATCTTAGAGAGACGCTCCAAATCAGTGAACAGCAGGTGAGCACGCTTATAGGTGGCGAAGCGGCGGCAGAAGCCAATGACCAGAGCGTTGGGATTGAATCTTGTCAGCAGCTTGACTACACGCGAGGGATCGCCCTGATTCTTCAGCCACGTATCACGGAACTGAACCTTGATGTACTCGAAGAGCTTGCTCTTCAGTGCCATACGTGTAGCCCAGATATCTTCATCAGGACAATTGTAGATACCGTGCCAGATTTTTTCATTCGACTGGTCGCTCATGAACTTCTTGTCGAAGTACTTGCTATAAAGCTCACGCCACTCTGTAGCAACCCATGTGGGGAAGTGTACGCCGTTAGTGACGTAGCCCACGTGGTTCTCCTCTGGGTAGTAGCCTGCCCAGATGTTGGCAAACATCTTCTGCGAGACCCATCCGTGGAGCTTCGAAACGCCGTTGACCTCCTGACAGGTGTTGCAGGCGAAGGTTGACATGCAGAACTTTTCGCCCTTGTCGTCTGGATTCGTGCGGCCCATGCCGATGAACTCGTCCCACGAGATGCCCAACTTCTGAGGATAGCCACCCATGTACTTGCCGAAGAGTCCCTCGTCGAAGTAGTCGTGGCCGGCGGGCACAGGTGTGTGAACGGTATAGAGACCCGAGGCGCGCACCAGCTCCATAGCCTGGTTGAACGTCAGGCCTTCCTCAATGTAGTCGCACAGACGCTGCAAGTTGCAGAGTGCGGCATGACCCTCGTTGCAGTGGTAGATGTCCTTCTTGATGCCGAGTTTCTTAAGCAGCTGCATACCACCGATGCCAAGCAAGATTTCCTGCTTCAGGCGGTTCTCCCAGTCACCACCGTAGAGGCTGTGGGTGATGGGCTTATCGAAATCAGAGTTCATCTCGTTGTCAGTGTCAAGCAGGTAGAGCTTCACACGGCCAACATTGACACGCCATACGTAGGCGTGAACCATATAGTTCGTATAAGGAACGTCGACGACAAGCGGGTTGCCTTCATTGTCGAGCTCACGGACGATGGGCAGACTTGAAAAGTTCTGCGACTCGTAGTTGGCAATCTGCTGTCCGTCCATCGACAGGCTCTGTGTGAAATAGCCGAAACGATAGAGGAAACCGACGGCACACATGTCGACGTTCGAGTCGGAAGCTTCCTTCACGTAGTCGCCGGCCAGCATACCGAGACCGCCAGAATAGATCTTCAGGGCAGAGTGCATGCCGTACTCCATGCAGAAGTAGGCCACAGAGGGACGCTTTGAGTCGGGCTTCACGTCCATATACTTCTTGAAGGCAGCATAGACATCCTTGATGCGCTTCATCAGCGCCTTATCCTTCACAATCTCTTCCTTGCGGGCAAAACTAAGACGCTCTAACAGCATCACAGGATTGTGCTTCACATCGTGATAGATTTCCGGGTCAAGGTCACGGAACAGGTCGCGTGCCTCGAAGTTCCAAACCCACCACAGGTTATGTGCAATCTCGTCCAAGCACTTCAACTCTTCGGGAAGGCTTGACTTTACTGACATCTCCCGCCACTGGGGAGCGTTTGCATAATCAGCTTTTATTTTCATAATTATCTGTATATTGTGTTAATATCAAATGAAAACGGCCGCAAAGATACTCAAAAAAACTCTAATAACCGAACAAAACTCTAATTATTTTGTTTCACGCGCGTTAATATTGATATAGATAAAGCGGCATTTGTACAAACTTTAACAGTAATAAAAAAACAAATAGGCACTAATTGTGATAAATTTGTCCTAATTAGCGCCTATTCGTTTCTATAATTCTTCTATTTCTGTTGCCGCTCTTCGGCCTTGCGCAGGGCAATGTCGTAAGCCTCATCGTAGTATTTGATGAACTCACTCCACAGTGCCTTCTTCGAAAGTTCCTCAGCCTTCTTCCGACAGGCGTCGACTTCCTTCTTTGTCATGTTCGAGAACTCAGCCACGGCATCCTTGATGGCATCAGCTACCTCAGAGTAGTTATAGTCCGTGCGATGGATAACCTTCACACCGTCTGTCAACTCGCCATAATGACCGAACACGCCATTGGCCCATAGGCCGAAACCGGCAAGGTCGGTGGTGATGCAGGGCACCTTGAATGCTACTGCCTCAAGCGGGGTATAGCCCCACGGCTCGTAGTACGACGGATAGACACAGAGGTCGTTGCCCAGCACGATATCGTAGTAGGTCATGTTGACAATGCCGTCGTCACCGTCCAAGTAACAGGGCAGGAAGATGACCTTCACCCGATCCTCATGGCGGTTGTGCATATCGTAGTACTTCATCATACCCAACACGTTGTCGTGACTCATATTGTGAAGCCAGTGGGTTATCATGGGAACCTCCAAGGGAAATTGAGAGATTATTTCTTCATTTCTCATTTTCTCATTTTCTCCATTTCTCATTTTCTCCAGCCTCTCCTGCAAATCCTTCCTTGGCTCACCAACCCAGCCGGGCACCTCGATGAAGGCGAGCACCTGTTTCTTCAGGTCCTTATCGCGCAGCAGACGGTTCATGGCCTCAACGAAGACGTCGATACCCTTGTTGCGGAACTCATAGCGACCGGATGTCGATACGATGAGCACGTCATCGTCAAACTGCTCGCCAAGCAAGGCATTGGCCACGTCTAACAGACGCTTGCGTGCAGCCTTGCGCTTCTTGGTGTAAGAAGCAGCCTTGGGAACAAAACTGTTGTCGAATCCATTGGGCAGCACCACGTCGACAGGCTTGTCAAGCAACTCCACACACTCACGGGCGGTAATGTCGCTGACGGTCGTGAAACAGTCAACGTGCAGTGCCGTCTGCTTCTCGATGGAGTGTTTCGACTGCATATTCAGCTCTCCAGCCATCTGGTCGCCATTGTAGGCAAACAGGTAGTCATAGAGCGGCTTCTGGTTGCCGGCGATGGAGCGGCCTATGCTTGTGGCATGGGTCGTGAAAATGGTTCCTATCTGTGGCACCTTATTGTTGATATACAGTGCCCCCAGACCGCACATCCACTCGTTGGCATGATAAACCACTCGAAATTGAGAGAATGAGAGATTGAGAGAATGAGAAATTGGCTGCGCTTGAGAATTTCTCATTTTCTCATTTTCTCCATTTCTCATTTTCAGAAAATGATACATGCTCTCCACTACTAATCCAGCGGCATACGAGAACATCGAGGCCTCGTCGTAGTCGCCGTATGCGTGGAGTGAGTCCACCTGATAGTGTTCCCAAAGCCACCCATAAATCTCGTTCTTCTTCTCGAAGAAGGGCACGAAATCCACCAAAATAGCTATTGGATTGCCGGGCACCGTCCAGCGCCCAACCCTAACATTTAGTCCGCTTTCTTTAGCCTCCCATTGCCACTCGGCAAAGAGAGATTTGTCCTCCTTGAAGTAAGGACTCTCCTTTGTTCCCGACGTATCGTCGCCTTCTTGTTGCTTTCCACTCCAAAAGTCTGGACCAATAAAGATAATCCTGTCTTTCATTCGGTCTTGCAACGTCTTTGCCCGAGAAGAAAGTACGGTATAGATACCACCCACTTTATTGCAAACTTCCCAGCTCGATTCGAAGATGTAGTCAGGCGTTAAATGCTCTTTTCCCATTCGTAATAAGTATAAACGGCTGCAAAGATACTTAAAAAATCTGAAAACACGTCATTTTTACGTTAGTTTTTTCAGTGAAAAAGAGTTTTATTAACACAGATTTAGTACCTTTGTCGTGGAAAATGTAAGAGAGAGAGATGAAGAAGCTATTGATTGGACTGATTTTGGGCATTTTCCCCACCATGTCTGTCGCACAGTCGGACAACGTTGCCTCCTTGTCTGCAGAGGCACGTTCGCCCCAAGCTTTTCGCGCGTACTTATATAATAAGGCCTATGAGGTTTACCTGAAAATCAACTTCTACGACCAGAATGTCATCGTCCCTGGACAGGAGTTGTATGGCGAGGTTCCTGGATACTTAGGCAAGAAAAACAACTCGTTTTGCTGGATTGTCACATCGGCCAAGCTACGCAACGAACGAACTGCCGACCTGTCGCTGATCAACGACTACGGCAGTGAAGATCTGACGGCATCACTGACACAACAGGACGACTCCACATACGTGCTCAAACAGCTGACGGGTAGCACGCTGAAAGTTCCCAAAAACGGCAAATGGCAGAAACTGCCCAAGACGCTGGAACTGAAAAGACAAAAGTAGTAACCTGAAAATCGAATGAACCGACTGTATTACGGGCTTTGCGCCCTGGTGTTGCTCACGTTCTCATGCACAGGAAACAAGACGAGAACGTCGGAATTGGCAGTGCCTGCCGATACGGTTGACACGTCTGCAACGGCAAAGACCGAGATAGACACGCTGGAGCAGCTTATTACAGAGACACCCATGCCACGGGCTGCCGACGAGCTGTTCGATGATTTCCTGTTCAACTTTGCCGCCAACAAGCGCCTTCAGATGGAACGTGTGGCCTTCCCGTTACCAGTAACACGCAATGGAAAGACGGAATACGTGGAGAAAGGACAATGGAAGATAGACCACTTCTTCATGCGTCAGGGCTACTACACCGTTCTCTTCGATGACGAACAGCAGATGGAGGTGGTGAAAGACACGTCGGTGAATCGTGCCGTTGTCGAGAAAATATACTTCAATACAGGTGCCGTTCAGCAGTATATGTTCAGCCGCGTGAAAGGTGCGTGGATGCTGCTGACGGTGAAGACAGAGCCCATCTCGGCCAACAGGAATGCGTCGTTCTTGACATTCTACCACAACTTCGTGACCGACTCTGTTTTCCAGACCGAAAGCCTGGGTGAGACCGTGACGTTCGTAGGCCCTGACCCCGACGACGACTTCGCCCGCATGGAAGGTATCCTGACACCCGACACGTGGCCTGCCTTTGCGCCAGAGCTGCCGAAGCGTATGATTTACAACATCATCTATGGCGAGCCAAAGGACGACACGAAGAAGAAAATCCTGCTGATGCGCGGCATATCCAACGGACAGGAAATAGAAATGACATTCAAACAGCATAAAGGACAGTGGAAGCTGACCAAGCTGACGACTTGAGGAATGAGAGACAAACGCGATTACAGCTTGAAAGCGCACAACACGTTCGGCATTGAAGCCCGTTGTAAGCGATACATAGAATACATCAATATTGAGGAAGCGCAGGAGACAGCACGTATCTTGCGCAAAGAACGTCAGCCCTATCTTATCATCGGTGCCGGCAGTAACCTGCTTCTGACACGTGACTTTGAGGGGACGGTGGTGCGCTCGGCACTGCAACTGACTCACTTCGACGAGGAACGGCTAAACTGTGGCAGTGGCGTCGAGTGGGACAATCTGGTGGAACACTGCTTGATGAGCGGGTTCTATGGTGCCGAGAATCTTTCGCTTATACCAGGCGACGTTGGGGCAGTTGCCGTTCAGAATATCGGTGCCTACGGCGTCGAGGCCAAGGACATCATCGAGCGTGTTTGGGCCGTGGAGATTGTCACAGGCGAGTTGAAGGTTTTCAGCCGCGAAGAGTGTGAGTACGGCTACCGCTGGAGCAAGTTCAAGGGAGCATGGCATAACCAGTATCTCATTACACAGGTGGACTTCCAGCTTAGCAGGGAGTTCCGGCCTCACCTCGACTACGGTAATATCCGCCAGGAACTGGAGCGCAGAGGCATCACAACACCTACGCCCGAGGAGCTGCGGCAGGTTATCATCGACTTGCGACGTGCCAAACTGCCTGACCCAAAGGAGTTGGGCAATGCGGGCAGCTTCTTCATGAACCCTGTGGTAAGCCGTGATCAGTACGAAGAGCTGGCTGCACGCTACGAGAACATGCCACATTATTATATAGACGAAGACCACGAGAAGATTCCTGCCGGATGGATGATTGAACAGTGTGGATGGAAGGGACGCTCATTGGGACGGGCTGGCGTCTACGACCGTCAGGCGCTGGTGCTCGTCAACAAGGGTGACGCTACTGGCGAGGACATCCTCCGTCTGTGCCATGCCGTTCAGCACGACGTCAGAGACAAGTTCGGCATTGACCTACAGCCAGAGGTAAATATTGTTTAATGTTTGAAGATGAGACTGACTTTTCTTGGAACGGGAACATCGTGTGGCGTGCCTACAATAGGCTGCCAGTGTGAGGTGTGCCAGAGTACTGACCCACGCGACAAAAGACTGCGCTGCTCGGCTCTTGTCGAGACAGACACCACGCGGCTGCTCATAGACTGCGGACCGGACTTCCGCCAACAGATTCTGCAGCAGCCCTTCCGCCGCATTGACGGCATACTCATCACCCACGCTCACTACGACCACATGGGAGGTATGGACGACATACGCCCCTACTGCCAGTTCGGTGAAATCAATGTCTACGCCGACCCCATAGCCCGCGAGGGACTGCTGCAGATGCTGCCCTATTGCTTCGCTGAGCACCGCTACCCTGGCGTGCCAGCCATCGGACTGCACGAGATTCATGCCCACGAACCGCTGACCATCGGCGACTTCCACATCCTGCCCATACAGGTCATGCACGGCAAACTGCCCATCCTCGGCTTTCACATCACCCACCTCTCATCTCTCACTTCTCATCTCTCATCTCTCACTTCTCACCTCTCATCTCTCACTTCTCACCCTTCTCTCACCTACATCACCGACATGAAGACCATCGACGATGCTGAGATTGACTATATTAAGGGAACGGATGTGCTGGTGGTCAATGCTTTGCGCGTGGAAAAGCCCCACCACAGTCACCAGCTGTTGGACGATGCCATCAGCTTCTCCCGCCGCGTGGAAGCTCGTCGCACTTTATTCATACACCCCAGCCACGAGATCGGACTGCATGCCGAGGTCTGCCGTAAGCTGCCAGAAGGTATGGAGCTGGCCTACGACGGACAAGCCATAGACATTGACCATTAACCATTAACCATTGTGCATTAACCATCGTTCCGATAGCTGAATTCACAGCCGCAGTACTGCTGATTATAGAAGGCATACTCCTTCAGCAGCTGGTTGCGCCGCTCGTAAAGCCCGCCCTTACGCCAGTTCTGCGCCCAGAAGCTGGTGCCGGCAACTGTCTGTTCTGCCATCTTCCCTGCACGTTCTATCTGTTCCAGGCTTTTCCAGCGTGACGAGGCCAGTGTCGTTGCAAAAAACCGCAGCCCGAGTCTCTTTGCCTGCTGTGCAGCTGCCGTCAACCGTAACGTAAAGCACCGTTCACAGCGCCGACCGCGCTCAGGTTCATTCTCCAGTCCACAAACCTCACCAAGCCACGTCTCATGGTTGTAGTCGCCGTCAATCCAGCTCAGCCCCAGGCTTTCCGCATGGCGCTTACTTTCCTGCTTACGTATTTCGTATTCCTCACGTGGAAAGATGTTGGGATTATAATAATAGATCGTTGGGCGTATATCGTGCTGCACCAACCATTCAACAATGGCCGATGAACATGGAGCGCAACATGCGTGCAACAGCACCTCACTACATCCTTCCGGAACCTGTATCGCTGACTTCTTCAATTTTTCAATTTTTCATTTTTTCATTTTTTCAATTCTTCACTCTTCACTTTCACAGCCCCCTCGCTTTCCAGATACGTTCTTTTGCCGCATTGATTTCCTGGAACTTCTTCTCAGCTGCTTTCCGCACATCTTCGCCCAAGGCAGCCACCTTGTCAGGATGATGCTCAAGCGCCAGGCGGCGATAAGCTTTCTTCACTTCGTCGTCCGTAGCATTGGGGCTGACACCGAGCACCTTGTAGGCATCCTCCAGCGTGTTTCCTTCAAGGTGTAGCATTGAGTCAACCTCCGAAGCCGACATACCCAGCCACTGGGCACACTCCCTCAGGGCAGTAATCTCACTTTGTGGTACCGACCCGTCGGCCTTCGCCACCATAACCAGGAAGTTGAGCAGTTGCAGTCGCTGCGAGTAGTCCATCTGGCGATTTATCTGCAGACAGCAGTCACGCACCGTATTCTTGAACTGTGTCCAACCCTGCCGCTTCTGCTCCTCAAAGAGCTTAGCCAGGATGTCATTGCCCTGAGTCACCGCTGCCTGTCCGAAGTTCGTTCGCAGCATCTGTCGCACCAGCTCCATCTCCGAGTGCATGGCCTTGCCGTCAGCCTTGATGATATACGACGAGAGCACCATCATCGCAAACAGGAAACTGTTGCGCTGACCCTCCTGCATACGCTGCTGATACTGCTGGCGGTAAGCCTGTTCGTAAGAACGGAAACCGCCTTCACGACTCGTTCCATAGCCGAAAGTCCCAGAGTTATCCGGGTTATTGACGCCGTCGAGCATCGAGTCGAACATAGAGCCCAACAAATATCCGGCCAAAGCCCCCAACGGGCCGCCGGCCATAAGGCCCATGAAGCCTCCTATCCATTTTCCTACTGCCATCTTTTTCTCATTCTCTCAATTTGACTTCGTCTAAATCGCTCACGCTCGGCAAGGCTCAAACAAGTTTGGCTCTGCTCTCGCTTACTCGCTTTTTTCTCATTCTCTCATTCTCTCAATTACAATAATATTGGGTGCAAAAGTACGCAATTATTCCGACACCACAAAGCGAATCACAAAAAAAAGCAGTTTTCATTAGTGCTTTTATCATGCAAACTATTTTAGGTGATAATATCTGCCAAATGATACCGATGTTGTCGCTCAAATGATACCGATGTTCTCACTCCAAATGATACCGGCATATCGCAGCAAATGATACCGATAAAAATACTCTCATATCACTCCAAATGATACCAGCCATGTCACTTGAAACGATACCGCCATAACACAGCAAATG
>Ga0310786_10000958_pt1 | contig 46058 bp, 77 predicted proteins | sample AusTroGonzalo_MG_FD_203881 | JGI IMG/M metagenome (GOLD analysis project Ga0310786, IMG submission 203881) | Bovine rumen microbial communities from tropical cattle in Woodstock, Queensland, Australia - Gonzalo_03 (v2) (version 2) | ecosystem: Host-associated > Mammals > Digestive system >...
TACCTTCACGAACCGTTTCAATCGGAAATCTTACAACATCATTATTCATAATACAAAATTGTTTTGAAATTATTTATTAAACTGTCATTTATCTTTTGTTTTAAACTTAAAATGTTAAATTTTCTACAATAATAATCAACTAATTCAGGTAAAGTTCGCTGAATTAATTGAGGGTTTTGTACTATTAAATTTATCATCTTATCAGAATTTTCAATGTTATTTTCTGTTAAAAATTCAGAAACCATAGGAAGCAATTTTTCTTGGAAAGAAACAGGAGTTCCTCTAATCATTGCATTAAAAATATCTATACATTCATTTTTAGTCATATCCAAATATTCTCATATCTCTATTTATCAAAGAAATTAGACTATCTAGTTGTTTATTTACTTCAGGCCATAATGTATTACCTGGATAAGTAATTTCTAGAAAGTCTATTTTCTTTTTAATAGTTTTTAAATTACCTAAAACTTCAGTTCCTGTTATCATAATTATTTAAAAATAGCTCCTATTATTAGTGCTAGAGTTCCACATATAACACAAAGTTCAAAAAAATCTATCTCAATATTCTTACCAATTCTCATAATAGTTTGAGTCTTTTTAAATATTCAATTTCCTCATTATTAGTAGCTGTTTGAATTTGATATTCAAGAAGTCTATTAGCTACATTTAAAAGATATTCCTTTTCTTCTTCAGAACAAGGATCATTTACTCTAACTTCTTCAATAAAACTTTTAAATCGTATAGCAAATGTTTTAGAACTTACTATACGATTATCTTTAATCGGATTGTCAATCATTAAAATAACTAGTTACTTTAGAATGAAACTTTAAATATTGATCCCATAGAAGTTCCTCGACTTCTTTTAATGTAATATTACCATAAACAGGTAATAATTCATTTCTTATAAAGTCAAGTTTCTTAAGACATTGATTCTCCAAAGATATTCCTTCTCGAACTTGTATTTCTACATCCTTCATATTACAATATAACTTCATATTACAATATAAAATGAAATCCTATTATTATCATTTATAACAAATCCTAAACTTGAATAATACTTTTGATATTCTATCATATAAGTAATATTTTCTTCAACTTCCTCTACTTCATCAGGATCTATTATTACATTAAAACATTTACCAGATTTATAAAACTCTGGTTTAATAGAATAACCACGTTCTTCTAACTCATATATTAAATCATTTACAATATTGAGTAGATTATAAGTATATATCCAATGGTTGTATAATCTATCTTCAAATGTCATATCTTAAAACTTTAAGTTCATCCTTAAAATCAGAAGTATCATTTTTATAATACTTAATTAGCCATTTTAAGAAACGTTTTCTTCCATTCCATTCTCCTGGTTTCCACCACCATCGATAAACATTATCATCATAATAACAAGGATTAAATCCAAGTTTTTTAGCATTATCCAAACTAAATTCTGGAAATAATTCCTTTAAATGGTCATACAATACTTCTATGTTGTATAAATCGTATATAGACTTAGTAATAGCAGAACATAATCCTAAAGTATCATCTTCATGCTTTTCAGCATTTTTTAATACATCAAACCTAGTATAATATTCTCTTTTCTTTTTTCTAAAAAAATTTAATATATTCATAATATCATTTGACTTTCCTTCTGAGCAAGTTTATCAACATAATTATTCCATTTAGTATATTCAGAATCATCCTTTTGATGTCCAAATGTATGTTCAATATTTATTTTTGATCCAATAAGTTTTTCAACTCTTTCTACTTCTTTTTTAATTTTAGAAATAAGTTCAATATTTTTTTTCGGATTCCATTTTTCATTAAATATACAACCTAAAGCATATTCTGAATCAGATACTATTGTAAGAGAATCAATAGGTTTCTTTATAGATTTTAAAGCAATACCTATTGCAGTAAGTTCCATTTGATTATTAGTAGTATCTTTATATCCTTTTGAATATTCAAATACTTTTTCTCCATTCTTTAACCAAACTATTCCAACTCCTCCATTTCCATTAGCCCTACACGAACCATCTGTATATATTGTATAATTTGTCATAATAATACTTGAAATTCTAAATATTCTTTATTTCTCTTTTTACCTTCACCTTTTAAAAATCCAGACATTTGAATTAATTGTTTATGTGAAAAAGTATTTTTTAAATAATCATAAACTTCTTCACTAATTCCTTTATTAAGTTCTGATTTTTTTATAGTTTTAACTTGACCAATATCTGCATATATAAATGAACATTGTACAAAACTCCTTACAAACTCTTTTGCTTGTTTGTAATTAAGTACAGATATATTACCAGATGTATGACCATGTATAATATAATTATTTTTATCACTACTATCAAATATTATTGATATATTACCGCTATGTATTCCTACATGATCAGATATTCTTAATATTCTTCCATGAATAGAATAATATCTGGATTTTTCACTTTCTTGTAGTGTTCCATTATACTTTTTAATTAATCTATCTAAATATTTTTCAATCTTATCTTTATCTCTCATATCTAAAAAATCATAAATATCTACTTAATACTTATCAACAATAGAAATATCTATCCCATTGCATCTTCTAAATCTCCTATATCTCCACCTAAATTACTATCATAAGGATCCCAATCTTCAGGAACAAACCATACATTTTCATTTGGATCAAAATAAATTTTAGATGTAGAATCTACAACATTCATTGCTCCATATATCATATAATCCTGAATCTCAGGCCAGGTCACCATTATATATTTCATTTTTTATTTTATTAGTTAAAAATTTATCGTTCCATGTTGTTTTATTATCTTCTCCAGTCCAAGGCCAAGTTTCTTTAGCTTTCTTAATATCCTTATTACAATAATATGCATACCAAAGAGCTTGTTCCCAATAGTCATCATTATCTATCCAACAACTTTCAATATGAGGAGGAAGTTTCCAAGTCCAATTAAAGAAATATTTATTAAATAATCCAATACTTATAAAAGGATTTTCTTCATATCTGGGAGTATAATATTTATCTTTCCACTTTACTTCATTATGTATAGAAATAGATAATAATTTACCATACATTGATGAAAACATAAAAGGACAATAATTTTTTGTAAATGAATATTTTAATTGTAATGGAATAAATACTCCTCTAATAATTTTATTTAATTTATTTCTTTCCCAAGAGAAAGATATTATATTAAATAAATTAACAAATATCCAATTTTTATAAAAGTAATAATCTAGTTTTTTCATAGACATAAAAAAAGGTGATCATTCTTGATCACCTCCTATTAAATCAATAAATTTACGTTCACCTGTTACCATATTAGTATACCATAATATAATATGTTTTATTCCTCTATAGTCTGTGAATATGTCAATCCAAGGACTTGCAAATACAAGTAGCAGTAATATTAAAAATATTATAAAAAATATCATATAATATAATATAAATCAGTTCTATCAATTATCTTTTCTTTTAAGTCTTTTTCCCATAAGACATAATCTCCATTTATAAATTTTAGCTAATTTCGGCCATAATCCCATTTAATATAGCCTAGCCATCTAGGTATAAGTCCTACTTCACCTCTCTTGCAAATTTCTCTTATTTCTGTGTAAGTCATAATAATAAAATTTAATGTTTCCTGGATAAATCCAGTGAACCGACTGGGACTCGAACCCAGCGTGAACTTACGTTCTCCGGATTAAAAGTCCGGTGCAGTAGCCAGCTCTGCTCTCGGTCCGTAGGAGACGTATTAAAATCGATTTAGAATATAGTATTGTAACTAATTATTATAATTAACTATTATCTAGTTACGTCTCCAATTTAAATTTAAAACATAGAGTAACTACTTAGTACAAGTAGGTCGATCGAATCATATACAAAAAAATTGCATTTCTTCTTATTAAACAAGAGGTGATACTTTGTATCTTACAAGAGGTCCATATAATTCATTAGCACCTCTCATATAAGCATAACCAAGTTTTTTTAAAAAATTTTTTACTTTCTTTGCCATAATTTTTACAAATTTAAAGTTTATAAATTAATTATCTCTGAAACAATACTAATTTATCACTTTTACAAAATATTCAAAGTGTAAACGTACACAATTTGTATTTTCTTGATTTAGATCAATCAAAAAAAATTTATAGCTAGATTTAGTAAAAATTTTAGGTTTATTGGGTGTATGACTTGATTCGAACAAGCATAAACAACATCCACAGTGTTGCGCCTAAACCTTTCGGCCACATACACCATATAAAATATTAGCGGGGCTGATAGGACTCGAACCTACTATCTTCGGCTTAACAGGCCGTAGCTATATACCACTTAAGCTTCATCCCCATAAATTTAAAATTTTGTACTCCTACAAGGACTCGAACCTTGATAGCTTGATTAAGAGTCAAGTGCATAAACCCTTCTGCCATAAGAGCATTAGTAGAGCAGTGTACCAGATTTGAACTGGCTCCTGAATCGTGGCAGGATCCTATGCAACCTTTAACACCTACACTGCAATTGAGCGTCATATCGGATTCGGACCGACTCCTTGACCTTGGAAGGGTTACATGCTACCATTAACACCAATGACGCAATTAATTGTCGGTCTAGTCAGACTCGAACTGACACACGTATTTCAGTACTAGTTCCTAAGACTAGCGTGGCTACCAGTTACACCATAGACCGAATTGAGGAGAATATTGGATTTGAACCAATGATACACTTTTGATGTATGCTGTCTTAGCAGGACAGTGCTTTCGACCACTCAGCCAATTCTCCGGATATGAGGAAGGAGTAGGTGTCGATCCCAATACCCTTTCAGGTACCAACTGTTTTCAAGACAGTGTTGCAAGCCGTTGCAATTCACCTTCCATAATAAATAAGTTCCGAAAGATGAATTCGAATCATCGATCTCAGCATTATGAGTGCTGCGCTTTAAGCCACTAAGCTATTTCGGAGTATCCCCAGTAGGATTCAAACCCACAACTACTTTCATAGACCAGATCCGTATTCTGGGGCGGTCATTCAGTTACGCTTTATGGGGACGCACCTCGGGTACGAATCGAACATACGCTTTCTTGATTTGGAGTCAAGACACACTTCCAATTATGCTACCGAGACATTTAAGAACCTAAATCATCTATGCCTGCTTACTAGTTCTTATGATTTTAGACTGGTACCTTCTTATCTAAAACAGTTGCTATAGTTGAGTAGATTGGAGTTGAACCAATATCTATGGATTTTCAGTCCACTGCATAGACCACCTTTGCTACTACTCAATAAAAAGAAAGCCGAGTAAAGAATTCATCCTTTACTCTTGGAGTTTCAGGTATTGTCCTAGGGTATTGACCTAATTCACGCCTTTCTAACCACTCCCAGTATTGAATGTTAACGGTCACCTTCAACTATATTTTCCTTTATAGGCTCCCTAAAATATAGTCTAGAGGACACCCACCTCCTCTATAACTCTTATATCTATTGGATGTTATAGATATTGCATCTAGTTTTACTTTTACTTCTCACTAGAAAGAAGTTGAATTTAAAGCTTTCTTTTGTGGGTCCTGAGAGACTCGAACTCCCCGTGCGTAATGCGAAGCATTTACAGTGCTCCCCGATGCCATCTCCGGTCACGAACCCATACTAGATTGTTTATTTGGTACAATCTAGAAAACTCATAATCTACCACCTTTCTCCTGGTTGATTAGTACAGATATTCAGTTTACTGAAATCACGACAGATTGTATTTCCAAACCTCCTCGGATTCTTGGAACAACTACTTAACCTACCAGACAATCTCCTGTCGTACAAGATAGTGAACCTACGGTTTCCCTAGATAGCCAAAGTATCTAGCCTTACGTCCACATAGCATTTGCAACTACTATGTAGCCGACTGGAGCCTCGTGGTCGAATCGAACGGCCATCTCAAGATTACAAATCATGTGTAATAACCTTTATACTAACAAGGCAAATAAAAGGAGCTAACTCGTAGCTCCATAACTTTGATTTTTATTCACAGACAATGAATACTATTGTATTCAAGGCCACTCACCAAGTGGCTTTTTAAGTTTATCAGGAAATGCTGGATTAGAATCTTTAGCATCACCTGTTACAGCATCAATCCAAATTTGTTCTTGAATATTACCAAAAATCCATTGTGCATTAACTGCTATAGGTCCTATAGGATTTCTTAAAGTAATGTGTTTTGAATGAGGTTTAGGGAAATTAACTGCCATCATTCTATCCCAAGCTTCTGTATACTTAAGTTTAATTACTTCGTCATTTAGTGCATAATTTTCAATCCAGAAACCTTGAATAGAGTCGTGCACAACTGTTCCATCCTTAAAATGTTGAAATTTATGTACCCATACATCAGCACCATTTCCTTCTTCAACAATGCTTTGTAAAACATTTACAACCATTTCAGGATTACTTGTTGCACTATCCGAATCTATAAATTCTGGAAGAAGAATTTCTGTTTCATACCAACGATAATTATCTTTGTAATTTACATACATAGTTTGTCTGTCCAAGGCAATTGAATGTTCTACATCTAATACAGCAATAACTACTACTGAATCTTGCATAATGTCTTCTTTACTAGAACTACATCCTGTACAGGACACAAAAGACATTATTAAACCCATTAAAAGTGTTAAAATAAAACTCTTTTTCATTTTACATTAATTAAGTTAAAAAGAACTATCTACTAAAAGTAGCGTAGACTGGGCTCAAACCAGCGACCACAGCATCCCAAATGCCGCATTCTATCTACTGAACTACTACGCTATATCAAGAGAGTCCAGAGTTGGATTCAAACCAACGATAAACAGTTTTGCAGACTGCTCCTATTGATCACTCAGGCATCTGGACTTATTTATTATACCAACAAACATGTGTAAAATCTTTTCTATATACTCCAGAAACAATATCAGAAGGACTTATTACAATATCAGAAACCTGAGTTTTAGTAGCATAATGTCCAAAACCATCACTATCACAGAATAATGGTCCGACTTTACAACACTCTGCAAATTCATTAAAAGACATTAAACATTCTTTATCTAAAGAATCAAAGTCATGAAGTGTGTAATCTTTAATTAGTTTATATTCTCTCCATAGTTTTTCACGTTCTTTTACTGCTGGATGATTTGAATAAAACTCCCAAGCTTTTTTCCAACCTCCTTCTATTTCAAAGGATTTTTCCCAAGCCTCATGAACTTGATCATCAAGTTCGTCTAATCTTTTTTCATATTCTTCTTTAGTCATCATTTGGTCCAAATTTATTTATATACCAATTCATAAAGTTATTAGAACGATTTTCCCAGAAATCCATATATTCTTCAGTAAGAGGATCTTTTCCAGTAGTTACATAATAAACCAAGCCATATAACGGAAATGTAATTAATTGTAGCAAAAACATAATTCCTGTAAAAAGTAGCAATATAACTACTACTATACATAAGCAAAATCTTTTTATATATATCATTGCATATTTCTTATTTTATTATATACTTGTAATGAAACAATAGAATATTCCTCTTCTTCATCACCTCTTATTGCAACTTTCCATTTTCCTTCTTCATCCTTAAACATTATAGGACAATTATTCCAAAGATAATTCGGTCTTCCATCAAAATTAATAAGATGCTCTGGCTTTAAATACTTATGATCTTTAATAAGTTTTAATATTTCCTGGACTGCTCTAATAGGAATCTGAATATTACTATAATTATGGAGTCCATTCATAGGACCACTATTATATTCTCCTTTAATATCAATAGAAGTAAGAAAACTATTTGGAGCACCTATAGATAAATAATCATGTGCTACAAAAACTCTTATTTTGTTATCCTTGTCATCAGGTTCTATCTCAACCTCGAAATGATTTTCATCAATTTGTTTAATTATTTTCATTTTCTAAAGAATTATAAATTTCTACACCAGAGTAATCATCATAAACTCTTACTCTTTCATTACCACATTCATCAGTATCATCCCAATATAATCTATAAGGATCATTATCCTCATATTCATTGAGAACTTTTTTTACTGCTTTATTAACCTCTTCTTGAGTAGGTTTATCTGATATATCTAATTCTATATCATAAAGCATTATTTCTCTAATTATTGTTACTTTCATAACCCACTAATTAATTTCTTACTTTCTTCTCTAAGTTTTTTAACTTTAAAATGTTTTTCTAAAACATTCATAGTAGAACGACCGTACAATTTACCATGTTTTAAACGTTTAACCCACGGACAATTTTCATCAGCATCTTTCCAATTTAAAGCTTTCCTTCTTTTATAAAGTTTAACTCCATTCCTAGATATATAATATCCATCTAAAACTTGAATATAATATAATCTTTCTCTAATTCTTGAAATATACTTACGTTTAGTAATTTCTCTTCTTAATGCTCTATTCATAATATTTATAAATTAGTGGGCCCACCCAGATTCGAACTGGGGATACAGGATTATGAGTCGTGCGTTTTAACCTATTGAACTACAGGCCCTTAAAAATGAGAGTAATATATAGGATTGATTACCTATACGTCTTCCACGGCTTCAGGCGGTTTTATCCTTACTTTATTGGCTATGCTGTCCTCCCCCTACACGTAGGGTAAGTGTCCAATCCCGGTTTCCTTATCTTCGTACTCTCTAGAAGTCTTGGTACTGATACGTGGAGTTGCACCACGGCTCTCTTGATTATCAGTCAAGTGCTTTCACTAACTAAGCTATATCAGTAAATTGCTAGGACTTCCTTTACCTAGCTTTGCAGATTTTCCCCATGAAGGGAAGGTTTACCTACACTAAAGCAGTAGGTGCTTCTGAATATGCTTTGATCTGTTACATATCCAACTCGCAGGTTCTGCTTAACCATACCCGAAAAGGATTATTAGATTTTAAATATATTGTTAAATATTTAAATTCAAAAGTTAATTTTTGTTAATAAACTAAACTTGGATTATAATTTCCACACCAAGTACTAGATGCACCAGTTGTCCAATCCTTAAATCCAGGATATGCTTCATATAATGGTTTATATTCTAAACACCATCTAAATCCAAGCGGAACACAGATTTTTTGTGGTGCTTTACCCATCTGAGCACTAAGTGTATATGAAGTAACGTTACCAGCTGCATCAGTATCTGATACAACAATAGGAATTTCAATTAATGAATTATAAGCTTGAGATGCAGTAAATGAATAAGTAGGAACATCTTTTAATCCTGTATTAACCATCTTACCCATAACACTTCCTACATTTACTCCTGCTACTGAAATATTAAGTGTACCACCTGCTGCATATAGAATAATATTGGTTTTACCACTTTTCCATACTTTAGCATAGAAAACTACATCATTAAAGTCAAAATCTCCAATAGTACCTAAATCTTCACAGATTATCATACCTTCTTCTTTAACTTCATCAACTGGAGGAATTCCTTTTCCTGGACTAATCTTTATAATCCAATCATTATAGATATAATCTCTAGCTTCTTTTTGATTATCCCATTGTCCAGTAGCTTCATAATCAATTCCTACATAGTAAGATCCATTAATTTCTTCCATTCTAAACCAATAATGTTTCTTAGAATCTTGTGAAGAATGGAAACCAAATCTTTGAGTAGAACTATTAATCATTAACTGAATACTACCATCAGTTGCATTAAAATTAAATATGTGATCATCATTACTAATGATTTCATGTGGTTGATAGTTATATTCTGGTAATCCATATAAAATTTCACTATGTCCAGTAGGATCGTATGCCATTAAATAATCCATATTACTATGAGCACCGTATACATGTTGTACAAAGAAACAATCCCAATTAACTAATGATGTATAAGATTCCTTTCCTTTTTGATTAAATACTTCTAAAACAGCATTTCTTTCATCAGTTGTAATAGTTGAAGGAACATTATATCCTTCATCTGCCCAATCATTACTATTAGGATAAGTAGAACGAGTTTTTGTAGTTTGCTTAAATCCCCAAGTTTGAGTTGGACTTATCTTACCAAAAGCTTGTTCAAAAGCTTGTTCATATTGTATCTCCTTATACTCTTGCATACTAAGTCCTTCTTCATGAGTACAAGATATAAGGAATAATCCGGTTAAAAATATTAATATTAGTTTTTTCATTTTACTTTATTTTTAAATCTAGTTATAGGATTTCTAGATACTAATTGACCTCCTTGTTTATTATATCCTAACATCATCATACCTAATTTTCTGGCATAATCTTGGTTATATTTATTTTTTAATCCAGCTAGATATCCCCAAAGAGCATTTCTATTCATTCTTCCATAATGTCCACCAATTCCAATTTCATTTTCAATATTCTATTGATTCCATTCAGATGTTTCACCAAATCTTTGTTTTAAATCGGAAGCAATAGAATTTCCAGGATTTTCATTAACATAACTAAGTAATGAATTATAATCTCTAATTCCAAAATTCTTTAATGTCTTAGATTTATCCATATCATAAGTTCCAGTACTTGTATAAGGCATTTCTATTTTAGGAGTTGGAGTTAGTATAGTTTCTGGAATATTTTTTTCATTATCTAATCCTTGCTACATATCAGCATTTCTATAATTAGTAGGCATAGAACTTAATATTTTAGTTAATGCTGCTTTAGAATTTTTTCCCCATTTATTATCAGTAGCAAGTTGAGTAGCATTTATATTATTTTTTGTATAATAATCATTAATACTCTACTACATTGACTAAGCATCTTTTCCTCCAATTCCTAATGAATCAAGATACATAAGTTGTTGTGGAGTTAATTCATTAATAGCAGAATTATAATCACTAGCCCACTATTCTTTAGTTTTTAACGGTCTTTTTGGACCAGAAGTTGTCTATTGGGACATAGATTCTAATAACCTCTAATTCTAATCACTATTAAGAAAATTACTGGAAGAATTATTTTTAAACTTTCCTTTATTTATTGCTGTTAATAACTGAGCATTAGCTTTATAACTTAGTGGACGTCCACTATTTAATTCATAATAAGTTTTACCTCCATCAAATGATCCATAATTACCAGAACTTGTTTGATATCGATGTGTTAATGTTCTATTGTTAGAAGCTCCTAAATGATTAACATGTCCCTAAAATACCTTTCCATTATTATCTAAAAAATAACGAAAATCAGCTTTTAAACCATCAAGAGCTTTAACAACCTTTTTACCCTATTTAAATCTCTAAATAGGATTTTTTGAAACTAAATTTTGCATAAATTTTAAATTTTTTAACGTTAAAAATTGAACTATCTACTACAATAGTTAAAAATACTATTTTATGTAGAAAATTCAAAAAATTTTAAAATATTGCATTTTTAAGTGTGTAAATACAGTAAATTACACAACATAATATTAATAAACATAAAATTAATACATCCATATTGAAATTAGTTTTAAAAATGAACTAGAGGTTGTCTCAAGTTCAAATACCCTTACCTTATCCAGAGAAGGCAGTACTCTCCGCTCGATTTTGTTAAGAGCTGGACCCAATCACCGATCGATTTTCCAATTTTGGCTGGATGGTTGGTCGGACACAACCTATAATTTTTTATAATGTTTTAAAAAATCATCAATATCATCATAAAATTCTCTTTCTTTACAAAAATACCAATCTAATTTAAGCCATTCTTCTATTCTTTCAATAGGACTCATATTTTCTTCTGGATCTCCTTTATCACAGAATCCAACTCCATGAATATCATATGACATCTTTTCTTCTGGATGGTAATCTAACCAAATAGAATCCTCAAAAGAAGCACATATACATACAGAAAATCCAGATTGTTTTAGTTTGTCTCTAATTTCTTTAGAATTATTTTTTATAAATACTATTTTACTCATATTATATTGTTATAATACTTACTATTTTACTAGTTTCTTTAACTCTTCCAACCATTACCATTGGATTGTTACAAATATCCTCATAAGTAAAATTCTCATTCCATACAACAGTATGATAATTAATACCAAATCTACTTAACGCATCCTGTAATTTAAGTACATTATTATCTTTGATATTCTCTTCTATAGTACCGTTCTGAGAAATTTCAGTACAAGTATCAACTATTTGTATAAATACTCTTCTCATAATTAATTATCTTCTTTATATTCATTAAGTAATTTATTTTTTAATTGCCATTTATCTCGAATAGTAGAATTCCATTTAAACCAATCTGTCCATACTATTCCATCTCTTGAGTAGTACTGATAACGTTTATATATCATAATTATCAGGATATAACGGAGCCTTTTTTATTTCGTATATAAATAATATTAATCCTAAAAATGAAACTCCCATTAAAATAAATAAAATCATTTTGTTTTACTTAATTTATTATAAATTAAATCTATAGTCCATACTATAACTGGAGAATATATTATGAATAACATAACTATTGCAAAAACATATTTCATCTTATTCTATTTTTTAGTTATACCCAATCCTGTCCTGTTAAGAGCTTCCAACACGTTCTGAATCCCTCTTCATAGCAATCCATGAGGATATTTGTCATATCTGCAACATTTGGCTGAATCCTTGCAAAGCCATCTTCCATCTGTTTTCTAACTTCTTGTTCTGTCATACATTACTCTTCTTTCATATATTTTCTAAATTCATCAATAGTCTCATCATTAACAATACCCGCAATATAGCCAGTTCCGTCAGGTGTATCTTGACGATAAGATTTCAAGAATTCGCAAGCCTTCTCAATAAAGGCATCAGTGCGAGTGTATTCAACTTGCATCTTTTCTAATGGGTAATTTACCCAATTCATATAAATCTTCTCTGGTGCTTCGTTTGCTTTCATAATTTTTTTCCTTTTATTGCGCTAATAATAGCCTTAATCTCATCAACAACACCCTCTCCGCCACACTCTTCAAAGGCACCTTTTGTAAGATCTCTCAAGAATCTAATTTGGTCACCGATTATTTCCATACTGCTTGCCTTCTTTACCAATCCCTAATAATTCGTTAAATATCCCCGCTCTAAACAATTTGAAAATGTTATGTGCAAAACGCAAGTCCTTGCCTGGCTCTCCTATACAAGACAAGTCCATATGCGGCTCAATCTTGACTTTCTTATCCTTGTAACAAAGATAGATGTCATAACCAGCAGTAATAAGGTCGAAACTAAAATGTGCCATTGAGGTCGTAACAATAGGTGACAATTCTTCTGAAAGATAATATTCTGTCCTTTCATATGTCTGTGGACAATAGCCTTCATTCCATAATATATTTAAGGACAAATCATCCACGCAAAAGTATATTTCCTTATTCATCTTTGACTCCTTTCTTTTTGATTATATAAACTAATTCTTTTGTATCATACCAATACCATACCTTTAACTTGTGGCAAGTATAATAAGCAAAGGATTTCGTATATCTGCTAAATATCTTACTCTCATACCTCGGAGTATGCTTAAAGGGTCTCTTCCTGTGTAATGATTTTTTAAATATCCTTAGTTTCATAACTATACTCCTTCCTATAATGCTTTTAGTTGTTTATATAGCGAAATCAAGTGATTTCCTTGTCCAGCATAAGTTATTGCTCCATTACAGTTTATCGCATTCAATGCTTTCATCTGCTCTTCACTTGGCTTCCAGTGTAACTGTGGACGTAGGGATTTTACCTTATTAAAGAATTTATCATACTGTTCTTTAAGAGCCTCTGTCATTTGACCGCAATGAAGTCCAAAACTATTTCTGACATTTTCTACCATAATATCATCTTCCTCACTCCACTCAGCAGGCCTCTGCTTATACAGCTTTTTAACAGCAGTCATTGCAGCTTTATGCGCTAAGATACCATCGTCAGATTGATAGCCTTCGACTTGCCCAAGGGTCTTGTTAAGAATATCCATTGTGGCATATAAGCCGTCGATACCATAGTCATCACCATTAATTTCTTCTACAGGCTTCTGCCTTTCGAGCCAAGCAAGAATATCATTTGTTAATATACCTCCCCATTCATATTTGGGATTGTCATATGACTTAAAAGCCTTGATAAGAGCTTTCCTTATCTTCTCATCCTCAGATTCTCTGAGTTCTGGGAAGATATGAATAAGTGTGTTCTTAACACCATCATACGCAAATGATGTACCTTCGCCATGCTCTTCTATTGCTTCAAGATTCTTTTTTGCTATACTAAGAGCCTTTTCATACTTTTCTTTGTAGTCCATATTATTCTCCTTTCTCTAATGCTTTTCTGAAATCTTCAATAAATTGTGGGCTTTCTGCTACTTGAGGCCACACGTCATACAACCATTTACAAGCCTCTTTGATAAACTGCTTACGTGCAATGGAAAGGAGTTCTCTGGATAAAACCTTAAAGTTTAGCCCTGATGGATTATTGTCTATTATAAATCTAAGTTTACTTTCAAATTCCGTCAGTTCTTGAACACTTTCCTTAGTCACTTCGGAGTGACTAAGTTCTGGCTCTGCTTTCAAAGAAAGAAGTTTCTTGTTGGTGCTGTCCCACATGTAGCCAGCATCGTGCATCTTTTGGAATAAGAGGTCACATTGCTCTTTTGTGGCTGGGTGGCAAGGAAACTCATGACTTCCCTCATCATAAAATCCTTTATTTGCACCACAATAACAACAGGAGTTCCACGTTACTGCATTTTTATCACCTTGATAAATACCTATATTGCCATACTTATCTACAAGTACATCGCCGTCCTTGGCATCATTGATAGTCCAATGTCTAATTAATTCATTATCAAAATGTACTGATAATGCCCCTCCTAAATAATGCCTTAGATAATACCTATAGTTGTCCAGTCTCTCAATTTGATATACACTATTGTGATTTTCAGCGAAGATTATCCAATCACCAACCCTAAACTTAGGAACTACAGGCTTCTGCTCAATAGGCTCATTTGCCACAGCCTCAACCAGATTGCGTTCTGATGATGGCATTTCTTCTGGAGTTGCTGGACGGAAATACGTTTCTTGGTGGCTGCCTTCACCCCAATAATGACAATCATTTCCAAAATCATCTGGTAAAGTATCATCTGCAAGACATTTATAAAGGCTACCTTTTGTATATGCCTTTAAATCTTTATTGTCGTTCATATATACATCTTTGATGCATACATACCAATTACCTTTTTCAAGAAACACATCATCGTTGATGCTCTCTATCTCCTTGGTCTCTTGGTTGTATTGCAGACCTTGGTCTTTGAGGGCTTTCTTTACCAATTTACCTATCCCTGATAATGTTGTGTGCTTAATAATTGATGCCCACATTCTGTCGTTATTTACTTTTTCCATAACTCCTTAAATTAAGTTTTCTAAACAATACTTTATAGCCGATTCAACGGCTTTCTCGTATTCATTATAGCCACCGTATGAAGCTGATTTTATAAGGGGATCTTCGTTTGCATCTCTATGCCAAATATCAAGTATTTGCCAATTATAGTTTAAGTCGTCACAACATATTTCAACAAACAATCCTTTATCTTCCCTCAGCCACCTCATTACATGTGCAAGAGTAGCTTTAGAAAAATCATACTTTCCTAATTCACCATTGCAATATCTTGATGTCCCAGTATGAGTATTGTTTCCGTTGTGATACCATGACCAACATGCTTCATCAAACCCTTTTTCTTTCAGCAGTTTTGCTATCTCAAAACTAACGTAAGATTCTTGTATCATAACTATTCCTCCATTACCAATTCAAATGCAACCATACCTTGACCATCACAACAAATAGAACGAAAATCTTCAAGCCACAACATGTCTTTTGAACCATCTTCATAAGATTCTGTTACTATTCCAATTCTTTCTACGTTAGCCCAAGATGGTGCTTCTTCAATAATGTTATTTATTTTATTTCTTAATTCTATTAGTTTCATATTGCCATTGCTTTTTTAAATCCTTCAATGAATTCTTCAGTTGTTTCAAAAGGAGGTAAACTATCATCATAGTCAATACTTCTGAACCACTCACAAGCCTTCTTAATAAAGGCATCAGTACGGGTGTATTCAATGTCATTACCTTTTGCTTTTTCAGTAAAAACAGAATGAGTTCTATGCCAATTTTCATCAGCATCTACATAAATCTTCTCTGGTGCTTCATTTGCTTTCATAACTTTATCCTCCTTTCATAAAAGTTCTTGTTCGTGTAACTTTAATATCATTTCGTAGCAAGCATCAACAGGATTGTCTTTGTCTACATATATCATCTTACCATCATGTTGTACCATTGCATTCCATTTTCCATCTTTGAATGTATTTAGACTGACATCAGGTAAAACACTAAGCAATGCTGCAAGACTCCAAGCACAAACATCGTCCTCAAACAATGGCTGGTTTATACGAAAGTCAATATCATAATGTTCATCACCTTCAAGGTCTGTTGTATGAACATAAAACATATCCGCACTTTCAAGTGGTAGTATCTCTGCCAACTTCTTACTTTGTTCTAAATCTGTATATGATTTCATAATTTACTCTCATTTATATTTTATCTATGTACTGTAGCATCCCTTATCTCCTTTCCTTATATCCTTTCTATATTTTGTACAATATATCACGTTAGGTTTTTCAAAGGCATCTGCCATCCACATAGAATATGGACATTCCATACACCACTCAAAATCATGCTTATATTTTTTTTGTGCCACAATTAACTCTTTTGTTTCTGGATTCCATTCATACCCTTCTTCTTTCATTTTTTGGAATAAAAGGCTACTTTCTTCTTTAGTAGCAGGACGCATACAATCAATACTATAACGATTGCCGCCTTCATAGAACTCTCCAGCTTGTGATACAATACAATATGCAGCAAAACAATCTTGCTCACACCCTTTGTATATAGCAATGAATGGAGATGAATAACCTTTAATTGGGTCTGCTGCAAGCACATCACCTGCTTTAGCATCAGTAATAGACCAAGCTTTTTGTTCAGTTTTCATTGTTTTAAGTCTGTATAACTTTTAATTGTTGCCATAATAATAACCCTAAAATTAACACTAATAACACATATATTATAACTAAATAATATGATAATTTATATCCAGTCATTGTTGTTCACCTTTTAATATTGCTATTATATACAAGTATGTTCCTTACAGTATAAATCCAACTCTTTAAGCACAGCATTTGCACCACACTGATAAGCACGTTTTATATCTAAAGAAGCAATTAACTCAACTTCACCAATATCTTCATTATATATTGATAAGCGGTTTTCATTCATGTATATTTCCGCTAGTTTTTCTTCCATTTCTTTAAATAATGAAATAAATTCATTTTTATAATAATTAATATCTTTCTTTTCTGGAGTTTCTGAATTAGTCCAATCAATAATAGTTTTTGGAATATCAAAAGGACGATTTATATAATCTTGTGCTGGACAAGCATAAGCACAAACAATTTGGTCATTTAATGATTGACCTGTAACACTATTATGGTTATTCATAATTTTTAGTTTAAAAAAATAAAGGGAACCAGTTATAAATAACTGAATTCCCTTAACAAAAAGCAAATCTAAATTTCAACAACAGTAGTTCCATCCAGATTCGAACTGGAGATCTTCACTTTGTAAGAGTGACATGTTAAACCAACTACACCATAGAACTAAATAAGATACTTAAAAATTACATATTGGAATCGAACCAATTACATCAAAATTTTCAGTTTTGCGCTCTACCAAATGAGCTAATGTATTTGATATTGTAAGTATCTTAATGTAACAATAAATAACTTAATAAAATGAAAAAAATCCAGTGGAGCATGAGGGAGTCGAACCCTCGTCCCATACAATTATTCTATAAGAATTATACAAGCTTTTCAATTTTTTATTGTGGTTATTCTTCCATCATCCAAACATATTTACTTGATAGGACTTTCAAGAGGTTCTCTTTTGCTCTCGATATAACCTTCCTAGTTGTTATACCAACAAGTCATATTTCAGACAAAGGGTTGACTGAATTATCAATCAACTTCCACCACTGACCTTTTACAAAGCAGAAGATTTATACACGTGATTTCTCACCCTTTAACCCTTCTCATTTCCTTCAGGATTTCTCCTTTTTCCTCTAAATATTATACTTCTCTTTGTCGGATTGTCAGCACCATTTATAACTTTCTGACGACTAAGTAAGTTACCAACTTAGGCAGCCATACGATAAGCTCTTGTAGCTTTACCGATGGTTACAATTTTAGCAGTATTATTGCCATTTAATTTTTTTGATGTCTTTCCATCCGTCTTTGCTTGTTCTTATTACCTTCATTATAGGTCAAAATCCAAAAATGCCCCATAAAAAGTAGAGATTTACCAAATCCCCACTGTTATCTACATTCTCTGGGTGATCATTCCAGTATCCTGATAGACCTGTAGTTTTATTTTCTATCTCTAAACTACAACGAGCAGCTTCTTTCTAACTTTAAAAAGCTCAATCGATCTTCTCTACGTGAAAAGATTAGTTTACGAATTCTATTTTACATCATAGAATCAATGATGGGTTGCGGGACTTACGGGAGTTGAACCCGCTCCGTGAGCAGTGACAGTGCTACATCTTAACCGTTTGACCTAAATCCCAAATGAAGAGCTTAACTAGAATTGCTCTTCTTATATGCGTTTACTAATGGTGAAAATCAATTAGATTTATCTAGTATAATCTTTGGTGATTCCCCCGAGATTCGAACTCGGAACCTACAGTTTAGAAGACTGTTGCTCTAATCCATTGAGCTAGGGAATCATTAAGGATACTTTGGCCGTACATAAGGGATTTGAACCCTCTACCTCAAAATTGGAAATTTTTGTGCTCTATCCACATGAGCTAATGTGCATATTTAATTTTGTAAGTATCCACAACTAAACAATAGAATAAAATTATTTATTTTCAGCTTCTTCTAATTTCTTTAAGTATCGTTCTACTTCTATTGCAGTATAAATAATATAAGCAATACAACAAATACCTATTATACTAAATATTAGTAATATTACTAAAATAACACAATCCATAATAACATAATTCATAATATATATTTTTAATAAATATTCGTGGAGCTGAAGAGAATCGAACTCTCCCACAAACCTTGCAAAGGTCCATCGCCTGCCTTGGAACATGCAACCCCGTTTAATATCCTCTGCTATCTTTTTATAGTCATATTACAATAGTTCGGATATTACTTAGACATCTCTGTCCGTGTTTATTCGCTATCTTTCTTTTACTGGATAGCATATAGTTCATTCTATACCATCAGTGAGTTTTGTAACCCCACACTCAGGGAAATGCTTTCAGTTAGCATTATACTAGAATTCGACATCTTTATACTCCTAAGAATTCCCCTATCAGAGTGACTAAGTAACGCCTAGGGGATTCGAACCCCTGAAGAATGATTAAATTCTTACAACATTGAAAGTGTTGTGACCTAAGCCACTAGTCGAAGGCGCCATAAAAAAGATACTTATAATTATTCTTGTACTGTTGGAATCGAACCAACTACCTACTTCTTGGAAGGAAATTGCTCTACCCAAATGAGCTAAATACTAATTACTAATAATATTGTAAGTATCTAAATTAATAAATATTGTTCGGGGTCCAGGAGTTGCACACTGGTGTTTCTAGCTTATGAGACTAGCGTGGAAACTGTTTCACTCACCCCAAATATAAAAAGTTACTTAATAAAATTTTACTCGCATTAAGCCACTATGCTAATCCGCTAATATGGTGCAGATGATGGATTCGAACCACCGATACTTTATAAGTATAGTAATTTTACAAATTTTGTAAGTAACTTATTTTGTTGGACTACCAGTAGTCGAAACTGGCCTTTCAGAGTCAAAGTCTGACGAACGCAACCGCTATTCTATAGTCCAATGGACTACTTTTTATAAGTAGTCAATTTTTGTTTAACATTTAAAAAGATACAATCATGTTTCACAACATTATTCATAGTAGCTCCACCGAGACTTGAACTCGGACAGCCCTTTCGGACCACCAGATTTTACTTACCACACTATGTTACCATAGCCAAACAAATAGGAATGCGTCCAACTCATTCACATTTTCCTTTGGGACTTAAGTATTTGTTTGTTGTGGTCTGGAATACATCTTTACCATATTAAAATTCTTGCAAGATACTATTAAATTGCTTTCGGTGATAAGAGTACATTTTACAGGGTGCGTCTATACGCAACTTATCTGGCAATTTTAACAGTAAATTTTAACTTAGGTATCTCCTCTATACTCTCTACACGTTTATGAAAGCTTAAATTATGCACAATTACACTAAACCTATTTAATTTAATATTTCTAACTCTCAATTTAGCACGGTATTATCCTACATTATTGTTTTTGTCTGTGTTTCTAACGGCACCCCATACTACACACAGTAACTGTATAAGGACTTAGTTAAGGATTTCCACCGTTTTAGGGAGATTCTCACAAGGACTTTCGTGCCTTATGAACCTATATTTAAGACTAAATTATAGTCTTTAGTCCAGTCTGACGTGTCTACCAATTCCACCATGAAGCCACAAAAAAAGGATACTAAGAAAAACATGAAAAATATTAGGAATATTAAAATGAGTATTAAAATATTTGTAAGTATCCTATTTTTACTGTTTAACTAAACTATCTTTAAAGTTTTTCCTTTTAAAGTTAAAAAATGTTAAATACTATTTTTTGAAATATTACTTTTCAAATTAAGTATTTCCTTCTTCATGCGTTCGCATTCTTCTTTATAACTTCTACCTTTATGATAGATAGTTCTACCATTTCTTGTTGAAGACCAAGGTTTCTTGTCTTCACCAGCTGCTTTAAATTTCTCATAAGTAGCTTCCAACCTTTTTAGTGCTGCTCTTTCACGAACAACTAATGAACCTTTTCCTTTTCCCATACTTTTTTAATTTCTTTATAAGTTATGTTATTATATATAAATCCTATAGTCTTGTATCTCTCAATAACTTTCTGAATTATTTCTTCAGTAGTTATTAGGGATAAATGTATTCTATAAAAGTCATGCCAACAATGATACTTTTTAAATTTAATATTGTATCCTTTTTTAAACTCTTCTGGTAAAGAGAATAACATTCTATCTTTTATAGACATAAACGGACGTGTTCCGACATAATCGAAATAATCCTCAACTGTTAAATTTATTCTATATTTTTTCATAATCAAAAAATCTTTCATTATTCTCACCTCTTTTAGCCAACATTACTTGTAACTCGGAGGATATTCACTTGATTTACACTGAACTCACTCAGATTGAATAAGAAAGCCACGATAGTTTATGCGCAATATTAATATCGTGTGAAATACTGTGTAAATTGGAAGGAGACTAGGATTCGAACCTAGAACACGGAAATCCAAAAATTCATCGCATAATGAAATTGTATGTATCATAAGATACAAAAGCTACGTGTGTTACCATTACACCATCTCCTTCATATAAAAAAGATACTTAATTACTTATCAAATAACGGTTTAGTAGACCATCGCGTATACCATTTCGCCACAACGTATAAAACGTAGGTTGGATTCGAACCAACATATCATCGTAAAGATGAGATTGTAAGTATCTTAACGTTAAAATATATGGAAAGAATTTACTTTACTTCTTCAAAAGTCTCAGTTTCTTCTTTTGATTCTGGTTCAGGAAGATTTTCCTTTTTCTTGTCTAAACCGAATACCTCCTTAAACTTATCCTTGAATCCATCGTTAACAATGTCAAGAGCAGGAGTAAAGTTCTTGATAAAGCTCTTAGCAAAGTCAGCACCAGTGTTCTTATCACCATAAATAGTGACATTACCAAGCTGAATATGCTCGAGCATCTTCTCCTGAGCCTCAGCGATTGACTTGTACTGGTCAACCATCTTATACTGAACAAGAAGATCGGGATTACCACCGAATGACTGAACCATCTTCTCCAAAGCAAGTGCTGGAGCCATTTCTCTCTTCTGGAGAGCCTCTGCTTCTGCAAATAACAGAGCCTTTTGACCTTCAGCTTCAGCCAGCTTCTTGTTCTTAATACCCTCAGCTTCTGCATTCATCTGTAGACGAACCTGTTCTGCATCAGCCTCAGCCTTCTTAAGAATCTTCTGCTTCTCTGCTTCAGCCTGGAGAATTGCTTGCTCCTTAATTGCTTCTGCTTCAATAATGGTCTTCTTCTTAGCCTGTTCAGCCGGAACAACCTGTTCAGCATTTAACTTAGCTTCAACTGCAAGAGCTTCTGCTTCGTTAACCTCTAACTGACGTTCCTGCTTAGTCTTAGCAGCCTTCATGTCTGCTTCAATCTTAGCAACCTGTACAGTCTTGTCAGCATCAGCTTCTGCCTGACCAGCCTTTGCACGAGCTTCAGCAACCAGAATCTTTGCATTCTGTTCTGCTACACCTGCATCCTGGTCAGCCTTAGCCTTACGAATCTGCTTCTGTGATTCATACTCAGCTTTCTTAGCTTCCTTTTCTTGAGTAGCTTTAACAATCTCAGCTTCCTTCTGTTGGTTAGCTTGTGCTATACGAGTCTGCATCAATGCTTCTTTCTCATTCTCAGTAGCTTCAGCATCAGCCTCAGCAGTGGCTATAGCCTTACGCTGAGCAGCCTCAGATTCTGCTTTAGAAGATTCAGCTTTCGCTTTCTGTTCTGCTACAGCAGCTATCTTACGTGCTTCTGCTTCAGCTTTCTTTGATTCAGCATCTGCATCAGCATTAGCTACGGCTGCAGTTTGAAGTGCTTTCTGATTAGCTATACCGGTCTGCTTATCCTTCTCAATCTCAGAGAGCTGAACTTCTTTAGCCTTCTGAGTTTCAGCAATCTGAGTTTCCTGTTCCTTCTCAATTTCTGCTACTCGAACAGCCTGTTCTTGCTTAGTCTGAGAAACTGTAGTCTCTCTTTCTTTATCAGCAGTTGCTACTTGAATCTCTTGCTCCTGACGGATCTTAGCTTTTCTAATAGCTCCATCCTTCTCCTTGTCAGCGATATCAGCTTCTGCATTTGCTCTTGCTTCAGTCTCCTTCTTCTTACCTAAGTTCTTGATATAATCAGCTTCATCAGTAATTTCTTGAATATTAATATTGGTAATACCATAACCAACTTTGTTTAATTCATTACCTAGACTATCTTTAACCTTAGTTTTGAAAGCATCTCGATCAGAATTAATCTCTTCAATGGACATTGAAGCAATAATCAATCTTACCTCACCTTCTAAAATAGTTTTAATTTGAGAAACTATTTCATTTGGGCCAGCACTTAAGAAACGAGCTGCTGCGTTTTGTTGAATTGCTGGATCTTGAGAAATAGCAGTAGTTAAAGCTACAGTGACATGAGTTCTAATCATACCACTATCTGGGCCTACAATTTCTGAATTAATTTGAAATGGTCTAAGAGACATCACTTTGTAGTCCTGAATAACAGGCCATACAAATACACCTCCACCTGGATAAATCTTAGCAGCTGATTTACCACTAACTTTACCAAATACAACTAAAAGTTGATCACTTGGACATTTTCTGTAGCGAGACAGAAGTCCGATAATTGTCAGAATTACAAGGAGGACAATTACTCCCAAAATAATTACAGTTGTTAATGTCATAAAGTTTGTTATTTATAAATGGTATAATAATTCCCTTCAAAACTTTTAATCATTACAGCATCACCAATGTTAAACTTATTAGTAGATCTAGCATATAATTCTACTGTTCCATTTCCATTAGCAACAGTGATCATATAGTAATAATATACATCATCATTACCAGAAGTCAGATATATTTTACCTACTTTTCCTACAAAATCACTACCTTCTAAAACAGTTGGTTTACTCTCTAATTTTAACATTAGTTTATAAACATAGTACAACATTACTACAAATAGACATCCTACAACTATTGCAGTAATATAATCATACCATTGTATTGTTGACACTAGACTTTTTACAGATAGCCACCCAGATAGTCCCATTACAAAATGAGTAAATCCTTTAAAAGATACTATATCACTTATATCTAAATCTGCATCAGAATCTATTTCAAAATCTCCTCCTATCCAACTTAATATAAATCGGATAATAAAAATACCATAGAATACTATGGCTACACCATAATAAATTTGTTCCATATTGTTAAATTTTAATTGTTAGGGAGACTTGAGGATTTCGATTCCTCAACACATATCCTAAGGGAACACTTTCTAACCCAAAGCTATTTTACCTTTAAAGATAGTTGTTTTACCTCTTAAACTAAAGTCTCATTTGATTTATTCACAGAGTTTACGTACGCCACTCTACATGCAATCCTTATTCACTTTCTTATTACCTCGTAACAGGACTCATCTTCCATAAGTATGAAGCCCATACATAAATCAAATATGGGATCTCGGACGACATGATTAACTTCTGTTTTCTAGATAACAGATTAACTGTTCTTTCAGAGCAGGGAACTCACTCACGTTAATTAACAATTTTGGATTCTTAGAATTTCTATACCGCCTAAGAATACCAGCTAAGGGCGGTTTAGTAAAAAGGTTACTAATTTTTTCTTCAAATTACAAATTTGATGCTATAACCACTTAGCTAATCATCCGACACTATGACGGATAATATCGGATTCGAACCGATGTAGAATATTTATTTTTGTAAGTAACCTATTATAAGATTGGACTAGGATAACTGAGGACCTTTAGTTATCTTATATTTATCAAGAGAAAAGTGCACTTTTCTTGAACCTCCTATATCTAGTCCATTGTGGGGGAGCCTGGATTCGAACCAGGAATCATAAACTTCAATTTTATTGCTTTACCGAAATTTTAATTATGATATTGTAAGTAATTAGAGAAACTACTAGAAAAATTATTAAATAGCTTCTCCCCCAAATTATCTGTCTTTCCAGATTGTCATCCATCATCCTAGTAATTTTATCTCAAGATGGAATGAGAAAGAACACACACTACTAGATTGCGTGTAGCATCAGAGGCGGTGTGACACTACAATGTCCCATTGTCTATTATTAGACGGACCCGTGGACAAGTGTGGCCAGGGGTGGACTCGAACCACCGATACTTTGTTTAACAGACAAATACTTTACCCTAAAATTATTTTATGATGTTGTAAGTAACTATAGCTACTATAAATTTAACTAAGTTACCTGGCCAGTTAATCACAGATTTCCACTCTGTGATGTTGTACAATGTCTCTAGAACACATATGTACCTCCGCCCCTCTCCTATTGTGGGGTTTCTCCAGTCACGACTATTTAGTCGGTTATCATACTTCGAGCTTTTTACGTGAATTTAAGTATGCGAACCACGGGGACATTTATTTTACATCGCTAAGTGGTCCCTAACGATGGGATGGGTTTAGACCAGAATATTCTTAGCACTAACGTTTGAGAATATTTTCTACTTTATACTTAAGATGTGCACATCTAATTTGCTTATCGTACTGGTCTAATGCGGCGGAGGAGGGAGTCGAACCCTCATTTTCAAATGTAACAAATTTGCGTTAATTATTATGATATTGTAAGTAATTAAACAACTACTAAATTCCGTTTAACTACTCCGCCTTAAAGTTAGAGGAATCTTAACGACTCCTCTAACCACCTCACACAGTCCGCTTGAAAGACGATTCCCTTAGAGAGTATTTTGTCTGACAAGTTCATATCTATTACTTCTCCACAAAGATTGTAAAGGAGTGTAGACATCCATAATATCTATATCCTTAAAGTTGCATAAGAACTGCTCAATCTGTGCAGGATTACCAGGAATGTAAATCATGTTATCTATTCCGTCGAAATGACTTGCTGTTGGGCTGCCATAACGATGAATTTCAATTAAGACAACAAATGGTTTAATTCCTAACTTCTGTTGACAACTCTTAAAGAACTGTTCCATACTGTTATGAGCATTCCAAGAATTGTTAATATCACCATCACTGATGATAGTCCAAATAGGATAATTTTGCAATGTATCCAACATATCTGGATTCTCTTTAACAATAAACTCGAGTCCCTTAGGAATAGAATCAAGATAAGTTCCTCCACCTTGATATACTGCATCACAGAAAGCACTAATACGCTTATAGTTATCATAGAAACTCAAATGGGGATCAACTAACGGTTTACTGTTAGTTTGCCCAATCTGTGTTCTAAGAAGACTATTCTTGCGATTAGAAGTCTTATCTATGAAAGCATGCCAGTGTGAATTACTATTGAAGAAACCAAGAAGATTTCTTGCATCATCATCTGGATTCTTTACCAGACAAGTTGCTGCAATAAATTTAGCAAAGTTAAACGGTTTACCTCTCATTGAACCTGAATCATCGATGATAACTAATGAATTATATGGTAAGTTAACCTTATTCATAAATGACTCAAGTTTTAACTTATCAATATTATCATTAAGAATATCATTATATAACTCAGTGAAATTGGTTGCACCAACTGTAACCTTTGCTTCTTTCTTAACCTTCTCAAGCTTAACTTTATCTTCTTCAGATGCTTGTCCTTGACGAACTTTCTCTTCAAGAACTCTCTGTTCCTGTTGTTTCTGCTCCTTGAACTGTTCCCATTCCTTCAACCAAGGCTGGAATTTTCTCCATTTATATCCATGACTTTCGTCGAGAATACTTTCTGGATTCTTTTCCTGAATTGAATAAAGAATACGATTCTTTACACGGAAACGTGCTTGTGCAGGAAGTTTATCGAACCAAGAAAGGAATTCATCCTTCGTAAATTCGTTAATCTTTCCAGTTGTAAACATAACGGATTCAAGTTCTCCGTTATACTGTTTACGCCATTCACGATATCCCTTGAAGAAAGCAACTTCCCATCCCATCATTTTAGAAAGGGTGATTAAGAAATCTGCCTTAGCTTCCATATTCTGGTGAGTTTCTGGCAACATTCTTTTATGACCTTGTCTCTTTGATGTACGAGGAATAGTTAAGAACTTAGCAATTAAGAGTTTATTAAACGGATTATTTCCGTTAATTATTGAGTAAACATACTCAAGTAATGCTTTAGAATATTCCTTATCTGCAAAAGCAGAAGAAATACCTATAACTTTACTTCCCTTAGTTCTAACTCTATTTTTAAAGAGTACATCGAAACAAGAATACTCGTTGAATAATTGAGCATTCAGGAACTTAACAAATTGCTTCCTATTATTTTTCCAAAGCCATTTTACAATGACTTCAAATATATCTCTTTCAGCATTACCACCATTGTCAACTTTTTTACCTTTAAAGATATTATGCTGACGATTGGTGATATCGCCGATAGAGAATAACAGAGAATAGAACATTTCTTTATGTTCTTTATTCTTCAACTCATTCCAAGCATTATTAAGAGTATACTCTGTTATGTTTCTTGGATTGTTAAACAAATCCAAACAGTTTTTTAATCCATAAAACGGATTAGTGTTACTTTTGTTTAATTCTATTTGTATCATTTTTTTGTTTTGTTTTTAATTTGTAAGTAACTAAAATAAACTCCTACACACTATAGCAGAACTCACGTGAATAACTATTCTCTATAGTCCTATCCCAGGAATTTCTTCCGTCCTACCTCGGAGTTTATAAGAATGATTTATGATATTCAAGCTCTTTGATTTTATCTTCTATAGAATTATATATTTCTTTATACTTTTCTTTAGGAGCATTATCATCCAAAGTCATCAATTCATCAAATCTATCACTAAGCCAATTAACCCATCTACTTCCGTTAATGAGTCTTTTCTTATGCATTTCATCATAATAATAATGAATTGCTTCAGCTATTACCTTAGTGTGGATAGTTAAAGGATATACTTTAGTATTCTCATTAGTCATAGTTCTAAAATATCCATCAACGAGATCCTTATAAGGAAGTCCGTTAATAGAATTAATATTATCTTGAACTTGACATAATGTTCCTACTTCATAATATACCCATTCACCATCTTGACAATCTTTTAAGAGTTTGTATCTTTTCATAAAAATAAAAATCTTGTAAAAACGAGCGCATTACTAGTCTTACTTACTTTTTCGTTACACTAGCCTTTATACCCACTTATGCTACTGGACTATTTCATCTCTCGTTTATTTATAAAGAGTGGCTTCGAGCGGTTTTATCTCTACTTTATTATTGTCCCAAGAATCTCCTATATGTCTTGTTTCTACGTCAATTTCATATACGTGACAATAACCCCGGTATCAAGCTTCACTCTTATTATATTTAAAACTCTTCAAGCTCTTTCAGTTGAGCCTCAAGTTCCTTAATACGATCCTCAGGAGTCTTAGTAGATTCCTTCAGTTTATTAAGCTTCTCAGTAAGCTCTTCTTTCTTCTTTTTATTATCAGCAATCTCCATATTGTAGCGCTTCCAACCTATGATAAGATTGATAAGCTCCTTCATACGACGAAGTTCCTCTAATTTATCGTTATCTGGAGCAAGCCACTCATCAGATTCTTCAATTTTATCAATCCTCTTCTTAATAGAAGACATGATATTTTGAAGTTGTCCGATTGAAGTGCAATGCAAAAGCTCTACAATGTTCAATACCTGACCCATACTGGTCTGAATTGTTGCGTTGTCAAACAACATCTCGTTCGCTAAATCATACAAGCGAACCATGTGTTCCTTTGTAAAATTAATTTTCATACTTTTTTTATTTAAATTTGTTTTTAATTGTTCTTATTACATCTATTGACATTACTCTACATTTTCGAGCAATATCAATTATAGCTTTATCTAAATACTCTTCAATTTCTTCCATATGTCCCTATATATTGATAAATAGTTCCACCGTTTTCTTCTTGATATTGAAGAGCTTCAGAATAAGTATCACATTTTTTAACTAATGGTTGTTTAAAACCATTGTTCATGTTCACTACTCTGTACATTTTCTTGGTTTTCGATTAATAATTCATTTAATTCTGGAATAATACAAAATTCTACCTCAATAGATAGTTCTGCAACATAATCTTCATCAGATTCAATATAACCTTTGGCTAATCGATTCTGACAATACACAAGAACTTCTTTACCTATTGGAAATAATTGCTTTTCAATAGGTAAAATAATACAGGGCAATTCTAATCCACTTTGTGTTAATAAAATAGCTCTTTTCATATTATTTTTGTTTGTTTATTATAAATGTTAGATAATACATCAAATGTATGTTCCAACACAGGATTTTGAACACCTTGATAATGTTCAACCAAGTAGTCTTCAGCTTCTGGAATAGTTCCAGTAGCTACAGCATCTGCAACTAATGAAATTAAATCGCACACAAATTTTGTTTCTTGTGGTTTCATAATGTTTAATTTTTAAAAATGAAATTTTCTCATAACTTTTTGGATTTTTAAATTAAACATATAAAAATAGGGAATTGTTTCACAACAACTCCCTACCACTCTCGCTGAGTAAAGCTCAGCTTTAAACTTTAATTTTAAAAATATAGGATTAAAAGAATTCTCCTAAAATGAACAGTAAACCCTCATTGGACCAAAACCTGTTCCATTCTTATTGCTCTGATAAACCACAAAACGTCTTAAGTGGAAAAGAATGTTTTTAACATTGACATATTTAGGGACTGGTCAATATTCAGTCAGTCCTCTCTAGAGCGGGATTGGTTACCCTTTATTTTCTTTTGGAAATAAATATCTACCATTACCAACTTTTTTCCATTGCCAATCAAAATCGGCATTATTAGGGAATTTAGTTCTCCAATACTGTGATATATCTCCACCACACCATAGGTTTGTGGTAGTAACTTCTCTTCCGTCTTTAAAACGGATTACGAATTTATCACCACCAAAACCTCTGCATTCGAGAGGCGTATTATCTTCTGGTCCAATAGTATAAAATGTACCATCGATAATCGCGGTGTTAGATTTACCTACAAGAGGTAATCTTTCTCTCCACAGAGAACATTCAAAACATTCTCCATGTTCTTTCATCGATCTTTCATCGGAGATAAACTTTCCAAGTTCTTCTCCGCAAGTTGGACATTTATTCATGATATACTGGAGTTTTATCACATATTGTTTTTACTACATCTTTAAGTTCATCTACCATATATTCATAGTAATTACTAATAAAGATAAATGCTAAGAAGTCTCCAATTGCCAATAAAGCAAAAATGGAGTATTCAAATGCTAACACAAGAAAGAATACCATTGATAAGCCTGTGGCTAACATAGGTATTGCTGCAATTAATCTAATAATGTACTTCATATTGTTTTTGTTTTGTTTGTTAATTAAAAATAGTATTGGAGTATCTCAGTGAAGAGGTCTTCCGTTGCCCAGTGTGTGAATATCACTTCACAATCACGATAAATTAAGTTGGGACGACTACAACGCACTAATACCAAACTGTGCTATTCGGACATACCGATCCAATACATAGAGTGTAGATTCTCTTTATATAAAATGAAGTCTAAAAAGAAATTATTGAAACAGACTTCAAACTCTCTACAATATTTAGAGTAAAGTGAGGAGTTGTTTACCAAAAAGTTAGTTCTCCAGTTTTATCTGTGCACGCATACTTATATCTGGATTTATCCCAGTTTCTCAACCTAGGACTGTTCTGAGACGACGTAGGGACCACGCGGGACGCCGTGTACTTTTTACGGGCTTTGCGGTGCTAACTTTTATTTATTGAATACTTTCTGTGCTCTTCTATTCATTTCAGCATAAGTCATACTTATTGGATTTGTTCCAAATAAACTTCCCATTCTAAAATATTCTTTTTTTCCATAATGAGGAGCTTTGAGTTTAATCTCATCTTTAGATAATCCTTGAAGTACACTTCTTACAAGATAAATAATTGCCATATCTATAGAGACTTCATATAAACTCATATATTTAGAAATTTCTTCCATAAATACAGAATGTTTATTATAAAATCTATAAGAATTAATAGGCTTATCTAACCTATCATACAAATTATCAAGAACAACAAGCATCATATGCCCTATTTCTTTTTCTGTTTTAGGAGTCCAGGCATATACTTTAGAAAATAAATAACCTAAATCCTCTAACATATTTCCATTCTTCTGATACCATCCTTTACAATAAAGAACAATATCATTATAAATAAAGTCTGTTATCATGTTATTATTGTTTGTTTGTTAATTAAAATTTGAATAGGAAAAAGCAACGCGCCGAAAAACCTATTCCTCCATTAGAAGCTAACATTGTACTTTTGAAAGCTGGAGTTTTTTGAACCCATTCGTATTTTTAGTTCCACCCACGGATTTAAAAGGAACACTCTAGAGTTCGGATTGGTTACCGATTAATTTATATCCCATTCCTGAAGAGCTTCTTCGGGAGTTAACCCTGAAGCTAGTTCTTGACGAACTTCAGCTTCGAGATTATACTTCCGAGCTATTTGTATTGCTTCAAATGCTGTCATGTTTTTTAATTCTAATTAATCCTGTAATCATTTGATCACCTGATTCTCTATAATGGATACAATCACCATATTTATTAGCAAACTGTCTATAACCATAACATTCCTTCAAAACTGGGTGACCAATGTAGTTATCAACGTTTACATTAAAATGTTTTTGTAACCAATTTAGAGTATACAAAAGTCCAGTTCCTCTAATAGAAAATGTAAATGAAATAGTAATATCTCTATTAAGTTTTTTACACTTATTATAGATATATAGTAAATCATCACCACTACTTTTGATAGAATTGCAGAAATCTGCATCTATAAAAGTTGGAATTAATTTTCTATGTACGAGAATATCAAACATTCCAATTAATGAATTAGCATTAATAGCATCATCAACTGGTTCATAATTAACAAGAATTAGATTCTCATGTTTTGGAAATACTTTAAGATAATCATCAACTATCTCAGGACTTGAAAGTCCTAAGATAGTTTTATGATATGGTTCCTGAAACCACATTTTTAATTGTATATTCCTTTTGAGAATACAATTATCATATGACTTCATACTTCAAGTACTTCTTGTAAAGGACAGGATTCTCAGCCTTGAACTTCTCAAGATTGAACCCAACTACTCGGCGAACCTGGTAGCCTTTTTCTTGAAGAAGTTTCATAGCTGCCTCTTCATCAGTAAGCTGCCTATTTGCTTCTTTTTTATCAAGTTTAAGACTACGACGTCCAGAGTTGTAAGCATCATAAACACCTACAATCTGAGACTTATGAACTGGCTCAGACGGCATCGAATATAACTTTGCCTTACCAACTTTTTCAGATGGAATATACTTAGCTACAAACATAGCTGCTATAGCCGAGTTCATTCCTAACTTACCTAACTCATTAAGAAGTTCTTCACGAGTGTATGTTCTCGATTGATGTTCCATGCGGAACTTGTTAAAACTCTGTGTGAGAGTAATAACATCAATTCTTTTGCCTTTCATATTGCTTTTGTTGTTTTTGTTAATTAATTATTAATAATTTAATGCTTGATAAGCATTTGATTTATATTCCCGAATTGCTTCAGGCATTGAGAGATTTGGATATTTCATCCGTAGGTATGCAAGACCTTTACGAGTCTTCAAAAAATCATTGACCTCTTTCTCTGTACGAGTATAGAGATCTTTCATTGATAATTGAGCTTTACTCATATCAATAATAGGATAGTTTTTTAAAAATTCTTTCATATTGTAAAATTTAATTTGTTCATATTGTTTTTAAAAAATGGAGAGTGCTGTTGCACACTCTCCCAAACAAACTAAAAACAATTTCGGGGTATTATTTATACTCGCTTAACCCCCTACTACGTTGTCCTGAAAACAACCATGTAGAATCCGGACTTATTAGAACTTCCGGTAATCATCAGTGAATTCCGAGTTATTTAAAAAAGGAGAAGAACAACTGTCCTTCTCCTAGTATCCTACTTTCACAAGCTAGATACTTCCACCTTAACCTAAAAACCTAAAACAATCAATCAATCAGTAGTGGAAATGGAAGAATCGAACTTCCTAAAGACCTACACAATTCCTTCAGCTCAAGAAAACTTTTAAAGAAGCAGAATTGCTGTGCACCTATGATAGATATACTTTTCTTGATTCAGTGTCTTTTTACCACCAAGGATTTCCAATAATAAAAATTTGCAGAGCCCTTCAACACTTACTATCCTCTCTGCTACAGAGTCATTCGGCTAATCTGTATTTTAACCCGTTATATTTTAATTGGACTACGTTTCCAATACGTACAGATATTTCAATGTGTTATGACCGCTCAACTACATCCCGTACAAAACCATTTCTGGACAAAACATCTATTAGCTAGCTGAGTGCTAAGTATGCTTTTTTTGAATTTTTGCTAAATACACATGTTAGATAATGGCATTCCACCAACTTGGATAGTGCTACTTAAGAGATTGAACCTTAAGCGTTGCTACCTTTCTATCATCTTCTCTTTAAAGTCTCATTAGACCGTTCAGTACGATAGATAGAATATTACTGAACTAAATTTTCCTTACATACTTTTCTTTACGAATTTCTACAAGTCCAGAAAATTTAAAAAATCCCTCTCACACTTATTGAGGAACTTGCCTAGCATTCAATGACCGGAGCTAAACTCTTAAGGGTATCTAGGTCTATAATTAATATTCTCCAGTCACGCATTCTGGAGCGAGCTTAACATTACGACTTTTATTGTAGTTAAATCTACTTACGTCAATTAGTATTGTAGTTAAGTCTACTTACGTCAATTAGTAGTGCCAGCTACTAACGATACCGGAACACAATATACTGGCATATATTGTGAACAATGTATATAAGAGGTTTACCTTATAACTAAAGCACTTTTTGGCACTATATCCTCACTCTTTTTAACCCTACGTCTCTACGGATATACTGAGATTTCAGGGATAGCCTGTTTTGACTATCGGTCACCATACTGCATTATTTTACTTCGTCATATGGAACGAAGTCACTAGCTGCAGCTAGTGAATTTCCTCACACTTATTGGAAACTAATGCTGGCATTCTATGAGTCAATTAGAATTGCTTCGCAATTCTAATTGCAGGCTAAACCGGTTAAACTATCCAGTCATTTTTTAGTTACCAAGAACAATACCTACAAAGACCTTTATTATAAAGATCTTTAAGGAATTCAGCAGCTTTATCCTGCTGCTCCTTATGTTCATACGTTATTGGCCACTCCCAGCAGCCAAAGAGGGCTGATATTCTAGGTTGTGGTTCCACACCAATTAATTTACACAGGTTTTCATAATGAGTCTGTTGACGTCCCATACCTGTAAATGGATCACAATCAATCTCGATTGTGGTCTCTAACGGAAATTCTTCTTCTGTTCTCATATTGTTAATGTTTGTTAAAATTGTGTTTTACACCTAAAACTTATTTGCAAATATATTATTAACAGACTTTACTCGAAAGTATTACTGAACTATACGTTGAAATATTCAAATAAGAAACTGGCGTCCTCAACATCTTGGAAATCTGTAATAGAAAGTTTTCGGCGAGAATTACTCCTCGATGCTTACAACGTCTAATAACTGAAGTCTCTCAGTATATTACAGATATTTTATATTGAGTTTTTTATGTATTGAAAGCTCTTAAAGTTGGTTGCATCGGCTGAGTTATGACCAAATGCTGTTACCATTTCACAACTCTTTCGGTTGTGGAACACACCCATATTTCTATAGGTAGATAACATACGGACAGTTTTAAAGATACTGCATCTACTACACTTAGTTATGTAAATTAATCGTTCCAACCCTTGCTCTTGCGGATACAGAGGATGCCTCCTCTTACAAGTTGTTTACTCCTTTCATTTCAATGCTTTTCTTGCGGTACTTACATTGTCTGTGTATTACAACAGAACAACCGTATTTTCGCTAAGTGTGCACAACACTTTTGCTTTTACTTATAAAATTCATTAATATTGTAGCACTTTAAGGAGTGCCTCCTTCAATGTTTTTTACAAGAACCGAATTAGAAGATGTGGTTGTGCTTGTTATTCTTAGTACCTTTTGAGTACCTTAGAATACTACACCTTCCTGTTTTCATCTGCCAAGACTACTTACTTCTATTTACCGTATTTATCCTACTATTTCTAAATTGGTTGCCACACCAATTATCCTATTGGCATAGGATATAGGACATAATAAACAGATTATCAACTCTTTAAGATTGGCGATCTTCAGGAGTTGAATTATTATATACATTGTCGATGTTACCATCCAAGTTGACTTGGTTAGAGCCAACGTATACCTCATTCAGTTCTGCCCGAACCTACTACAAGATATACTTGTATATAATAGCTTTCTTATGAACAGCTCCGTAACGCTGCGCACACAGTTTCTCACACTGTGCACTTTATACCATCACTGGTTTATCCTTAAAAGACAAGAAGCCTGCCTCCCATCACCATTCACACATTGCTGTGTGCCGACTACTTTGGACATGTCGGGTGTAGGTTTAGAGGTTTGTGAGCTGTTAGCTCACCATCTCATGATATCTATCCATGGAAACCATGATAGTCATGAGATTGTGAGCCATAGCTGCTCCTTGAGGATCTACCTTGTAGTTAGACATATCCTCTTTAAGAGCTGCTTCAACAGCTTGCATGTTATCACTTGAGTAGTCGTACTTCTCCTCATCAAAGAACAACTCTACTCCTTCTCTAGTCTCGAATACCTTTGTTTTCATAGTTTTGAGGTATTAAAGGTTTTGTTCCTTACTTTTTGTAAGCTGAAGGAACTTAAGCTTAATATTGTTCTCGCTCTTCTTTGGTGAAGAGTTTTGAATATACATTCACTTGATGTAACAGTTCATCTGCATAACGAACTGCCATTTTTGAAGCAGCTATTGCTGGATGCTTTTCACCACAAGAATGACCAGACCAAAGAACTTTTTGAACTGATTCAATACAAGTAGGATAAATTCTTTTTGCTACTTCAAGGATTATTTCTTCTCTCGGACTCATATTGTTTGTTTGTTTTGTTTGTTTATGCTCCCTACTTTGGTTAAGCTGAGGGAGCATAAGCTTTTATTTTTCATTGATTTCTGTTATAGGATAACAAAAATCTTCGTCTTGTTCTGCTGGAAGTTCACTTACAGTAAACTTTCCATCATACCAACCCATATAGATAATCTGTCCGGTTAAACGATTTTGTAGTTTCAAAGCCGTCTTATTATCAGACTTGTGATACTTTTTCTCAACGTATCCAAACCATACATCCCATAAAAGACGTGCTAAACCTTGAGTTTCATCATCATTAAAACCTCCAATTGAGAAATTGAATTCTGAAATCTCTTTCTTATGATCAAGAAATATTCTTGTTGTGTAAGGATAGTAAGCAAGAACTTTCCATAAAGATTTCCAGCTATCATCATTAGTTTTGTTAAGCCAGTCTACCTCGTGATCATTCTTGTCAACACATACAGACTCACGCTTACACCAATATAAAGCTGCTACAGCCTCTTTGGCATAAAATTCTAAAGCTAATTTGTAATTAAACTGTTTCATAATTGTTAATATTTTGTTTGTTTGTACGAATATATTTTTCGTTTCGTCCTAGCCTCATCAGCAAACCTTTTTAACGTCTTCTAGGATGACTACCTTTTTACAGGATTTTTAATCTTGATGTTTATTCTCAACCTTATATTTTTTTAAAAATAAGAAAATGTGTTTTTTAGTGTATTTATATATCTTAAGATTTGTATTTGAAATTGTTCTTAAGAACGTGGGCAATTTTTCAGTTAAGTTTGTTTTGAATTGGTGTAGTTGAGTTGGGTTGATTGGCTGTACCTAAGAGCATATCTCTTAAGTAAAAATTTAATGATAATCTTCATGAGAACCTAACCACAACAAAGTTAGAAAGAAAAGCAAACCTAATATGTGTACCATAATGTTATAATTTAAATAAAATTAGTTCCCAATTCATCTCGAACCAGGAACTAATTGTTTTATTATTGTTTCATTTAAATATTTTAATATCAAATAGCCTTTTCTTCGTTTCTCAACGAGAAAAAAACCATAGTTGTTATATGGCACTGAATCATCATGCATCACATAACGAAGAGTACCTTCTGAGGTAACTAATGTCTTGTTAGACCTTAATTTACCCCAGAAAGTAAAGAGTTCCGCAACACCTTTGGCCATGAATTAGCCAATAATGTTAAACAAAGGCACAGAGGTCAGCTTGTGAGCAGTAGCCTTACGAGAACCATCCTTCTGATCCACGAATACCGACGGACCGAAGTCACGCTTGATCTCAGAGGTCTGGAACACCTTGTCCAGTGCAAACTCAAGAAGATCCTCAGAGTTGGTAATAGAGCGGGCTTTGTCCCAAACCTGGTTACCTCTACCGTCTACGTACACGGGTTCCTTCTTCTCATTAAGGACCTGGTCACCCATTTCGTCAGTCACCTGAATCTGCTTGCGCAAAGTGGTCGGATAGAAGTTGAATGCTTGGTTGTAAACAATCTTGCCATCCTTCATGTAACCAGCAGGACAGGTAATACACCAAGCCTTACGATCACTGTTACCGACCTTAACCTTCTTAATTCTAGCTACTTCACGATGAGTGTTGATACACAAACCCTCACGATACTGTGAAAGAGTCGGATTGAAGAATGGATCATCAGCACCTGCGGCCTTAATAGCATCCTCAACTGTTTCAAAGGATTCGCCCTTCAAATCACCACTTGCTGCAGCAACAGCAGCCATTACCTCGTCACCTACAATCTTTAAAAGATCGTCATTGGCACTTTTCTTTTCTGCCATAATTGTAAAAATTTAATTATTAATAAATAGTGTAGATGTTCCTCGTTTAACGTACACAAGGATCCCAGACGGCCGTTGTAGGTGCCCGACAAAAGTCAAACACCTATACACCCAACGACAAAGTGTTATTTATATATTCTATGAGCTGCTTCCATGACTGTATCGAAAGTAACAAGAACATAAACAAGTTCGTGTGTGACACCTTTCTCATCTTGAGTATACTCTTTATACATAGGAATGTTATTCTCTACACACTGAGCAAACCTCTCCTGATTTCTTACGGGAATCTTCACAAGATTATCCATTGGAAGCTTGTGAATATCTGAAGGCTCCGCAGGAATTAACAACCCACGGAGCTTCTTTACGACCTTTTCTGTAATCATAGCAATTACTCTTCAAAGCCCTTAACCAGTTCATCCAAGAATTCCATCACATCGTGCATGATCTGAACATCAGACTCACGCTTGAGATAACGATCGTAGGTATACATCAGGTTACCCTTTTCATCCTTCTTCTGGACCTTGTTACCATTGATATCCTTCAATGTATTACCTTCAGCATCTTTCTCATAGACAGGAGACTTTGTGCCATCGAGAGCAGCATGCAACTTGAGCTGTGACTTAATAGCTTTAGCAATGAGATACGAATTAACTTCAATAATCTCAATGTCACACTGACGATTTGTTGTTGAAAATTGAATCTTTTTCATTTTACTGAATTTTTAAATTGTTATTGTTTGTTTATTGTAGTCTTTAAACCACCGTATTAAAAGATTATACGTCTCTCTTCTACTATAAATATGGGACTGCTATACATCTGGCTTACATTTTCGTTACCGACCCCTGGGTCGGGGCGAAAACTCGCGAAGCGAAAAAAATAAGGGCACAAACGCCCTTATTTTTAAAGTGATTTTTCAACGTAATATGAAAAATGTACTGAACAAAACCAATCATCATATTGTTTTGAAAAAACTAATCTAATGTTAGTATCTTGAAGAATATCCAACTCCCAAACAAAACGATTTTCATTCTTAAAAGAATTGTAAATATCTTTTGCATTTTCAGACAAAAGTATTTTATATCCTTCGCTAATCTCAAAATCTTCATCTAACACGTTATATATTTTGTTTAGAACGCAATTAATTAAGATTTTAAGATTTTTACACTGAATCAGTTTATCAAAACATTTTTCTAAAATAGCAATATGTTCCATAATTTAACAAATAAAAGGGAGTGCTGTCACCACTCCCTGATTGTAAAGATTTTTCAGTACTCAATTACGCAAGTTCAGCCCACGTATAAACAAAATCGAAAACTCTCTTATTGTAAGGGTTTTCATGGTGTCCACGTGAGTGACGCACCTTAATTTCAGTGCCAGCACCCAGACCTACAACAGCCAGATTTCTATCCGCCACGCTATCGTAGTGCGGTAATGCACAATTCGGCTGAAAAGCATCGGCATCGGTAGGCTTGAATTTGTAAGCACCCTGAGAGAGAGCAGCAAACGGGAGCATATAAGGTTTTCCCGTATTGCTATTCATTTTGTCCAAGAAAGCCACACGAATGTGAGAAACGGAGTCCGTTTTGGGGTTACGCCAGTCTATAACTGAAGAGTATCCCGTGAGGTGATAATTACCTTCGGGGATTTCCTTGCCATAGTCAGGATATTCCCTTTCTTTCTCAGCCTTGAGTTGTGCTTTCAACTCATCAGAGTCAAAAGCGATACCACCGTTATCGACAATAACCTTTAAAAGGTCATCATCAATAGCGAACACACTTGCAGAGTTTTGAGCCGTCTGCAAAGGCTTTGAACTTCTTCCCATAATGGTAAAAAATTTAAATGAAACAATAATTGACAGGGAGGCTCGCACGCTTGCGATTTTTCTCTTCATACCTTTGTCGAAGACATATTACAGATTTAAATTTGACTTATTTTTCCTACGCGAGGCCCAGGGGGCTCTCGACGTAGGTGCCCCGCCGTCTCCACAATTTTCTACCAAAAAAATTTTCCACAATTTTTATTAGGAAGAAAGAGGAAGGGGGGGGGATCATAAAATACTTTCAAAAAATAAAAAATTTTAAAAAATTTTTATATTAGAGTATATCTCAAAAGGAAAAATAAAAGCCGCACGGCTGATTAATTATAGTTATTTAATTATAGTATTAATTATAGTTAGTGTCGGATTTTTTAACGGACCCATAGGTATTTTTTAATAAACCCTTATTTATTTTTTAATTTACCCGTCGGATTTTTTAATAAGTACTAAAATTTTGAAAATTTTGAAGTACTGGATATTTTTAATAGTAAATTAATCAGTAAAAATATGGAGGTAAATAATAAAGAACAATTTGTAGTACTCCCTAATGAAGTAGTAGATTGTGAAGAAATAAGTCCTAAATCTTTAGTAGTTTATTGTGCAATTAAACAACATATGAATAAAGATACATTAGAGGCATTTCCAGGAATTAAAACTATCGCTAAAGAATCAGGATGTGGAGAAGATGCTGTTAGAAAAGCTATAAAAGAATTAGTTGATAATAAGTTTATAAAACAAATAATAAGACCTGGACAAAGTACTATCTATAAATTTTCAACAACAAAAAGTTTTGAACCATTTTCATATGACTTTTTAAAAGATGATAGAATAAAAATAAGAGAAAAAGCTTATTTAATGATGAATCAAAAAGATATGTATAATAAAGGAACAGGAATAGGAACGATCTCATTTTCTACAAAAGAAGTAGCAAAAAGAACAAGAATGTCTGTTCCTACAGTATTAGCTTGTGAAAATACACTTATTAAAGCAGGATACTTATCTAAATCAGATTCTAAAATTATGGATTCAGAATCTGGAGTACATCAAGACTTAAGAATGTATCTTCTTCAATTATATAATATGGCTGCTGTAACATATAGACAGACAAAACAAAATACAGAAGATATAGAAGAATTGAAAAAAGATAGAGAAATAATGAAAAAACAAATTGAAATATTAACTAGAAAAGTATTTAAAGAAGAAAAAAATCCAGAATTAATAATTTAACATTTTTTATATTTTATTTTTAAAAATAAGTAATATATTTATATTGTTATGAAACAGGAAGAATTATTAAAAGCTCTTATTAAAGAGCTATTTTCGCTAAACGAATTGCACCAAGAATATCAAGATAAAGATACTCATTATGCAATAGATTCTAAAAAACAAGGTAATACATTAGCAATAACTATTACTTTAAAAGAAAATAAAGATAAAAAAGAATTTGAAAAATGGTGTGAACAACTTGATGATGATATTTTCAATGAAGTTTGGGAAGCACTTTCACAAGAAGATAATTTACATTCTTTAAATGAAATTTATGAATCAGATAACTATAAACAAGTTATAAATAGATTTAAACTTAAGACTAGAGAAATAGTTAATAAGAGAATTAAAGAATTACAAAAAATTATTAATTAACATAGCCGATTAAAGATGTTAATTAATTTATAAGTCTTAGAAAGGCATCTAAGACTTTTTATATTGGTTTATGGTGTAATGGTAGTCACAGGGGACTCTAAATCCTTTAGTCTGGGTTCGAATCCTAGTAAGCCAACTTATGGAAGTAACATTTAAATATAAAGAAAAAATAATTTCTACTCCTAATTTAGAGAAGAAATTAAAAAGAATGAAAATTTCTATTGAAGATATAGAAATTATTCAAACTAAAAATGAAGTAAAGAAAGAAGATAATTCATTAGAAGATTATATATTAGATAAAGAAAAATTAATAGTACGTTCTACTAAAGATGATATAAGGAGAATAGTTTATGTTAAAAAAGGAACTAGACCTCCGTTTAAAAAGTTATTTGAAAAACATACATGGAATCCTCTTACAAAAACTGGAATAAGAGGATATGATAATGAATTATTTAAAACAATGTATTATGAATACTAAACTATTTCAAGAACTTTATGAAGCTAATATTAAAGAGATAACAGCTATAGAAAGATTATCTATAGAAAATAATATGTTAGATAATGGATATTACTTAGACTGGAAAGATAAATTAAACAAACTATCAATTGATATAGATAGAGAATGAAAACAGAATAGCAAGATTTAATTGAAATATATTAGGATTATATAGATGAAGAAGGTTATGTACAAAGATATGATTATGATAAAAAAAGATACTACAATACAGGAACATGTTTAAAAGGTCCTAAAGGAAATACAGGAAATCCAGGTAGAACAGGAAAAAACGGATGCACTCCTAGAATAAGTGAAAGTACTGGAAACTGGGTAATAGGTGATGTAGATACTGGAATACATGTTATAAGACATTTAAAAACAATTAATTAGAAATCAATAGAAGGAACTGGTAATATTGATATATATACAAAAACAGAAATAGATAATAAAATTGGAACTTTAGGAAATGCTTCTGAAGCAGTTGAAGAAGAACTTTATACAGCAGAAGAAGCGTTAGCTTACAATACTGAGAATAGTTTACAAGAAGGCGATGAAGGATATGTTGAAGAAGGTGATGTAAAAACTGAAGCTAGAGAAGCAGTTCCACATTCAGTTAAATCATATGTTGATGACAAAATACTTGATTTAATTGATGGAGCACCAGAATTATTAAATACATTAAAGGAACTTAGTGATGCCCTTCCTACCAAACTTAGTGATCTTACAAATGATGTTGGTTATATAACACAAGAAGATGGATAGCTTCAAGTAAATCAATAGAATATAACTGTAATATCAAATCAACCATTCCCTAGTACTTGGCCAAAAGATAGTAATCATTCATTTAGTGATCTTGTATCAGCTATAGATGCTGATTCAAGTGCCATTGCAGGTAAAGTATATCTTGCTACTATACATTATAGTGATCTTAATTCTTCTATAGGATTACATGATGCTGAACTAAAAGTTGAAATAATGGATTCATCAAACAATCATAAAATAGCAAGACTTACTATTACAAGTGCTAATAAATCTCCTTATTATTGGTAGACAACAATGTGGAATGGTCAACTATATGGTTGGAAATCATTTGTTCCATCTGATTCACTTGCTACTGTTGCTACTAGTGGATCGTATAATGATTTGAGTGATAAACCAACTATTCCTTAGATATGGAGAGGTACTTAGGTTTAGTATGATGCTTTAGATCCTAATTACGATAATAACACTATATATATTATAACAGAACCACCATTATGATAAATACAGAATTAAATAATGCATCTAAAGTGATGTTAGGTACAACAGAAGCTTCTGCTATATATATAGGATCCGATTTATTATGGACTAAAGTTTCAGTCCCATATGATGCAGAAATAGAATATTTAGAAAGTACAGGTACACAATGGATAGACACATTAATACATCCAACAACAGGTTATGGATTTGAATTATATGGAGGTTTTACTAGATTTGAAAATAATGAATTTTTTGGTGGTGGAAATAGTTATGATAATGGATTAGGTATTTGTACTCATGGACAAGGTACTTATGGGATAATTGTTGGAACCACTGAAGTATGTACTATTACTGCTACTGCTAATGTAATGCATAAATTTAGAGTAAATACTGACGGTACAGTGTATGTTGATAACACATATGAAGGTGTCTCTTCAACTGCTCTTCCTGAAGGTACTTATACAATGAATATATTTAGACATTCTGCTACACAAATTCCATTACAAGAAAAAATATATTATGTAAAAATATATAATTCAACGGGACTTTTATTTGATGGAATTCCAGTTAGAATTGGTACTACTGGATATATGTATGATAAAATAAGTAACAATCTCTTTGAAAACGTCGGAACAGGTACATTTATATTAGGGCCAGACGTATAAAATAAAAGGTCGGTAGAGCTGATTCTCTATCGACCTTTTATTTATGTTATAGAATTTGCAATAGTTGGATTATTCCAAAAATCTCCAGTTACTTGAGAATTTCTAATAGTTGGAGTATCCCAAAAATTAGTAGTTGAAGGAGTGCCATTATCTACTTTACTAGCAGATTTATTATTTAATAAACTACCTAACTAAGTAATTCCTCCAAGTACATTAGAAAAATTATTCTAAGTTTGATTAGTAGCCTACTATTTTAATTTAACCATCTACTAATCTAATTTGTCTTTTTCTTCATTATATATTTTCTAAGCTTCTTGCTATCCAATATCATATGCTCTTTTCTATAAAACTATAGAACTTAAATTTTCATCTGGATTCATAGTCTGTAATGCCTTATCATAATAATCTTTACTAGATATTCCCATCAGTTTCTTTAATCTAGCTTTAGAAGCTAATTCATATTCACTAATAGCATCATTCATTTGTTTAGCCTAGAATCCAGCAGACAACCCGTTCATCAAGGTACTACCAATAGCTTTTCCAGTATCACTGTTTAACCAATTACCTATTTTCTAAAAAGTATTAACTTTAGTTCCATCTTCAGCTTTTATAATTCCTCCAAGACGATGTTTAAAATGTCTGGCGTTGTCAGCAAAAGTAGCTTTCTTTCTTATCTTAGGATTAGGACTATTCTTTCCCCTCTAAATACATTCATTAGTAACATTTCCTCCACACCATCTAGTGAAGGAACCTTTATTCTTTTCTTTAATATGAATTCCTGATCCTTTTTTTAATAATTGTAACATACCTCCTTGTTTTGCATATTGTTTATTATTTGATTCTTTCTCATTATTATAATAAGCTAAATCGTTTATTAAATATAATAAAGTAGAATTATCATATCTATCTAATATATCTAAAGGTTTTTTACCTCCTGGCCAAGATGTTCCTCCGTCCCCTTCATTTTTCATATTTTTAATTTCTTTTATTGTATATTTTCTTTTAGGATTTAATTTATTTATATATCTAAATTCCATTAATCTAGAATTAATTTCATCCGGATCATCTAAATAAATATCTTCATATTTTCCAGGTTTTAATTTTATATGGTTTGGAATAATACTATTTTGGATTTCTGGTTCTTGTGAATGAGTTCCTTCATGTATCTGTATGGAATTTCCAGGATATGTTGGATTATTAAAATATATAATTTTATAATCAGGTAATGTCATTCCGTTTATCCATCCATCATTAAAATCATTTTTCCCTGCTTTAGATTTAATTTTCTGTGGTAAATATTTTGGAGACTTATACCATTTATATTTGTTAATATTATTCATCTATTTATTCCACTAAGTTTGTGTAGACCGAGCTTCTTTTATATTTTTCTATATCTACAATTTTCTATTTAAATACCACTATTTAATCCAATCTTTAGTTTTATTAGGACTAAAAGTGTTAGGAATGTTATAGTTTAAAGGTCCTCCAGCAGCTGTTTGCATTTTACGAATTTGTCCTCCTTCTTTAAACTATTTCATTTTACCTCCTTGTTTAAATTGCAATTCTTTACTTAAATATCCTTTAGGAACATCTACTTCATACCAAGTATTTCCTTTAGCATCTGTAACAGTTCTTACTTTCTAATTTTTAAATAATTTCTAGAATAATTTTGGAAAATCTGCATATTTTTTAAGAATAGTTTGATGTTCTGGTGAATAGTTCTTTGCAGTTTCTTGAATTTCTCTAATTCTTTTATTCACTTTATCAGTCAATTCCAAGTATCTTTCATATGAAATAGCTCCATTTTCAAAACTTTCCTAATATGCTTTATTTTTCATTTTTAACATAGTATATTCAGGTTCTGGATATGCTTTCTAATATCCCTCAATTTTAGCAGCTGTTTCAGAAGTAGGATATCTCATTTTAGTCTATCCATTTTCAGCAGCATATCTAAGGTTTTCTTGAAGTTGTCTTTGAAGATAATTATCGTGTAGATGCTATCCCTATACCCCAATATTAATTCTATTACCTGCTTTCTTTAAAATTTCATATTTTTTATTATATAATTCATCAATAGTTGAAAACCCAGAAGGCTATCCTGATTCAATTTCTTTATTTATATTTTCTAAAGCCATCCTTTCATATTTAGTAAGTTTATCTGCTAGTAATGAACCAAGCCGATTGGTAAAAGAATGAAACGCATTAGTATTTCCCGATTTTAATGCTTTTTCTATAGCTATTTGGTGAGCCTATACTGAGGGAATCATTTTTACATGAGATTGTCCCCAATCACTCTAACTTTCCATTACATGTAGAATATTAGGTTCGTCTGGAGTAGTATATGTTCTAGAGTGTCCTAATGTAGTAGGATCATAATGTTTATTATTTCCTACAGGAAGTCTTGGAGATTCAAAAGTAAACGTGTTTAATTTAAATGGATTCTAATTATAAGTTTGATCTATCCACTATTGAACTTCTTCTCTTTCTATAGGTCCTTTAAGTGGATT
>Ga0310786_10000959_pt1 | contig 45986 bp, 54 predicted proteins | sample AusTroGonzalo_MG_FD_203881 | JGI IMG/M metagenome (GOLD analysis project Ga0310786, IMG submission 203881) | Bovine rumen microbial communities from tropical cattle in Woodstock, Queensland, Australia - Gonzalo_03 (v2) (version 2) | ecosystem: Host-associated > Mammals > Digestive system >...
TCAACGGTGCCCTCTATGCAATCGTAATACCGCCGGACATCCTTCTTGTACAGGGCATTGGATTGCTCCAGTTCTTCAATTCTCTTCGCTGCTGCTTTCGCTGCCTGTCTTGCGTTCATTTTGCTTCCCCCTTTTAATCTTATCAACGGACAAAACGGTTGCCTTGTTTTTGTGGTTAAACTGTAATCGCAGGCTGTTCCCATGTTCTTTTCAGGTTGCAATGCCATGCAGTAACCATCATGAAAACACGGGCATTCTTCGCAGTATCTCGGCATATCTACAGGTACAATAATCATTCCCGCTTCACCTTCTTTTCCCGCTTAACCAGTTGCCAACAGCACTCTAACCCTTTGATAACCTTCTCCCTGTCAGGCATCGTCTGTTCTCCTTTCCCCGTCAGCACACTCCCTGTTCAACTTCCTGCGTTCATTTCTTGAACCAATCTTTTTGTTGTCTCGCCATGATTTTGCCCTATGCCAGAAGTCAGAGAAGTGAGAACGGGTATTCAGCTTCTTAAAGTTGTTATTCTTCATTGCGTTTCTCCCCGTCAGCACAGTACCAATCATCGTCTGGATACCATGAATACCATTCGTCACCAGAGCAACGACACGGACATTTGCTTCCTTCTGGAAACTCAATACTGTCATATCCATCCGGGTTGAATGGCACTCGAATCGCTTCTTCTTGTTCACCTTCCCATTTCCAGTTGCATTTTGTACATCTTCGTACAGGAATTGGAGGATTTGTGCATATTACCGATTCAATAATGTCTGCGCCACATTCTTGGCATACTTCTATTACTCTCATTTTCGCAATACGCTCCTTTTCTAACTTATCACACGCTTTCCCAATCAATAGACACTCCGCACTGCGGACAATACTTCATTCCACTCATTAAATCTGAATTACAATTTCCACACTTTATAAGGCGAGTCCGTTTCCCTTTAATCATTATCGGTTTTACATGGCATTGCTGTGCTGTCGGGAAATTTGCTAGATTTGCCCTGACATTGTTAAGAAAACCATAAAGAACGTTTCCACCGTTTTTCTTGCAAGTTGCCTGCGCATCCATCAGCGTTTGATTAAACGCATCAGCATCAATTAATCTCATCTTTGAAATACTCCCCTTTTGCATTGCTATTGCCCATCCGAATATCCTTCTATACCAAGAGCTACCAGAAATGATTCCAACTCATCCACAAGGTATTTTTCTTTCAGTACTCCATGCTGGCGATAAAGCAACTCGTGAGAACTGATAACATTAACGTTGTATCCTTTTTCTACTGCCATATGTCTCACATAATCGGCCATCCTTGCATTCGGTTCCACAAGGATGTACCCATTTTCATTTGCAAGCTCAAGCAGTTTTGTTGTTTTACCTGACCCTCTTGTTCCGATTATTTTTATCATGCCGTGCAATCCTCCCCTTTCGCACCGTCATATCTCCCCGATCTTTTCCATCTGCTTTTTCCAGTACCATACCTTTTCCGGGCTTTCACCCAGCAGTTTCACGATCTCCGCAATGGTCAACCCGTCCCGCAGCGCCTGCTTAATCCGTTCCCGCCGGACCGTAGCATCGCCCCGGTTCTTTTCCCATTTCCGCATGCAGCTCCAGGAACAGAAAACCTTTTCCCGGCTTTTGAAGCTCTGTTTGAATGCCCAGTCAGGATACATGATGAACTTCTTCCGGCACACAGAGCACTCGCGTTCATTGCCGGTATAAACCCTGTCTGTCAATCGATCTCCCCCGTTTCCTTGAAGCGCCGCATATCAGCATCAAAACCGGCCAGGATATTGTCATTGACACCGGAATAATCCCGCTGAACATATTCCTGGGCGGCTACACGCTTCCCTGGACCTGTTCCATTCGGCACATGCCTCTTCACTTCATCATTCCAGCGCTGGCCATTCAACCATGTAGCTGGATGCGGAATAAACCTGCCGTTATCCCTGTACCACTCATCACTGGCAAGCCACCTGTCAAGCCCTGACATGATTTCCTTGAACAATTCGCCGTTCATGCGGATCTTTTTCCATGCTTTCAAGGCATCCTGCTTGGCAACCTTGTTCGGATATCTCTCCCAGAAACGGTCAAACTGGTCGTTTGAGTCAGTCTCCCCGCGCTCGCGCGTTGGATTCGGATTCGGATTCGGATTGGATTCGGATTGGATTGGATTGGATTCAGGCCGCATTTCGCCGCAACTCGCCGCAACTTGCGGCAACTCGCCGCAAGCAGTTCCATCTTCCGGCATTGGGTATTTGTGCTTCGATACTCTTACCCGCTGATGGTCTGCCCATTTAACCACTTTCAAATATGGCTTTCCCTTCGCTTCATACAGGATAATCAGCCCAGTCTCAGCCAGCCGGTTCAGGGCTTTTACGATCTCTGCCGGACGGATCACCTTCAGCGGAAACAGCCTGGAAGCAACTACCTTTACCCGGGCATCAAAGCAGCCGTAATCGTCACAGTTCACCAAGAGCCTGTAGAACACTGTTTCCTGGAACGAAGAAAGCTGATCGATGTTCTCGCTGGTGCAGATGGATTCTTTAATGATCCTGTTCGGCATTTTCAGTCACCTCATAACATTGATCAATAATCAGGTAATAATTCTCTATATCTTTCCAAAGGCATCGCCTGCATTTTTTCTTGAGCCGCAAAGCATTATCATAATTCCCCTTTGCATACTCAAAAAATGACTCTATGAAGTCGCATGATTCGTTTCCTTTTGCTCTTTTCAAGAGCTTCTCGATCTCTTCGGTTAAAGGAATAAGATCATGACCAGGAAAGTTCTTGTTCATCACGCCACCAGCCTATACTCCATATATCTGACCTTCTCACCGAATCGGTTCACGCTGTCAACCATTTCATGCCGGAAGTAATACCCGGCCTTTTGCAGTTCGCCGATCCGCGCCGCCAGCCGCATGATTCCCAGTTCCGTCAGCGCCAGGATCGGATCGATTGCGTCATGGTCATCGAAATATTCCAGCAGCCGCTGGCACTGGGTACTCAATTGCTTACAAGGCACTTTCATTCCCGTTCTCCTTTCAATAGTTCCATCAGCACTTTCCCCGTGCTCCGCCCGTCACAGAACCGGAACTGCACACCGTACCGCTCCGTCATGGTTTCCGTTACCTTCTGTAGCTTCACAGGGTCAAACAGGTACCTTGGCTTCCCGTCCCGGCCCAGGGGTGACTGCCAGTTTCCCAGCAGCCCCCCTGGCAGGTTCTCTTCCGTCAGCACATACAGCCGGATTCCCAGTTCCTGTGCCCGCTGGCATTCTCCCCGGAACCGGATATGTTCCTGGAAGCAATTGCTTGCCAGCTCCGGCACTCCCTGCTTCGTATCAACGGATATCCCGCCGCCCCCGGCACCGGCCAGCATATAGTCGCCGACATTCAGCCCCTGCCGGACAATCCTGATTCCGTTCCGCTGGCAGTAGGCTTCTATATTCCTGTGCTTGCCCTTCTGGTTCCTGGTGTCCTCGAATATCACCAGGGCTTGTCGTTCTCGTCCCAGGGCAGTTTCTCTGTATTCACAACAGGCATCCCGCTCCGCTGGTCCACCATCGGAGCAGTCGTAGGGTTTTCCTCTCCCTCGCGGTGCCTGGGTTCCATCTGCCTGCAAGCGCCGTTCCGGACATCGTCCGCTGTTTCCAGCCTGCCGATCCGGGTAAAGGTCGCGCCGTTGAAGCTGTCTTCCTGTGTGCTGAAGCCCACTGTAAGCCCCTTCAGGCTGCTTTCATTGCCGTCAAAGTGATAACCCTCATTGGATGCCTCAAAGCGGTAAATCATGTCGTTAAAGCGCCTTTTATCGCTTTCCGGATACCTGGCTTTCTTGTTCTCGTCATTCGGAATCCGGAGGCGAAGCACTCCCTTGTATTTCACTTCGTACTGGCTGTCCCGGTTCTTCGCCGCCATGAACTTGTTCATATAGAAGTTCATGAACGGCCCTTCGCTGACATCCAGCGCCAGTTCAAGCTGCTGGTCCGGGGCCTTCCCTGTGATCCTCGCGTCAATTACCTTGCCGACATAAGCGCCGACCGGCAAAAACTTCGCGCCGCTGTTGTTCTCTTCCGCTTTCATTCCTTCGTACCTGATCATCCCTGTTTACCTCACTTTCTCTTCTTCTACCTTGTGCTCATACCAGTCCCAGACATCACGTTCCTTCAGGCACTTGTTGCATCCAAGCGCCGTCCATCCAAGCCGGTCCGTATAGATCGACTCGCAAACCTCGTCACACAGCGGGCACCGGATTTCTTCCGGTTCTTCCTTCAGATACTGTTCCATCTCTTTGTCCTCTCTTTCATTCATCCGCCCAGTCAGGGCGGGTTCTTTCCTTCTCTTCTTCTGCCCATTCCCAGCTGTCCTGTTTCATCACACACCGGTCGCATCCAAACACGTTCCCGTCCCGGTCGGCATAGATCGTCTCGCATTCTTCTCCGCAGCACGGGCATTCAACCGGATCGGGTTCGTCCGCCGGATACCCGTACAGCTCCGCCTGCCTGATCCAGGGCGCGTCAGGTATCTGTTCCATCGAAAACGTCCCTCCAATCCACATCCTTGTCCGGCTCATGGTATTCACAATGATCCGTCAGTTCCCGGTCGTCCGTGTCCGGGTTGTAATAGCTCTCGTCCATATTGTTCCAGTTCACTGTGCAGGCTTCATGTTTCCAGTCAAAGTTCAGGCAGTTCCAGCATCCGTCTTCCGGCGGATCGGTAAACGGCAGCGCTTCGCCGCTCTCATACGCTTTTTCTTCCGCCTTGCAGGAATAGGTCGTATACTTCCTGTACGGGTCTTCTCCCAGCACATCGTCCCGCATCGGGGCATTGTCCTCATCGTTATAGATGTATCCCATACCGTCACCCCCACAGGTTCGCTTCCGGAGGAAGTTTCTTCGATTTCTGCACCGGGCTGTCCGGCGGATAATCCGGATTGACCAGCAGTTTCTCTTCTTCCTTCATCTGCTTCTGGGCAGTCACGGCATTCGCCAGCTCTTCAGCGGAACAGATACCGCCGCCGTTCAGGCCAAGCCCAATCATGCCCAGCGCCCTGCCCACAGCGGAAGTCTCACAGTTGGAAGTCAGTGTGACGAAATCTTCCTGCCGCATAAACCATGTGCCGTTTTCCGTTGTTGGGCACCAGACATCCTGCGGCGGCAAATTCTTAACAGATAACTCGCTCACACAGGCACCGTCAGTCTTTTTGATCGATAACGTGTAAATAGGCTTTGTTGCATTCTTTGCCATCCTGCTCTTGATATGGCCTGTCGCAATACCAAGCCGAACACACATGATCTGGACAGCTTCTACAAGATCGTAGTATGTAGAAGAAAAACCTCTGCTTTCACCGTCTGCAAGCATCATTGACTGATAGCATCCAGCAACATCATTAATGTCTGCTTTCAGCATGGCAGTCTTCAAATCAGCATATGTAGATATCCCATATGTTCCAAGGATCGCCCTGACAATGGAAGACGGAACGCACCAGCTGTAGCACTGCTTCCATTCATCATTTGGCATTTTGACTGTGGTACCTTTGCCGAAAAGTTCCTCAATGTCTTCGATGTGTTTTGCCTGACTGATATATGCGTTTGTCGGCATTCCGTTTTTTGTCCGCTTGATATCGCAATCACACATAAGCCAGCCAAGCATCCTGCCTGATTTTGAGGCTTTATAGCTTTGCTCGACATTCTGAACAATTTTCTGATAAGAATGCAGATTCAAAGTTTCTTCTTTATGAGGTTTCCCGTTCTGACCGCGCACAACCCATTTATGCTGTGTTGTGCAGCGGGCCTTGAATCTGCTGGTTTTTAATTCAACAATCGGTTTATCGTTATAAATATTGATTCTGACAAGATCGCACAGTTCAACGTTCCCGGTTTCCATGTTCAGGCTGTAAACCTTATCGCCTGGTTTAACCTGATAGTAATACTTCCATCCATCAGCAGTAAGGATTTCAGTATCCAGCGGAACACAGTTCTCAATGTGGCTGGTCGTGTTCACCAGTCCCTTCCCTTTCACTTCCTGGGCTGTCCCGGTCGCCAGCACGATCTCTGTGCCGTCTTCCCGGTAATACCCTGCCTTCGCCTGCATCATCACCGTCACGCCGTCATTAAACAGGATTTTCGTCTGGATAAACCCTTCCGGGAACAGCTTCCGGAATGCGGTCACCCGCTCCGGCACCATGGCATAATCCTTGCCCTTCATGTCGATCATGTTGATCTCGCTGTTTACCCGCTCGATATCTGCGTAAGTCATCCATTATCCCCTCTTTCTGTATCCGTGTTCGTATACTTCCCATTCCGGGTCAGGGTCTTCATCCCGGAAATCCGTCAGTTCCTCCGGCAGGAAACTCGCCGCGAAACCCTTCTGCGGCTGGCAGTACCAGCAATCCACCTCCGGCCTGTGCAGCCAGGTTCCCGTCAGGTCGATATTGCCGCCCACCTGCTTGACCTTCACTGTCCCGTGGAACATTGCGTACCCGTCACACTTCAGCATCTTCATGCCTCCTTCCGGACCGTTTCCCCCGGCCCTTTTCCTTGTACTTGTACCCGCCGAAACAGGTCCTGCTGAAAGAATCCAGCATCCCTTTCAGCACCGGCGCGGGCTGCTCTACCGCCCGGTAATAATCCACCACGACACCGTTCTTCATCAGCACCCGTACCTTGTCCGGGTAAACTGACCAGTCATGCTCATGAACCGGAAACACGTCCGGTATCGGATTGATCTGTTTCACGGGTCCACCTCCAGCCATTCACTTCGGATATATCCCCTGCTGGTCACACTCCATTCACTGTTCCGCAGGAATACCGTCACGGTCGTACCGTTATGAATCCATCCCAGCCTGCCTGCAATCTGCGGGCCTTCCACCCACCTCCGGCAGGCAGCACGGCTCCGCGCCACGCAGTAATAGTTCTCACAAACCAGTTCCGGTTTTTCGGTCACCACATACCCGCTGTAAATCCATCCGTCCCCGGCTTCGCCGATCCCGACCGCGTGCACAAATCCGTTCCTGCACTTGCCGTCCGTATAGAACTCGTCCCCGGCCTCCAGGAAACCGACATCCTTACTGCCTTTGTCCGGCTTTTCCCGGATGAATACCTGGTTCCCGGGACCGGGCTTGCACATGATCCAGCAGGCCAGCGGCTTCTCTTCTTCCGCCCGGACAATCTGCATGCCGAGCCAGAACCCAATCGCGATCCCCAGGATGATCATTGCGAACAAAAATACTTTTCTTTCCTTCTCGTCTGTGGTATAATCCTTACGCATAGCAAATCTCCTTTCTATGCTCGTCATTGGCTGGCAGTCCCCCACTGTCAGCCGCTTTTTTTGCCGCCAATCAGGTCCATGACCGGCTGTTTCCATATCCGGAGATTCCTGCCGCGCCACAGATGCGGCAGCGGCAGTTCCCCGGCTTTCGCGGCCAGGTTATAGCTGTACGGATCGCCTCCGGCCACCAGCGCAAGCTGGGTCGGGCTGATGGTTTCATTCTCCAGTCCCTTCAGAAAGGCGATTTTCTCCTCCGTTGTCATCGCCGCACCTCCTCTTCAGGTCTTCTTCCATGGAATGGATAATCTTCTGGACCTCGTTCACCTGGTCGTAATCCGATCCCTTGCTGGACCTGATTACCTTGCGGATCGCCTGGAGGGCCAGCTTGTATTCCATCCCGGCCCGCATGCATTCGTACTCGTTACTCGGCGCTTTCAACATTTGTCTGTCCTCCTTATTCATATCTGATAAAATCTTTCCCATAAATCTGGTTGCAGTCATCGAACACTTTTTTCATTCCAAGGCCTTTCTTGCTCGGAACCCATATCTTTTTCGGATTCCAGTTAACCCAGTCGCCGTCCATCTCCGGCGCTGTTGGATCGTAATCAGGGTTATCAACCCATTGCCCGCCGCCAAGGCAGTACTCATATTGCCGTGGATGCGTCTTTGCAAGCCGCTGGAACCTTGATTCTCCCCTGTCAAGATGGCATCCGAATCCGCAGAAGATACAACCGGTTCGGGAACAACCCGTGCATTTAAGTTCGAAGTCAACGCCTGGGATCGGTTCATATTCAAAACCTTCACTGTCAACCCCAACGATATTCCCGTACACAGAAGCAATTTCCCAACCCTCAACGTACAGATATTTGAGAACATCCTGTTCCTTCCAGAAAGACATCGGCTGGCTCGTCTTGTATGTCGCGTCAAACGCATTGCATCCATGCTTGATCCAGGCTTGTTCACGGAGCCTGCTTTCCTCTGCAAGCGTTCCGATGAACGGATACAGATGCGATTTCTTCTGGTAGGATTTAATCGGGGCCTTCTTCATCACGGAACAGCACATATGGCTGATCTTGAATTGCGTATCCCTGCAAAGCGGAAGCCATTTCTTTTTATTGAATATGGAAGGCTTACCACCGGCGAACTCGCCTACCCCGGCGATGCAGTTTCGCTTCCATCCGATCCGTGTTCCCTGGATTCGTTGAATTCCATTCGGAGGTTCATCAGATTCGACCGTTTCCGGTGCGTATCCGTCATACCCCCCCACGGAAATTCTGCCCTGACCGTTGAGTTCTCTGCGTTTCTGGGCTGATACCCCCCCCGGGAGGAATGGCTGCTGTGAGTGCTGCCCGTCTCCATCCGGTTCTGCCCTGGAATAGACTCGCTGTGCCTTGATCGCTGCTCTCTGTCGGGAAGTTTCCTTGTACCCCCCCCACAGAATTCCGAATCTTCCTGGCGTAGTAGATGGCCTCGGCGTTCTCTTTGCTGATAATCGGATAACCATACTTGCTGATGACTTCATCAAACCGCATTTTCGGTCTGACAAATTCAGCGCCCATCCTTTTCGCAAAATCCTGAATTTCCGGATACTCAAGCCCTGTATTCACAAACACAAGGGGAACATTCGGATAATACTCATGAACCAGGTGTGCAAGCACCGTGCTGTCCTTTCCTCCGGAAAAACTGATGCATACATCGCCGTTCCAGTGGTCATACCATTCCCTGATCCTTGCCTGGCTCATATGGACCTTGGCTATCAGCGGAAGGGCCTGCATTTGTCGAAGGTAAATCTTGTCTGGCATTTTGTTCCTCGCTTATTAGTTTTCCCACATTGTGGATATTGAAGGCAAAAAAATACGGACAAAGGAAACAGCGTCCGGCACTTTGAGCAGTGCAGCCATCTTTTCCATGTCCTTGGCGGTTGGATATTGTTTACGGTTAACAATCCTGGAACCCTTTTTCCTGTTCCAATTCATCGCGTCAGCAAACGATTTGATAGACGGATATTGTGCAAGAACAGCACCCCGGAGAGTATTCTCCATGACCCAGTCCTCCTTTCTGAAATTCTCCTACTTTGTGGGAACGGTCACAGTTTACCACCATCCGTTGTGGTTGTCAACACTTTGTGGGAAAAATATTGACCGTTCTGTGTACATTGTGGTAAAATCCGATCTGAAAGGAGGATCGTGTCATCATGGGAACCGCACTCAAAGTAACGACATTCCAGCAAAGATTTTCAGACTTGTTTGAAGAAAGCGAAAAAACAATTATGACACTGGCAAAGGAACTGCATGTGTCGAACCAGACCGTCAGCGCCTGGAAGACAGGTGCGCGATCCCCGAAGGAACCAACCATCATTGCTATTGCCAAGCATTTTGGTGTCAGTGTGGAATGGCTGATGGGATTTGATGTGGACAAAGAACAACCAAAGGAACAGGATCGGAAGATCGTCATTCCTGATTCGGAACTGTTCAAGAAAATCACGGAACACATGTCCTATGACGATTACCAGACGGTCATGGCAATATACAGCAAAACCTATGAACGAATGAAAGAGGAAGGGCTTATCTGATGATCAACTACAGGCCGCGCCGCGCCAGCATTCTCTGGAGCTTGAAAGATACCAGGAAGTATGAAACCGTGGAAGAGATGAAGCAATCCATCGCCGAAGAATTCACCCGGTTCATCCGTTACTTTGAAAACACGAACGTTCGGATTTTCGCGGAAGACATCGAGCTTCGCAGCGCGGGCAGGCATGAATTCTTTGGCTTGAAGAACTGTTCCGATATTTTCCTGTATGGGAAGTATATCGGCTATTGTGGGGAGTGATCAGTATGTCAAAGGACGATATCAATTCTTTCGGAAAGATCCTGCTTGCCGTCATCGTCATCCTGTGCTTCCTCTGGTGGAGAAGCGACAGGGGAAGGGTAAAGTACATCGGTGAGCTTCAGGCACAGATCGAAACCTGCGAGGCAAGAATCGAAGAGCTTGAGCAGGAAAACCAATCCTTGAGAGAGGAACTGCCATGAACTGCCCTAAATGTAAAAAATCCTGTGCGGATGACGCAATATTTTGCCAGTTTTGCGGAAAAAAGCTCATAAAAAGCCAGAATAATGTCAGAACCAAGCAGCGAGGCAACGGCACCGGCACCGCCTTCAAGCGCGGAAGGACATGGACGGCCCGCGTGACCATAGGTTGGGAATACAAAGACGGCAGGAAAATCCAGAAATACCGCACCTTCGGCGGCTTCCAGACCAAGACGGATGCGGAGAACTACTGCTATACCCTGAAGACCAACCAGCGTAAACCGGAGGCAACCGACTCGTTTTCCCAGACCTACGAAAGCTGGAAAAAAGAATACGAAGGCAGGATATCTCCCACCACCATGGCGACCTACAAAGCCGCCTGGAACTACTACAAAAAGCTCCATCCCCTGCCCATCGCCAGCCTGACGGTTTCCCAGCTTCAGCAGTGTATCGATGAATGCCCGAAGGGACGCAGTACGCTCAACGATATGCGGACTGTCTGCTCCCTTGTCTATAAATACGCCGTCATTAACAATCTTGTCACGAACAACCTTGCCCAGCATCTCTATGTCAACGCAAAAAAGAAGGGCACCCGCCCTGCCTTCACTTCTGACGAACTGGAGAAAATCCGGAAGGCAATCGGTACCCATCCCTATGCCGATTATGTGTATTTCATGTGCTACACCGGTTTCCGGCCCAATGAAATGCTGTCCCTGAAGAAGGATGCCTATGACAAGGCTCACAATGCCCTTACAGGCGGTTTCAAGACGGAGGCGGGCACTAACAGGGTTGTGCCGCTGAACGCGAAATTAGCGCCCATTCTGGCTGAAAGAATGGCATTTGAGAGTGATTACATCTTCCCGAAGCCGGACGGCTCCCTCATGGACGATGAATATTTCCGCAAATACTGCTTTGTGCCGCTCATGTCCGCCCTGAAGATCGAGGACCGGGTCCCCTATTCCTGCCGCCACACTTTCGCAAACCTGCTGAAAAACGTCAAAGGCAGCGATACGGACAAAGCCGCCCTGATCGGTCATTCTGATGCCAGTATGACAAAGTACTACCAGTCTGCCGACTATGAGTCACTCCAGGCAATCATAGACTCCCTGTGACTATGTACTACCATCATTTGTACATAGTACCACCCGCCTTGTACATTGTAGGTACATTGTGGTGTACATTATAGTGTACATTATAGAAAAACTTAAGCAAACTCAACGGAACATAACAAAAACCCCGGAAGCCTTGATCTTCCGAGGTTTTTCTGTCGAAGTGGCGGGATTCGAACCCGCGGCCTTTTGGTCCCGAACCAAATAAAGATGTAGTGTTTTCAAGGCTTACAGCCGATTTGTACATTGTAGCGCACATTGTAGCAATGACAAAAAACCCCCGGGTTTCCCCGGGGCGAGTCGTGTATCACCGCTTCTTCAGCCAGCGGTTCCTGTTTTCTTTTTCTTCGTCTTTCTCGTCCTTTTCATCAGAAGGAATCCAGGAAGAGAAGTCATCTTTCTTGAATCCGACCTCAACATCCAGCAGTTTGTCCTCGATCTCTTCCATTGTATCTTCATCGCCTTCTTCAAACGCCTGCTGATATTTAGGCTTGAAGTAGTCTCTGAGGGAGGATCTGATCTCAGACTCTTTGGCATCTGCTGATTCAATCGCTGCCAAACTCAGTTCGTACATCTCCGTATCTTCGGAATCAATGGCTTCTGCCATTGTCTGCCCGTAGCCTTTGATGTAGTCCGACCTGTTCGTATCGGCTGCACGGTCGATGACGGTATCAACGAAGTTGCCATTATATTCCGCATTTGCGACCCAGGAATCCTTTTTGCCATTGCTGTCAAGATTATGACGGGCGATCTGATTGGAGTAGGTCCATGCATCAGCGATCATCATGGCTCTTGTGTCATCATCACAAATCTGCCATACAGGAGATTCCATCAGGGACTCAATGCTCTTGTATGCAAGCTGGCCGCGATCAACAACGTACTGATCATACTGTTCGGCGTTCAGTTTCACAGTTTCTCCGGCAATGCTGATCGACTTGCTGGCCACCTTCGGGATCAGGTTCTTATCGCCTGTCTCTTCGTAGATCCGCTTCAGTTCATTGGTAACAGGATCGTTCTTCAGTTCATTGCCATAACCGGGGCTGATGAAGTTTTCGATGATTGCCCATTCTTGAGGCGATGTATCGGCATTTCCCCATACATCGCGATACGGAATGTTTGTCCTGCTGAGGAACGGGATCTTGTTCTCGACCTGTTCAAGCGCACTTCTGAATACTGGAAGACTCGCGCCAGACTCTACATAATTCTTCCGTCTGGTTGTATCTACAGATTTCGCAACCTGGCTGAAGAAGGTCGGAATAAAACTTGTCGCGTAGTTTGCGATAATCTTCTCGCCAATCTGTGTGATGTTGTTTCCTTCTCCGTACTGGCTGGTAGTCAGTGTGCTGTTCACGCCGTCCAGCATGGAAAGATTGAATACAGGTTCCGCAATGTTCAGGATGGATTCAAGCACATCTCCGACATTAACGCCTTCGCCCTTGTCATTCTCAATTTCTTCCATGATGGTAGCGCCTACAAAGAACGGCATACACACAGGAGCTGCCCAGTCAATCGTATAGGAATGGCCAAACAGTTCGATGGAGTATTCCTGACTTCCCTGAAGTTTGTCGAATTCATCGTCATCATCGTCCAGGCCGACTTTCACAACGCCAAGATGGCTGAGCAACGCGCCCAAAGCCGCGATGGCCGTTCCGCTCAGGCCGGAAGCGAGTTTGTCAATGAACTGATTCGGAGAGATTGCCTTGTCAGGCAGTACGGAAAGTTCTCCTCTCTGATATGCATTCCACTGCTTCAGATGCTTCGCGTCCGTTGTCAGTGAGCGTATCAGGCTTACCGGGCTGTACTCAATGCCACGCTTCAGAATGTTCGCCGGTGTCTTCTTAAACGGAAGCATAGCGTTCACAATAAACCGACCAACAGGGTTCTTCAGGTTGTTGAGCCAGGTGGCAACCTCGTTCGCATCGCGGTATGTAGCCTTCTGTGCTTCATTCACGGCATACGCTCTCGCTTTGTCCAGCGTATCGCCTGTCATATCTTCTGCCGTCAAGTTATTCGCCGTCATGTATCCGGCCAGCGCATTCTGGTAGTGCCGTTTCAGGAAAACCCAGTCCTCAAGTTCCAGCGCATTGCCGCTCAGATCGCTTAAGGCCTGTATGCCACGGCCCAAGGTTTTGGAGATAACTCCTTTGCCCTGACCGAACATTTTCCGTTCCCGCTGTACGGCAGTTCCCTCATTGTACTTGCTTTCTCCGCGCAGTACGCTGTCCATTTCTGCGGCATCATCTTTTGCGAATGCCCTGGCTTCCTGAGAAGCAAGGCCAAGCGTCTTTGTCCGTTCGCCATTCTTGATAAAGGCAGACTCAAGACCAGCACCAATCTTGTTCTTTAGTCCGACAGCGGGCATGAAGATCGCGTTGCCGACAACGTTCCGGATATGAGTCCTTGGGTTGCCAAGCATTGCCAGCATACGCCACGCTTGGAGTTTTTCCTTCCAGTTGGCAGGCATTTGACTGGCCAGTTCTTTAGCCGCATCCTTCCGAACCTTCTGGAAATCTTCTTCCGTTTCTGCGTTGGCGGCAGCTTGAAGCGTTTCTTCTGACAAAGCCACTCTGCGGCTAATGCCCTTCTTGCCATACTGCTCGTTGATCTGATCCGTCATCTGTCTCAGCATCGCCACACGGCCAACAGGAGTCATCAGCCGGAAGATTTTCCTTGCCTGAAGCGCACGACCGGCTTCCGTACCCTGTTTATTGTACAGATCGGCCAGAAGCAGTTCAGCAGAATGATCGCCTGTCTGTTCTCCCTTCAGCGCGGCCATGCTCATCAGTGTTAGCATCCGGGCTTGTCCGTCAGCAGAGATCATATCGAAGTTTCCGTTTCTCGATTCCTGCAAGGCTCCGAAGAATCCATCAGGATCGGCGTTGTTAGCGTGGCTTCTGACCCAATCAACAGAGCGGTCAATCTGTGCCTGGTTGCTGTCCGGAGTATAGCTACTGTGATTGTAGAGGTACTCTTTCACATCATCGTGCAGCGCATTGCTGGTCTGGGCTGTCCGGTTACCGAACTGCCGTTGCGGCATCATACCGGGATTGCCAGGGAGGTTGCCGTTTTCAGGAATGTTTGTCCGCCGTGAAAGGCTCCCGCCGTTTGACAGGTATTCGTCAATCAGCTGGTCAAGGATATCGTCAGAAGGCAGACTGTAGCGGATGTCGTTTTCCCGATCGTTGAACCTTTCACTCAACGGGATTACATTGCCGTTGTCGTCATAAGTCACAGGATCGGCAAGTTTTGCCTGCCAGGAATTCTGAACAGCAATTTCACTGGCACCATACGACAAGCCTCCAACCCCTGTTGCCTTGACAGAGTCATAGTCGTTTTCGGAGATGAAATCATCCCAAATCATAGACCATGTAGCATCGTCTACATTTATAGATGATCCATCGTATTCCGTATCACTTTCCGCAAGCCAGTTCAGTGCATAATTGTTGAATTCCTGTGTGAACGCATCGTAATCAAATGTATTACCTTTCTTAAGGTAGAACTTGCGGACAGGACTATTCCTTGATGCAAAACGCTCTGCATAATTCCGATTCGGTGTGAAGTACAGGCCGGTTCCGAGGTTTCCACCATTTACACCAGGCTCAAGCTCGTTGTACGGTTCGTAATCGCCTCTCCACACTGCATACTCCACATCATATCCGGCTTCCTGTGCCTTTTCATCCACCATCCTCTGCGCTTCTTCCATGTCGCCATGGTCAACAGCACTCAAGTACGGAGCATCGGACGGGAGGCTGTGTCTGATTGTATTGCCCTCTTCGTCAACAGCCATCGTTCTCTGCTCTTCAGCCGGTTCAACGTACTCATTGCCTTCGTTCCCCATAACAGCCGGGGCCTCTGTGGCACCGAATGCGGTTGCGGCATTCAGGTTCGCTTCTTCGCTCGGCCCTTTGCCGAACCAGCTTTCTCCCAGGCTTCCGACATCAATACTCGGAGAGGCTTTCAACGTATCGTCAGGATTGACAGGTTTCTTTCCTTCGCGCCGTTCTTTGATCAACTGAATGTACTTCTCCGCAGCGGGAACAGCAACAGGCACATCGTTATTGCTCTTCATCGGGATAAACGCGCCTTTTGTACCGTTTTCCTTGTCCGGCATCTGCCGTCCAAGCTGGTACTCATTCATGACGCGATATGCCTCGTTCATATTGATGTTCGGAACGACTTCTTTCTGCTTGGAGCCTTTCACCTTGGTCTTGGTTCCGTCTTCCTTCGTCCTGCCGTACCCATCGTTTTCATACATCTTGAAGTCGATCAGGGTTTTCCAGTATCCTTCACGGATGGCCGTGCTGCGCTTGTCGCTGCCGCTCGGCAGGCTAAAACTGCCGTCCCCGTTGTCTACAAGGAACTGGCTAAATTTCGGAATCCGTCCGGATTCAGCGCACATTTTCAGATACTTGTTGGCGTTCCATTCGCCGGATTTACTGAAATCCCAGTATTGGTTCGCGCCGACAGGTTCATAGTTTGAGAAAGATTCGCCCGTTCTTTCCTTGTGCTTTGCAAATGATTCGGTTTCATACCCATCATCGTAAGTGACAGTATATTTACCGTTACCCTGTTCAATTACCTTGTATCCGGGATGCTCGTCACCTTCTTTGACAATCCAGTTGTTTAACGCTTTCGTGCCCATGTCTTTGAGTTCTTTGACCCTGTGCTTCCTGTCTCCGACAATCAGGACCTCATTCTGGGAATTCGTGTAATCGTTGTAATTGTTCAGTGTGGGCATCTTCCGGAGTTCTTCCGCGCTCCATCCACTCTTGTGGAACGGGATGATAAAGTCGATCCTCGGATCGCCCATGGCGGCAATAATATGATTATCATTGATACCAACCAGAATAGTTCCTACATTTTTATTGTATCTTTCGCGGAGCTTCATGGCTTCGTCAAAGTCAATGCCTTCCCTGTTGTCGAAAACGAGGTTCCCATTTTCATCAAGGCCGGTACCTTTGCCGATCAGGGACAGATTGATTTTAATGCCGGTATCGCCGAACACCCATGCAAAATTCGGAACCTTGGTATACGCCTGGGAGGTCAGCCCTGCGGAAGACATATCAAGCACTGCCTGTATCATATCAAGCAGGTGTGGTGTCTCAAAGTCGCTGAAGCTCTGGATACGAAGCCCGCCGATATCCTTCACTTTCTGGATATCATTTTTCGTGAGCTTGCCGATATCTCCACGGTATTCGGTCCGGAGCTGAACAACCTTCGGGTTCTGCGAACCCTTTGCGTTCATAGCAGTAACGAATGCTTTATATATCACAGGATCGTTTCTGCGCAGGTTTTCAAGGCCATCGCTGGTTGTCAGATCATCAACGGACGGCAATTCTTCTGCAAGGCGTTTGCGAAGAGCGGCTTTTTCTTCTTCCGAAGCCTTCTTAAACTTATTCTTGATAAATTTCTCGACATAGTCATCTTCGTTTTTCTGGACTTTTTCGAGGAATTCATTTGCATAAGTATCCAGCCAGCGCCTGCGGCTTTCAACATAACAGATGCCACAAGGAGTCTCATACCCCATTTCATTCATGATATTGACAAGGTCAATCAGATCCTCCGGGGTAAACACTTCGTCAGGCATTGCATGCTGCACATAATCAAATGTTCCTTGGTAAAGCAGGCGCTTCGCGCAAAGGGTGGACGCATCCAGTGTAAAGTGGTAGTCATTGTTCGGTTTCAGGAATACCTGATTATCGCTGGCCTCGAAGTCAAGGCGTTGACGGTCCGATGCGATCATGGACGCAATGCTCATGGCATCTTCAAGGTATTTGTCCACTTGCTTTTTCGTGAATTCGTTTTTCCCGTTTGCGTCCTTTTTGTTGAGCAATGCCTGCCTGACACGTTCCTGTTCTTCCTTGGTAAAGGAATTGAGGCTGTACCTCACTTCACCGGTCTGTTCGTCTATCGTTTCGGTTCCGGGCATTGTGTTGACGGCTACCGTTCCGCCTGGGAGTTCTGTGGCTAAAGAATTACCTTCATCATCGTCAACAAGAGAATTCTGGTTTTCTTCAGTAGGAAGAGAATAGCGAATATCTCTATTTTCTTTCCAACGCTTGACATATTCATTGAATTGTATTAAATTATTATCAACAGCAGGGCTGCTCTGGTCACTACCGAATTGGACGGTGGCTCCAGAGTGGCCCTGTTTGTCATTGATATATAAGATTTTGCCTGTATCATTTGCTTTATTTACATACTCTTCAATTCCATCCTTTCCATAAATGGTAAGCAAGGCATGAGTTCTTCTCCCGTCATCATCAACAACACGCTGATCTGAATAAAAATCGATTACTGCAAGAAGTTGGCCGTTTGTTTTGGTATCAATAACCATTGCAATTCGCGGATTGGCTTTTTTACCGTTGCTTCTTGCATCCATAATAACAGATGGATTATCCAATGCATCTATTGCTTCCATATAACCGTCTGGGCCAAGACCGTGGTAATGATCAGAATACCCTTTTCTATACTTACCTTCTGCTTTGGCTTCTTCTGCGGTTACCATGATGTTATAGCTGTGTCTCGGTGCAATAGTCAGATCCAAATCACCAACATCGAACAACTGTGTGTAAATTGGCGGAATTGTTTCCAACCTATAAGCGCCTTTTTCGTAACTTATTTTTGAATCACGTATGTCTTTCAAAAGCTGTAACTTTTCTTCACTATTTACTGGTTTTTGAACAGATTTTTTATCAAGAGAATACTTCTGTCCCTGCGGTTCATACCTGATCGCATTCTCAATCTGTTCCCGTGTGAGCTTTACACCTCTGTCGAAGCGCCAACCCCATCCGGCACTGTCTTTATATGGCACCATGCCAATTTTTCGCAGGGCATGATTGATATCTTCCCCGGGATATTTTGCAAAACGAACGGTCAGGTTATCAGAATAATTGCTTTTCCTGATGTTATAGTCAGGTATATACTTTCTCTCAACCTGGGAAGTCTTCCCTTGTGCATCCTTCAGCGCCGCCTCCAGCATATCAACGGTCTGCTGCGAATAGGACAGCCATGCACCCTTCATGCCCACAGCTTTCTTAATGAAGCTCTTGATGGATTCCAGAATCCTGCGGGCAGTAGACGGATCTTCCTTAACGAGCCTGTTGATCAGTTCCTGGGACTTTTCCGGGTTCTTCGGATTGTAGATCAGTTCGCCCATCATGTCTGCAACACGTTCCTGCATGATATATTCGTAATCATGCACTTCATTAAGAGTACTATCGTAGTTCGCTTTTACTCTGTTGATGTCTTGTTCAAGCCTTGTCACAGCCCTACCGTTGCTATTCCGAAGTGAATCAATCGTCTTCTGGTAGTCCGCGCCTTCGCCGTATTTCAGCTTGAGAAGCGTGTTCGCAAGCTGTTTATAAGTTCCGGACATTTCAGCGATATGCATCAGCTCATGAGGAAGAATTTTATACATGGCCTCTTCAACAGACAAACCGTTATTCAGGACAATCCTGTGGTTTTTCTCGTCATAATAACCGTTGCTGTGCCGAAGGTTCTTGTCTTTTTCTTTGCTGGCAAATTTAATTGGCATACCAATCAGGTCGGAAATGCGTTCCAGCGTTTTCCTCTGGTTCTCGGTCAGGTGCGGCGCGTCATTTTCCTGCTGGGTTTCGGCATTGGGAACCACTCCCTGCATGGGAGTCTGCTGATTTGCCACAGCGCCCTGCTGGCTTGTCTGCACAACGCCCTGCTGATTTACCGGTGCGACAGTCTCCTGATTTGTCTGCACAGCGCCCTGCTGATTCGCTTGTGCCGCAGCCTGCTGGTTCGCCTGTTCGGCAAGCCTTGCCTGCCTCCTGGCCTGTATGCCCTTGAACCTTTCACGGATATGTTCCTTGTCCTCTTCCGTTGTGCCGGGGTTGTCGTTTGCGTACTGCTCGACAAAAGCCTCCATATCCGCATAGTCTGCGCTTTCAGCCTCTTCCTGTTCAATGCGCTGCTGTTCTGCCTGTTCTTCGGCAATCCGTGCATTCTCGTTTTCAATCCTCTGCTGTTCCGCCGCCTGCATGGCGCGTTCACGGCGCTTGGCGTTCTGGTCCTCGACAATCGCCTCGGCCTGCTGGCGTACCTCTGCCATGGCCTGATCCTTCTGCCGCTTCGCTTCCTGCTCTGCGGCTTCCTGATCAGAGATTGCCTTATCCAGATGCTGTTCGTATTCCTGTTCAACGGTATCGCGCTGATTCAGCTCGGTCTGTGCCGCCTGCATTTCCTTCAGCTTGTCATCGTTCCCGGGATCGTTCTGGAATTCTTCCGTAGTTACTTCAAGCTGTTCCTTCGCCGCCTCGGTTTCCTGCTGGCGGTTCTCCAGCTGATCCTGCGCGTCAACGGTTGCAGCGGCAGCTTCGTCCGCCTTGTCCTGTGCCTGCATAACGGAATCCAGCCCGCCGTTCAGGATCAGCTCACGCTCCACCTCGGCAACCCGGTTGTCATGCACCGCCTGGGTAATGGCTTCCTGAACCTGCGGGTTCGCCGTGTCCGCTTCCACCGTGGAAGCAAGCATCTGGGCCTTCACGTCAAGGTCCGCATGAATATATTCACTTGTCTGCATGATTTGATACGCCGCGCTGTTCTCACCGCCCAGCACGGCATTCTGGATCGCCTGCTTCAGCACCTGCCCGTCCACGTTGCCTTCACTCGCTCCGAGGATCAGGTCCTGTATCCATTCAGCCGTGGACATCTCGCCGCCGAGGATGCTGTCAGCGTTCGCCGCAACCGCCCGGGCAATGTCAGCCGATTCTTCCGTACCGGCAAAGTCCAGCACGGAGGCCACACTGGCGGTCTGGGAGGATGTGTCCGCACTCTTCGCCGTCTCCAGGATTTCATAATCCATGGTCAGGTCCTGCGCGGCTTTCTGTTCCGGCGTAATCTCCAGTTCAACCGGAGTGCTCTCCGGCATATTCTCCACTTCGATCCGTCCCTGTACCGGGGCAGGCTCGTTCTGGATTTCAGCGGGAGAAACCACCTGTCCGGCTTCGTTCCGTACCTCGTCCGGAGCGACCGGCTGCGCTTCGCTGACGCGCTTCGCGGATTCACCGCGTTTCAGGTCGCCCTGCATCTTCTCTGCGTAAGCGCTGTTCCGCTGGTCCTCGGCGATCTCGCTCTGGGTCTGGACACGTTCCCCTTCGGTATGGACGGGCTGAAGATTCTGCCGCTGTTCTGCCGCCGCCCTTCCGCTTTCCAGGTCACCCTGCATCTTTTCGGCATAGGCATTGTTTCGCTGATTCTCCGCGATCTCTGCCTGCGTCAGGCTACGGGTTCCCTCTTTGCTGACGGGAGTCCGGTTCGGTGCCTGCTCTGTGGAAGCTTTTCCGGTTTCCATCTGGTTCCGCAGGCCCTTGTCGGCCTTCATCACGTCAATCAGGGAAACGTTGTACCCGCTCTGCTGGAGCTTCCGGGTCTGGCTTCTGTAATAATTAAAGCGTCCAGCGCCGAAGGAAGCAACATCCAGTCCGGGAGACAGATAGGAAATCAGCGCGGTATGCAGTACGCCGCTCAACTCGTCACGCCGCGCAAGCGCTTCCGCTTCCTCATCGGTCATATCCGGGTTTTCTTCCTTGTACTTTGCCACCAGTTCCGCATGGTTGGAAAGTTCACCCATGATCTTCTCATCGGCAAAGTTTTCAAGAAGATCGTTGATAGATTCGCCAACCGCTTCACTGATACCGGCTTTTGTCAGCCAATTCTTAATGAACCCCCGTACTGTTTCCGCAGAAACATCCTGGCCTATTTTGAACGCTTTGCTGATATTGTCTATGGAAACTGCTTCCGTGATAGATTCAGCAAACAGTGTCACACCGCCGATTGCCCAAATCTGTGTATCGGAAGCGCCCTTTTCCTTTGCTTCGGCCATGGCATCCATCGCGGCGTTCGCCGCCATCGGGATCGCGCCGAGGAATTCCTGGAGCATTTCGTTTCCGATGCCGCCGGTCAGCCAGCCAAATGCCAGGAAGTTCATCGCGCTGTCCAGACGGTTGCTGACCATTTCGGAAAGGCTGGACGCAATGTCACGGATAAGCGGCTTATCCTTGTAATCTTCCTGAATGCCTTCCTGGATTTTTGCTCTGGAAGTAGTGCGGAATTTGTTGAGGCCAAGCCAGGGGTTATTCGGGTTGAATTCCGTTTCCTGTCCGTTCAGTTTCTGGATGCCCTGCTCCACCGCGTACATAATGCTTCCGAAAGCGGCGGCTGGTGCCGCAATAACGGAGAGCACGTCAGCGGCCCTGCGTCCCCAGAACCCGCTTCCGGCAATGTCTTCTGCTTTGGCTTCGATTACGTCCATGTACCTGGAATTCAGTACGCCGTAGTTGTCGGACAGGTGCTTGTAATATTCTTCCGCCGCACCGGCACCCTCTGTGCCGAGCAAGTAATAGTATGTCTCTTCTTCGTAATCCGTCAGCAGGTTTTTCAGGAACATCGGGGGCATGTCTCCAAACAATCTGTTCCCGATGTCCATTTTATTCGTATAGGTCTGGTACTGGCTTGCCACATCATTGATGTCATATGTCTGCTGCATTTCAAGCAGTTTCTGCTTCTGCTCGTCCGTCAGCATATCCCACAGCGGTTGGGTTTCAATGCTCCCGGTTTCCTTATAGTTGTCCCAGTCAAAGTCACCGGCATCAAGAAGTTCCCGGCCCTTTGCGGCTCCGCTTTTAAAATCGTCATTGCCGAGCATGGCAAAGTATTCGTAATCCTGGTGATCATTATCCAGCTTTGCAATGTACCGGTTGATATTTTCCCGTACATTGTCCGGAATCTCGATCCCCATCCGGTCGGAATAATCCAGAATCCACTGCGCGAGTTCCTTTTCCTGTGCGGTTTCTAAATCGCCTTCCTTTGCCACCGCCAGAACCTCGGAATAATCCCCGTCAAGGTCGCTGTTCATCGCTTCGGCATACAGGTTGTAAGGATTGTAGGATTCCCACTGGGTCGGATCATATTTCGTGAAGTTCTTAAGCCCTTCGATCACCGTATTGGTATCCTCAAATACCTTCAGTTGTTCCTCGCTGGCACCCGCCATCTGGAGCAGGTTCACTGTCGCGTTCCGTACCCATTGTGCGTCCTGCATGTTTTTGACAGCGGTCTGGTAGGCTTCCTCGTTTTTACGCTGGGAAGCGACAGCATCCTCTGTATCGATAACAAGACGGTTATACTCGTCCAGTTTCTGCTGTTCTTCTTCTGTAATAGCTCTGCTGTTTGCATCAATGATCTTTGCCTGCCTGTCGTTTGCCGCAGCAAGCTCTTTATCCCGCTGTTCGTGAAGAAGTTTGCTGTCAAGGCCGCTCAAATCCTCACTGTCGGTGGTCAGGTTTTTCATACCCTGCACGACAAACTGCTGTTGCTGTTCGTCATAGCGCATGGTGACCTCGATCTGGTTCCCGCCAACGTCAATCGTAGCAGTGTCAAAATCCTTTGGTTCCTGTCCGTAATACACCAGGTCGCCGAGTTCATCCTTCAATTGGTTCTCCCGGTCAACCATCCCGGCGATTTGTTCGTCCTGCTTTTCATAATCCGCAATCAGGTCCTGCCCTTTCAGAAGCGCGGAAGACGTGCGGCTGATGCTGTTGGAGATCATCTGCTGCGTCAGGTCGCTGCCCACCTGGAGGCCCAGCGCCTTGATCCCGTCCCAGGTCTTCTTGACGGTTTCGCCCATCACGGACCAGGCGTTGTTCATGACCGCCTGTTCCGGAGGCGTGGCAACGTCCTCCACCACACTCTTGGCCCGGTTCAGTTTCTTTTCCTGTTCCTTTGCCCAGGCTTCGCCCTGCGAAGAAGGAAGATAAACCGGGGAAACCATGTGCCCGCATCCCTTGCTGGCTGTCTGCGCGAGTTCGGAACCGTTCTGCTTCGGTTCCTTCTCCGCAAACCGGTCGCGGATCTGCTGCTCCATTTCCGAAAATTTATAGTCAACGCCCCGGGTCATGGCAAGCAGGTCGCCGGTTCCGGGCTTCCCGTCCTTGCCGAGGCTCTTGTCCATCTTCCGGAGCATGTCCAGTTCCACGGTCTGCCCGTTAATGGTAATCTTGCCTTTGTTGTATGCCTTTTCAAACTGCCGGATAACTTCGTCAGCGTCCTGTGCCCCGTCAATCTTCTTGTCAAGCCATGCATTCAGCGCGGAAAGCTGTTCCTCTGCCGCCAGCGTGTTCTCTTCCGCTTTCATGACCTTCTGGTACATCTTCTTCTGGGTTTCGTCATCGCTCCATTGCAGGCCGTCATTCTGCTGGAGCCATTCCTTCCCGAAGAAAGGCACATTGAAATAGACGGCAGCATCATCCAGGTTGGTGCTGCCGAGGGCATAAGGATTGAATTTTTCGCTGTTCGGGTCCAGCCGGTCAGCGATTTCCTGGTTGTTCTTCCATACGTTCCCGCTTCCGAGGGCGCTGTTCGCCATCGCCTGGTACAGATCCACGTCCTGGTCCGGGTTCCGGGCTTTCCAAAGTACGCCGTACAATGCGTCCTCGCTGTATCCGATGGCGCGGTTCAGCTCCATCGGCGTACCCTTCAGCCGGTCCTCGTCCATTTTCTTCAGGGTCTTGTAATTGCTCCAGTTGATATTCTTGATGATCTCGTCATCTGAATAATTCCGGTCCGTCCGCTGTGCCCAGTAGGTCAGTTCCTGCTGAAGCGCGTCCCATTCCTGTTCCGCCTGCTTCGTCTGGCCTTCCGCCTGTTCAAGCTGGTAAATCTGGTAAGCGGCTTTTTCGTCCGCCGTGGCCTTCTTCCCCGGGGTTGCGATCGTATTGGTATTGGTATTGGTTTTCAGGTACTGCCTGTACCAGCTATTCTGCTGGAACCAGTCATCATTGATACCGCTGGCATCAATTCCATACTCCGCAAGGTATCCTACAGCCTTGTTTGTCGGTTTGGTGTACGGATTGAAGAACTGCGAAGAAGGATCGTTCTGCAAATACTGGAACTGCCCCATAAGGTTCGCGGCCTGCTGCGGGTCGCTGTCCTTCATGGAATAGATATTTCCGAGCATGTTCCGGGTGTTGATTTCCTGTGCAGGCTGCTGCACGGGCACAGACAGGTTCTGCTGGTATGGGGTCTTGTCCTTATCCTTGTTCCGGTCGTAAATGCTCTTGGCAATAATGTTGACCGCCTGTTTTCGGAAATCGTTCGACTGGATCACAGCTGTTCACCTCTATTTTTTAATCTGCATAAAGAAGTTGTTCGTGTTGGTATTGCTGTCATACAGGTCCTGAATGCCCTGTATCGCTCCCGTCAGGGAATAGTTCGGCTTCGTGGTGGTTGCGGCGGCGGTACTGTTGTTAATGGAAGCGATTACCGAACTGATAAAGCTCTGGTCTGTCGTTTCGCCGTTCTCGTTCCCGCTGTTATTATTGTTGTTATTGTTATTGTTGCTGCTACTTACTGGTTTTTTTTTTAATTTCTTCGCATCCGGTTTGCTGATCCCGGCGGCTTGCAGCAGCGCATTGCTCGGCATCTCGCCCGCGTTCAGCATGGTCATGGCCGTGTTGTACGCCTGCTGCCCTGTCTGGAAGTCCTGCGACCATTCCGTGTTCGCCTGGTTCTGGTTCAGTTGTGCCCAGGCAAGCTCGTTATTCGAGTCGAACTGGCTCTGGTTCTGTGCCTGGGTTGCATCGAACTGACTCTGGTTCTGATCGAGGTTGGCGTAGAACTGTGTATTGTTCTGGTTCATCTGATCGTATGCCAATTGTGTGTTCGTATCAAACTGATTCTGGTTCTGGTTCAGTTGTGCCCAGGCGAGTTCATTGGCGTTCTGTGCGTCCTCGCGGCCCGCGCTGAAGGTCGCGTCAAACTGCTGCTGGTTCTGCTGGCGGTTCAGTGCGTTCTCCTGGCTCTGCCAGTCCTGGGACAGAATCTGTAAGGATTCCTGAAGCTCACGGCTCAACTTGCTTTCACCGCTCTGCCATTCCTGCTGGAGGATCTGAAGGGCTTCGGTCGCCTCGCGGTTCAGTTGGTTCTCGCCGCTCTGCCAGTTGTTCTGGAGCGTCTGCAAGGCTTCCTGTGCCCTGCGGCTCAAGTCGTTTTCCTTGCTCTGCCAGTTCTGGCTCAATACCTGCAACGCTTCCTGCTGCTGCCTGTTCAAGGCGTTTTCCTGACTCTGCCAGTTCTGTGACATCATCTGGAGGTTTGTCTGCTGCTGCCGGTTCTTTTCCGCTTCGCTGCTCTCAAAGGCGCGGTTCATGGCGTTCTCTGCGCTCTGGTATTCCTGGCTCCCCATCCGTTCGGAAGTGTTGTATGCCTGTGTGCCAAGCCTTTCGGAAGTGTTGTACGCCTGCTGCGCTTCCCGTTCAGATGTGTTGTACGCCTGCTGTTCCCGGCGCTCCCCGGTATTGTATGCCTGCTGGGCTTCCCGTTCGGAAGTGTTGTACTTCTGCTGCGCTTCCCTCTCTGAAGTGTTATACGCCTGCTGCCCAAGGCGCTCACTGGTATTGTAGCTCTGCTGGCTCAAGCGCTCATTGGTGTTATACTGCTGCTGTTCCCGGCGTTCCGAAGTGTTGTAGCTCTGCTGTCCAAGGCGCTCACTGGTGCTGTATTCCTGCTGCCCAAGGCGTTCAGAAGTGTTATATGCCTGCTGGGCCTCCCGCTCCCCGGTATTGTATTCCTGCTGGCCCAGGCGTTCACTGGTCTGAAAAGCGCGGTTCAGCGCGTTCTCTTCGCTCTGCCATCCGCGCCCCGCCTCGGCTTCCGCCTTGTTATACGCCAGCGACTCGTTGTACTGCCGCTTCTGCTCTTCAAGCTGGGCCTCGTTCAGAGCCAGCTGCCTTTCCTGCAAGTCGAGGCTCTGCTGGTTCTGCTCGTTCTGGTTCAGCTGGTTCTGGTACGCGGCGATCTGTTCCGAATAGATGTCGTTCGCCGCGTTCGCCTTTTCCTTCTGGAGGTTCGACAGGGTAGCCGTGGTATAGGAAGACCGGCCCATGCCGCGCTTCAGCGCCGCGTTGCTTGCCTGTGAAAACGCCTGATCATACGCCTTGTCGGATGCCTCCCGCTTCTTCCCGTAGGCATAGTCCAGCGATTCCCATGCCCGGTCATTCGCGTTCTGGAGTTCCACATCTTTCTTCGTCCTGGTTGCCATTCAGATCACTCCTTTATTCCTCGGTCACAACACAGCTCGGGTAGTTCACCTTCATTGCGTCCGCCTGTGTCTTGTCCAGATGATGGATGCACACCGTGTACAGTTTTTCCTTCGGCTTTTCCGTCAGGCTGGCGTAGGCTTTGTCCAGCGCGTCCCATGTCATCGGCCCGCAAACGCCGTCCACGGTCAGCTTGTGGTCAGCCTGGAATTCCTTTACGGCCTTCTCCGTTGCCCTGCCGTAATCGCCGTCAATCCCGCTCACGCCGATGTCATATCCCAGCTTGTACAGCATGGTCTGGCATTCCTTGACTTCATTGCCCTTCGATCCCCTGCGGATCGTGGCCCGCCATCCGGTCTTGTCCGGGAAACCGCTGTCATCGTCCGGAATCTCCACCTTGCCGTCAATCACCTTCGGCACGGCCCAGTGCGTCCATTTCTTGTTGCGGGTCTTGCTGTACTGCACCCCGCTGGAACACTCAACCGTTTCATTGTTCAGCCCGAACCCGGTATGCTCCATGGTCTTGCCGTTCGCCTTGAACAGGCAGCACAGCGTATCCTTCGGCATACCTTCCGCGATGGTTCCCTTGGCTTTCCAGTTGGAAGCGGTATTCCACTGGCTTGTGGCTCCCGCTCCCATCAGTTCCCAGTTATAAATCTGCTTCAGCACCCAATAGGGAAACCCCCGGCAATCAAAGGCCCGGGTCTTCCCGCCCGGGTAGAACGTACAGCCGGAACAGGTTCCGTTCCCGCTGAAGTTCTTGCATTTTGACTTGATAGTCGGGTGCTCCGCGCCCCGTGCGTTATATGCCGCCCGCCGGTGCTCCGGTGTGCAGTACTGGCCCCTGTCGCCAAAGATATAGGGCCAACCCACACAAAGAAGGGCGGCTTTCCATGCCGCCTCTGCAAGGGGAATCCCGCTGGTTTTCAGTTCCTGAATCTTGTCCTCCGCCTGTTTTGCCGTATACATGCTGTCACCTCTTCCATCTGTCCCGCAGCACAATCGCGCCCTCACAAACGGTCAGCGCGACCAGCCCAATCAATACCCACCAGACCCAGTTCATACAATCTCTCCTTATAAAAAACACACCCCGATCTCGTCAGGGTGTGCCTTGGTTCAGTACCTGCGGTACTCTTCCCGGGGTTCGTACTCCCGGCTGTACCGTACCGTGCTTCTGCGGCTCCGTGTGTCATACTCGCCGCCTCCGCACATCGCCTCATAGGTCTTGAGGTTCTTCAGCGCGTGTGCCATCGTGTCGATGTGCTCCAAATCCTGCCCGCTCAACTGGGTTCCCTTGGAATACTTGTCTTCCAGCGAATCCATTTCGCGGTGAATCGCTTCGCAGATGCCTTCAAACATGCTTTCCCCTCCTTAAGCCACAGCGGGTGTGGTCGTGGTCAGAGCCGCGAGGATGGTAGCCGTCTGGGCTGTCTGGGAGGCGTTCAGGTTCGCCATGTTCAGGCTGTTCTGGAGTTCGATGATCTTCTCGTTCTTCGCATCGACCTTGTCCTGGAACCGCTGCATTTCAGCCTGGTTGAACCTTGCGTTGATCAGGCTCGTCAGGTCAGCCAGCGCGTTTGTCACGGCGGCGCGGTCAGCGCATGCTTCCGTGGCAACCGTGAATTTGAGGTTTTCGATGCCGCTCTGGATGCCGAACATCTGGTTCATGTTCGCCATCTGGCGGGCGTTCTCGCCGATCTCCGCCTGGGCAAAACCGTTGGAAATGTTCGCGTTCACACCGGCAAAGCCGCCGCAAAGCGCGGTCTGGATGTCTCCGAATCCGCTGGTCAGGGTATTCTGGATGCCGGCCACGCCGGTCATAATGGCACTCTGGTCGAATCCGCGCTGGATATCAGCGTTCATGAACCCGCCGCCGTTTCCGTAGCCGCCGAAGCCGAAACCGCCGCCCGCGAACAGGAAAAGCAGAATAATCCACCAACCTGATCCGAAGCCGTCACCATAGGGGTAATTTCCGTCCATTGTAAGTGTTTCCTTTCGATTATTTACAAGCCGCCGTGCACTGCGGATTGCAGCTTGACAACATCGTGGAAACAACTTACAATACTCTTGCAGGATGTAGCGTTTGTCATCTCCACGATGACCGTTACGGGCCGGGGAGAATTCCCCGGTTTTTTATTATTTCAGCCCGCCCATTCTCTGAATCATCTGCATGGCCTGCTGAAGCTTCGGCCCGCCGACCTGCCCTGACTGGATCAGGTGCTGAACCATCGCCTGCGGGTTTCCGGCAAGGTTCTGCGGAATGTTATATCCGGCCTGTTTCGCCATGCCGATGGGGTCCCTCTGGATATCCTGCATGTTCATCTGCGGCACAGGCTGCACTGCTGCCCCGCTCATCCGGTCAAACAGGCTCATTCCGCTCCCTCCGTTTTAACGCCCTTTTTAGGCGGTTTAAGCGCCTCCAGCGCTTCGGCGAGTTCTTGCCTCGTCACATAGTCGGAGGCGGGTAAAACAGGCTCCTGTGCCCTTCTGTCGAAGATATCGAGGGTTGTCTGCCCGTTCATGCTCACACACTTCACAAAAACCGTCTTATCATCCGGCGTGAACATAATCCTGGAGCGGCCTGCCGCCACATAGGCGTTCACCGCTTCCTGCTCACTGCCCACCTGCCCGATGTCCGCCATGGGCTGCTGGTAGTTCATCTGCGGATAGGTGACCGGGAAACCGTTGTTATACATTGCACCGCCTCCTTCTGCCATTATTATGGCAAAAACAGGCATCTCCCGCGAGGAAACGCATCGGCAATTTGCTGGCAGTTTTCAGGCAATTATACGCATGGGTGGTCAATCACGCCGGTCAGAAGTTCCTTCAACCATGCGCGAAGCTGTTTCAGGTCCTTCTCCACTGTTTTCCCTTCATGGGTTCTGTCCGGGAACCTCGTTGCGTCCTTTCCATCCAGCAGGGTCATGGTTGTCACCAGGGGGACATGGTCTGAATATAATTCCGGATACCATTCACTGTCCGCCTTAATGGATTCAAGAATCACATTCCCGCTGACAAGGATGTTATCCAGCGCCTCTTTGCCGTCAGGGAAAGTGGTCACCCATCCAAGATACCCGCCGTTCGCGGAATCAAACCGGTAATGATTCCGTAATTTCGCCAGATTATTCCAGTCCTCTTCCCCGGCCTTGTAATCCTTCCCTGTCTTGGGATCGTATCCGTTCCGGTTCGATGTATTGAAATCGCCGCCGATCACCACATAATCCCAGTTCTTCAGGTTGCAGATCCCGTCCGTAATTCGTTTGTCTTTCAGGCAGTACACAAGGTCAAACACAATCTGGAGAAAGTTCATCCTGTCAGCAACAGGCCCTACCTTCGGATTGCTGTCATATGGGATATAGCTGTTCCTCGGATGCACGGTAAACAGAAGCACCGTCTTCCCTTCTATTTCAGCCGTGCCAAAGGCAAAGTATCTGGAGCTGCTTTTCCCATCGCTTCTCGGCGTTGCATTCTTCGGAGGCTTTACTTCAATCAGTGTCAGTTCTTTCCCGTTCGCCTTTTTCGGCCTGATAACAGGAAACCTGCTCCGGATTCTGGGCCATCCTCCCTGCCAGGAAGGATATCTGTCGTTGTAGAGCAGTTTCGCACCGTGCTTGGTTCCATCTGCGTCAAGGTATGTGGCATCCTCCGTAACCATCAGGATATCCGCGTCTGTTTCGGATATCCATCTCCGAATGGCAAGCAGTTTCTCCGGCTTTTCCCAGATATGCTGCTTGGTTGCCCCGCTCGAAGATTTCATGCAGTATTCGGCTACGTTGTATGTTGCCGCCTTCAGCCTGATACCCGTATTGCTTTTGATCAGGTTCGGTCTGCCGTCCGTGTCTGTCTGTGCAAGCCATTCCTGCTCCCAGGTATCATTCATCTGCATCCCTCAATTCTTTTGAAAAGAACTGCCTCGCACCGGTGGACAATCGTTCTTGTCTGCCGGGGAGACAGTTCAAATTCCTCACTCAATTTTTCAAACGTGATTCCGTCAATCAACCGTCTGCAAAGCAGGCTCCGGTCACGCTCTGAATGAATGTGTTCTGCGATCAGCTCACGAATCTGGCTGTTGGTGTACTCCATCCTCCACCTCCGCGATCCGCTGCTGGACAATTTCCTGCCAGCCCTTTTCCCTGTCGTTATAGGAAGACAGGAACATCCATCCAAGCGTAGCCATGCCGATCATAACCACAGCAATGGACACAATCAGGGCAACCAGCATCCGATGGTTCGCCCTGTTGCAGTGCATCATGGCGTTTTCGTGCAGAAAAAAGGGGACGCATGCCTGTTCTTTTCCTTCACAGTTCTTGCATTCCATTCATTCTTCCTCCGGGTCTACCCACGGTTCTTCATAGCTCATCGCCCGGTTGCTGTCGCTCAATCCCGCCGTGGTCGGGTCAACGATCACGCCGATCAGGCCCAGGAAGGTCAGCACCTGCCCGACAATGTTCATGACCAGGCTCTCCGTTACCGTGGGCACAATGTCGAACAGCTTGAGGATATTGAACACGAACCCCACCACCAGGGACAGGAACATGCTCAACCAGGTTTTGTTCTTAAACCGTACTTTCCAGTTCACTTTCATGATGCTTTCTCCTTCTGCTCTATGCCCAGCTTGGTTTCAATCACAACCAAGCGCCGGTCAAAGTTGTTGTGCTTTTCCACCTTGTCGGACAGTGTCTTTACCTTGCCTTCCATCTGGTCCATCCGGTAATTGATCAGGTTGCTCTGCTGCCGGATGGTCAGGATCGTGCCGATCAGCGGCCCGATAGCCGCAATCAGCGCGACAATGATCGTCTCCCAGTTCATGACTCTCCACCTCCGTCCGGTACCAGTTCGGTAATCGTCAGTTCCGGGTCTTCCCCTTCAGCAGGATCGGCAATCGTCAGCAGGAACTGCTTCGTACTGCCAGATGAACTGCTGTTCAGCAGGATTGAAGTCGAGCTGATATTGTCCGGGATCACCAGAGCGCCCACTGCTTCGCTCACCGTATCGATCTGCCCCTTGAGCACCTTGCCCTGGTGCGCGTCCAGCGCCTTCTTTCCGGCAGTACTCTGCGTCAGGTCATCCTCCAGCTTCACATCATCGCTGTTCGCAATGTCCACGCCGTCCAGCACCATCAGAATCGCGTCCGCCAGCGGCTGCTGCACCCGCCCCCAGTACCGCGAATCCATCGGTGTCGCCCCGGCAGCGGGCTGCTTCTGGAGAACATACACCACGTTGTCTGTGTACCGCACTACGTCCCCTACACTGTAACTTGCAGAACCGTCATAGTTTCCTTTGAGTTTCATCCGCGTCATCTCCTTTTTAAGTTGTTTTGAATATGAAAATCACAATGGCGGCAAGAATCAAATACATATACCATTCCATCAATATCACCAGCTCAATAAAACGCCTTGAAACTGTGGTTGTTTGTGGAGGTAATAGTAAAAGTCTGTCCGCTTCGGTTAATGACATAAGTATTGCTTGGCTGCTGGCCCTGGTCGTAATAGGGGCTGAATCCAAGCTCGTTTGTATTGGAACGGTATTTTCTGAATACCAGTTTATTCATATCCGGATCATACGCCTGGGAAGTCATATCAATGCCCTGTGTGCTGGAACACCATACCTGCAATTGGATATGCTGGTCGATCATGACAAGCGCAAACCCGTTTGGAACCGACAAAGATGTACCCCAATCCGTCTGGGCAAGCCCGGACTTCTTCTCGTTCAGTTCTTTTCCCTTTGCCGCGCTTAAGGCGTTCGTGGTGCTGCTGTCGCTCAATGAATTGCTGACAACGTTCGCAGTCGCACCGCTTGCGATCCCGTTCAGCTTGGTTTTATCGGCAGCACTCATCAGGCCGGCAGCAGAGGTGGTTGCGTTTCCGGGGTTCACCTGTGCACCGGCTTGTATCCCGTTCAGCTTGGTCTTGTCCGAAGCGCTCATCAGACCGGCAGCAGAGGTGGTTGCTTCACTATAGGTTGTGTCCTGCTGGTTGAATGTAAACGTGGTGCCGTCCTGCCTTGTCACGGTAAAGGTTGTGCCGCTTCTGCTGATAGACGCGATATCCTTCGGCATCATTAATACATATTTTGCGTCCAGAATATCCATGTTGCTGTTAATCTGTCCAACCAGCGCACTATCTGAAGTAGTGGGCTTCAAAAGATGCAGGTGTTCGGTTTCCGGTATTGACATTGTTTTCGCTCCCCTCGTCAGTAGAATGCTTTCATGCTGTGGCTGCCTGTGCTGGTAATCGTGAAGGATGTGGTTCCCGATCTGGTAATCGTGTACGGTTTCGTGGTCGGCTGCTGGCTTGCAGGATAGTACGGGCTGAAAGACAGCGTGTTTGTATTGGTTGTGTACCTTCGATCAAAGAACTGGTCTACATCCGGGTCATACACCCGGGTTGAAACATCAATACCGGCTGTGCTGGAACACCAAATCTGGAATTGCAGCGTGTAGTCGATAATGACAAACGCATGACTTGAAGGTACATAAAGCGATGTTCCCCAGCTTTGATTTTTGGAAGAATCCAGCCGTTGCCACGCACCCCATGATGCCGCATTTGCCGTTGATTGCCGGAAATATACACCGTAGTTGGTATTGCTGTCCCCACCGTGTGAAAAGTATAGTTGCGTGTAATAATTGTTACCTGATCGCCTGTATTCACCTACAAACAACACGCCATACTTTGCCCCGGCTGGTAATCCGTCAGGTAGATTTGTTGCTGAACCGCCCTGTATACCATATTGTCCTGCTGTGGTAATGGTATTCATGTCAGGGTTTAAGTACTCACCGTAGTTCAATTTGTTCGGCAGCGCAGCTCCAACGGTTTCAAGGTTGTAATTGGCTGAAGTGAAATTGCTTCCCTTGAACCCGCCTGTACGGCAGTTAACCGCCGCCGTCATGCCTTGACCTGTGCATCCATCAACGAATCCGATACTATACCATGATTTGAAAATCATGTTTGCTACGCCTTTGAATCCGGTTCCGTCCCCGTTTCCGTTGAATATGCCTGTTCTTGAAGTCTGACCGGGGCAGAGCAATACTGCACCTGTTTCATTTGATCCGGTATCACCCGCTGTGCTAAATCCCTTCAAGGTTCCCGTCATCGTGTCCCCGGCTTTGGCGACCTTCCCGTCATTCAGCACCTTCCCCTGCTTCGCACTTAACGAGTCCGTTGTGCTGGTACTGGTCAGGTTGTCCTGCACGGGTCGCCATGTGTCCGGATTGCTTGGCATGGTAACGTGCAGGTCTGTGTTACCGACAGAACCGACCTTGCTCTTGGTTCCCCATGACAGGGTAGGATTATTGTCCGATACGGAAGGATTAACCTGCGCGCCGGATTCAATTCCGTCCAGTTTTGTTTTGTCTGCGGCGCTCATCAGGCCGCTGGAACTCTGGGTCGCAGGATCGTAAGTGTTCAACCGGACATACTGCGTCCCGCTCCATCTGTATGTAAACCCTGTATCCTTGGCAACGTAGATCTTGTCTTCTTCACCTGTCGCGGGAAAGTGTGCCATGTCTGCGTACTCTTCCACATCATCCACATAGCTCGGCAACAGGTTTGCCGGGATTTTCCCGGTCTGATCCAGTGTCGCAACAGAGGTGATATCATCCGTTTTTCCGTCAATGGTCATGGTCAGCTGCTTGGTGGACGGGTCATATGCTACGTTCGTAACCATGGCCCCTTCCAGTTGCCCGGACAGGTTGTACAGCTCGTCCAGAATCCTTTCAAGCTGCACAATCAGCGCACGGTCCTGTCCTTCCCATCCGTTCGGAACGCGCAGGTGCTGATGCTGGCGTATTCTGTTTCCCATTGCCGTCACCTCAATCCGGGTCAGTCTCTACGACCAGCTGAATCCCTCCGACCAGTCTCCAGGGCGCTGTGTTCCCGGCTTCTGTCTCAATCCTGATTCTGAACTTTCGCCCGGTACCGCCAAAGTGGAGCCGCTTCCCTCGATGTTCCTTCCCGGCTTCCCTTGCCTCTTCCGTCAGCGGGTTGACCGTATATTTCTTGGTCTTTGTTTTCTTTTCTGTCTGAATGGAAAACTTCAGTTCCACCGCAGTGTCCTGCACTTCCGGAATAAAGTACAGGTCAAACCCGCCCTTGGCAATCCGCTTGTACCCGAAGTCTACCCACGGAGATACCCACCTTGTGGCGTTTCCGGTTGTCACCCCGGTTTTCCAGGAGTCATAGTTAAGCTTGAGAATCCTTCCCGGAAGGGTAGAGCTTGTCATATACAGCACATCATAGGTTGGCAGAAAGCTTTCCACATGGAAACCGGTATAATACAGGAAAGTCCCTTCGTCCAGGTTCAGCACAAGCATCGCGTTATTGACCGTGCTGTCCCCTGTCGGGAAGGCCAGGTAATACCGTTTCATAAACAAAACGGCACACATCTGATCCAGTGCGTCTTTGTTGACCGTCTCCCAGATCTTTTCAACCTGATCCCTTGCGTATGGTTTGGCGCTCATTCCGTCATAAAAGACCAGCCCATGGTCGCTTCCCATAAACACACGTTCTACATCAACGGCAATCGTATTGAAATAGGAAGTCCCGCCTCCGTACTGTTCCTGGAAAACATACTCGCCCGGGCTGACACCCATCACGCGCCAGATTCTGTTCTTTTTAAACGCCAGCAATTGATCCCCGAATCGCTTCAGTGCGTAAAACTTGTCGCCGTCCCAGCTGGGCTGGTTAATCTCTCCGGCACCGTCCTCCGGAATTTCCGTGTTCGCTTCCCAGTCTGTCGGGTCATACGGTGCGGAGTATACAAGCTTGTCCGGATTATCTTTGATCGCCCCGCCCCAGATCCGCTCCGCGTAGCGCTCAATCACGCCGAACTTATACCCCTGCGTGTCTATCCGCAGAATCTGCCATCTCTCGCTGGCAACCTCACCCCAGGTCATATTGGCAAAATAGCCCCATGTGTGCTGTGCCAGATCGCCCCAGGTAGTCGGCCTGTCCGGAGGAACCACCATAATCATTCCGTCATCCGCATTGCTCATCAGCAATACATCCACCGTATCGGCATCCTGCGGATTGATTTCATAAGTTACCCAGCTCCATGTGCTGTTCTGGAAAGCGCTCGTTCCTTCCGGAAGCTCTATTTCCTCCCAATCAGAGAACGGTTCATCGGCCTGCTTGTGGTACATTTTCCCGCCAGCGCAGGCGATATACCAGTCATGGCTTCCCTGGCCTGTATACCATCTGCGATGGAACATCGCCAGGGTTTCCACCCGGCTGCTGAACTGCCCTTCCATGTACGTGGTCGCGGCCTGCGGCTGCAATACCCCGTGCGGCGTTTCCACGTTCTCCGCTTCCGCCGCGTACCGGATGTCCGGGTTCAGCCCCGTGTCCGCCTGGTTCAGGCCAAGGAAGGACGGAATCCAGACATCCGCGTCATAGGCATGCATGCTGAAATACGCCATTCTTCCTCACCTCACACAGGGATGTTCCGGAAGTTCCGGTACCGCACCAGCGACCCGTCCGCGTTCATCCCGGCAAGCCCGCCCTCATCGGAAATCTTGCTCAGGACTTCCTCAAACGCGCTCCGGTACGCCATGCCGCGCTGCTGTTTCTGCGGGTTTCCGTTTCTGTATATCAACCAGGTCGCCCAATCGCACAGGGCGCGGTGCGTCCACTCCGGCAGGTTCGGCACATCCGTATCTTCCGCAAGCCTCGGATATTCCTCCGCCGGCACATGGCGGTCTTTCGTCCAGACTCTGACCAGCCGGTCGTAGCCGTCATTGATATAATCGTCCACATGCGGCAGGTAATCCTCGATATCCTCCGCATCGTTATTCGATTGGAACATAATCTGGGCTTTGATCTCGGCAAAGGTCATCGTCTGTCACCTCACAGTTTCGGATACTTTTCCTTCAGCACCATGAACACCGGAACCGGCACCTGCACCCGCTCACCCCGGAGCACCTTGTAGCAGGTTTCCTTGTCCTCGTTCGCAATGGTCACATGCTCATACTGGTCTACCTTCATCTGCCCGTCACCGTCTTCCAGCCGGGGCAGGAATACTTCCACCTTCGGCCCTGTATACGCAGGGGCCTCGGTATCGACCGCAATGGTCAGGGAATCGTCAATTACGGGTTTTTTCGCAGCCATGATATGACCTCCTAAATATTAATCGGAAGAACTGCTTCCCGCGTCCACCAGCATCGCCAGGGAAACGGAAATGTCTTTCAGGGTTACCGCCAGAATCTTGATCCAGTTTTCGTCCCCGTACTTGGTGACCACCGCCTCATAGTTCGCGGTGACTGTCTCGGTCCGGGTCGCGTCATTGTCAGCCATAGAACGGCCTCCTTTCACAAAAAAAGGGGGATACCCTGCTGTTCAAGGTATCCCCGGAAATCTGCCTATCAGGCGCTCACACCGTGCTCAACACGGCAGATGAAGTCATCCTGGAGCACCGCGCATGCGAAGAAGGGAACCTTCCACGCAATCGTCCCGCGCTGGTTCAGCGGATCGTCAGAGCCGGAAGAACCCAGGGGCTTCACGATGATCTGGATGTTGGGTTTGCCCTTGCCGCCCAGCTTGACCATACCGAAGGCATCCTGCCCGTAGATAATGGTCGCGTGGACTTCGTTCACACCGCCGCCGCTGGGAACGATCTTCAGGGTCTTGGCAGTCGTCCAGTTCGCGGTCACGGTGGAACCCGCATCCCAGCGAAGCAGGATCTTGGTCTGGTTCGCAGTGCCGCTCGGATACACGCGCTCGATGCACATCGGCGTGTTGTACAGCGTGGTGTCCACCTTGTACTGGATGTAGACCATCTTGCCGGTCAGCTCACGGCCTTCGTCCTCGGTCATCGTGTCGGTCACGGTGATGATGCGGTTGGTCGCGTCATAGTCGGCGTAGGCGGTCAGGTATTCCTTGCTGCCGTACAGGTATTCTTCAGCGGTGAAGGTCTTGCCGTTGTCCACTTCAAAGAACTTCACCTTGTAGATGGTGCCCAGCTCATACTTCTGGACGCGGGTGTCGCTCTGGTACTTGGCGACATCGTTCCAGTGGGTATCCTGGGTCAGGTCGTAGTAGGTGTCCTGGTCGATCTTCGCGTGGAAGAAACCGTCAGAGAACGGCTGCGCGCCCTTCTTCTTCAGGTTACGGACAACCTTCTTGATGACCGCGTAGGTCAGGATATCGCTGCTGGTCAGCGCGGCACGGCTGGCCACGGAACCGGGATACATCACGTTCAGGCCGGCACAGATCTGGTCGCGGCCCACGGTATCGATGGACAGCTGGGCCTGACGGTTCAGCCGGTCACTCATCGCCTGGGTCTTGCTGTCAACATGCCACAGGTCGATTTCATCGGTGTAGGCCATATAGCCGCCGTAGTTCTTCGTCATGACGGAGAAGGCGGTTTCTTCCAGCTTCTGTCCGTCCGGGGTCACACCTTCGTACAGGGGCTTGGTGATCGCGGGCAGCTCGGTGTAGCGGAAGAACGTAACGTGCTTGCCGTTGTTCTTGGGCTGCTCGATCTGCTGGGCATCCTTCAGGTAGCCCAGGTTGGGTTCGACATTCTTGAGCGCCCTCCGCTGGAGGTAGCTCTCAAGCATAGTCGGGGCAATACCGGAATCATAGGAATAGTTCGTGTTTACGGTAGGCATGGTTGCACACTCCTTATCTTAATGAGTAGCGCGCCCCCTCCTTGATCCGTTTTTCCATGCGTTCAAACTGGTCATCGCTCATAGAGTCAATGGCGTTGGGGTTCATGGCATTCGCACCATTGGGAGAGCGCGTAGGCGCGGGAGGCTTCTTCCGTGGGTTCTTCATCTGTTCCGCCACATCATAGAAGTCCATTTCCCCGCTGATAATCTTGCGTCTGACTTCTTCGTTGCTGGTGTACTCGGCCCGCACATCAAGCCCTGTCCGGTCTTTGATGTTCTCGGCCTGGTGCTCCAGCATCTTGATCCGCGCCTGAATGGCGGGATCGGGCTTCGGGGCAAACTGCCCGTTCGCCTGCCTCGGCTGTTCAGCCTTCGGCGCTTCGGCTGGTGCAGACGCGGGCTGTCCCTGACGGAGGCGTACCAGCTCCCGGGCTGTCTCAATATCGGAAACCTTGCGGCTCCGAACCAGCTCCTGTGCCTCGTCTTCCATCATCTTCGCCCGTATCGGTGCCATCTGCTGCTCAAACATCGCCGTCATCCGAGCTTCCGTTTCAGCAACGGCCTTCTGCACCGCCTTGTTCACCCGCTGTTTGATCCACCCCGGCTCACTGGTACCTTGCGGCTCGGTTTCCTGTTTCTCTTCAGCGGGCTTGCCCTCGTCCCCGTTCAGGGAATCCAGGCTCTCTTCGGACTCGTCCTGTTCTTCGACAACGTCTTCCGGAAGCGCGTCGTCCGCTTCAACGTTGTCATTCTGTTCGACCATGGCCTCATCGATTTCCATGAAGGATCTCCTTTCGCGCCCCTGTGAAAACGCAGGCAGCGTGTTTATTTACAAAAGCGCCGTGAAAACGCGGCGCTCCTGTGGCAATATATTTCCTGTATCCTTATGTGGGCAGCGGCGATCCGGTCTGCATGCCCAGCGTACTCCGGGCCGCGTTCACCACCGCGTCTGCCGTGGCGTTCCCGCCGCCTGCCTCGGCGACCTTCTGCGGGCCTGCGGCGTTGTTGATCGCGCCGCCGCGCCTCGCGCTCATGGTCGCCAGGGTATTGCTGGTATTCGTAACCGCCTTCCGCAGGTTCTGGTTCTCCGCCTGCATCTGCTCCATCTGGGCATTCATCTGTTCCACCTGCTGCTGAAGCTGCTGCATCTGCTGCTGGTAGGTTTCGTTTGCCCGGATCACAGGCAGGATCTTGTCCTTGCCGTCCAGGTTCAGGATCTGGAACAGCGAAGACAACGGGAAGAACTGCTGGGCCTGCGCGGACATCGTGTACGCTTCCATGAACATCTGGTTCTGGTTCGCAATCCGCTGCGGGTCCTTGCTGGTCACTTCAATCTGCACGGTGTAGGGAGGCGGGTTGACCGCGCCCTTCGTCTTCGCGCCGAACAGCTTTTCAGTGTCCACCACCAGCTCCCGCTTCCCTGCGGTGCCGGTAATCATCATCCGGCGGTCATCGTCATAGAACTGGCTCATCAGCCAGCCGACCTGCTCATACATGTCCTTGCTGCCGTACTTGAGCTGCTCTGTCCGCATCGCGGCCACCTTGCCGCCAGCCTGGATCAGGGAATTGATGGCTTTGCCGCTGACGATACCCCCGGTCGTTTCGCCCCGGGTGAACTGGTTCGCGCCGCTGTCGGCCTTCAGGTCGCTCTGGAACATGGTCATCAGCTGGGTAATCGTGCCGTTGAACGGCTGGTTCTGCATCCAGTTCCACGCCACGCCCTGCTCGATCTGGTCGCCCTCGATCACGTCCACGGTCCAGTCTGTCAGCGCGTCCTTGTCGATACCGCACTGCCGCCTTACCAGCATCCTGCCCTTGGAGGACATCCGTGCGTTCATGTCGGCATAAGCGGCATACCGGTTGATATACCGCATCATCGGCGCGAGTTCATGCACAAGTCCTTCGCCCGCCAGTGAACCCTCGATGCTGTCGTGAACATCGATCACGAACGGATACAGCCCGTGGGCATACACGTCCTTCTGGCTGTCAAGCAGCGCGTTCCCGGCGGCATACGCCACGTTGATCGTGTACCGGCGCTTCTTCGCGTTATACTCGCGCCACCAGTATTCAATCAGCAGGGAACGCTTCTCGTCATTGCTGTGCTCCGCGTCTTCCTGCCCTGCCGTCATGCCGACATTGTTGTGCGTGTTATCGTCACAGCCGACATACTTGCCTTCCTCCGGCCAGTGTTCCCTGTACCAGGATTGCGGATGCCAGGAAACCTTCATCACGGCGCGGCAGTCCTGGAGCTTTTCGGCGGTCGGGTCCCACAGGAACGCTTCCAGCGGCCAGCGGATCAGTGCGATCTCGCCCTTGCCGTAGTTCATGTCCGGGTCCCAGGCTACCTGGGTGATCGCCGTGCCCGTGGTATAGAAGTCCTCGCAGCGCCGGTAATGAACCTGCTCATAATCGTTCGCGCAGTACATGACGTAATGCATCATGTCCTGCAGATCGTCAGCGGCTTCCTGCATGTCCAGCGTTTCCGGCATCAGCTTGGCTTCCGGCATGGAGAGCATCTGGTCCGCGACCACGTTGTTAATCGTGCTCTTCAGCGTCTGGAGCTGTAGCGTCTTCTTCCCGTTTTCCTGGATCTGGCGCGGATCGTCCTGTTCCGGGTCATCCATGTGCAGAATCCTCCGGCAGTCCTTCGCGGCCTCATGGTACGGGCGGTTCATCTGCTCAAAGATGTCCAGCCGGTCATAGATCGTTTCCAGCAGGTCGCGGTCTTCCTCGGAAAGCGGCTGCTCTTCCAGGAAAAACTCTTCCTGAAGTTCCTTCTCTTTATCTGTCATGGTTTCACCTCACTGTATGAAAAAGCGCGGCGGTGGATCAACAGCAGGAGACGCTCCCTCCTTTTGTTTGATTTGTTGGTTGGCACGCCGCCCGCCGCGCCTTTTTTCAGTCGTTATCCCGGTCAAACGGGTCAAACGGTTTGTATTCCCTCGGAGGTTTCTTGGTCGCCGCAATGGGATGATCCATGCAGACGTACCGGAGCATGTCGTAGCTGTGCTAATGATCCTCCGCATCCGAGTCCACGTCTTCCGGTTTCTTGGTTGAATACGGAAGGTTCGGGAAGGTTCGGATGAATTCTTTGCATGTATTGAATACCTGGAGCTTCGGCCTGCCGTTCTCGTCAAACCGGAGCCGCTCATGAACCTGCATCAGCCCGGGAAGCCGCGCATGGTCGCCTTTGTTGAACAGCACCCCGCGCCTTCTGCCCATGAACCCAGGTGCCATCTGGTCGGCCACACTGTCGCCCCGGCTCTTGTCAAAGATTGCCGGGTCCGCCGTCCGCATGATCCGGATGTTCTCGCTGATTTCCTTCTGTTCACGCTCCAGGATGCCGTCCGCGATCTGTACCGGTGTCAGCTCGATGCCCACGTTTGCCTGACGCGGTTTACAACCGTACCATTCCCGGTACAGGTACAGGGTCTGGTCCGGGGCCATCGCAAACCATCCGCAGGAAAACGGTCTGGTGTATCCATGGTCAAAACCGAAGTACCTCGGCCAGTCAGCCGGGATGTCAAACGGTTCGATCACATGGGTCCATTTTCGGTCAAGGTAGTTTTCCGGGGTATCCCGCCAGCTGGTGAACACCATGCCCTCAAAACTGTCCCAGCGGCCCTCGAGAAGGCTCTTGCGAAGCGCTTCCGGTTTCTGTTCCAGTTCAAAGATGTAGTCTTCCGTAATGTACGGATTCTCCATCGCCAGGGAAGGAATGTACTGCGTCCGGATCACTTTTTCCTTATGCAGCGCTTCGGAATAGATCTTCTGTTCCTGAATGGACATGTACGGCCCAGCGTCTACGAACATCTTTTTCACCCAGCCATGACCGATGTTCCCCGGGTTGCTGGCGGAGCGGACAATCGGTACCACTCCGAGGCTCTTCTTGGCGCGGAGCCGCGTCTTCAGGAAATCGTAAATGGTCTGTTCAAAGGATGTCAGCTCGTCAAAGTACAGGAACTGGATTTCAATACCAGAGTACTTGAACCGGTCTGCCTCGTTCTCGCAGTGACGGAACAGGATCTTGCTTCCGTTCACCAGCCGGAACTCATGCCGCCCCGCGTTATAGGTCGCCAGCTTTTCCGGATAGGAAGCCTGTGCCTCTTTAATGTCTGTGTCTTCAAGCTCACCATAGCTGCGTCTGAAAACAACCGCCGTGGTTCCCGGATTCTTCAGGCAGCGGAACAGCGCATCCATGATGAGCGCCTTCGTCTTCCCGCCGCCCGCAGCACCGCCGTACAGGATCTCGTTCGCCTTCGATGCATGGAACATCGCCTGCTTCGGCGTTGGCTGGTAATTGATCACTATATTCCCCATGCGGCCACCCCTAAATCAAAAATGGTTCTGCGGGAAGCCGGTGTGGGCCGCTAAACACCCCGGCTGTCGTTCAGTATGGGTTTATACAAAACAGAAAAGGAGGTCATGAAGAATCCATGTCCCGCAGAACCAAGTTGTGATCTTTCAGCGGCCTTCCCGGTTTACAGCCTTCACCGGGTAAAACAAAAACCCGTATGGGTGCCACCATCCACCAATGACGGGTTATTGCCTGCATGCAGTGCCGCGCTCTGTGGAGACCGCGGCGGATGGTTTTTTTCAGATGCCGGGGGATTGGTATCGGGGAGGTGAGGTTTTCTACGCTCTTCGTCACCGCAGCGGCGGAGTCCCTGGCACGATTCAGCCCCCCAGGGTTCCGGATCGGCACCCCCTCCCCCGGGTCAGCCCTGCCGGTCCGGTCTGCTGCCGGTGCCGACCTGCTGCCCTGCTGCCTGCCGTCCTGCCCTGCTGCCTGCCGTGGCTGGCGCTTGGTGGCGGTGGGTGCCGGGTGGCCTGTGGGGCGGAGCCGGTGCCGGACCGGGGCGGTGGGTGCCCTGCCTGCTGCCGGTGCCCTGCCCACTGTATATCATGGTCTGCCTGGTGCCTACTGTGGCTCGGTGCTGATCCATACAAATCATGCATAAAACAGAGTGAAACCTGAATAATCACTGCATAATCTGTTCTCTTGTGTACCTCACCAGACGATACCACAATATCTTGTGTTCAACTATTCGTAAAACTATTGTTTCACGAAGAGTTCAGCTATTTTCGTCCGGGGAACCTAAATCCGGCATACCTTCGATCTTCACGGTTACGGCTGTATCCTCATCATGGAACAGGCGCTTATTCGCATTATTCAGTGCATTGACCGCGCTGTGCATGGCAAGCCAACCGTCTGTGTCCTGCTTCATGCCTTTTCGGAAGACTTCACGGGCAAGGATATAATCCTCATAATCCCATCGCCGCGCTTCTTCCTTCCAAGCCTGGTCAAACATCGGATGTTTCCGCCAGCGGCACATGGTAGCATCACAGTTGTTGATCTGGCGGTCTGTAGCGGTATTAATATCAACACCAAACAGTATTCTCATCTTCTCCGCTCTGCTGACTCTGTTTGCCTCCAGCTTGGCCAGTGTGGCAATATCCTTGGTCAGTTTGTCATTCGGTATCTTGTTGTTACCGGCCATCTCTCTTCCTCCCTTCTATGCCCTGCCGGGGGTCTTACTCACCTTTGTTTCTATGCCACCAAACCCCTGCTGGAATAATACCGTTGATCTATGCGGTGAATACCATAGAGTCACTGTGATTATTGTGTGGCATAAGATTTAATCCAGATTGGAACTAAAAAGCACCTGATCGGTATAAGATCGGTGCTTTATTCCCTGATTATTTATCTCTGTTTATTGGCTCTGTGATTGGCTCTCTTGTCTACTTCTCTCATCATAGCAGATTATACTGTCAATATCTTGCATTTGTCAATAGTATTTTTCTTGCAGTTATACTAAATATAGTGGTTGGATACAGATTGGAGGCTTGGAGGCACAAGTGCTGGTTATGGGATCGGAGCGGGTTGTGACCAGATTTTTTGTTCATCCGAAAAAAAGTGCTTGACAAGGGTACTCACCCTGTGATAACCTGTTCCTGAATCTAGGGTACTCACCCTATAAAACGACCGAAAAAGGAGGAACAAACCATGACAACAGTCAAGTACTTCAAGCTCATGTACGGAGGGACAGCCTCCATCCGGTTAAACAAAGACGGCTCCGCAACGCTCAAAGCCTGCGATGCTAACGGCAAGTTTTTTTACGGAAAATGCTACGGAAGCGAACGAGCAGCGAAAGTTGCCCTTGGAAAGCTGACGGACGGATACGAAGAAATTAAGCGCTGATCCTGGCAGACGGTCCCCGGGAAACCGGAGATCGTAGCCAGCACCAGGCTGGAGAAAGAGAGGAACCGAAATGAGGAAACTGTCCATAACAACCGACCTGGAAACAGGCGAAACGATCTACTTCGATCTGACAGAGCAAAACCGGTTTTCAATCTATGTTGAAACCGGAGACCTCCTCCCGAAAGAAAGCCTGACATTCAATGACTGGATTGTTGCTCATAAGATCTACGAAGACATGATGTACAAGCATAAATACCGGAAAACGGATTACACCGCGCTACACAATGAAATCCTGACAAACGGCGGTCTTGCAAGATTCTGATCCTGGCACCTGGGAGCCGGACCACGGCTCTCATAGCCAGCACCAGGCTGGAGAAAGAGAGGAATCAATCATGAATTACATTCCGCGCAAAATCACCGGCATGACCATCGAGCAGATTGATCAGGAAATCGATCGGATGTACTACGACCAGTACGCTTACGGAAAGTCAATCGACCGGCCTAGGCTCTGGGACCTCTTGGAAACTAAAAGGCAGCTTGAAGTAGGGCAGCGTTCCATGGTAGAATCCGATTAAGGAGGGTGAGTACATGGGAACGCCGCAATACGACCGGGAAAACACTCGGCGAATCAACCTGAAGCTTAACAACAAAACGGATGCCGACATCATCGCCCAGCTTGAAAAGCTGAAACCGTCCGAAGGCATCCAGGGATACCTGAAGCGTCTGATCCGGGAAGACATGAAAAGGACCGCTCAATCGTGAGCGGCCTTTTTTTATTTTATCAATTCTTCAGTGAATACAACGTGACTATTCATCAAGACGTTTCTTGCTGCTTTTTCTTTGCTTTCAATCAATTGCCTTTTGTATGCCCAAACAGCCGGACATATAATTGCTTTCAACGTTTCAGTCATATTTTTCCCTGAATAAGTCCCCATTTCTTTCAGAGCATGGTATGACTCCATGTCAAGTTGAACGCTCACTGTCGTTGCATTGTTCGGATGTGTATGATTGTTTTTGCCGCCCATTTTCCTTCACCTTCTCTTGTTCGTTGATAATCTTCTGTGCCTCACTCAATGCCCAGCCATGTGCCCTGTAAACCGAATTCGGATCATTGTATTTCAGTTCGTCACTGATGGACCGGAAGCTCCACCCGCACAAATACCGGTAATTAAGGATTTGCCGGTATTTTTCCTGCTTTACAGCCCTGATAACCTGCTCCGCCCGGGCAATAATGGCAACCAGTTCCTTTTGCTGGGAATAAACAGCCCGCAATGCGTCCACGGCACCGATCGCGGCCATTTCAACCCGGGACGAACCGCTTTGCTTATTCCCGACAACACCGGCGCTGCCGCCCATGGACAGCCCGATCTCTTCATAATGCCGGAGCTTTGCGTTTAATACCTTCAGTTCACTCTCTGCCCGTAATACCTGCCGGAAAAAGTCCCTGGCCTTCATCGGCATCGCTCCCTTCGTCAGATTCAACCGGGATATACTTCAGTGACCATTCTTTGCATCCCTTGCCCATCTTATCCTGAAGCTGGCATTCTTCGATATCCTCGCACCACTCACAGATGGATTTCCCGTCAACGGTGCCCTCTATGCAATCGTAATACCGCCGGACATCCTTCTTGTACAGGGCATTGGATTGCTCCAGTTCTTCAATTCTCTTCGCTGCTGCTTTCGCTGCCTGTCTTGCGTTCATTTTGCTTC
>Ga0310786_10000960_pt1 | contig 45971 bp, 76 predicted proteins | sample AusTroGonzalo_MG_FD_203881 | JGI IMG/M metagenome (GOLD analysis project Ga0310786, IMG submission 203881) | Bovine rumen microbial communities from tropical cattle in Woodstock, Queensland, Australia - Gonzalo_03 (v2) (version 2) | ecosystem: Host-associated > Mammals > Digestive system >...
GATTCTGAGACAAGAAAAATTTGCATATCCTACTTCTTATGTAATTGACAGGGGAGACGTTAGATTTTTCCCAACTCCAGATAAACAATACGAAATAGAAGTTACAGTATCTACTACTAACTTAGCTTGGGGAAACGATGACTCTTCTAAGGGAGAAATTACATCAATTACAGATTCTATTATGGCAAGTAAAGCATTTTGTGATTTAGTTGTATTAAGAGCTTGTGCTTTTACTATGGCTAGATGTAATAACCCTCTTAGTGAGTTCTATGGCAATCTATATAAAGAACGTTTAAGAACTTTTGTAGAGAGAGATAGTAATAGCTTTGAGAAACCACATTTACGTAATCCAAGAGCAGGCCATTATGACCCTCGCAGAGGATTGTTAGGATAGGTGAAATAATGGGTATTTTTAAAAGACAATTACCAAAAGCTAGAGCATTTAAGGGGCAGTATATCTTTTCTAATTTTTCTTATGGCTACTATAAACAAGAAGTGCCAAGAGTGTTAGAAGAACAACTAGCTTCTTTAGCTCTAGTTGGAGGGAGAAATATTTGGACTAATAAAGGTGCTCTAGTTAACCAATTTGGCTATGAAACGGTAGGAGAGATTGGAAATTACTTTATTGAGTTTATTTCTGAAAATTCTATGAATGCTCAAAACTTACTATTAGTTAGCTCTGATTTAAGTCATACAGTCTGGAGATATAATACATTTGAAGGATTGAAGAAATATAAAACCTCTTTCCCAGAACTTATGAGCACTCCACTTAATACTTATGATGGGCTAAATATGTTTGTATATGATGGAGAAGAAAACTTCTTTGTATATGGTGGATGTTATGAAACTACTCCTACCGAAGATAATCCGGTAGTTCCAGTAGATGATAATTATATACCTATTTTAACAGGTGATAGTTATACTACTAGACTATATGGAGATAAATGGGTAGAAATAGATATATCCGATGAGGAAGCTCAGTATTTCTGGTTGGATAAAATCTTGGTATTCCAGAACGATACTCCAGTAGGTGACGTTACTCCAACATATAGAAGAGTGTATGTAGATTCTCTAGACAAGAAAAGTACTGGTTATACGGTACGTCTAAGATTTGAGAATATTGAGTGGATATTTAATCCGGGAGAGCATCCAGATTTAGGTGAAATTACTATTAAAGAATTTGATAGTAATGACTCTTTTAAATGGATACCTGAGAATACTGGAGTAGATGAAGATGTAGTTATTAAACCAAAATTGATGGCAAGTGTTCTCAATAGATTATGGCTTGTTAATTGGGATAATTCTATATTTTATTCTACCGTAGGCCGATTCGATAACTTTGAAGAAGCTAATGGAGCAGGGTATTTTAAAGGTTTTTACAACGACACTTCAGCTATTTTATCCATTGAAGAGTACTTTAATGGAGCTTTAATAGTTAAACAAAATGGTATGTATCACGCTACTTTTAAAACTAATGCTTTTGATGCTGGTAGTATTAGTTCTACAATCACAGACTACCTCTCAGTATCGAAGATTAATAATGTATCTCAAAAGTATGCAGGTGACCATTGTGTAATAGGCCAAGAAGTAATAGCTTATGATGCTGTTTCTGGAAACTTAGTACAAGCTGCTTACGTAAATTACTTAGGCGGAGTACAGCAGGGAGATATTCTATTACACGGAGAGGAATTAGATAGTGAAAATTTAGGAGTTTATTCTACTGTGAATAGACTGCTATGTTACAACTTTCAAGAAGAAGTTTTGTTATTTTACTACGGAGAAGGTTTTAAAAATGCTTTAGTAATAACTAGAGGATTATCAATATATCCAAGAGAAATATCTGGATATCTAAATACTTTAGTTATGTTTAACCAAGGTATCATTGGAATACTTCAAGAACAAATAACAAACGAAGGAGTAACGAGTTATGTAAATACCGTTATATCTGACTTTAAGAGAGGTACTACAATTCCTAACATATCTTCAATAGCTGAGTTTGAGCCTATTTGCTTGAATGGTAATAAGTTATTGTGTGGAAGTATTGTAGAAGTATCTGAGTTGAATAATGAGCCATTTAATATAACTATAGCAAACTCTGGGTACTCTTCACAAAACGTATCACCGTCATTCTTAAATAAAGATTCTAATAGCAGTTTAAAAAATATGTTATATTCAAATACCGTACATCCTTCCGTTTTATCTAACACGGTAGGAGAAATGACCGGAGTGGATGGAAATGCTAAGTGGACTTATAAGAAGTCTGGTTTAACTAGAATATCAGCTCCGCTGTCCGGAAGAGATGGTTTAAGTATTAGATTAGAATTTGAACCTAACACATCTTTCCAATTAGTTGCTATTAACTTGCCTGACTTTTCGAGGGGAGAATAACAGATGAAAGTAAGACCTTTAACGATGTATGATGTATGTAACTTTGAGGATGATATTTGTCAATGTTATTTTGATAATTTACAGATACAAGATTCTCAATGCCCTATCAATTTCTCAGATAGAGATGAAGTTTTAGACTATGTATTAGGCTTTGTTGAAGATAGTAAAAGTTTTGTAACTGGAATAATGGATGATAATGAGGAATATTTATTCGGATTAGTTATTTATGACGGAGTTAGAATGTCAGATGATGGTAATTCTTCAGAACTTCACCTAGTAACCTGCAAGGATATGTGGGGTAAAGATTTCCTAGATGTGTACTATCAGATGTTGGGAGGAACTATATTCGATACTTTATATTGTTCTATCCCTTCTTATTGTAGACCTGTTATAGCTCTTCTAAAGAAGTTAGGATTTAAAAAGACTGGTTACGTACCGAAAGTTTTGCCTTATAAAAATTTGAAGGGTGAAGAAAAAATGTATGACGTATTATTTTATACTTGGAGAAGAGTATGGTAAGATATAAGAGTAAAAAAATTACAGTTGATTCTAATGGCATCAAGCACGGATATCGTAGTGGTTTAGAAAACGATATTATGAGTGATATCGAAAATCATAAATTAGAACCTAACTATGAGGCAACTAAACTGGAGTATATACAACCTGAAACTAAGCATATATATACCCCAGATTTTCACGTTTCACCACACATAGTCATTGAGACTAAAGGTCGATGGGTGGTAGAAGATAGAATGAAGATGCTGTTAGTCATTAAGCAACATCCTGAAATTGATTTTAGAATGGTATTTTACAATGCTAATCAAAAAATCAAAAAGGGGAGTAAAACTAGCTACGCAATGTGGTGCGATAAACACGGCATTAAGTGGGCTAATAAATATATTCCCCAAGAATGGTACATTGATATTTTAGAAGATATCAACAACTCAAAGAAAGGAGATGAATAGTTTGAGTAATATCAATGAAAACCTAGACTACAGAGCTCTATATAATGGTGTTGATGCTCAAGGTAGACCGACGGTAACAGGTGAGAATAGAGCTAAATTGTACAGATGGAATAACCAACAAGAAGCTATGGGATTGCCTATGTTACCTTATACAGCGTATGATGGTATTCCGCAAGTTAAACCTAATACCACATATAATAACCCTAATGCTCCTGCTTATGAAGGTGGTGTTTATACACAAGCTGAAATAGACAGAGCTAAAAGATGGGCCGATATCTTAAATAAGAAGTTAGGCGGAACTGTAACAGGTGGAGCAGCCCCGATAGGGCAACAAGCTCCAATAGGGCAGCCTAATCCTTATATAGAGCAACTAGACAGAATTTCTTTCAATCCTGGAGTCGAAACTGCATATTCTCATATATTAGGAGAAACTCCAGAACAACAAAGAGCAAGACTTATCAGAGATAATATTAATGATAGACAATGGATTCAAAATAATTATATGAGATATCCTGAGTTTTATCGTAATATTATCAATCCTATGTTTGAACAAGAAATCGAACAAAGAAACCAATATTTAAGAAATATGGGGTATACTGTATAATGAGTACTTTGCAAGATTATCTTAATCAAAGATGGGAATACGCAAGGAAACATCCTTACCAAACAGCTTTAGATGTAGGTTTGACATTGGGTAGTGTTGCAGCTCCTGAAGTTGGTTTACCGGCTAAGGGAGTACAAGCAGCTAAACCTTTTTTGTCTATAACAATGAGAAAAATAGCTAGCTCATCTAAGCCAGTTCAAAACGAACTAAGCACTCTTCTAAGAGAGGGTAAAGCCTTAGGTGCAGATACGGCAGAGCTTATGTATAAAGCTAGATATGGTGGTGTTAATACTGTTAGAGATTACTTAAATAATTTGAAAGGGATTAAATAAAATGGCTTTTGGAAAGAAGGCAAAAACTCCCGTAACTAAATATCAACGGGAACAACAAAAATTAGGTAGGAATGCTTATAGAGATATCGAGCCTCAAAGGCAACGAATTGCAGATTTAACTAATAATGCAAACCAATATAGACAAGAAGGAATAAATAACTTCTTTAATTCTAATGCTAATTGGAATGATGCTATGCGTAACTACCGTAGACAGATGGCACAAGCAACGGCAAATAATTATTTCTCTACCGGAGGAGGTTATTCTAGTGCAGGTCAAAAGTATTATGATGATACTCAAAGAGCTGCTAACGATTTGAACTCTAGACTCTATACACAAGGAGTAAATACGGTAGAGAATATGTTGTCTAACGATAGAAATTCGGCTATTAACTATTATGATTTATTAAATCAACAGCACGGATTTGCTTCACAGCCTGATGCTATTGATGAATATAATAAACTGGTTGATAAACAAAATAAACAATGGTGGGTTGACCAATTATATGCTCACGCTAATCTAGCTGAAGCTCTAGCTCCAAAACAATGGAAAGCTATAGGTACAGTTGGTAAGTTGGGGGCTAATGCTTTATCTACCAATTATGAAGATGCTATGACTAACTTAGGTAAAACGGCTTTTGGTAGTAGCTATCAAGCTGACCCTAGGGCGGTTACTGATATCAACGGAGTCCTTGCAAGTTCTGCTAATAATTATTCTAACTGGTTTGGTTTAGGCGGAATGGGAGGCCAAGGTAACTCTATCAACTCTTTATTTGGAGGAGGCCAAGGAGACGGACTCAACTTTGATATGAGTGGAGTAAACAACATTGTGTCTAATTCTAGGAAGAGATTGAGCGGAGGTTAATCATCAATGACTTACTGGAATAATCTTAAAGTAACAGGACAACCAGGCAAAAGAAAAGCTCCGGTAGCAGGTGCTTCTACTAATCATCGTGGAATGGATGTAGTATTCCCTGATGGAAAAGTAAGACCTGAGATTGGAGGAACTGTATATCATTCTGGTAATATGGACGGTTACGGAAATATAGTAATCATTAAGGGGGATGATGGTAATTTTTACCATTATGCTCATAACGCTGCTAATAGAGTTAAAAAAGGACAAAGAGTAAAACCTGGAGAAGTTATAGCTACTATGGGTAATACCGGAACATCTTCTGGCCCTCATACGCACATAGAAGTTACTAATTCTAAAGGTGTTAACTTGCATCCACAAACAAAACAAGATTTAGGAATAGGAGGTAATAAATTGGCAAGTCAAGGATTTTATGGCAATGCCATCACTGGCGCAGCAGCCCCGATAGGGCAGGCAGCCCCGATAATGCAGCCTTCCCCGTCTCTAATGAATCCTGTAGGAGATATAGCTCGTATTGGCGCAGGTACTACTATGTTAAATGACTTAGTAGCTAAACAGGCCCAAGAACAAGCTAGAGAAATTGCTAATAGATATAATATAGCTCAGATGATGCAAAACGCACAAGCTAATATAGATGCCGAGACCGCTGCTAATCTTAATGCGGTTAATACACAAATGGATAGAGGTATGTACTCTCCTGAAGATATTAAATTAGCAAATGCTCAAGCTAATTTGAGTAATACTATTGGAAATATTCAAGCTCAAGATACCTTAAATCAACTCCAACAAGACTACAATAACCGTAGGAGCGCTGAAGATATGGCAGCTTTAATAGACGAAAGGAATAGGGCTATGATGGAACAATATATTGCAAGTAATCCAGTATTACAACAATATATGCAAGCTCAACAAACAGGGCAGCCTGTAGGAGGTTATCAAATAGACCCTCAAGAATTCCAAAGAGCTGTGGCTAGAGACAATAGTATAAATACTTATCTAAATTCCGTAGCATTAGCTAATGCTAAATCTAATCCGCAATTAGCTGCTATGGCATTTAATGTAGCAAATAATAGCCCTTCTAATTCCGCCCAAAAGATGTTAGAGATGGCTAACGCTAACTATCAAATGCAATTAGCTAATCAATACGGAGTACCTTATCAGCAACTTATGGATGCTTCTAAAGGTATGGGTAAATATTTAGAGGCATACGCTCCTAACCAAATGTCTGCTTACAATCAAGCTAATCAACAAGCAGAACAAAATTTAAGAGCAGGCTTAGAGAATATAGGGAAGAATAGAGTTAAGCAATATGAAAACCTTGTAGCTGCTAATCAAAACTATATACAATCTCTAGAAGATGCTAATAAGAATCTTATAGCTGTTAATAAACCGGGTGCTGAAATTATTCAAGAAAGTAATAAGGCTACTAATGAAATGCTTGCTAAGCATCCTGAATTAGCAGTTAAGAAAATGGAGATGGAAGGAGGGCTTGCAAAAGCTCCTATCCAGGCTCAAATTCAAGGTAATACAGCGGTTGGTACTGAAACTATGGGGCAAATTGGTGGTTTAGCTAAAAACATAAATTCCGCTAACACTGATATGTACGTAAGTGATAATACTAGATTGAATGCCTTGGATAAACTTGCACAGCAAGAAGCTAGCGGAGGTAGTAATTCTGCAACTCAAGCTAAATTAGAACAAGCTGATAGGAAAGCTAAAGCTCAAGTAGCTACTAATGTAGTTAAGAGTTTAATGGTTGATACAGGAAAGGAAAAGGTTTTACCTAAGACTCCTGACACTATGAATAATTTTATACTACAATTAAAGATGTCTGGTATGTATACAAATGATGAGATTGCCGATTTAGTTAATGCTTATTTTGGTGATACCTCTTCTGTAGAACAACAACAACCAGCACAAAAACAACAAACTAATAATTCTATTTCAAGTAAACTTAAAGAAGCCCAAAAGAATTGGGAAGCTAAAGATAAAGAGAGAGATAAAAAAGCTCAATCTAGAAGTGCTTCTCAAAATTATGCTGAATGGGCTTTAAGAGGCATTTTAGGAGGGCCTTTAGGATGGTAGATTATAACAACTTAGTTAATTCTATTTATAATCCAATTATTACAAATGCTCCGGGAACCGTAAGTAGACCTCAATTAGATATTTCTTTTGAGGATATTAAGAATAGATATATGAGACCAGAAGCACAATCTCAATCTCCTGTGTCTAATGCTAATATTCCACAAGAGAGTTTATCTGATGTTTACAGCAAGCTTACAGGTAATGCTAAGAAGTTAGCTGAGGAAGGGTTGGTTAAATCCAACTCTTCACCTCAGACTATTTCTGGCGATAATGATTCTGAGAGAAAAACACTTGGAGGCTTTGTAAGAAATACTTTAGTCAACAGACCACTTGATTTGTTTACCGGACTAGCTTACTCTTTTGCTCACCCTATAGATGAATTAGGAAGGCCTTTAGTTGATTATAGTACTAATAAAGTACAAGAAGTTATGCAGGGTAAGAATCCTTTGCTAGCAGGCTTAGAAGTGGCTCGTGACGTATCTGACGTAGCTCTGTATAAACCTTTGACAGGACAAAGTATATCTCAGATAGTGGAAGACCCTAAAGGAGCTCTTAAAAGATATGGTCAACATATTTATGAAGGTGGATTAGCTGATACGGCTATGATATTAGGGCCTACAGGGGCTGGAAGAGCTACCGGAAGAGTTATAGGTAAAGGTATATCTAAACTTGACGATTTAGTTGCTAAAGGTGCAGGAAAAGATTTATTAAAAGTTAATCAAGCTAAGACTCAATTACTTCAAGATACGGTTTTAGATAAAATCGAAACTTCTATAGCTAAAGATAAATTTAAGGCTGATTTAAGAGACCTTTATAAAAACTATAATGTCTCTGATGTTCAATTATCGGACTTAATTAAAAAGATGGAAGGTTTTGAAGGTAAGTCCTTAGCCGACCTAACCCCAGAACAAACTACCATATATAATCAATTCAAACCTTTATTAGATGAATGGGATTCTTTAGCTCAAAAGTATACTACCGCAACTCCAGAGAATATAACAGAAATTGTTACTCGTGGAGTAAGAAACGTTCAAAATGAAGGTAGAAATACAACTTATAGAGATGTTGATAATCTTTATAAGCAAGAAGGATTATACGATTACGGACAGTATGTAAACAAAGAAACTGGAGAGATAGTAAAGAATCCTGTGTATAAAGCTGAGCAAAACCCATCAGAGGCTATATCTCAATTAGGCGAACCTCAGTCTTACCCAACATTACAACAAATATACAGACGTAATGGAATGACTGATAAATTCAACTATGATATGGCTCTTAAAAAGGTCGAAAGAGAATATGCTAAAGCTAACTCTACTAATCCTTATGCACAATTAGATTATGACGTTTCTAAAGCTGACTTGATGTATAAGAAAATAATTAAAGATACTATTCAAGGTGATAGAGACTCCTTAATAGCTGCTGAAACCAGTTTTGATGAAGTTCTTAAACAACTACCTGAAGAATATAAAGAAAGCTTTGCAGAAAGATTTGTGCAAGATTTAGAAGATATTCGTGGCAGTAAGTATTCTAAAGAACCAGTATCCGATATAGGAAACCCTCAGAATGTAAATAGGGGGCGTTCTCTATCTAAGGCAATAAGAGATGCTAGAAAGTATAACGAAATTAAAAATGCTACTACTTTAGATGCTTTGCCAAAGAGACTTCAAAGAATCGTAAGAGAGCACTTAACTCCTGAAGAATTCACGGATTTCTTAGAAGGAAGAGCAACTTTAGGAGAAGTTAGGCAGTACGTTAATGAAGTAGCTCAATACGAAAGAGACCTTAAATTTAAACCCCAAATAGCTGAAGATGCTATTACAGGTAAACCTGTAGAGGTTGATTTGCGTAATACTCGTTTTGAAATTCCTGAAGAAAATTTAGATGCTTTAGCTGCTAGGGCATTAGATGACCCTGTGGCTAAGGAATTCTATGATAGCTATATGTTAGCTAAAGAAGGGAAATTACAACGTATATCTCACGGATTAGCTGAAGTTAATCATCAAGGAGTAATTCCGCCTAGTAAAGGGAAAATTAACGCAGCAGACCAAAGATTTAACGAAAGAATCTATGGTAATGCTAGAGCTGAAGATATTGCTAAGGAATGGACTGCTCCAGACGAGATGTTAAACAGAGCTGTTAGAGGGCTTATCAGAGATAAACAAATAAATAAATTCTTTGATGAGTACACAACAACGGGTAAACCAATTATGAGTAAAGTAGCTACTCCTGAAGATATCAGATATGTATCAAGAGAAACTTTAGGTAATTCTACAAAACTCAAAAACTTAAATAATGAAGGTGTAATATTAAAAAATATTCCTGAAGGGGTAAATCCTACAGATTATATAGCTATAGATAAGTACACTTTACAAGCCTTTAAAGATTTGTTTTATCCTAACCAATCACCTTACTTCAAAGTACCGGCTTGGTTAAAGGATTTAACTTCAAACTTTAAACAAGGATTGATATCAAGTGGTATATACTTGGGTGGAAACTTCTTTGGTGGTTTACATTCATTTATTACTAATTCTAATTTAAGAATGTTTGAGGATATATCTGATGCTATAAAAACAAAAGGTGGTTTAATCAAACAGTTAGGAACTTACAGAGAAAAACCTACATTATTAGATACTTCTTTAAGATTCAGAAGTGATAAAACTCCTCTTGGAGAAATTACCGAAAAAGCTCTTAAAGGGGGTAAGACTCTAAATGTATGGACTGGTACTAATCTTGTTAGAACTGCTGATGCTTTCTTACAAAATGTATTTGCGGAGTTAGATGCTCACGCAGCATTTAGAAAAGCTGGTGTACCATTCGAAAATAGAAATATGGAATGGGTTAAGAATAATATGTCTAAAGAACAAATTTACAATATTCTTAATGATGTTGAAAAAGCAGCTATGATATACGGTGATATGACATTAATGCCTAAATGGTTAATTGATTTAGGTGAAACTGTAAGCCCATTCATTAGATGGGTAGACCAGGCTACGCAATCATCATACTGGCTTATGAAACATAACCCTGTAGCTTACGCCTACACTCAAGGAGCTGTATTAGGCGGTTGGGCCTGGGATAGAAACAAGGCTTTAGCTGAAGGTTTAGATATTTCCAACCCATTACACGGCAAGATATACAGAGTTGATAAAAATGGTAACAATAAAGTTACTGAAACCGAAATAGTACCTATCCTAACATCTATTAAAGCTAGTGCAGAACCTGAAAGATATCTTGAAAAGTTTGGAACTAACGCTACTATTCAATGGGCTATAGACAACTTTAGCGCTAAAGATAAGTACGGTAGAATCAAAGAGAGAAGTGATTGGAAAGATATCACTCCGGACTTTAGAAAACAAGTAAGATACAAAGATGGTATAATAGATGATAATGCTGAAATAGATGAAATGATAGCAAGTTTTGCTAGAGGTGTTCCAGGTGTAGGTTGGTTAAATAAGACAGCTATACCTGCTGCATACAATGCAATGGGTAAAGAAGTATATCAACCGTATAATGACCAAATCTTTGCTTCTCCTCACGGTAATCCTAATAAACCTTATGGAACTGAAGAAATAGGTGCTAGATTAAAAACTGAATATACACACGATATAAGACCTGGAGTTGATACTCCTATGGATGTAGGTAGTTTGAGTAAGCTAAATATTCAAGCTCAAAAGAGAAGAAGTAAAGCCGAAGTAGCAGCTGAACAAGCTAAAAAGCTTAGAGGGAGGGAATAATTTATGACAGACATTCCACATTTTGATGTAAGTAATATTCAATGGCACGATGACCAAGGCCATATCTTTAAAGATAAGCTAATTGAAGTATTCAACGCAATCGAAGAGAAAATAAATTTTATTTCTTCTTATCAATTTGGAGATACCGAAAAGATTGATATTAGTTCTGTAGTATATCCAGATGTAGAAGAGCAAGATGTAATTGACGGAAATGATAAAATTATAAATTTTAAAAGTTTTGTTCAACTTACTAACTTGCCTTATTTCCCTCTAGAAGTTATTACGGATGGTAATGTTAAAGTAATATCAGTTAAGTTTATAGATTCAAACTATGAACTTGTAGAAGCTAAACCAGAAGGAGGTATTATAGCTACTACTGAATATCCATTCATACATATAAATGATGATGGTACCTTAGGTAGATACTCAACCTTCCAAGAATACAAAGAATTAGTAGCTTGTCTTAAAGATAACACTTTAATAACCGGAGGTTTAAAAATTCCTGGTAATATAAACTTCTTAAAGATATTAGCGCATCAAGCTAAAAATAGTATTTCTAATACGGTTAATCTTGATGATGGTAAAAGCCAAAGATACGGAGAAGGATTTACTTTAGGTGGTGGTATAGGTAGCAAAAACGGTTATAATAAAAACCATATCACCTATACAGACATCTTTAGAAATAATTCCGGTATAAGGTCTGAAAACTGGAAAGAATCAGAACAGGAGGAAGAATAATATGACTTATCAATATTTTAACAGTTCTCTATTAGCTTTTGGTTTAAATATAACTAATGTATTTAAGTCTTTAGGTAAAAAACTAGATGATGCTTATGTAAATTTAGATAGAGCTAAAGCGATTCTTCAATATAACAATACCTTTAACGGTAAAAATTATATGATACCAGAACCGACATCTCCAGGTAGTCCTTGTAGAAGCGCTGAGATATTTAGCGTATTATCACTTACTCCGTGTTTAATAAATGAAATAAGCTACAATGAAGGAATATTCAAGATTGATATGATTCTATTTAATACTTCTACTAACAAACTAACTCATTTAACTGGTCAAAGGGATGTAAGTAACATTAATAATCCTAAAGGCTATGCTTGCTATCAAGAGTCTACAAACGTCAATACTCCTAACAAATCTATTACTTTTGTATCTGAAGATAGCTATGAGAGTGATACTAACACTAGGAAAGCTTTATTTAGGTATATAATAGAAAAAGATACAGGAATAATTAACATTGATAGAATAGCTTCTAATATAGGATTCCCTATTTATCCTAGTTGCAAGACGGGCCATTATTACGATATTAATGTAGAGGAAGTAGAAGATGGAACTGCTACAGGTTATCAAGCTCTTATTGGAGTGACTAACTTAAAAAGTAAAGACCATCAAATTCAACTTACAGATGACAAAGGAAATACGTCTATCATACAGCGACAAGATTTTCCATATAACACAGACCATCAATTACAAGTAGGAGGAGTAGCTTATTGCTTCCCTACAGAAAAAGTTGAAATTAAAGTGGGTACAGGTAAAGTTTACAGAATAAATTATATCTCTGGAAGGAGGGGATTAACTAATGAGTAGTTTTGAAAAAGATACTAAAAAGCTCATAGGTAAGGTAAAAATAGCTGATGTGCAAGCTGAGATAGATAGATTAGTTGCAGGAATAAATGAAGCAATTGATATTATCAATGAAGTAAATAGTTCGGCTACAAGCATAGACCCTGCAAAGGGCTCTACAACAATATCCTCTTCTGATTATACCTTAACTTGTGGAGGTTTTAAGAAAATATTGTCTACTTATAGTGGTAAATTCCTTGTTAAGCCTATTGCTGTTAATATGCTTGATAATATTATTACTTTCTCTGCCTTATTTGTTCACGATTCCTATATTGAAAAAATTAGTAGCACGACAACAAGTAATGGCTCAGCTCTAACCGAGTTAAAGTTTGATGATGGTGGTACTGAAAGGCACGCAGCTTATCTTGACTGGATGAGAGGAGAAACTATACTTAATACAACTCCAGATAACATATTCTTCAATCCGGATAATATCCCAGTAGTTAAGTTAAGAGATAATGCTTTCCCTGTTAAGGATAAAATAAATATTCCAGATGATAGAGCATTCTTCCTGTGTCCTATGGCTGCTAAGAAAGGTGCTAGAAGTAATAGTACAACTAAATTAGCTAATACTATTATATACCGTAGATATATAAATACTGGAGATGTGGGACAACACTCTCAAACGTTGTACTCGCACAATCCGATATTTATACCTAATGGAGCTCAAAATAAGATAACTTTTGAGAATAGCAATAGTGGAGCTAGTATTCATAAAAGTGTAGACTTTACTGTAGAATAAATTTTAAAATAAAGCTTGACTTTCTATTTTTTTTATGTATTATATATAGTATATAATACATTTTTTTTGCTATTTTTATTTAATAAAGGAGGAAATATATATATGTCAACTTTAGACAATCAGCTCTATATTGATGCTGTTATCGTCAAGGGGATAGGTCGTACTCTTACTGTGTCTATAAAACACAAGAATGAATCGGGAGATGATTTTGAAGCTTTTGATTTAAGACCTTATGAAATTAGATTCAGAGTTTTAGGAAGTGCGGATGGCGATGGAGTTATTCTTATAGAGAAGATTATAGCAGAGGACACTGACGAAAGTACTATTGGAAGGATTACTAATGGAGAGGGAGGAGAGTTTAGCTTCACTATAACTGCTGATGATACTCACTTCTTAGGATTGGGAGGTAAACCTATTACCTTAGAACTTTTAAATCAGGAAACTCGCGAGCTAGTATACAATCTTACTGAAGGAGGGGTAGCTCAGGGAGAGTTCAGTAAGATAACTATTGTAAGACCTTAATCCATAATCAAGAAAGGAAATTTAATGGACTTTAATTATTTTTTAAATCGTCAAGGTGCGAAAGGCGATAAAGGGGATAAAGGTGATAAAGGAGATAAAGGTAATACCCCTACCTTCTCTACAGGTATGAATACTCCCACTATCTATACTTTAATTATAGATATGGGTGATGGTAATACCTTTGAAACCGGAAACCTTAAATATCCTATGAGAGATGACTCTGGTAGTGTATTAAAATATGACAGAGAAAATAGCACTGTAGCTATTGGAAAAATTACCTCTGATGATATGGAGGACGGAGTAATTGGCGATGGTACTATCACTATTACTCAAGGCGGAGTTACTAAAGGTACCTTTAGCGTAAACCAATCTGAAAATAAAACTATTAACCTAGATGCAGGTAGTTTTACTCCGACTAATATGGTAACTACTAATACTCCTCAAACTATAACAGCTACAAAAGTCTTCGCTAATGGGATTCAATTTTCTGAAGGAAACACTTACCGTTTTTATCAATACAGTGGTGGTACTCCTATTACAGTAGTTGGCGGAGGCTATAGTAATGTACAATTTACCTCTAGTGATATATCTGTATCTGGCGGAAGCAATGTCAGATTACTTATTGACGGTAGCTATGGCTTTACCTCTTTATATGGCAGCGAAGGGTTATTGATAAAAACTAGAGAAGTAGATAGTGTTGCAAAAAATTATTTACAAACTTACGGAAGTACAATAGATGATAAAATTTATAGGTATGTAAGTGGAGACCCTTCAACACCTGGCACATTGACTAATTTTTTATTAGAAAGTGATATGTTAGATGGTACAACCATACAATATAATTCTACGTCTGGTAAAGTGGAAGTTATCGGTGGTGGCAGCGGTAGTAGTATTATTAAGAAAACTCTTACTCAAGCTTCTGCTAATATATCTGAGTCTTCTGGTACTGTAACAGTTACCGATAGTGATGTAACAACGAATACGCTAGTTACTCTATATCCAGGAGATACTACGACTGAAACTTGGTTAAGTAATAATATGACGTCTAATATCATTACTGAAGGAACTGGTAGTTTTACTTTTAATATAACTGACTCATTACCATCAACATTCTCTATATATTACACTATACAGGGAGTAATTTAATATGGGTTACATCAATGTTAGTAAAAAAACAAAAATTGCATTACCTAGTGATGCTATATTAGGTACGGATAATTGTATGGTGCAAAATGGTGTATTATGTATGTATAACGGAGATAGGTCATTACCGAACTCTGGAATAGCATATCCAATATCTACATTAGAGTTTAGCTCAGTAGGAGATACTTTTGAGTTAATAATGCCATATATAGCATACGGTAATAGTGGCTCTTATGATAGAACATTATTTGCTCTTGCAGATTCTACAGCTCCTACTGTTGGGATAAAAAGGCTAAATATAGATAATTATAATAATCAGTGGAGATTAGTTTGTAGGGACGTAAATGGTAGCCTAACAACAGCCCAAATTTCAAATGCGTCACCACTTAGTAACGAATTTAAGTATATAAAATTCGTCATAGAGAAGATGAGCAGTACAGAGTCACGCATTCGTGCTTATACGAGTCAAGATAATATTACGTACTCATATTTAGGAGATGCTCCTATTTATAATATTGATATTCTAGACTTAAATACTTTAGTATTAGGTAATGCTAGAGTGGCGGGAGATGTTTTCGGAACGGTTGGACCTAATGCTTCGATAGACTTAACTAACTGCTCAGTAAAATATAATTCTCAGAAATTAAGAGATTTTGTAGTGTAATAAGGAGGAATTTATAATGGGATGTAAAGGAAGAAAAGGCAAGAAATAATAAAAGTAACTTATACCTTATAGTTGGAGGGATACCCCTCCTTCTATAAGTGTTCGATATATACAAAGAAAGGAAATTGAGTAAATGGCAAACCCAAAAATAAGATTAAGAAGAGGTACAACTTCACAAGTAACTAGTTATGCATCAAACGCAGTAGCAGGCGAGATTGTAATTGATACACAAGTGCCTAGATTATATTTCTGTGCTCCTGATGGAACTCTGGTAGGAGTGGCTAACTACTCTGAATTAAGTGGAGGTGGAACTGGAGCTGATATAGTTCTTACAGGATATTCTATAGCTAGTACAGCAGCAGCTGTAGCAGCTACAGATACTATAAACCAAGGTATTGGGAAATTAGAAAAAAGAGTTTCTGACTTAGAAACTACAATTGATGGAGGAACACTTACCTAATGGCTAATCCGAGGATTAAGTTAGCAAGATTTGATGACTCTACATTTGAATATGTTCCAGGCTATAGTCAACAAGCGGGAGAGGTATTATTAGGAACAGCAAAGAAAAAATTATATGTTAAATTCGATGATAATAATTCTGATGTCACAGGAGACCTTATAGAAAGTGCTTATATTTATGGAGCAGCTGCTGATACTAGCGCTGGAACGGATGCTATGGATGGATGGCTTAGTCATTGGAACAATTCCAACGACCAAGACTTATTTATTCGAATACTTTCTAAACATTTCACTTTCAGTTCTACCTCAAGTGGTACTGCTAAAGATGTTACATTTTTATTAGAAGGATTTGGTGATAAAAATCCCCCTACAGTGTTCCCGATGACGACACATAGTAGATGTGGAGTTTATACGAAATCCGTTGAACTGTACGACCCCATAAATTGTATATGGAGAGTTACTCTTACAGTAAGAGTTTTAACTGGTAGTGCAGTAACCGCTATAGATACAAGAATGTTAATTGTAGGAAACGGGGAGTGGAACAATGTTAATACTGACTAAATTAGAACCCCCTTATAATGGTAAAGAATTAGTTGAATTTTATAACAAATACTCTTGTATGGGATATATATTAGAAAAGGATGAGAATGGAACTATTTTTGTTTATTCGGAAGAAAATGAAGAACAACATAGAAAAGAAGAAATAGGGATGTTATATATGACGAGGTTAGACTTTATCAAAGCCCTTGAAAGTATAGGAATATCTTGGATGGCAATAAAAGGATTGATGGAACAATATCCGGACGTAGAGAAAGAATTGATGTTGTGTTCTAATGTCTATAGGAACAATCCTTTAATCGACCAATTTGCTAAAAATTTCAATGTAACTTCTGAGCAATTGGATAATTTATTTATACAAAAATGTGGGAGAGAGGATTTATTAGAACATTAAATCTGAGGGCACTCAGTGCCTCGAGAAGGGGAGTTTGGTATAGTTCCTTTATATTTTATCATAAATTAAATAAAAATTGAATACAAGGCAAATAAATGAGGTTTTAGATGGTTGAGTATAATCAACTAGATTTATTTAAAAATACAAATAAGGATAATACTGAAATCTTATCTAATATAAACAGGAGAGAAAGACAGATTTTAGTACACAGTTACTTATACTATGAACTAGGGGAAAATTTAATATCCGATTTTGAATATGATAGAATAGGGAAAGATTTAGCTCAGCTTAAAGTATTACACCCAGAAATATTCAAACAGAGTAAATACTACAATGAATTTAAGAACTTTGGGGAGGATGACGGCCCTGGTTGTATTTGTACTAGCGCTTATGACATTCCGCATAATCAACCTGAGACTATAGATAACGCATTTAAAATTTTGAGATATTACCAGCTAAAAGTTAAAGAAGGAGGTGTAATATGATTACTGCAACATTTATTTTTAGTTTATTAAACTTGATAGGCCTACTAATATGTGCTATTGTTTACTTTAGAGAGAGGTTTATTATAGTATCTATCGAAGAATGGAATGAACTAGCTACAATATATAACAAAGTAGTAACCGCAGGTATAATTGATGAAGAAGGTAATCTTGTTGCACAAGAACTCCCAGGAGGACAAGGCTTTTTCAAAGATGCTTTAGAAGAAGAATATTATGAAGAAGAAGAGGAATAAGACATATGGATAATACGAATAATATTGAAAATTTAGAAAAAGATAGAGTGTTTATGAAAATATTCTATGATATATTAGAGGATTCCGAATTAGATGTATTAGATGCAGCCATTTATGGTATTATATATTCATTTAATTCGAACGGTAAACCTTGCTGCTATTCACAAGGACACTTAGCTAAAATATTGAAGATAGGTAGAACGAGTCTGAATAAACGTATAAATAGGTTAGTTAAAAAAGGATGGCTTTCTACAGAAGATTATTTACCCGGAGGAATAGTTAGGTATAAAATTACATAGCCTGTTCAAAATCTGAACAGGGGTTGTTCAAAAATTAAACAGGGGTTGTTCAAATTCTGAACACATATAATATAAGTATTAGATAAGAATTATATATGTACCTATTTATATATACAAGATATTTGCATTTGCAAATAATCTTGTGATAAGGTAGTTTACTACCTTATATGAGAAGAATATAGTACAATCGAATGAATGAGATTGTACACGTTTATTTATTATATAATATAATATATACTATATCTAATATAATATAATATATAGTACACGTTTATCTTTAGATAAACATATAATATATATATCTAATAATATATACTCTTTATATATAGTACACGTTTTATTTTAATTAGTACTATTATATAATAGATATATACTAAAGTATATACTAAATATACATCTATATTGTACACTAATTGAAAGGGATTCGTGATTTTTGTCACGATTAAATCGAGAAAATTCATAAAATAGCAAATTTTGAATCTCATATTTGTAATTTTGCAATATGGGATATCCGTGCATAAGGTAATATCCTCCCAGAGAGCCGGGAGATAAGAGGGGAGGCTATTCCAGGTTATACCCCCTATAAAATTCGTGATAAATTTCACAAATAAATAAAAGCTCAATTTTTCCAAAATATACATTTAATGCATTTTAATACATTTGTAAACTATTACTTATTACTTTGAAATATTTTGAAATAATTAGTTAAATATATTCATTTATCAATTTAAAAGGAATCAATATGATATATAGTTTATATAATAAGATATATAATAGATATATAATACTGATTAAACAAATAAAACGTGTGCAAGGATATATATTTTATATATTATATTCTATACTTTATTATATATGATTATTCTATAAATATTTTATAAGGTAAGAATCTTATAATAATATAATATAATAATAAATAAAAACGTGTACAAGATATCTTTATATTATATAATTCTTTAGTATTATTTTATTAACTCAATAAATAGTTCTAAAGTATTATATAAAAATAATCCTTTTGGGTGATGTATTTTATTTTATTATATGTCATAATAATAATATAAGAAAGGATAAAACGAAAATGAAAAACGAAGTAAAACAAAATGAATCTTTAATTAGTTATTTAAAAAGTATTATTAGTAAGAAAGATTTAACAACCAAGCTATTTAAATATTATAAAAATAGTTTGATGAGTTATTCGGAGTTTACTCAAATTAAAATAAGTATTTATAATGATACTTTATCAGACTATCAATTTATATCATTACTTAATTTAAAATAATTGTAAAGATATGTAACAAATAAATATAAAAGTGTAATTTTTTAAAATATTTGGGTATAATATAAATATAAGATGTAAGATAAAACAAAAATGAAAGGATTTAAAATTATGGCATTTATGAAATTAAATATTGAAGGACTTTACAACAGTTTACAACCAATTAAACCTAACTTTGAACCAATTAAAAAAGAATTAAAGGGCAATGATTATTTAAAATTATACGGAGCTTTAGCAATTATATTTGAACACAATAGGGAAAACTTCGAAAATTATTACGGCTTAGAAAAACATAATCCTACCGAAAGTGCATCTATTTGTTCTGACGAATTATGTCTTTGGGACTTTGAAGGATACGAACTAAATGAAAGATATAATTTAAAATCATTATATCTAAACCAATACGATTGTGTTATGATGAGCGTTTACGATAATAAAAAAGATAGATTTATTGATTTTGTAGCATAATAAAAGAAAGGATTTAAAAATGAAAGAATTAACAAATTTGCAAAAAGCAGTTATTAAACAAATGTCTGATATTGAATGTAATTATTTAGAGGATGTAGAAACCTATGTATTAGAAGAATTGCAAGGGGCTTTAGAATGTAGCTGTGGAGCTGCCGGGGGGTTTGATGGTTTTATTTGGTACTCTGACACAGTTGATTTTTTTGACAGAAACAAAGATTTAATTTTTGATTTAGCCAAAGAAGAATGTGAAGGTATTTATGGGAATGATGATATATTTTCGATGTTTCACAGTTTCAACAGCTTAAAAGATTTATCAATTACTGATATAGTTGAAGCTATTTATACATCTGATTCAGAATATGAAACAACAGTAAAAAATAGCCTTGCGTGGTATGCACTGGAGAAAGTTGCTTATTATTTAGAGGAAGACATAAAAAATGAATTAAATAGACGTGAAGAAGAAACAATAGAAGAATAACAACAAAAGGAAGGATAAAATAACTATGACAAAAATTAAAGGAAAATTACCTAATAATAAAATGCAAGTAACTAATCAAGGATATTATACCGACGGGGCAATAGCCTTATTAAATGACTATGTAAAAGCTTATGACAAGACAGTGAATAGCGCAATTCAATTTAACAAAGATTATGGAGTAAGTAATAAAATTGAAATGCAAAACTTGCCGGATATTAAAAAGTTAATTGAAAGTGCAATGAGATATTTCGTAAGCTTACAAAACAGTGAAGATGGATTTTATTATTTAGCAAATACACATTTAAAAATAGTGCTAAAAGAAACTTTAGCAACTGTATTTTATAACGAGCCTACAAAAAGTTATATATTTATTGATAGTAAATATACTGATTATTTAGAGCAATTTTATTTTAAATATGTAAAACTAAACACTTGGGAATATTCACAAATTGGTATTATAGACAGTCAAGGCGTATTAGTTGGGATTGTTATGCCAATGGCTAACGTACAAAGTAAATACTTAATTAAGATGTGATATAAAATAGAAAGGAATTTATATGGATTTATCTTTAATACCTAAAAATAGTTTGATAGAGTCTATAAAATTTATTAACTCAATATTATTAGAAAATTATACAAAAGATAATGGATTATGGAAAACAAATTATAGAATAATTACTTCTGTAAGGAATGGAATTACTATTAATGTTGATTCGTGGAATAATAGAATAAGTATATCAATAATTGGAAAGGATAAATAAAATGAATGAATTACTAGAAAACATTAACAAGATGGAATATGAAATAGATGATAAACAAATACAAAACGAATTGTTTCACAAACAAGTTATTAAAGATTGTGACAATTTAGACAAGGCTATATTATTAGAATTATATTTTAATAGTTAATGGTACAATAATAATCTTTCGCTTTGGATTATTAAAAGAGGTGAGCTTTATATATTTTTTTTAACGATGATGTATTAATAAAAATAGAAAGGATAAATAAAATGACTACACTAGCAAAAATAAAAAGACGTGGAGCTAACGAATATACAGAGTATGTAATATCTGAATTCTATATAAATAGTAAACGAGTAACCAGAAAATTTTTTCACTTAGTATCAACATATTATTATAGAAAATATTTAAGCGGTTTTTATTCTAGAGAAGTTAAACAAACATCAGGATATTTACAAATAAAATACTTAGTAAAGTAAATAGTTAAAACGAAAGGAGTAATGATGACAACAAACAAAATAACAAAAATTATTTTACATTGGACGGCAGGGGGGTACTCTCCTAATGCAACAGACTTAGAACACTATCACTATTTGATAGATAAGGACGGAAAGGTACATAATGGTAAATACAAACCAGAGGATAATCTAAATTGTTATGATGGTAAATATGCAGCTCATTGCGGAGGCGGAAACACCGGAACTATCGGAATAGCCTTGTGTGGTATGGCAGGATATAGGAACTCAAGTAAACCAGGTTACTGCTTTATAACTAGAAAACAATGCGAGGCTATGTTTAAGTTAAGTGCAGAACTTTTGAGAAGATACTCTCTCCCCCTGGATACTACTTCTTTAAAAACGCACGCCGAGTTCGGGAGAGAAAATCCAAAGACAACAAGCAACGGGAAAATAGACATTACCGCCCTTCCTCCTTGCTATGATTTAGAAGTAACAAAAGCGGTAATAAATGCAAGCGATAAAGCGCACGGATATGGAAATGTTATAAGGAGTCGCGTCAAATGGTATTATCAGAAATTGCAATAATAATTTTATTAGCAGCTATAACAGTATTTGTAACTAAAATAATATAAGGAATATTAAAATGGAAAACAAAATAGAATCAACAAAAGATAAAATGCAATACGTACAACAGATGTGTAATAAATATTTGCCAATTGCTGCTCGTAGAGCACAGAAATTTAATTTACTAGAAAAAGGATATACCCAAAACGATTTATATAATGATATGTTTTTATATTTTTCAAAGGTAAATAATCTAGAAAAGAAATCTAATAAGTTAATCTATTTTGAATTAAATAAACTACTCTGGGCCATTTCTTACAATCAAGGCAAACTTGCTTATAAAAATTATAGTTATAGTGTACGCATACGCAAAACGACTCAACAAAAAAATATATTAAGCTTAGATGAACCCATCAGTACCAGTGAAGAAGAAAAAATCCCGATGATAGATTTAATACCTTGTAAATTAAAAGATGATAGCATTGACTATAAAAATTATCTAAGTCATATCGTAAATAAGGTTTTAGCAAGCGGACAAATAAATGATAGCAAAGTTCTATCAAAGGAGAATTATATAAAAGCATTAGAAGCTATTAACTTATATGCTAATGACAAGATTGAATATTCTGAACTGAAACCGTTCTTAAATAAAAATGTTAAGATGAGACTACAGCGGGCGGTTAAAAAAATGTTTAATAATATACAAGAGTTAGAATACATCGTAAAAGAAAGGACAATAAGATGAACTTTGATTATGTAATAACACAAAATATAGATTATATAGATATGCGTAATATCTGGGGTATAGAATGTACCGACACTAAATTACATAGGGCGATTATGTTAAGACTTAAAGATAGTATCTTATCTGAAATAGATACAGTAAAGATAACAAATGGATGTGGAATCTTGATTGAAAGTTCTGATGATATAGATTATAGTTGGTTTATTGAAAAAATTGTAGATAAAACTATTAAATCAATTAAAATTCTTGAGGAATGTTTCAATGTAAAATGTTCAGACAATATACCAGAACTTGAAAGGATTATATAATGGAATATGATTTTTATTATGCCAGATGTAAATGCGCAGTATTAGCACAGGTAAAATATGGAATCTTAAAAGATGAAATAGTTAAATTTACTATTGAAAGGTATTTGCCATTTAAAGATTATGGTGTACAATCTCCGGAAGGGTGGGAGTTTGAAATAGATGATAGCTCATTATTTGATGAAACTTCTTATGACTATGTAACTTTGCACGATTTAAAGTTAATACGAGCTAAGGAAGATGTAGATATTAATCCTAGAACTTTAATGTTGGGTAAGATATTTCAAGCTAATGTAATTGATATTGATACTACAGATACAACAGATTTATTAGAAAAGGAGGATTCTGACAATGATTAACACTTATAGATTTGAACTAAATAGAATAAATAAAGAAGCTGAATATATAGTCAATAAACATAAAGTAAACTCTGGTGTATTCACTATGCTTTATTCAAAAATAATGGAACATCCTAAATACAGAAGAGACTATACTGCAACACATACATTTGAAAAGGATGGTTTTGTTAGAAAAGATATAGCTAACGTATATATCTTAGTAGCGGAGCAATAACGATGATAACGGAAGATAAAGAAAAAATTAGACACTGCTGGGTTATATTAAAATATTTAAGAAAGGAATAATAATGATAGTTAAATGGGAATATAAATATATCTTATCAAAACGCAATGGTAAAGATTGTTCTGTATGGATTGAATTAAGAGATTCTTATGACGAAGTAATCTTTAAATCTTCAGTGCATAAGATATCATTAAATGTTTACAGAATTTTTAGACTAAAAGATTATTTAAGAAACAGTCTATATATCTAAGAAAGGAAATTATATTGAACAAGTGTAAGGATAAAAACGACGAAATAATAATAGATTTCTTAAAAAAATATAGAATTACTATAGTTGATAGAGTTCATAAAAGACTAAAAAACGTAGTGTACACAAATGTAGTAACCGATGATGAGATACTTGACGAGTTTTATATTCAAAGCTCATATCTTTTAAAGTATGACCATTCTAATATTAGCCTTGTTTCGTTATTCTTAACTCGTGCTATTGCTGCTACGGTTAACGTTCTTATTTGCAACTCGCATAAGAGCTTGCTCAAGCTACCAAAAAATTTTTATTATTACTATCACGGAGAGTTTTTTAATAAGTTTAATGTACAAGAATATAAGAGTCTATATCAAAAACCTAAAGGCTTTGAAGGCGACCGCACTACTTATAGTGACCTTATATCGGATAATAAAAACACAATAGAGCAATTTGAAAATAGTATTGATAGTAGAAGGCTTTTAAAAAAGATATATTACACAGTGAAGAATCACCCTAAGTTAACAGACCAAGATAAAATTATATTTTATTTAAGAGCATTTAAAGGAATAACTTGCGATAATGTGTGTAAGATATTTGGATGTAGTATTACTAACGTATCTCAAAAATATTTAAAAGTACTAAAGTATATTAGACTAAAAATAAAAGAGAAAGGAATCAAATTATGAAAGAATTTTTAACAACAATAGCTGTACTAACAATAGCTTTATTGTTTTGTTTAGCGCAGGATGCTAAGGGCGCAGTTGTTTATTCACATAGCAATGAGCAGTTCGAACCAGTAATGGAATTAAAAGAATTACAAAGTATAGAAACCTGGCAACAACCAACTACTCAATATACTCCAAAGAATTTAAGGACGCAATATCAAATAAGATTTAATGGTAAAATGGATAAAGGTGTTGGAAGTTATACGATGCCAATAACAGATTATGATACTTATATAAATACTATAAGTAAAGATGAAGAAACGGGCAAGATGTATGTACACGATAATGCCGGAAGAAAAATCTTAACTGGTATTGATAATTCCAGACAAATAGAAAATATTGAAAAGAGCGTGACAAACAAGACAAATTTACTTGAGAAAAACGTAAACAGAAAAATAAATAATTTGAGCGAGAGACTCTCGGACACTCACTCTCAAATCTCAAAGCTCGACGGTAAAATCGAGTCTGGTTTAGCAACCGTTACAGCACTAACCGGATTACACCCCAACCCTAGAAGTGATGAAAAATTGGAAGTGTCTGTGGCCAGTGGGATGTACGCTGATAATGTAGCCGGGGCTATAGGCCTATTCTATCATCCTCATAATAGGGTACAATTAAATGCAGGATTTTCTTACGGTGGAGATTCACAATTTGCTGGAAATGTTGGTATTACTTTTGGAATAGGGAGAAGAAAATAAATGACAATGTTTAGTGATTATTATTATATAATGACGGAAAATAATGTTGGGCAATTTAATTGTTTATTGTCTTATAAAAATATAGAAAGAGCGAAACAGCACGCAAAACAATTATCAGAACAACTTAATATAACTTGTTTAATAGTTAAACCTGTTGCTAAAGTAACATCAAATACACAATGGACGGTTGAGGATTTAAACTAAGAAAGGAGAAAACAAATGAACGAACAGGATAAAAGACTTATTGATTTTGATAAAGATGGAAAAGATTATTTTATATCGGAGCAGGAAGAAATAACACGCTTAAAACAAGAAAATGACCAATTAAAAAAAGAAAATAAAGTAAATTTAAGCAGGTCACTTGATTTAAACAAAGAATTGCAGCAACTTACGAATGAAAACGCAGAACTCAAAGCCAAGAATGAACGGCTGAAAAAGGAAAATGAAATTATTACAGGTATGCACAATAGTTCAAGCAATAGGTTTAATAAGTTATATAACATCTTGCAAGAGATAAGAAATAATTGCGCAGAAATTTTAGCAACTATCGAAGAAGAAGGAAAACCTAATCGTTCAATCGTAGATACGATATGGTGTAAAAATATTCCTTGTTGTACTTTATGGGAGTTAGTTGAAGGAATGCAAAACAAAATCAATGAGGTGTTAAATGAACGATAGATTTAAGTTTAGAGCTTGGGATAAAGAACAAAATAAAATGTTTTATAATGCTCAAATGACTTATGACTATCCTCTAGTTTCTGATGCTTGTGAAGCTGATAGTTTTGGTACTGTTTTAGAAGATAATAATATGATTGTTATGCAATGTATAGGCTTAAAAGACAAGAATGGCAAGCTAATATTCGAAGGGGATATTTTAAAAGACAAATACGGAGCATTACACCCTATTAGCTGGAATATAAAAGGTTTTTACGAGGCTGATACTTTCGCAGTTGCAGGATTTTATAATGCTATTCAGGAAGATATGGAAGTAATCGGCAATGTATACGAAAATAAGGAGCTATTAGAATGTCAGAAATAGGAAAACTTATAGATTTTTATAAGGAGGCGTAATGACAATAATAAACGGAATTATAGGCTTAGGTTTACTAATACTTTATAAGATAAGTTTAATCTTTTAATATAGGAGGAATTATAATATGTTTTACATTTTTAAAATTACAAAGTCAGGATTAAAGTATATCGGAGATTCTAAAATACAGGAATTTAAGAGAAATATGTTATACTTAACTAAAGATGAGATAAGTAAAATATCTCCGGAAGTAATAAGTAATATAAAAGATTTAAAAGGAATTGTATAATGGAACTACTTAATATATATGATTTAGAGAAGTTATTTAAAGGTAAGAATGTTAAGTATAGTGGTTTCGGTTTACTATTCTGCTTTGGGACTTCAGTTGTGTCTAAGATTATAATGGCCAGGACTCAGCATTATAATTATGAACTAGTTCCTTCTCACGTAGCTATAATATACGGAGGATTCGTATTTGAAAGTACTACTGATGAAGTTCATATAGGTAATAAGTTTATAAAATCTGGAGTAAGAATGTGGTTGTTAAAAGATTTTATTCAAGCAGAGAAGAATAAGTTAACCAAGTATTTCTTTTATAAGATGGATAGGAATAAGTTTGATAGAGACACTATGCTAGATTGCTTGCATTTACCGTATGGGAAAATAACTATAATAGATTTTCTATTAAAAGATAGTTCAGAAGGTACGCATACTAATGGTTTAATATGTTCTCAATACGCCAATAAATGTACAAAATTAAGTAAACAAAGATGCCCAAGCCCGGCAGATTTGTACAGAATAGTTAAAGATTTAGAGGGGGATAAGTAATGGAAGGGCATAGAATACCTAATAAGATAGAATCAATTAATAAAGAGTGGTTTAATACGGGATGTATTCCTAAAACCCCTCCAGAATATATAAAAGATATAACTTTTGAAGATTTAGAAAGGAATAAATGATGGAAGAATTATTTTTGCGAACAACTGGAATAATTTCTTGGGTAATTTTAATATCTATATTTGGTCCTATTATATTACTTGGAGCTATACAATTTTTATTAGCCTGCTTCGCTATAGTATTTCACTTTATTATATGTATATTTAATCCAAAGTATTTAATAGATTTTTATACATCAACTGAAAATTATGATTATGAATAGTAAAGGGGTTAAATAATGAAAGATAAAATATTAACTGATACAGAGGCTTTATATTATCTCCGTAAAGAATTAGACAGAAGAACGACATTTTTGTGGAGAACACAATCAGGTGAGTTCGTAAATATTAAACATATAACAGATGACCATCTAATAAATATTATTAAACATTTAGAAAAGAAAAAGGCAGAACAAGAAAGAATGAATGAAGCTTTAGCTAGTTATCCATACGATATTTAAGAAAGGAGCAATGATGGAGAAGATGACAAAAGATAAAAGATTAACGCTTTCGCAATTATCAAGCATAAGAGACCAATTAGGTGAAGGTATTAGAAATGTAAGGCCTCAAAGATGGAAGACTATTTTTGGTAGATTAATCGAGAATGTGTATTTTAGATTAGCAATGGTATCTTATATAAAAAGTTATTATACTGAGGATATAATGGAAACAGATTTATTAATGTTTGACCTTTACGAAAAGCATAAAGGACATAACTCTTGAAGATTTAGAAAGGAATAATAAGATTAGGATTAAATAAAGTTTGACTTTTTTTAAAAAATATGTATTATATATAATATATACAAAAATGAAAGGAAATATTATAATGAAAAACATTAGTACGGGCTTTGGAATTAAAGAAGAATTCCTTAATGACCAGAACCAAATAGCCACCTGTAAAATTTTAGCTGAGAGAAAAGCGAAAGAAGCGATAGCTAAATTTATTACTGATGACTGGACTGGTGGAAAGATTACTATTGAGGAAGGTGAATGGATACAAGGAATATCTTATAAAGATAGTCCTAATGTTATGCCATTCCATAAAACATTTTATATTAAAAAGGAGGATAAATAATATGCAAAATTACAACAACAGACCTAAGACTCAACAACCAACAAGAGACGAGCAAGGAGAATTACACTGTCCTATATGTGGCTCTCCGCTTGTAATGAAGCAGGGGCAGTATGGAGATTTCTTAGGGTGTACCGGTTATGCAACCAACGGATGTACTTATAAGATATCTGCAAGTAAAGTAGCCGGAGCTATTCCAGAAAGCCAAGCTACTCCAGTTCAAAATAATAAAACTACTTCTACTTCTACTCCGGTAAAAACATATAAGAAGGCAGGCAATATAGACGACTTGCGTAGACATTTCGACGAAGTAAAAGCTATGTTCCAACCTGAAATAGATGCAGGATTCTTGAGCGGAGAAGACATAAGAGCTATGGCTATCCATCTTAATATGAATAAATAATTTAATGAGGGTAAATAATATTATGAATAATGAGCAAGATATATTAGAACAACTTAAAGAGATTAACATACTAATGAGGGTAAATAATATACTCTTGTCAAGATTTATTCTACAGATGCAGACAGTCAAGAAAATATTACACCTTCCTAAACTTGAGCCATTCTTTAAGTTTGAGCTATTGGATGAGGATTATAAAGAACTCATCCACGAGTTTGGAAGAGAAGATACAGATAAAGCATTATATTGGTTGGATAGACAACTGGTGAGAAATAAATTAAATTGCCCTCAGAATATTAAGAAGTACATAAGAAATAAACTAATTAAAAAGAATCAGAGAAGGGAATTAAAAGATGCCGAGGGAAAGGAAACCAAATGATAACCTTAAATACTTAACAAGGTGTCACTACTTCGGAAAGCTTGTTGACTGGGAATATGTTAATGAATCAATGGTATTAAAACTTCTTGTGTACACAGCTACTCAATACTATGGCAATAGTACTTACATAAGGATATATGTTCCTGATAATTACGAAAGACATTTAGCTGACAAGTTAATAACCGGAGATAATTACTTTGTAGTCGCATCTCCGTATAGGGTACACTTTAATAAGAAATATCCATATAGAGTAGACTTACTGTTAGATATATTTAAGCAATTGTAAGGAGTAATAAATTGGCTCGTAAGATAGATTTAGACAGGGGTAATGATAATTATTCTATGCTCATAGATTTAATAATGACGCTCTCTCCTGCACAGGCCCGTAAAGAGTATGAAGCTTTAAAAATTAAATATAGTAAAAGAGCGAGAGTTAAAATATATAATGAGCTCGGCCAAGAAGATAAAGAGAATGGTAAGATTAGATTAACCGAACATCAATATAAATCTTTACGGGTTAAATATGGTGACACTTATGTCAATAAAGCTTTTACTAGACTAACTGAATATATAAAATGGCTAGAAGAGAATCCAGATTACATAGGTAAAGATGGAAAGAGTGGAAGATATAAGCTTACTGAACTTAATAAGAGGTCACATAATAAAGAATTAAGTTATGGCGGATGGGTCTACAGAGAACTGAAACACCTAATCTGTGTACAAAATGGGTTAGAAGATATTGTAATCAATCCATTCTTAATAGAAGATTATTCAGTAGCAAGAAAATATGTAGAATCCCTCTCTCCAGAAATGAGAAAGATGCCAGATGTTATTTGGTTGGTCGAGAAGTTTCCAGAGCTTAACGACTTAATAGAATAAATTAGAAAGGACAATTGCAAATGAATAAAGTTAAAAGTATTGAAGTTGGAAATATAAACAGCTCAAACATAGAAAACGTAGGAGGTAAGGAAGAGTCTAATGCATTTGAGTTATGTTGTTGGATGTTATTTCTTATGATATTCGGATTTATTTTAGGACTTATAGTAGGAGTAAGTTTATAATGAATAAAATATTATTGAGATTAGCTTTATTTATATTATCATTAGTCAAACGATATCCTATAGGTTGTTTTGAAGATTACGGACTTTCTCAAGCAATAAATATTATCGAAAGTCTATATGGGCTAGAAAAAAGAATGAACATATTAGATATGAATAATCTATTAACCAATATAGACCCTGATTGGAATATCAAAAAGATATTTAAGCCAATATTAGAACAAATAAATAAAGAACATAAGCGAATACAAGACTCTAATAGATACGCTTTAATATTGCGAGAGTTACTCTATGCTTATAGAGAAGATGTATTAAAGGAAGAAACTAATGAATAAAATAGAAGAGCTAGAAAAATATATAGATTTTACAATAATAGGATTTTTAACAATAATGATAATTCCATTAATATTGGTTATAAGTTTATTTGCTTTGCCAGGATATATTATTTGTAAAGTATTTAAAATAGACCCTGATGATATAGTTAATATAAAGGATACCAATTATGAATGAGATAGAAAAACTATATAAGAATGCAGGAGCAGAACCATCTTATAGATTTTGTATAGGGTGTCCTTATTCTGCGAGTGGTGAATGTCCGCCTAGATGTCCTAGTCCACCATTCACAGCAGAGAAACAGATTGAGTTAATCGAGCGGTTAGCTAAAAATAAGTTCGTAGTTTATAACAATTTAGGCTGTTGGCACGTGGGTACTACCCAAACGTATAGCGAAGAATTAGGGATAGTGTGTAAACATAGTGCAATGAATATTGACTCATTTGACGAAGCGTTAGCAAAGCTTATAAACTCACTGTGGCAAGATTTAACAGATGAAGAAAAACAACAAATAAAGGAGATATTGAGTGTTTAAATTCTTATTTGGCAAGAGAAGAAAATTTCTAGATGTTCCCATAGAGAAAAGAGAAAAAGCTCATCGAATGTTAGACAATATTATTAATGAGCCTGATAACTTGTCATCTTTTATTATGACAGATAGTCTTAAGGAATATATACAAGGATTAAAAGCTGTATATGAATTTAAGGAGATATTAAATGACTAATAAAGATTGTTTTTATTGTAAGTACAGTTGCCCTATTAGTTATAATTGTGAAGAGTATCTGTGTAAACATCCAGAAAAAAACTCAGAAGGACTACCTCAGATAGTACAAGCTCCGGAAGAGAGAGATTGTAAGTGGTTTGTAAAAGACGAGGTAGAATAAATATAATATGGCTACTGTAGAAATTACAGAATATTATGTCGAATATTTTAAAAAGAGAGAAGGGTCGGACACTACTCTTTTAAGATACACTTCCAGGAATTTTGCAACCTTAGAAAGTGCACAACAATTTAGAGAATCGATGATATCCCAGGGGGCTATCAAGGCTGAGGTTATAACGCAAAGATTTTATTATGAAAAATAAAAAACAAGCATCTAAAAATGAAATAAATATAAACGATATTGAGCAGCAAGAGGATAAAGCTACCCTACTAACTCCAGTGCCAATACTCGATGGGTTAGAAGAAATAGAACATAATCTAAAATATCTAACGCAAACAGGAGAAATAAAGTTCTCATTAGAGATATTAGATGATGCTACAGGGTTTATCTTCCCGGGAAGTATAACACTTATCCTCGCTTGCCCTAATGTTGGTAAATCATTAATTGCACAAAGTGAAGCTTGTTCTATAGCCAAACAAGGAGAAAAGGTATTATTCTGTTCGTGTGAAATGTCTCCGGGCCAATTGATGTTAAGAGAATTAAAAAAGTGTATGGGGGTTAGTAATAAACAATTATTAGATGGCTATAAGAAGAATTCTAATAATGTATCTAAAGCTTTGAATAGATTTAAAGAAGACGAACAATTTAACTATCTTAATAATATTTTAATTCTAGATATATGTGACCAACATATAGATAATTTAATTAAGACATTTGATAACTATAAAGATTATAAGTATATAATAGTTGATTATGTACAATCACTCAAAGGTACAGGAGATGATGAACGTACTCAATTCAAAGATATTAGTAGAAAATTAAAGACTTATGCACTTAGGAATAACGTGAGTATAATAGCTTGTGGTCAGATTCCTAAGTCTAACGAAAACGAAAATAGAACTTCCAGAGAAGGTGTTAATTTTCAAAAGCTAAAGGCATTAGGCGCAGGTAACTGGGAACAGGATGCAGATTTAGCTATTAAAATGGTTGAAGAATTGGAAGGGAATCAAACTTATGTTTTAATTAACTTATCTAAAAATAGGTTAGGGGAATTAAAGAATGTTACTTATAAATATCAAAAAACTCCACGGCTAGAGTTTAAGTTAATATCGAAAGGTTATTAGTATGTATAATAAATTTTTGTATTCAGTAGCTACTCTAGTAGTTGGGAAATTTAGTAAGTATATAAAACAACTTATAACGTATGTGTACAATGAATACCGTATACTTATTTATGTTAGACCTATAATTAAGGAATATGAAATTTCAGTATACGATTTTGGTAACAAAAAAGGTATTAAGAAATGCAAAATAAAAAAAGAAGAACAACTAATGAAGTTAGTTAATGAGATAATAGCGAAGTATTCAATAAAGAGGGAGGATATTGGAAAAGATGACAAATGATAAAACACAGACAGAAAAGATTGAGAAGAAGGTAGTTACAGGAACTTTTAATTTTGTTGTAGACTTAAAAGATTTAGAGCGTATTAAAAAAAGCCCTAAATGCAAAGCTGCATTTATTCTTAAAAGCGAATTTATCAAAGCAATCCAAAGTATTGAATTACATACTAAAAAATAAAGTTTGACTTTTAAAGAAAGTTATGTATTATATATAGTATAAAGATAAAATTTCAACTGAAAACCAAGTAGTAAACGCATTTATTACTACGAAATATTTTTTCATTTTTGTTTCCTTTTTGATGGGTACTTTTAAACCCTTTTTTAAAATACCCATCGTATTTTTTTTTATTATAGGAGTATTTATTATGAAATTTATTTTACTTGATTATGATGGATTCATTGCTAAGGCATATTATAAGAGTAAAAGCAAGAGTAATGATACTGGGGATACTCCAATTGATATTTTATTAAATTTAGAAGAACAAGCTTTTAATAAAGGGATTGAATATTTTGGAAAAAATGAAGAAATACAGATGTTAAAGATTACTTCAGGCCATTCTTATAAAAAGGATATATTCCCGGGATATAAAGGGAAGAGAAAAAAAGATGAAGAGCTCGGTAATTTCAGAGATTATGTAAAAGAGAATTTTGATATTGTACTAGCTGATAATCTAGAAGCAGATGACCTAATAACGCTAATTAATGATATACATAACCAAGAGTGTTTGGTTATTTCGGATGATAAGGATTTAAGATATTATAATAGGATAATAAGTAGAATAAATCCTACTGAGCCTATTGTAGAACAAGACCTTAATGTAATGGCAGAGAATAAATTTATTCAGATGATAGAAGGTGATTCTATAGATTGCATTAAAGGTATTCCTCGTAAGGGAGAGGTATGGAGTAGAAAATATTTAGATAAAAACGGGTACTCTACCGAGTCAGTTATCAAGGCCTATAAGGAGAGTGGAGTAGATATTGATGAGTGTTTAAAAAACTTGGTAGAGGTTATCCCGTTAAATCTTTTCTTTATTCCGGAAGAATATTATATATTAGCAATTGATATGATAAATAAGAAGAGCTACGCTAATACGATGAAAATTATAGAAGTATTTATTAGAGCAATATCAGAACAAATAAAGGAGGTATATTATAGTGACAGCAAAAGTAAAGAAAACAATGAGAAATGAGTTAAGAGACTTTAGGAAAGACTTTACTAAGTATATGAAGGATAAAGCTATGAGTAAGTACGACAAAGATTTACTAGAGTTTTTATTAGCCCCAACATTAAATAAAAGTAAAGAGGAATAATGGATAGAGAATTATTTGATAAATTAGAAGGAACAATGTCAAGAAGTGATATGTTCTATGTTGACTTAATAGGGGATTTGGTTGTAGCTATCGATGATGTCATTGAAGCTTTTACTGATAGAAATCCAGAAAAAATTGTAAATAAATTTATATTATCTACAATAGCAGGTATAGTAAATACAATATTTAAAGATAAAATCAAAGTAGATAATAGTCAATTACTAAATGCAACTACAGCATTTTTATGTGTGGTTACTGGAGGAAAACCGGAAGATTATATAATAGATGGAGAAGATGAAATATGATAGTTCAAAAAGACTTACCGATAATAAGAGATAAGATAGAAAATGGTTTAATTGCCATAGCTAGCGATTTTCATTTTCCTTTTCAAGATGATATGGCAATCAACGCTTTCCTTCAGTATGTAAATATAAAGCAGCCACAAGTTATAGTACTTAACGGAGATGTATTAGATTTTTATAGGCTATCTAGATTCGTTAAGGGAACTAGGGGGAGAAGTGTAGGGGAAGAAATGGCAATGGTAAGGAATTTCCTAACTGAGCTAAGAGAAACTTGCCCACAGGCTAAGATATATTACCCTATCGGAAATCACGAAACTAGGTATGAAAAATATTGTTGTCAATACGCTCCGGAGTTAATAGATGCAACTGTAGATTTTCATAGGAGTATAGGCTGTGAGGAATTAGATATACAAGGGTGTAGCCAAGTTGTGTTTAATGATAAATTCTTATGCAAGCACGGGAATGTTGTAAGTAAGAGAGCAGGAATGACAGCTATTAAGGAATTAGAAATGGCCTATATGTCTGGAGCAAGTGGTCACACGCACAGACTTTGTTTGTACATAACTCGCAGAAATGGCATAAAATATTTCTGGTTAGAGACAGGGTGTTTATGCTCCTTAGACCCCGAGTATATGCTATATCCAGATTGGCAACAGGGCTTTTGTACAGTAGAAATACGAGACGGAGAAGTGTATAAGGCAGCGTGTCACCAAATAGAAAAAGGAGTAGTATTATAATATTATGCCATTTAAAAAGAAACCTACAAATATATCAAGAAGCGAAGAATTAGAATCTTTTAGTGGTGAAAATTGGGATGTTACGGAAACGCTGTGTTTTGCTGTAGCAGAGGCAGCTTATAATAGAATGGATATTACTGAAGCTATTATGAAAGCAGCTAACTGTAGCAGAACTAAAGCTTTTAAACTTCAAGATAAAATAACTAAGAGCGAACTTTATAAAAAATGTTTTGACGAATATAAAGCAATGCAAGAAGCTACAGTTTTTGGCGAATCTCGAAAATCAATGATGGTACATTATAATGAACTAATTCGTCAAGCAACTAATCAAAAGAAGTATGAAATAGTATTACGTATTCTTGATAAGATTAAAGAGTTGCAGGGTATAAATAATGACGAAATGGATTTTAATATAACGTTTAAATTTAAACCAACAGATATAGTAAACCTTGAAATGATTAAAGAAGGGCTAAGTAAATCAAAAGAAAAATAGAGTGTCAAAGTTTGACTTTTTTCAATTTTTATGTATTATATATATTAGAAAAGGAAATCGATTATGTTTTTATCGCCATATAAAATATTTACTACAGCCCGTGATAAAAGGGTATATACGGGGGATAGAATAGCTTTACACTCTATTCACGACTGCGATAAGTTAACTTATAATCAAGCTGCCGAAGCAGTCAATGATAAGAATAGAAGATTAGTAAAGTACAACGACCCTAATAAGTTTAAAGTATCTGTATTACTAGGAGAGGTATCTTGTGGCGTGCACTTAAATGTTTTAGATTTAGATGATTGCTTAGACGAAAATGGTAAAATAGAACCTTTAACACAGGACTTGCTCAGCTTCTTTGATGAATCTGAATGGGAGTTTTCTTCGAGCGGTACTGGAATACATATTTATATACTTACAACTAAAGTAAGAGATAAGAAAACTATAGTCAAAGACCTAAAGGGATGTAAGTCATTTGAATGGTATGCAGACAAACGTCATATAGTAACTACAACTTTCGATTTTCAAAATACTAATTTACCGGTAGGAACTCACGATGATTTGCTTGATAGTATTGTAGAAGAGATGGAAGCTATTCAAGAGTCTAAATTACAGAATTCTTTAGCTCAAGATATAATAGAACAATTTGACGGCCAATTAGATAATAACGAAGCAAAAGCTAGAGGTGCTATACTAGGAAGAACTCCAGTAGAAAAGATATCAGTATTGAGAGAATGCGCATTTAAAGATGATAAGCTGAGAGAGCTTATAGATGCTGAACCTTCTAGCGTAGACCAATCTCAACACGATTGTAAACTAATCGCTAAATTACTTTATTATACTTTGAGTTATGAAGGAGCTTGGGAATTAGCAAAGAAAACTAATTACTATCAGAGAAAAGATGATAAACATAAATTAAAATTTGACAAGCCGGAATATAGACAAAGAACAAATAGTTATATTAGCAATGGGAGATATTAAATATAAATGACAGATGGTATAAAATTAGATACAGGTAAACCTATGGTTGGTACATTGTTAAGAGTATTCCCGAATACTTTAATGGAAATTGGCAAGTGCATCGAATTTGGAACTCATAAATATCCAGACCCTAACAATTGGAAAAAGGTAGAAGGGGCAAAAGAAAGATATTTAGATTCTTTAGGAAGACATTTAATAAAGTACTTATCCGGAATAGAAAAGGATGAGGAAACAGGATTACCCCATTTAGCTCACGCTTGTTGGAATGCTTTAGCAATATGCGAATTATATCTAATGGCAGAAGACAAAGAGAAAGGAACAAAATAATGGCAATAGAAGAATATAAAATATGCGAACCTTTTATTTACTAAGAACTAAATGATGATATACTTATGAGTAAGAGGCTAAAAAATCTAGTAACACAAATTAAATTAGTTTACCCAGAATATACAATAGTAAAAAATGTGGAATTTAAACTTAGCAAAAGGTTTCCTAAATTATTATATGGAATTTTTACCTTAGCTAGTGAAAATAAGGAGTAATCTAATGTTTAATTACAGGATATATAAAGGGAATTAGCTATGGATATTGAGCTTTATGACAATTTAATTGTTGACATCGACGGAACTCTTATTTATGGTGGGATGTGTGATATTAAATCTAAGATATGGAATATTACACAGAATCCTATTATAAGCTCTATACTATCTTGGTTGGAGCAAAAACTAAAATGGTACAAAGTTAATCATAAAGTAGTAGCTCATATATTCTGGCATTTAATGAGAGATAAAAGGGTAATAATATTAACGGCCCGTAAGGAAATTAAAAGTACAGTAAAATTAATAAAAGATATTCTAAAATTTCCAGGCTATGATTTTAATATTGAAATTGTTCAATTAGGAAGCTACAATCCAGATATAGATAAGACTAAGTATATATTAGATAATATTGAAGGTGATTGGAAATTGATAGATGATAATTTAATGACATTGGCAAGAGTTTATTATACTTGCCCGAATGGAGTGGTAGTGCACCCAGAGGAGTTATAATAAATGGGGAAAAATATAGCAGACTATAATGAATCTTGTGCAGATTGTGCATATCATCATTGTCACCAGTCTTGTTTTAAGAATAAAAGTAAAAAATGCAGTAAATGTGATGGGGAATGTTTATTTACTGGAGAGGTAAATAGAAAATGCACAGAGCAAAGGTGTGAACATTTTAAGCAATGGAGACCTGAAAAGTAATGAGTAAAGATGTAGAATTTTTACTATTGCCAAAACAAGCTGAGTTTTTGTTTGGTATTCCGGAGGATAAGTTTCATATTATAAACGAAGAAACTGGCCTAATAGAGATAAGTACGGATATATCTTGCTACCAAGGTGGATATACCTGTATTCCAGGAGAAACGGAATATTTATCTCCAGTAGGATGGAAGAAAATAGAAACGTTAACAAAAGAAGATAAGTTAGCGGTATATAATGAAGATGGTCATATAACATTTGAACATCCAAAAGAAATTTTTAAATATCCTGCTGATAAGTGGTATTCTTTTAATACTAGACATAATCGTCAATGCCTATGTCCTAATCATAAAATAGTTTATTTTAAAGAAGATGATAAAGAGATGTTACACCCTAAATTTATTAAATGCGAAGATTTTGTAAATGAAGGTTGTAATTCCCATTATAAAATAAGAAATACTTTCAAACCTTCTAATGAGACGGGGCTAACTTTAAGTGAGGCAGAAATAAGACTTTTAGTAGCTTATCAAGCTGACGGGTATGATTATCAAAAAGCTAACAATTGCAAAACTTCTAAAAGGACTTTAGGGTTTCATCTTAAAAAGACTAATAAAATTGAGAGACTTCAAAAGATATTAGAAGCTACTGGTTTTAAATACTATACGAAATTAAGGTCAGCCGGAATAAAAAAGGGATATAGAGATATCTTTGTAGAAGCTCCTAAAGAACTTGCTAAATATAAACATTTTCCTAAAGAATGGTATTCGTTAGGCGATAGAGAACTTAGTATTATATTTGATGAAGTTAGGTATTGGGATTGTTCTCATAAGAATGGTTTATCAACTGAAGGGTCTTGGACGTACAGCTCAAACAATAAAGATGATAGAGATTTCATTCAATTTGTATGTGCAAGTCAAGGTAAGTGTACTACTACTTATGAGAGAACAAGAAACATTAAGCTAAAACATAACGAAAAAGAATATGAATATAAAGACCATAAAGAGTATACAGTTTCCTGGACTAAAGCTAAACCTATAAGTATGGGTAAAGCTACCATACAAGAAGTGAAAGGAGGTGAGGCTAAATATTGTCCGTCTACATCTACTAAGATGTGGTTAGCAAGATATAAAAATTATATCTTTGTTACGGGCAATTCGTGACCAGGAAAAACCCACTGTGGAGCACTTAGAGGGGTTTATTTAGCTCTTAAATATCCTGGGATAAAAGGATTCATTGGAGCAGCTACACAAGATTTGGTAGATGGTACTACCAAGGCTAAGTATGTAGAACACCTAGAAAATATAGGATTAAAAGAAAATGTTCATTGGAGATATTCCAATAGAGGAACAGAAATACATTTAATTAACGGGAGTGTATTATACTTTAAAACTCTATCTAATCCGGAACAATGGAAGTCATTTGAATTTGGTTTTATTGAATTTGAGGAAGCTTCATTATTAGATGAGAGTGCATTTGGGTATTTGTTAGGTCGTTTAAGGCAACCGAAGAGACCTGATTGGGATGACCATTTTTGTTATCAATTCTTTATGCATACAAACCCGGGAGGGATGAGAGGATGGATATATAAAAGATTTATTAATCCTAGAACTAGAAACCCTAAGTATAGATATATAAACGCTCCTACTTACGAAAATATATTCTTACCTAAAACCTATGTGGAAAACTTAAAAGATGCTTTAAGTTCTGAAGAAGCTCAAGAAAATATAGAAGGTAGAGATGTAGATTTTGATAATACGGTAGCTTTCCCAGGATTTACCGAGGAGAATATCAAGGATATTAAATTTAATCCTCAAGCAGAATTAATATTAAGTTGTGACTTTAACGTTAATCCTATGTGTTGGTATTTAATGCAATATTACAATGATTGCTGGTTTATATTAGATGAATTAGTAATGAATAACATTATGACAGTTGATATGTGTCCTATTGCGCAACAAGCTATAAGTAAATACGGAATTAGAGCTTTTAGATTAATGGGTGATGCTGCTGGAAAGATGAATACAACTACGGGTAACAATTTCGCTATAATGGTAAATTATTTTTCTCAAAGAGGATTTAGAGTAACACCTGAGATACAATTAGCGAATCCTTTAATAAAAGAAAGATTAGCAGTGTTGAGAGGAGTTATTAAAAATGCTAATGGCGTTAGGAGATTATTTGTGAATCCTTCTTGTGAAAAATTGATATATAATTTTGAAGAATGTAGAAACCAATTATCTAATGCCGGATTAAAACAACCGACAGATAATGAAATTAAGAAAGACGATAAATTAAGATACTTAATACACCCTATAGATGCTATTAGTTATCCTATATGGTTAAGAAAAAGTTATGAAGCGATGATGAAACAAAGACAAGAAAATAATAAGAAAGGAGGTAAAATCTAGTGGTTGATAGTCACGCAGAAAATATAATAATAAAAGAAAACTGGTATGACTTATCTAAATATAAAGATGAAATTGCTAGATATATATCTGGGAGGAAGGTTGATTTAGGCCATCAATCCAATATGTTTAGGAATTACGATATTTTATATAAGTCTATTTACGCAGGAGCAGAGGGTACGGATAAAGAACGTTACACAACGACAAAGGAAAACTTCAATGTGTATAAGGCAGCTTTGATTGAGGCTTGCTTACCAGGATATTCGGCTTTGATGGATATCGAAGGTAGAAATGCTCAGTCTACTTTATTAGCCCCTCAGTTAAAAAGCGTAATGATAGAACAATTTAAGAATATAGCTTTAATTGAAAAGCTATCAGATAAATTACTATTTGATTGGATTCTTAAAGGAGAGGCAGTAGCTTTTATTAAATTTAAGCAAACTACTGAAAGATTTAGAGAAAAAGAAAAAGTTACAGACGTAGAAACGGGGGAAGAAGTTTTATCTTTTAAAGTCGAAACGGGGGTAACTTATGAAGATTTAGACGTGGAAATAATAGACCCTTTGGACTTCTTTGTAGATGCCGAAGATTATAACAAAGACCCTAAAGGGTGTCCTAAAATTATTAGAAGCTTTATCTCTTCAAGAGAGTTGCTAACTAATAAGACTAATTATCCTTTACTGACAGAGGAAGAAAAAAGAGCTATAGTTATTAAAGCAAACTCTATGAGAAACACTTATAACTATACTGACAATTCTTTAATTCTAAATGAAATAAGTTATAATAAAACAGCCGAAAAACAAATAGAAGTATTAACATATCGTGGAGATTATGTAACTAATGACGGTACTCTTTTAACTAACATTAAAGCGATTACAGTAGAAGGTAAGTTAGCATTTATTGATTATTCTGGAGTGGATACTTGTCAAATTATTTACGCTCCATATATTGTAGATAGAGAAACGCATAGGGGAGTAAGCCCACTGTGTGCAACTATACCTCTTAATAGCTTAGCAAATAGATGTGTTGATTTATTTATCAAGAATATTGATGAGGTAACTAATCCTATCTTGATGTATCCGACAGGCTCTTTCCCTAATAATGAACAAAGACATCTTAGGGATAACAATGAATTAGAATACTCTCTAATGAATATGGGAATAAAACCTGAATGGTTTAGTCCTCCAGAAATGTCTGGTAATGGTATGGCTCTATTACAAGGATTAATACAACAGAATAAAGATATGATAGGGCTAAATAGCTACATATCCGGGGATACTTCGGGAAGTGTAAGAACTGCTCAAGAATCTCAGATACTATTCCAAAAAGCTAACGCTAGAATGAGAGTAGAAACGGATGTATTTAGTTATAAATTCCTATTGCCTTTAGTAACTGCATTCTATTCATTTAATAGAGAATTGGCATTAGCCGTAGGTCATCCACTAAATGATATTTATGCTAACCCTGATTTAATGATAAGTATCTCTACAGGAGCTTCCAAGGCCGATAAAGAAGGAGAGAGAATGAGATTGATGGAAATGTTGAATTTACCTATTTCTCAAATGATATTCTCTAATTTATCTCCTGAACAAGTTGTTATAGCATTAAGATACTTAATGGCAAAGGCAGATTTAAAAGATGTGGATAATTTATTAGAACTGTTTGACAGCGAAGGAAACCCTACATATCCTGAAATAACAGAAGATGAAGCACAAGGTGAAGTAGTCCAACAGGAGGATGAAGGTAATCCAGTAGAAGAAACAGATGTGATACAAGAAGAAAATACACAATAGAGGAGGATAATAATAGTGGAAAATTTTGAAGAAAAGAAACAACAACAACAAATTGAACAGCAACAGCAAGACGAGGAAGAATTAAAACAAGAAACTCCCTCAACTGAAACACCTACAGAAGGTGATGCAACAGGAGAACTACAAGAAACTGATAAAGAGCCTACTAGCGATAAAGAGGTGGAAGCAGGAGAAGGAGAAGGAACAAAATCTGGAGAGGAGATTTCTGAAGAGTCTGAATCAGAAAAGAAAGAAGAAGACGAATCTGTAAAAACTAAAGAAGAAGAAACTCCTTCCGACACTGAAGAAGAAAATACCTCTTCCGTGCAAGAAGAAGAAAATAAAACGGAAGAAAATTTAACCGATTCTGGGGATACCCCCCTAGACGAAGTGAGCGAATTAAAAACCAAATTAGCCGAATTAGAATATGAAAAGACTATGAATGACGCCATCACTTCATATAAAGAAACTGTAGCTAAGAATACAAAAGAACTAGAAGAGTTTAGAGAAGCTATGAATGCTCGTATCGTTGACGAGTGTAAAAGATATGGAGTTCCTACAGATATGGACTTCCAAACTATGAAAGAGCAAGCTCCAGACAAATTTAATATTTTACAAAATATTCTATCTAAAGCTGAACAAGTTAAGGATGATATCTTAGCTAAAGTAAAAGCTGATGAAGTAGCTATGGGACAACAGATTATATTTGCAGCTGCCGAAAATGAAATGAATAAGTATGGCTTAGAAGGTGACACTTTACAAGAGGCTTGCAATACTTTTGTAAGAATATTACACGAGGTTGGAGTAAAAGATTTAAGAGATGATTTAGCAGCTAAAGTAGAATTGGCAGTAGCAAGAGCTAAAATGATATCTGGAGATATTAAGGACGTAGCAAAAGAATCTAAAGATGTTGTAGATGCTGTTAAAGAAACTGTTAAAGATACAGTTGAAACTGTGAAAGAAGTAAAAGAAGTTACTAAAAAATCTTTAGACGAATTTAAAGAGAGTGCTTCAATCGGAGAAACTTCGGCTGCTCAAGAAGTAAGTAAAGGTAATGTAATGGAAATTTATGCTTCATTACCACCTGATGAAAGATTAGAGTTTTATCAAAAACATATGGGCTTGATAAATGAAATTATGACACAACGTGGTGGAATACCTTATAGCAAATAGAGGATAATTAAATGTTTGAAGGAATTAAAAATATATTTACAAAAGCAAAAGATGGTGTAGAAAAAACTGAAAAGGTTATTAAGGCAACTCCTAAAGTAACTATGAAGGTTATAAAAGAAGAAATTGAAGAAATAAAAGATTTGCACGTTACAGAGGCTGATAATATACAAGCAGAAATGATTACAGACGTAGCTATTACAGCAATGACAGCTTTAGGCATACCATCTTCTATAGCTGTAAAAGAAATTATTAAAACTTCAATAGCTTATGGGTTAAGAGATATTAAAGAAGGAAGCACAAACCCACAAAAGCTTATAGCAATGAGAGTAGTTAACGCTTATAAAGAAAAAATGAGAATGATTTAATCTATCTCTCCTCCTATCCCGGATAGGTTAAATTATTCAAATATATGTTGTACGAAGCTACTACTTCTTACTTATTGCCTTTATGGCAGAGCGACACAGACGGTCGGGCTTTGGTAATTCGTAACAAGTAAAAGGTCGAGTAGCGGATAAGTTAATTAAAAGAAAGGATGTTTATTATGGTAGAAAGATTTCAAGCAGCAGGCCCTAATGGTGCAGGCCCTAATGGAGAAGTATACGGACAAGGCGCATATGCTCCGCAGGAACATACAGCCCTAGAGGATGTCTTAGCGTTACAATTAAAACAAGTTAATGCGGACGTTACAGACCAATTGGTTAACAATGACCACGAAAAGAAATTTTTCCAATATGGTGATACTGTTAAAATAGTTGCTATAGACCCTAACTCAGTTAAGATTGAAGCTAGAGACTTCAAAACTATAGTTAAACCGCAATTGTCTGATATTTCATTCAGCGAAGCTACTATGACTATTGATAAATCATTAGCTTATGGTTTTAAAATTTCACACCTTACAAGAATAGAAGAAAAATGGAACAGAGAATCTGCTCTTACAACTTTAGCAGGGCAAAAATTAAGAGAAACTCATAACTTATTAACTCTTGATTTAATCCTATCTAATACTGATATTCCTGTTTTGGGTCGTAATATGCCTATTGATATTTATGGCACAGCTTTAGCTCCTAAAAATCCTGCTGAAGAGTTGTTCAAGATTGTTAACGCTGTTCAAATGCAATTGGAAAGAAGCGGTGCAGTTGACAGAAACGGTCAGTACTCTTTTGGTGCTAACCCTACTGAACAATTGAGAGCTAGTGCTTCAATGTTTATCGCTCCAGAACTTAAATTAGCATTATTAAATTCTCAATACACAAGAATTGATGATGTTACTGAAAGTGTAATCAGAGATGGTAAATATGAAAAATTTGGCGGATTTATCCTTAATACTGCTAATGAATTATCTACAGGCTCTAATGTTCACTGTGCTCAATTAGCAGCTATAGCAGCAGGATTTAAAAGCACTAATATCCCAGATACATCAACTAAAATGATGTCTGAAGGAGATGTTTTGTGTGCTATAGTTGTAGGTACTAAAAACTTAGTAACTAGAGCTTCAAGAGCTCTTCCTATAAGAAAACAAGAAAGCGAAGTAGAATTCGCTGACAAGTATACTTGTATGGAAATCTATGGCGAAATGGTTGCAGTACCTCAAGCCGGTGTAGTAGTTCTCGTTAAAGTGCCTGCGGATAAGATGTTAACATTCGGAGGAAATAATTATATGGGCTCTGGAACAAATAAAGATGCAAGAACTCTTAACTTACAATATAAAGAAGAATTGCCGTACGTAAATGTACCAGCAGTTGATTCTGATGTTGTAACTGGAGCTCCTTACGCTTCTATTGGTAGAGACGTTGTAGCTGGTGGTTTTGCTAACAATACTGGATACGGCCAATATGGTACTCCAGCTGAACCAGCTGATTCAGATTCAGATTCAGATTCAGACACCGATGCAGACTCAGATACTGATACCGATGCAGATACTGATACTGATGACAACTAATATGTCGCTATCTAAATGATAGCTTATAATATTACTTTGAGGGGATGTACTTTGTTTGTTGATAATTTAATACTAAATAAGGCAAATAAGTATATTCTCTCTTTTCTTTTTAAAGGAGGATTTTTAAAATAAATGTTAGTTGAAACATTATATAATAAGTTAGCAATCAATACTGGATTTCCCTTATACACAAATGAACAGGATGCTCCGGACACCGAACGCTTCTTATTAGAAATGCTTAATCAAGCATTATTAAATGTAATAGATAACATCTATATAAGTAATAATGTATTAGAAAGACGTGATACTATTATAACCTCTCCAAGAGTTGATAAATATGCCGTAGAAGGTATGGTTAAAAACATACAGTACACAAGAAGAAACCAATCTCAGTTAATTGGAAAGTTTATTAAATTTAATAGAGCCTTAGATACTTCGGGCCAGATTCTGAGACAAGAAAAATTTGCATATCCTACTTCTTATGTAATTGACAGGGGAGACGTTAGATTTTTCCCAACTCCAGATAAACAATACGAAATAGAAGTTACAGTATCTACTACTAACTTAGCATGGGGAAACGATGACTCTTCTAAGGGAGAAATTACATCAATTACAGATTCTATTATGGCAAGTAAAGCATTTTGTGATTTAGTTGTATTAAGAGCTTGTGCTTTTACT
>Ga0310786_10000961_pt1 | contig 45951 bp, 34 predicted proteins | sample AusTroGonzalo_MG_FD_203881 | JGI IMG/M metagenome (GOLD analysis project Ga0310786, IMG submission 203881) | Bovine rumen microbial communities from tropical cattle in Woodstock, Queensland, Australia - Gonzalo_03 (v2) (version 2) | ecosystem: Host-associated > Mammals > Digestive system >...
GTAGCTAGCGTTCATCCTGAGCCAGGATCAAACTCTTCGTTGTAGAAATTATTCTTTTGACTCCTGAGAGTCTTGTTATCTGAATCAAGGACGACGCTCCGGTATCTATCGGACCTAATGTCAACCTCTGAAAAAAGGTGACGGTTCGCATTCTTTTTACCCTCCAGACCACAAAGGGCCTGGATGCTTCCTGTACTATTTCAGTTTGTCTATTGTAACTCTTTCATTGTTCGATTTTGCGTTCCCTTTCGGAAAGCGGGTGCAAAGGTACGCACTTTTTCCGAACCGCCAAAACTTTTACGCGATTTTTTTCAAGAAAAACGGAAAATAATGAAGGGGCGTACACACGTGTATATTTACACCTTATTATATATAAGGGCAGTCATTCACACCCTCATGCATTTACACCTTACTTAGTTCAAGCTACGCAGAAAAGCTGTGCAATCTTCAAAAGTGGGGAAAGTATGCTCTTCAGGAACTAAGTCGGGTATCACATTCATGGTATGTAGCATGTAGCGTGGCTGCGGCTGAATGATGGTCATGAGTACCATGGCACCATGCGACTGAATCTCCTTGATAGCAGTCTCCATGGCATAGAGACCACTCTGATCCATGAAGCTCACCAGACGCATGCGTATAATCACAATCTTAGCATCGGCAGGGACATCGTTCATCACACTCTGGAACTTGGTGATGGTACCAAAGAAAATAGGACCATTCAAGCGCTGGATATAAATGCGGTCTTTCATCGATTCAGGAATACCACCCTCATCGCTCCAAGGACTCTCCTTGTCGAAGTTGGTCATCACGGAAGAGCTGTATCCACCCTCCACCAAGTCGCTCGCACGCTTCATGAACAGCACGCAGGCTATTACCATGCCAATACCCACGGCCGTGAGTAAATCAACCAGCACCGTGAGACCGAACACAATGAGCAATACGGAAGCATCGGCCTTGGGAATCTTTGGCAGGTCCTTGAAGCCTTTGAAATCGATGATGCCCCACCCCACCGTAATGAGGATACCTGCCAAGACCGACAGGGGCACGTAGCGCACCAGTCCGCCCAAGCCCAAGAGCACGGCAAGCAACAACAGGGAGTGGATCATGCCACTCAGTTTGGTACGACCGCCACTCTTCACATTGACTACGGTACGCATGGTAGCTCCAGCGCCGCCGATGCCACAGAACAAGCCGCTTAGGATATTGCCCACGCCTTGTCCGATAAGTTCCCGATTGCTGTTGTGGTGGGTCTTAGTGATATTGTCGGCAACCACCGAGGTGAGCAGGGTGTCGATACTGCCCAAACCAGCGAGGGTAAGACCTGGCACAATGGCTACCTTGAGTGTCTCCACCCAGTCAATGCCCTCCAACGAGATATTGGCATTAGCAAAGAACGGCATGGGCAGACCTCCTGGAATGGCTCCGATGAGCAGTCGCTCATCCATCTCGAAAGCCAAGGACACCAGTGTCATAACCAATAAAGCCACCAGTGTGGCAGGCACTTTCTTGGTGAACAGGGGCACTAAGTAGATGATGGCAATGGTGCCCAGACCTAAAAGCAAGGCGGTGAACGACACGCCACCCGACAGACGCTCGGGTAATTCTACAATCATATCGACCGTAAGCACAGGCGACTTGAGTCCTACCAAGGCATAGAGCTGCTGGAGGATGATGATGACACCAATGCCACTCATGAAGCCTGAGAGCACAGGATAAGGGATGTAGCGCACATACTTACCTATCTTGATCACTCCAAAGAGTATCTGGAACAAGCCGCAGAACAAGCCAGCCATAGACATGCTGATGAGCACGGCGCTCAACGAATGGTGCGCTGCCCACACACCGCTCACCAAACTGGCAGTGATGACAGTCATAGGACCCGTAGGGCCACTGATCTGTGAATGAGTGCCTCCGAAAAGTGAGGCAAAGAAACCCAACAAGGTGGCACCGACAAGTCCGGCAAGTGCTCCCATAGAACTGGCAGCAGGGTCTTCAATGCTGCCAAAAGCCTGAATGCCAAAGGCGAGTGCCAAAGGCAAGGCGACAATTCCAGCGGTGATACCTCCGAAAATGTCGCCCTTAAAGTTTTTCGTTTCGATAAATGACATACTTCTTGATTTTTGAGGGCGCAAAGTTAGCACTTTTTCCTCAAATATCCCTAAGTAGTGCGGAAAAAAGTTTATCTTTGCGCCATAAACCAATACACTTGTTATGAAAAAGCACTACTTAACTCCGCTAATCCTGCTTTGGACACTCAGTGTCTTTACTCCTTATTATAGCTATGCACAAGACCTGGTGACTGCAGTGGGGAGCGAGGGACTGGAGAAGACTGTGAGCTACGATGTGGCCAGATTTACAGACATACGCGACAAGAAACTGGAGGACGTAATGAAGAAAATGCCTGGCTTAAACTCCATGGAATGGGGAGGATACACCTACAACGGTATGATGGTAGAGAAAATCTATGTGAACGGGCTCGACGTGTTAGAAGGTAACAACGACCCGGTATATAACATGAAGCCAGAGGACGTGGAACGGCTGGAAATCACGGAAAACCACGTGAACATCAAGGTGATGAAAGGATTACAATACAGCAACAATGCCTCCATTAACGTGGTGCTGAAAGAACATGCAGGCAACAAGTGGAGCGGCTCCGCAAAAGGAGGACTGGGTGGAACGCCCCTGCTGGTGAATGCCGATGTGAACGCCATCAACATAGGAACCAAGATGCAAAGCACCATACTCTTCAAGGCCGACAATACGGGACTGGACTTCAGCGGTGCCCTGAACGGATTCGGCGGATATGACGAATGGGGAATGCCTGCCGACAAGAGCCCTGGCGGCATAGACTACAGCATCAGACAGTTTCTGAATGTGGAGCCTACCCTGGCTCCCCTGCAAAGCGACAGGGTGCGCTTCAACCGTAGTGGCATAGCCAACATAGGCAATACCTTGAAACTGAACGACGACTACCAGCTCAACCTGCAGCTTACCTACCATACCGACCGCCTCACGGCCGAAAGCCTGGACGAGACCACCTATTTCCTGCAAGGGGGAGAACAAGTAGTAGATGTGACAGGCGAGAATGCCAAAAGCCACCAGCACGACATACAAGCTGACATCACCCTGCTGGCTAATACCGACAGCAAATACCTGCGCAACCAGCTGCATTTTGCCACCCGTTGGAACAATGTGGACAAGGCCATCACGGGCAGTTTCCCCAACGACCAGCGCACTAACACAACCCCACTCTATGTGAAGGACGACTTCATCTACAAGCGCACACTGGGAAAGAACATCCTGACACTGAACCTCAATACGGGTATATACAGCCGTCCGCAAGACCTGGATGTGACCAAGACTGACGGGCAGTTCTCACAGAAAATCAAGGCCCTCTCAGCCTATGCTGAAGCTGGGGCCACTCTCGACAACCGACTCAACGACCGACTCACCCTCTCGCTGAATGCAGGAGCTGCCGCCAATCATCGGACGCTGGACGTGAAGTTGAACGGACTAAAGAGCTATCAGGTTTCAGACATTGATGCCCGCATCAGTGTGTTGAATGCCTTTGCAGGAGCTACCCTCACTTACATTACTGACATGATGCAGGTTGAGATAAAAGCACCCCTCAAGTGGGGAAACTATAATATGAAAGACAGGATGACAACAGGGCAGGACAAGCAGAAATCAAGCCTGTTCTTCTCGCCCAACCTGTCGGCAAAATACCAGGCCTCAGAGAATCTGTCACTGGCGTTGGAAGCTTACCTGACACAGAACGAGCCCAACCGCATGAGACTCTACCCTCACTTGATTTTCAATGATTTCCGTTCTGCCGCCTCTGGATTCCCTTCCTTCCTGACCAGCCGGAATATCTATGGCACCCTCTCTGCACAATACAGCCATCCCAAAAGTTCGGTGTTCATCAACAGCTCCCTGAGCTATTGGAACGACCGTTACCAATACAACGAAATCATGCTCTTCACCGATGACTTCATCATCAGTGGCTTTCAAGAAAAGGTCACCAAGGCCCATGGATGGGAAATAGGCGGCGACATCAGTAAAGGTATAAGTTCGCTCAAGGGCAAGATAGGCATCTCCTTCAACGGCACACTGACCTATAGCTCCATGACCCGCAACGAAGACCACATTCCCTACAACAGCACCAGCTTCATGGTATCGCCGTACATCAACGGCCGACTCACTGCATGGTGGAACGTGAACTACCAGCTGAGATTCAACACCAACCGTATGAAGATGGACGACGAGGACACCTCTTCCAAATCGAAGAGCTACACACAGACTCTGGAGATGATCTTCTCACCCTGGCAGAAGTTCAATTTCAGCATACTGGCCGAGCACTACTACACGGAATTCATGAACGATGTGTCGAAGCACCTAGTACTATGGGATGCCAAGGCAGAATACAACATCAGCGACAACTGGCAACTCATTCTCAGTGCCCGAAACCTGTTGAACCAGAAGACCTACAACTTTACTCTGGCCGACAGCGAGCGATTCACCAAAAGCTACACGGCTTACCAGATTCGCCCACGCAACATACTCCTAAGCCTGTTCTACAAGTTCTGAAAAACAATCTCTAAACCAAGATATATGAAAAGAATACTGACATCCATTTCACTGACATTCACTCTCGTGTTGATGCTTACCGCACAAGACGTACCTGCCAAGTTTGCTCCCATCCAGCAATCGGGCGATACCACCATCATCTGTACCAAGACCTTCGGCAAGGATATACGTGGCTACAACCGCGACACTCCCCTAAAAATCTACCTGCTAAAAGACAAGATTGTGAAGGTGGAGGCAATGACCAACCGTGAAACGCGTGAGTACTTTGCCTTAGTGAAGGAGAAATTGCTGAATGCCTGGAACGGACTGACCGTAAAAGAGGCAAAAGCCAAGAAAGTAGATACCGTGACTGAGGCCACCGTATCGGCCAAAGCTGTAATAGAGACCCTACAACGCGGATTGAATTATTATGAAGAAATAGTTCGTTAAATATTAAGATGTTGTTATTAATTAATACATGGATTCTGCTTTCATAAAAGATAAAGATATGTGGCTAGACTATTAGAGGCTTTTGTACAAGATTAGGCCGTTTCCTCTCGCCCGATTCCTAGGTGCTAGGAACAGATTTCACCCAGGCTTACAACCGCTATGGCTATTGCTTGAACAATCCGCTGAAGTATGTGGATGAAACGGGGAATATGGGGGAGCCGTGAAAGATTAATCCCCGTAGAGGATTTCAACTATTCTCTACGGGGATTGCTGTTTTTCTGTACAGGATTGGGGAAATGCTGTAGGGGCGGAATGAGCCGGCAGCCTCAAAAACACATTCATGAAACGAACGACAAGATATCGTCCAGTTACGCTTTCCTGAAGTCTTCGAGAAACAACAGACCATCCTCTGTACTTAAATGATCATAGAAATACCTGGTAAAGCCAGTATAGAACTTGGTTTGCTTATTATGTCCGCAGAGCATTTCCCTTATTCTGTCATTACCACACCTCAGAAAAGAGGTGACATCAATATAGAAGTTATCTACATTTAATAACCTGGGCAGATAGTTTGTAAAAACTTCTCCCATCTTTGTTTTCCAGTGCACTGCATTCTCGTGAGAATCCCTATTGCAATTTCTTCTTTCTGTCAATACGGTGTAGGATCATGGGGTAATATCATAAACGCTATGCTAAAAATACATGACGCGGACAAAGGTAGTCAAATGATCTGAAAATCATAGCAAAAAAAGGATTTTTTCACACTTCTGCCACTTCTTTCTCTTAAGAGGCTCGTAAAAGGTAGATTGGCAGTCCTTAAATTGAAAATAAGGTACGAAAAAATCCTCGTTACGATAAAAGAAGGAAAAGAAGTGGCAGAAGCGTGAAAAATAATTTACTTCTCGGAAAAATGTTCATAATAATCAAACAATATTAAATCAACTCCCAATTTCGGGGGATAATAAGGAATTTGTTATTAGTACCTTTGTAGCGGTGACCTTAATGCACCAAAAAAGAATGTACAAAAAATGAATTTAAGGACCAATTAAGGACGAAAATATGGAAGATTTAAGATTCAACTTATTCTGGGGCTTCTACAGCAAGCAGAGCACAGATATCGCGTTAGAGGAGCTATACAAGCTCATCATTACTTCGGCCGACCTACGCCACATCACCGAACGCCATCGGGGCCATCTGGTGAATACGGATGAAAGTAGTATTTTTGCTTTATTATATTTTACATGTTGTTAAGGTACAAAAAACTTTACAACATAACAAAGCCCAGACTTTCTCAAGTCGGGGCTTTGCGATAAAAAAGAGGATGCGCCTATTATGACACACCCTCTTTCTTTAAGGTAAAAAAAGATTACTTATTAAGCCTCATTCTCAGGACGTAACTTGCGAACCACCTCAGCAGTACGCCACATCTCACTGTCGTGCAAAGCCTTCAACTCTGCATTCAGCTTCTCACGATAGTCAGGCTGTGAGTTGCTATCGATAGAAATCTGAGCCTCGTTGCCACACTTTACGCTGGCATAGAGCTTCTCCACAACAGGCTTCACTGCATCATGGAACGGGCCCATCCAGTCAAGGGCACCACGCTGGGCAGTTGTTGAGCAGTTGGCATACATCCAGTCCATACCATTAGCAGCAAACAGCGGCATAAGTGACTGAGTGAGTTCCTCAACGGTTTCATTGAAAGCCTCAGAAGGAGAGTGACCATTCTCACGTAATACCTCGTACTGAGCCAAAAGCAATCCTTGAATAGCCCCCATCAGTGAGCCACGCTCGCCAGTAAGGTCGCTGGTAGCTTCACGCTCGAAAGTAGTCTCGAACAAGTAGCCAGAACCTACACCAATACCTATAGCCAAAGCCTTTTCCTTGGCTTTGCCTGTAGCGTCCTGATAAACTGCGTAAGAAGCATTCACTCCACGACCCTCCAAAAAGAGTGAGCGTAGAGAAGTACCTGAACCCTTAGGGGCAGCCATAATCACATCAACATCTTTTGGAGGAACCACACCAGTACGATCGCTCCAAGTGATGGCGAAACCATGTGAGAAATACAGCGTCTTGGAAGAGTTAAGATATTTCTTGATAGTAGGCCACTGTGACAATACGGCAGCATCTGAAAGCAGACACATGATGATGGTACCCTTCTCGCAAGCTTCTTCAATACTGAAAAGTGTCTCACCAGGAACCCAGCCGTCAGCCATAGCCTTGTCATAACTTTTACCAGGGCGCTGACCTATGATTACATTGAAACCATTGTCACGCAAATTCAGTGACTGACCAGGACCTTGAATACCATAACCCAACACTGCCAAGGTGTCATCCTTTAAAATCTCACGAGCCTTCTCCAAAGGAAACTCTTCACGGGTAACCACTTCTTCGATTACACCGCCAAAATTCATTTTTGCCATAAAAACTAAAATTTATTATGAATAATAATTATCAATTATCAATTCTCAATCTTCAATTCCGTAAATATTACCCTCGAGCGGCATACTGACTCTCCACTCTCCTTTCGTACCTCCACATCGTAGTTGTCGGAGTCTGCCTCCTTATCCACAAAGAAAGAGAGCTGCTCATCAAAATAGCTTTCGGCCATATAAGCTATCTCAAAACGTTGCACCCGCTTCTCCTTAAACAGTTCCAGGGGGAACAAGTCCAGAATATGCTCAATATAGCGCACGCTATTAAGGTGGCCGTTTATGTCTATATCACTATACTTAACCTTATAGGTGGCTACAGCCTCCTGACTTCTCACCTTAATACGCGAGGGCTTTTCAATGGGACACGGACGGTCATAAACATAGTCCGCTATTTCTCCATTGTGCAACGCCATCAAGTCAGCAGGCTTACGGGTCTCTGTACTTATCATCGCCCAAACCGAACGTGCATAACCCAATATCTGACCATCTTTTCCCTCAATGGCGAAGTTACGGTCTGTGAACAGACGATACACATTCTCCACCCACGTATCTATCTTATAAGGTTCATACTGGAAAGGCATCTCCTCCAGTTCAATGGCCAGTCTCGAAAGTACCCAGGTATAGTCTTCCTCATTGAGTTTAGCAATACCAAAACCTCTTTCGGTAGAATGAAAGCCTGCTGCATTCAGCAGCTGATTGCCCAACACCCCCATGGTAAGCCTGCCTGTGAAATCAACATGAAAAGGTTCAGCAACAAAAGCATAGCTCCCCATTTTTTCCAACATACTCATAGCTTGCTCATTTCATACTTAGCCCTACGTTTTTCCAAGTAATCGTCCACACGCTCAAAACGGCTCTTCGTTATAGCTACACGACCAGAGCGCACAAATTGAAGAACGCATCCAAGCGCCATCAACTTCTCGTTGAGCGCTGTAATCTCAGAACTCAGGCCATCCTGTACCAAGATGGAATAAACAGAGTTCACTTCTACAATGCGAGCGCCACTGCGGCGAATCACTTTTGATACCTCCCGATTATTCTCCAGCACCTGTGTCTTAAGCTTATACAGTGCTATCTCATCCTGGAATATTTCATCATCAGTGAAATACTGGGTCTGCACCACATCTATCTTCTTGGAAATCTGCTTGGCAACCTTATCCATTGTGTCTGCATCTGTCCAGGCTGTAATCGTGTACTTATGCACGCCTGGGATAGAAGATGCAGATACATTCAGACTCTCGATATTAATTTGCCTGCGAGTAAAAACCGCAGTCACCTGATTGAGCACACCCGCCACGTTCTCCGAATGTACGATAATGGTATATAAATTCTTCTCCATAGTCTATTTGTTACAAGTTAGGGCTTATTCAGCCTCCAGCATGATTTCACTGATGGCACTTCCAGGAGGCGTCATTGGTAACACATTCTCCTCTTCGATTACACAAGCCTCCAAAATGAAAGGGCCATCGGTAGCCAGCATCTTTTCTACAGCAGGTTTCAAGTCATCTCGCTGTAGTACGCGTTGGGCAGGAATACCGTATGCCTCAGCTATCTTCATATAGTCGGGGTTTACCATATGAGTAAATGAATAGCGGCGATTGAAAAAAAGCTCTTGCCACTGGCGAACATTGCCCAGAAAATGATTGTTTAGGATTATCACCTTCACGGGTACCTTATGTTCCATCACCACACCTAGTTCTTCAATAGTCATTTGCGCACCTCCATCACCCATAAATACACAAACCGTTCGGCTCGGCGCGCCAAAGCAAGCTCCTATAGCAGCAGGCAGTCCATAGCCCATGGTGCCCAATCCACCAGATGTCACCATGCTACGTTGTTTGGCCAATTTGAAATAGCGGGCAGAGGTCAGCTGATTCTGACCCACATCCGTCACCAATACAGCCTCATGGTTGGTAGCTTCTGCCACAGCATTTACCACCTCACCATACGTCAGCTCTTTGGTTTCTGGATAGAGCTCTGCCTTAATCACTTTGTCATATTCCAGCTTTTCGTAAATGTCAAAACTGTCCACCCACTTCGTGTGCTTGGTGGGCTTGAGGAGGTCACCAACCTGCTTCAGCGTTTCCTTGCAATCGCCCAACACAGCCACATCTACTATCACATTCTTATTGATTTCAGCAGGATCAATGTCGAAGTGGATGATTTTGGCTTGCTTGGCATAATTAGGCAGGTAGCCTGTCACACGGTCACTGAATCGCATACCCACGGCTATGAGCACGTCACACTTGTTTGTATTCACGTTGGGACCGATATTCCCATGCATACCCAGCATACCTTTATTCAGGCGGTGATTGTATGGAATGGCCGAAAGTCCTAACATGGTGGTACCGCAAGGGATATCGGCCTTCTCAATGAAATCTTTCAACTCCTGCTGGGCATTACCCAGTTCCACACCCTGACCAACCAGCAAGAATGGTCTCTTGGCTCCATTAATCAGGTCTGCAGCATGTTCCACAGAAACAGGATCGGTATCTGGTACAGGGTCATAACTGCGAATAAAATCCACCTTGGCAGGCTTAAAGTCTTCTATCATCTGTGTCTGCACGCTCTTGGGGAAGTCAAGCACCACAGGACCAGGTCTTCCACTCTTTGCGATGTAGAAGGCACGTGCCACAGCTTGAGCAATGTCGTTAGCATCGCGAATCATGTAGCTCCATTTGGAGATAGGCTGTGTCAGACCTACCCAATCGACCTCCTGAAAGGCATCAGTACCCAAGGCACTCAAGCCAACCTGTCCTGCAATCACTACAATGGGGGTACTATCAATCATAGCATCGGCAATGCCAGTTACTGTATTAGTAGCTCCAGGGCCGCTGGTCACCAAGCACACACCCACCTCGCCTGAGACACGGGCAAAACCTTCGGCCGCATGAGCAGCACCTTGTTCATGGCGCACCAAGATATGATGAAGTGTGTCCAAATGGTCGTAAAGTGCATCATACACAGGCATGATGCTACCGCCTGGATAGCCGAAGATGGTCTTAACTCCCTGATGCTCTAACGCACGCATCAATGCTTCTGAACCTGATATCATAACAATCTATTTTTCTATTCTCAATCTATCACTCTTACTCCTCCTTTGTCAGCCGAACTCACGCTCTGAGCATAGGCACGCAAAGCCTTAGAAACCAAACGGTTGCGTTTCAACGGCTGTTGTTCACGTGCAGCAAGTTCCTCATCCGTCAGTTTCACGTTGATGCTACGAGTGGGGATGTCTATCACGATGATATCACCATCCTTCACCTTACCTATGTTACCACCTGAAGCAGCCTCTGGAGAGATGTGGCCGATGCTCAGACCTGAAGTTCCTCCACTGAAACGGCCATCTGTAATCAGCGCACACTCCTTTCCCAAGTGACGGCTCTTTATATAAGAGGTGGGGTACAACATCTCTTGCATACCAGGTCCTCCCTTCGGACCCTCGTGAGTAATTACTACACAGTCACCACTTTTAACCTTACCTCCCAGAATGCCCTCACAAGCATCTTCCTGTGAATCAAACACCACAGCAGGACCTTCAAAATGCCAAAGACTTTCATCGACACCAGCTGTCTTCACAACACAGCCATCTTGGGCAATGTTGCCAAAGAGTACTGCCAGTCCTCCATCCTTGGTATAGGCATGTGCAATGTCACGAATGCAACCATTAACACGGTCGGTATCCAGGGTGTCATATATACAATTTTGACTTCCCATCTCATTGCTAAATCGGTTAGCTGGAGCCGTGCTATATATTCGTTTAGCCTCGGTATCCACCTCATCGGCCATAATGTTGTATTTCTGAAGGTCCTCTGCCAATGTAGCGCCATTCACTCGTTTCACCTCTGTATGCAGTAGTCCACCCTTGGACAATTCACCCAAAATGCCTAAGATACCTCCTGCACGTCCACACTCTTGCACACTGTACTTCTGTGTGTTAGGAGCTAATTTACATAGGCAAGGAACCTGACGACTAAGCTGATCTATGTCGTTCATCTTGAAATTAACTCCACCCTCTTGGGCCACAGCCAGGAGGTGGAGGATGGTATTGGTACTTCCTCCCATGGCTATATCCAACGTCATGGCATTGAGGAAAGCCTCACGGGTAGCAATGCTGCGCGGCAGTACACTCTCATCACCATCCTCATAATATTTAAAGGCATTCGTCACTACCTGACGGGCAGCATCTTTGAAGAGTTGGATGCGGTTCTGGTGAGTAGCCAGTATGGTTCCATTTCCAGGCAACGACAGGCCGATAGCTTCAGTCAAGGAATTCATGGAGTTGGCAGTGAACATCCCTGAGCAGCAACCACAACCCGGACAGGCCCGATTCTCTATCTCAGCCAGTTCTTCATCGCTCACGCTGGTATCGGCTCCTTTTACCATCGCTGAAATCAGGTCCACGTTTTCACCTTTATATTTACCTGCCTCCATAGGGCCTCCACTGCAAAAGACAGCTGGGATATTGAGTCTCATGGCAGCCATCAGCATTCCAGGAGTTACCTTGTCACAGTTAGAGATGCAAATCATAGCATCAGCTTTGTGAGCATTGACCATGTATTCCACCGAGTCAGCAATGATGTCACGCGATGGCAGAGAGTAGAGCATACCATCATGACCCATAGCTATGCCGTCATCTATAGCGATGGTGTTGAACTCGGCTGCATAGCAACCCATGCTCTCAATTTCTTTCTTCACTATCTGACCAATTTCATGCAGGTGTGTATGGCCTGGCACGAACTGGGTAAATGAATTGACAATGGCAATTACCGGTTTACCAAACATTTCACGCTTCATACCGTTGGCTACCCACAAGGCACGTGCGCCCGCCATTCTTCTACCTTCTGTGCATACTGCACTTCTCAACTGATGCTTCATAATTACTCTTTTATAGAAATTGACTGCAAAGTTACAAGTTTCTTTCCTGCATTTCAAACAATTGATTGAAAAAGTTCCAATTTTTGTTCACATTTGTAAGAAATATTATTCTTTCGTGCCTCATCGATGGATATTTGGAAACTTATCATTACCTTTGTAGGCAAAAAGATACGCAATTATGGATAATAAGTACATCAAGGTAGCTTACAAGCTCTATACCATTGAAGATGGTGAACGTGATTTTATGGAAGAGGCTCCAGCAGAGCAGCCTTTCGAGTTTATATCTGGCATCGGTATGACCATCGAGGCTTTCGACAAGAAGATGAAGGACTTGGCGGTGGGGGAGAAGTTCGATTTTGTGATTCCTCAAAAAGAGGCCTACGGTGAATACGATGAAACGCTGGTGGTAGAACTTCCCAAGTCTGTATTCTTCCTCGACGGCAAGTTCGATGACGAACATGTGTACGTAGATGCTATCATCCCCCTCATCTCTGCTGACGGAGACCGTTTCAGTGGTGTTGTTCAGGAAATCAAAGATGATGTAGTGGTTGTAGATCTCAATCATCCTATGGCTGGCTGTGACCTTAACTTTATTGGTGAAGTGATAGAGAACCGCGAGGCCACTCCTGAAGAGATTGACGAATTCACCAAGCCCCATGGCTGCGGTGGCTGTACTGGCGGTAATTGCAGTGACTGCGGAAAAGATGGTTGTGAAGGCTGTGGAGACAGTTGTGACTAACTAATCAGAAGGCATTATGGGACTATGGAAATCGCTGTTCGGAGGGGGTGAGCAGACAGCCGAAGAGAGTAAGCAGAAAGAAGAGGCTAAGAATTTCGATATATTAAAGTTCGATGGAATTCGCGCAAGTCGTATCGGGCGATTAGACTTTGCGCTTCGATGCTTTGACGAAGCACTGAAACTAAAAGAGGATTTTGAGACCTTAGGCTACCAGTCTTCTACTCTTATTCGCCTCAATCGCTTAGAAGAAGCTGTTCCAGTATTAGAGTACATGGCCGAATTAGAGCCATCCATCATCGAAACCCACATCACGTTAGCCAATGTACTGTATATGTTGGAGCGATATTCTGACATGAAAAAGGCAGCTACCCAAGCAGTTCAGTGCGACGACCAGCGTTACACGGCACATTTCCTCTTGAGCAGGGCACACTTGAGTCTGGAAGAGATACCAGAGGCCATCAGTGAACTAGGGAAGGCCATTGCCCTTAATCCTGAATATATTGAAGCACGAAATCTGCGTGCCGAAACGTTCATGCAAATGGGAGAGCCCAACCTGGCTATGCAAGACATTACCGAAGTGCTTCGTCTCAACGACATGGACGAGAGTGCCCTGGCACTACGTGCCCATATATATAATAAGGTGGAACACAATATTGACAAAGCCGAGGCCGACTATCGCCGCATCATCGAGGCAGACCCCTTCAACCGTCAGGCCTACCTTGATCTTATCGCCCTGTTGCAAGCCAAAGGCGAAATTCAAGAAGCACAGCAACTTCAAGCTGATGCCGATGCCCTCCACCTAAACGAGTCCGACAGCGATACCCCTAACTACCATATTGGCGGCATGGAGAAACGGGATGTGTTAGGGTTATAATTCATAATTATAAATCGTTCCTTTCTCATCAATGAGGAGGATAGTAAGTTGGCCGTTAGGAAGCAGAGAGGCACAATGTCGGTAGCAATGAGAGATGACAACGCGGCAGAATGCAGGGAGGAGAGAGAGAGGTATGAGTTTCCATAGTTCACGGGCCAAGGTGAGCGATTCTACCTTATCTATAACGGAAGGTCCGCAGCCAGCCTCCATCAGCATGGAACGAATGAATGCCTTGTTCATCACCACCTTGCGGCTGTGCGTGTCGAGATTGCCTTCGGCCAACTTCACGGCCTTACCCAGCATAATGCCAAGGATGACTTGGGAGATACCCAACTCAGCAGCTATCTTGATGGTCTCGCCGATGTAATTGCCGTATTCCACAAAGCAGGCGGCAGGCAGGTTGGGGTATTGCGCCTTGACAAACTGCTCGCTCTTGGCTCCGCTGTTGATCACCACACGGTTGGCACCTGTTGCCTTAGCTACCTCCATGCACTTGCGGATGGAGCCTAAGAAACCCGCTTCAGAGAAAGGTTTGATGATACCACTCACCCCGATGATGCTGATGCCACCCACAATACCGAGACGGGGATTGAACGTACGACGGGCAATGGCCTCGCCATCGGGTACGGAGATTGTGACGATGACAGGGCGGCGCAGGTTGTCCCAAAGCATCTCACGCGGTGCTTTGTTGATGGCGGGCGAGCCTGGTGGATAGTCGAAGCCAGACTGGGTGATGGTGCCTATCCCCTGCCCTCCCCTCACCTCAAAGTGATCGGAAGGAGAGATGGAAGCGCGAATCTCGATGCCACGTGTCACATCGGGGTCGTCGCCGCTGTCCTTGCGGATAGAGCAGGTGACTTGCCGCAAAGCCTCCCTTCTCTGGAAGGTAGCGGCAGGCTTCAAACTCCCAAACGTGCTATCTCCTGCTGAAATGATGGGTATATAGGACTGCTTCGAATCACTGAGGTACTCAATCCCTCCTACTTGAATAGTCTCACCATTGGGTAGGCGCACAGGCACCGACTCTGGTTTCTCATGCTCGAACAGCCATTTGGCAGCAGCCACGGCAGCTGCTGTGGCACAAGTGCCTGTAGTGAGTCCACTATGCAAAGGGTAGAAGGCGGGAAGCAACTTCTCTACCATGCGACGGAGGCCGTGCTCCCCATTCACGCAGTGAAAGACTGCTGGGGTGGGAGGTCGTTTGATCGTAATGATGCGGATGCCCAAGGCTCTGGCTGCCTGCACCTTATCTACATAGCCTCCTGTGAGGCCGCTCTCCTTGAGCAGCACGGCATCGGGGTGTAGCTGTTGGAAGATAATGGTTTCATTCTCGCCCTCGTGGTAGTAACAAAGCTGGTCGTCAGTGGCTCCCTGCTTATGTGCCAAGGCGATGGAACTCTCGCGTGGCAGGATGCGGTAGAAGATTTGGATGCCCTGCTGTTCCAATGGTTTCAGTTTGGAGATGGTCTGCACGCCTGTAGTGGCGAGCAGGATTTTCATATCGTGAGGAATGTCTTGGTAGTTGTCGCACCAAGTAATGTCTTCGTCTCTCGGAGGGAAGATGCGTTCAAAGCGGATGGCAGGTAGAGTAAGACGGGTAGCAACGTTGGCAACTGTCTGGTGGAGGGCTGTAGCAAAAGGATGCGCAGCATCTATCAGCAGTCGGATGTCGTTTTCACGACAGAAAGCCAACATGGCGGTTTCGTCTAAAGCTCCGTCAATGCGTACGCCGTGGTGCAGGGTAACATCTTGCTCCCCTGTCTTCGTAGAGTAGTAGAAGACGTTTCCTGCTTCTTCCAACTCTTTCACGGCTTTCCTGCCTTCTGTTGTTCCTCCAAAAACAAGTATCACTTTTTTTGCATCTTTACATTTCATTTATTTCGCAGAACGAAATAAATGACTGAACTGAGAACTATACAACTCCGATAGGCCCTGTCGATTGTCAATGGCTTCACCCACCACAATCATGGTGGTGAGCGTTAGATTATTCTCTTTCACAATATTCGCTAAATCCTTGAGTTCTCCCCGATAGATACGCTGGTCTTTCCAAGTGAGGTGGTAGCAGGCAGCAACAGGAGTTTCGGGCGGATACTCCATCAGGAGTTCGCGCTGCACATCCTCCACGATAGCGGCACTGAGGAAGATGCACATAGTGCTTTGACTGCGAGCCAAGAGATGGAGTTTCTCTTTCTCTGGCATGGGGGTTCGCCCCTCTCCACGTGTGAGGATGATGGTCTGCACACGCTCGGGAATGGTGAACTGGCTACGCAGTTCTGCGGCAGCGGCCAAGAATGAGGAAATACCTGGCGTGATGTGATAGCTCATACCTTCTTTATCGAAGAAAGCCATCTGCTCCTGTATAGCACCAAATATACAAGGGTCGCCCGTATGCAGTCGAACAATGAACTTACCCTTGTCGTAAAACTCTTTCATCAAGTTGCATTGTTCCTCGAGTGCCATCGATGCCGATGAACGCACCACCGCTCCAGGCTTGGCACAATGGGTGAGTTCCTCGGGCACCAAACTGCCGGCATAGAGTATCAAATCGGCTTTCTCCAGCATCTTACGGCCACGCACGGAAATAAGGTCAGAATCGCCTGGGCCCGCGCCAATTATCTCAATGTGAGGACATTGCACAGAAAAAGATCCAAAATGAATCACATTTGCTTCATTGCGCAGGAATTGGCGGTCTATGGCCAAGGCAGCTGTCCAATTCTTCCCTTTAACTTTTCCTATGATTAACTTACCATGGTTGGAACCGAGGATGGCAGCAGCCTCGCAGACGCTTGGAGTGCCCACATGCTTCTTCACCGTTGGACTGGGATTTGGAACATCCACTTTCGTCAACTCCTCGGCGGTGAAGAACTTCACCTCCTGTTCGTAGTCCTCTTTCAATATCTTCACAAACGGTTCGTCTGCCTTCAAATCGATGGTGCAATACAACTTGGCACACGGCAGAATACCCCGATCGGCAAAAGCCTCGTCAATTTCATCGAAAATAGCCTCAGCAGGTTCAGCCTGATGAGCCAATCCGAAACCGATGGTGGCAACCATAGGCACAAAGTGCAGCTCCAGCATCCCCTCGGGTGCCTGGCGACTGAAAGGAGAAACGATGATTACGAGCTTGTATTTCACTGGTGTCACTTCAGCCATGGAATGCACGATAGTCACATGATCGGGCAAGGTACTTTCGAGGTAGTCTGTACCCTCGTCACGCACATCCAACAACAAGGCGGTGGGTTGACGGTTGACGAAAGTAAAAATGATGCGGTTCATGTCATCACCCCACAAATCACTGGCAATGGCCCAGTTGAAACGTTGTTCAAAGGTATCAAGTGCCCAGAGGCCGCTGTTGTCGCTCTGGGTGGTAATCACGGGATGAGCACCGAGGGCGCGCGCCACCCGAAGAGTAAGATCGTTGGCACCTCCCACATGGCCAGACAGCACACTTATAACCTCCTTGCCAAAAGTATCCACACACACCACAGCTGGGTCTTCGTGCTTGTCGCTGAGGAGCGGCGCAATGGTACGCACACAGATGCCCATCGCCCCAATGAAAATAAAGGCATCGAACTTTTTCCATTGTTTCGCTACTTCTGTGCGCTGGATATTTTTTGCGCCAAATTCCACTCTCAGGTCGGATGCTGTTTGCAAACCAGCCTCACTTATTTGAATAATCGCTGTTTTCATTTGGTAGCTTTTATTATTTCTATGGGGTTATAGTCGTTGATGGCCACATACAGTGAAGGCTGCAGAGTGAAACCAAATCGGGTAGCAATCTCTTTGAACATCTGCCCACTTTCCCTGCTCACTGAGTTGAACACGATGCAGCCACTTGGGAGCATAATCTCCTTCAGTTGTTGCAACATTTCGGGCAGATGACCTCCATGGCCGCCGATAAACACAGCATCAGGACGAGGCAAGCCACTCAGGTCCTGCTGCAGGAAATCGCCAATCAAGGCAGTGATGCCAGGTGTGCCAAATTGACGTGCATTGAGTCGCATAAGTTCCTCCCCCTCTGGTCGCACCTCAAAAGATATTACTTGCAAGTGAGGAAAATGCAGTTTCGCCTCGATGGAAACAGAACCTGTACAGAATCCTACATCCCAGAAAGTATGCTTGGTAGAGAGTTCCAACGCCTGAAGTGTAAGCAGACGAATAGGCGACTTGGTTATCATGCGCGGGCGACCCTCCAAAATATGAAACGCTTCATCGGCTATACCGAAACCACGTTGTAGTGAAGGTTCTCCCTTTTCCAAGGCCTCGCTGTGGAGTATCAGGCAGTTGGGTGATGTAAAATGTTGCTGCATCGCTTCTTCCAGCGAAAGCTTCCTCACCTGCTCCTGGGTGTCGCTGCCCAAATGCTCTCCTATATATAAGGCATAAGAGGTGAATCCGTATTCCCACATCCGACATGCAATCTTGTCGGGTGTATGTTCTTTTGTATCAGTCAGCACTCCTATTTTGGGGGTACGCTCAATCAATGCCTTGTCAAACTCGAGCCAAGGACGGCCCGTAAGGGATACGATGCGCATATCGTGATAAGGCATCAGTAACCGGTGCGCCAGCAATTGAAGGGAGTTGAAGTACGGATAGAGAACAATCTCTGCATCAGGCATTTCCCTACGGATGGTGTTGGCAAAGCCATAAAAGAGTGGGTCGCCAGAGGCAAATACGATTATTGAGAGATTGGGAGTTTGAGAAAAAGAGAAATTATATTTTTTAAATACAGTGGAAAGAGGCACAGTGATGTCAATCCACTCGTACTGTGCCGGGAGGTATGGGCGCATGATTTCGTGATGACGTTTGCCACCACTAAACACCTTACCTTCCTGGATAATCTGCATCACTTCTGGTGGAAAGTAAGGGGTACTGCTATCGCTTAATCCAATAACTATAAACATCTTTCCATATTATAAATCACGTCCTGGCCGTAACGCCTCTGCATCATCAAAACAAAGGATGGCGTTGCAAAGTGTGGCAGCGAGGTTGCTGCCTCCTTTTCGACCCTCCACAATAATCTTGGGAATATCAGTGAACGGCTTCACCATGTGCTTCGACTCGCAAACATGAACAAATCCTACTGGAGCAGCGATGATGCCAGCTGGCCGAGCTTTACCCTTGCGAATCAGAGCACAGAGCTCCATCAAGGCTGTAGGTGCATTGCCGAAAACAAAGAGAGCATCAGGATGTTCCTCCACCGCCAAGCGAATACCAGCCTGTGTACGGGTGATACCTTTTTCCTCGGCCATTTGTTTCACGCGCGGATCGGCCAAGTAACAGAGAGCTTCCACGCCCAAGCGTTGCAAGGCACCCTTGCGAATGCCACTGGTCACCATCGTCACATCGCTAATGATATAATTCAGCGTACCCTCTTTCACCTTATTATATAGAGTCTCCACAGCCCCCGAATCAGTGTAGAGAATGTCCTCCATCTGAAAATCAGCAGTGGTGTGGATGGCATGCAGTAAGGCCCACTTATGATCCAAGGGTATCTCTTTATTCTTGAGTTCACTCTCAATAGTCTGGAAACTCTTAATCATGATGTTCTGACCAATTTTTTCAACCTCAATGGCCTCCTCACGATAGTAGCCACGCGGAGTTATGAAATGTCCCTCCCACTGATAAGACTGCGTATTGCCAATGAGCAACACGGTGAACATATCGATGTCCTCTGGATCGAGGTCTTGAAGTGTGGAGAGTTTGACCTCCTGCTCCGGACGACCAGCCTGACGAACATAGCCCACAGGTGTATCGCCACTGCGTCCATGCAGCAGGAACAGTTCCTTCAAGCGGTAGAGTTCCCAGTAGCGACCCTCGCTCTTGGGATTATAAACAGCAGTAACGAAATCAGCCTCAGCAGCAGCGATGATGCGTTTCTCAATCGTAGCCCAAGGAGTCATCAGGTCGGAGAGTGAAATCACACAGAAATCGTGACCAATGGGAGCACCAAGTAGGGAAGCCGCTTTCTGGAAAGCACTAATGCCAGGGAGGGAAATTACTTCCACGTCGCTCTGACGTTCCTTTTTCATCTCATAGATAAGGGGAGTCATGCCGTAGATACCAGCATCACCCGAGCTGATGACGCACACTGTCTTGCCCTGCTCCGCCCAGTCGAAGGCCTGACGGGCACGCTCACGTTCTTTCTTCATGCCCGTGTCTATGCATTTGGTATCGGGCTTGAGATAGGGCTTCACAAAACGGAAATAATACTTGTAGCTCACTATCACGTCTGCTTCCTGCACGGTTTGAAGCACAGCGGGAGTGATATCAATCTCGCTGCCTGGTCCCAATCCTGCTACGATAATCTTTTTCATACGGTATTAATCTCTTTCTGCAAAGATAATCATTTTAATTTAATTTCAAGCACCAAAAACACTGCAACGTGTTTCTAAAATAAAAAACCTCCCCCAATCAGGGGGAGGGATAGGAAGAGGTTCTGTACCCCTCCCTGTCATTATGAATCAAGAGAGTATCTGAATCATTCTGGATTCTTAGAGTGATAGAATTCCAGAGGCTCACCTGCGATAGCAGCTTTGGTATGTTTCATCCAGATATTGAGGATAGTCGGCCACTCCAGCAGACCCTTGTCAATCATGGTGTCGTCGTTGCACTCATAACCCAGGTGCTGGAAATACATCTTCCAAGAAGTATCCTCTACCTCACCCTCTTTGTTTGGAGAGAAGCCTTTACCTTCTTCCCAGTTGTCATCATCATCACCAGCCATGTCGTTGTGACCATGGTCACCATCGATAGACATCAATGGGGCGCAAAATACCTTACCGGAAGTTTTACCAGCAGTTTGCATACGAGCATAAACATTGGTCTTGAAGTTGTCCATCATATCCACTGTACCAACGAAGTAGTTAGTACTCAGTTTTTGCAAAGCCTCTTCCAGCTGGGTGTAGCGGATATTGGCCTTGTAAGTGTCGTATAAGTCAGGGTTACCATGACCCATGAAAGCTACCACGCCCTCATCAGCCCGATCTTTAAAAATCTTGTGCAGCTCGTTGGCCACAGCTGGAACATCCACTTCATAATCCTGCAACAACGGTACACCCAGTTTCAATTTCACTTTTGACAGGTACTCATCGTCAAGGTCTGCGTTGCTGTTGTTGGCAAAGTCCTTGATGTAGTTGATCACGCGGGTGTATTCCTCACCAGGAATCACCTGCAATGACTGGATCACGATTTCTTCATACTGAATGCCATCCTGAGCAAAAGCAGTGAGCCAGAAAGGAGGTGCATAGAAGTTGCGAGGAGCCACATTCTCACCAGCAGCTGCGCGGTTGATACAGATAGCAGAAGAAAAGCTCTGGAACACATCGTATTCAGGGAAAGCCTCCTTGTAAGCGACTACCGTAGCATCGAAGGCTTCGTAAGCCTCCTGCCAAGTAGAGCCGAAAGCCACCAGCAGAATCACCTTTTCGTGCTTCTTGTTGGCCGCCACGTTATCGTTCACGGCATCCTGGTATTGGGTGTAGTTATTCTTCACCTGTACCTCCACGATTTTCTCCACTTCCTTCGTGACTTCCTTGATCACTTCCACTTCCTTAATCACTTCCTTGGGGTCGTCATCCTTACAGGATGAAATCGAACCAGCCAAAACCAAGGCCATAGCGGCCATTAATAAATGCTTAATCTTCATCATTACTGTTACTTAAATTAGAGTTAAACTTATTGTTCGTTTTCTTTCCTTTGCTGAATCGGATGGTGAGCGAGGCATACACGGTAGTACCTGGTGTGGTAGTGCCCAAGTGAAGACCGTGCGGTGTCTTATCCACATAGTTGAAGATATTATCCACACCTGCCTCTACACGATATGACATGGTCTTGCTCTTGCCAAAGTCGTGAGTGGTGCTGATGCGCCAAATCTGGTAGCCCTTGCCATCACCATCGGTCTGGTAGTAGCGTTTGGTGCTCATGCGGCCATAGATACCTACACCAAGGCGGTAGCTCTCACCGAAGGAATGGTTCCAGGTCACATAGAGATTGGCTTTATGGTGAGCCGTACCGTCAATGGTCACCTCACGCAACACATCCTTGTTGGTGTCATACACGTGGGCTTCATTATCCAAGTAGCTGTAGCCTATGCCGGCTCCCCAGTCCTTGTAGGCATAGCGCACAGTGGCATCCACCCCGTAGGTCTTGGCATCTTCCATATTCTGATACTGGCGGGTCTTCTTCAACTCGTAAGCCACCTGATACTCGGCGGGAGCCTGGTAGTTGGGAATAGTCACCAGATTTATCATATTGCCCAGCGTGTTATAGTAGCCCGTCACATTGAAATAGAATCCATTCCACGAATATTCCGCCCCAAGAGAGAAGTAGTCGCTGGTTTGCGGCTTAAGTTCTGTATTACCTATATAGAGATAGGATCCGTTCATCTCTTTCACGTACCTGTAGTAGAGTTCCTTGGGCGTGGGCGACTTGAATCCCTGGCTCCATGAGACCCTCAAGCGGAAGTCACCTAAGCTAAGCATAGCCGACAACTTAGGAGTAAGTTTGATGCCAAAGTTCTTGTTCTTGTTCACACGCAAGCCGCCCGTCACATTGAGCCAGCGAAGCAAGTTCCACTCGTCCTGCACATAGAGGGCGCCCGTCCAGTCATTAACCTTCTCCTCATCCACGCGCATAGGAGCTTTTAACCAATCATAACGCCATTCCAATCCTGCACTGAGACGGTTCTCCAACGGTAGTTCAAACACACCCTTGAGGTTTACCATGGTGCGCTGCTGATCGCTCTGAAGGTTATGATCATCAGGGAATTGGGGATAGTAGTGGGTGAACTTGCCGTTGTGGTAGCCATCTACCAGCGTGGTATCGGTAAAGTGGTAGTAGTAAGCATGACGGTTCCAGTCAACATCCAAGGTAATCAGGTCGGTAGCATTGAGCTGGTATTTGGCACCGCCAGCCAATGATGAGTTATGATACTCCATGTCATAGGTCTTCACATCGTAATGGGCATATTTGCCGCAGGGACGGTAAATGTGCTTCCAGTAAGTACTTCCTTCAGCATAAAGCTGCAACTTGTCGCCTATGTCATAGGTGAACTTCTGGGCTATCTGTGCATTGGTGTACTCATTCACGGTCTTGTTGCGCGAGTCGGTGATGGGTTTCTCCTTACCAGTAGTATGTTCCGTAGCTGTATTTTGCCATCCATCTGTGTGTTGAAGCTGGAGATTGGTGTAGCTCTGGAAGCGGCCTATACGGAAACCAATGCCATTGTGCTGACGCAAATCATTGTAGGAACCCACACGCGTAGTGTTCTCTAATAATATGCCTTCAGTATGTTTCTTGGTAATGATGTTGATCACACCAGCAATGGCATCACTACCGTAGAGGGCACTGGAGGCTCCCTTCACAATCTCTATCTTCTCAATGTTGTTTGGGTCAATGAGTCCCAAATCGTTCTGCCCGCCCACATCACCATGTATGCGCTTACCATCTATAAGGATAAGGATGTAGCTGTTGCCCAATCCGTTGAGCTGCATCTGACTGCCCATATCGTCCTGATTGAAATCGAGCGATGAGCTGAGCATGGAGAGCATGTCCTGCAGGCTCCTTCCTGCAAAGTTGCGTAGCAGTTTGTTATTGATTACCTCTGTCTGTACAGGCGTGTCTTTAAGGAGGTGCTCAGTTCCTGTACCAGTCACCACCACCTCTTCGAGCATTTTGGTCAGTTCCTCCTCGCTCTTATCCTTAATGATGCTTTGCGCCATCATGTCTATAGATACCATGCATAGCAAAGCAGTTGCAAACAAATGTTTGAACCTCATTGACTCAAGTTATTAAAGTAAAGTGTTTTCAGATCTTGTCATCGTCTTTTACCTGAAGGCGTTGACACTGGTCTTCGTCAGTTTGTCATTTTGGCAGGTATTCTGGCTTTCTCCGTCCTTGCTTGGTCTTCCCATCGGCCTGACCGACAGTGACATTTGCAGCAGCAAGGATTTGGTTTGTAGGAGATTACAGCTGCAGGAACAGCTCCGGCATTTCACTCGGATTCCCTTGCACCCGTAGGGATGAGCCCCATGGGTTACCAAAATCGTTACAAAGATAAGATTATTTTTCTGATATAAAAAGAATTAACGCAAAAATTCCTCTTCTGGACAGCCTGCACGCTCCATTTCATCGCGTGACATAGCAAAAAGTGCATCGCTCAGTCGGTTGACAAATACTATGATGTCTGTGTTCAGTGGTTCTTTGCGGTGAATGGTCCAAAGACGACGTTCTGCCCTACGGCATACGGTACGTGCCCATTGAAGATGGGCGGAGAGAGGATTGCCTCCAGGGAGGATGAAATGTCTTCCCGATTTGGTCTTGGCCTGGACCTGATCGATGAATTGCTCCAGTTTGGCAGTAAGTTCCACCACATGTAGTTCTCGTGGATTGGTCATGTCTGTAGGAGTTGCAACATGGCTCATCACACGCATCAGTTCAAGCATGATTTCGGAGAGGAGGTTCTGGCGTTCATCGTCGGCGGGCATCAAAGTCCGTACTACTCCCAGCAGGGCATTGAGTTCGTCCAATGTCCCGTTGGCTTCTATCCTCGGATGGTCTTTGGGCACCCGCACTCCACAGCGAATGCTTGTCATTCCTTCATCACCGGTCTTTGTAAATATTTTTTTCATAAATTACTCAAACAACCGTTTAATGTCCACTTCTCCCCAATACAAGTGTGTATAGCTCGCTATTACATTCTTGTAACGGAAAACAGGGGTTGATGTAAGGTTGCCACGCGCATCATATACCTTAGCCACTGAGGGCGGCATTAACAAGTCTCCCCCATCCTGCTTCATGTACTGCGTATAGTGAAACTCATGACCCTTGAGCTGCTGCCCCTTGTACTCAAAGGTACGATAGCCCAGGGAGAGCTTACGGTCGGCATTGCGCATGGAGATGTATACATTGAAGATACCCACCATAGAATAGATGCCAAAGGTGGAGGGCGAACTGTCATAGACAATGCCTTGCGACAGGTAGATGAGTCCACCACACTCAGCCAGCACTCGCCCGCCAGCCTCCACATAGTCACGCAGCGAGTTCAGCATCTTCTCGGCACGGCTCAGTCGTTCGGCATGTTTCTCGGGATAGCCGCCTGGCAGGTAAATCAGGTCGATGTTCTTGGGTAATGCACGGTTCAGTTCAGGGTTGAAAGTCCGCACCTTGCCCAATGCACGTAGCAGGTCAATATGCTCTTTATAGATAAAGGAGAACGACTCATCATTACTCGCCACCAAGATATTCCACGTGCCAGGCTTATGCACTCCTCCGCGTGGTCTCCTGGGAATAGGGCGCATCACTTTCTTCAGCAGCAGTTTGTAATCGACATATTGTTTTAGTGTATTCACCAGCTGGTTCAGAGAGTCTTGTCCCACCGTCTGACTGAAATCCAGTCCTAAATAGCGTGAGTTCTGTTCCAGTTCCTTCTGTTTGGGCAAGTAGCCGAAGCAGGTCACTTCCAACTCGTCGCATACCTCTTGCAACATCTTGAAATGACGAGGTGACCCCACCTTATTAAATATAACCCCAGCCACTTGCACATCCTCCCTAAATGTCAAGAATCCCTTCAGGAGCGGCGCTATGCTGTAGGCCGCACTGCGTGCATCTACCACCAGCACCACTGGGATGTCAAGCAGTCGTGCGATGTAGGCACTACTTCCACAATCGCGAAGATAGCCGTCGTACATGCCCATCATACCTTCCACCACCAGCGCATCGGCATCCTTGGCATAGCGCGCATAGAGTTCGCGCACATGCTCCTCACTTGCCATAAAAGTATCGAGGTTTACCGACGACCTTCCACAAACGGCCTTATGGTACTTGGTATCTATATAGTCGGGGCCGCACTTGTAGGGTTGCACAGTCTTGCCCATGCTTGCCAACAGTGCCATCAGCCCACGGCTCACCGTAGTCTTTCCTGCTCCCGAAGTCGGAGCAGCCACCAGAAATTGAGGAATGTTTTTCATGACACAAGGAGTTAGTTTATGTTGCTTTTTCAATGGACACGTGTTCTTCCCAAAACGAGGTTTTGTCCCTACATCTTCGCCATGGCCTGCTCAAGGTCGGCAATGATATCATCCACATTCTCGATGCCTACAGATAGACGCACCAAGTCGGGAGCCACACCTGCCTCACGCAACTGCTCGTCGCTCATCTGGCGGTGGGTATGACTGGCAGGATGGAGCACACAAGTACGGGCATCGGCCACATGGGTCACGATGCAGATGAAATCAAGGTTGTCCATGAAGCGGATGGCATCGTCTCTGGTACCCTTGAGGCCGAAAGCTATAACGCCACAGGAGCCGTTAGGCAGGTACTTCTGTCCCAAGGCATAATATTTGTTGGAAGGAAGCCCGCAATAGTTCACCCAGCTCACCTTGGGGTTCTTTTCCAACCACTCAGCCACCTTCTGCGCATTCTCACAATGGCGGGGCACACGCAGGTGCAAGGTCTCCAAGCCAAGGTTAAGAAGAAAACAGTTCTGTGGCGATGGGATGGAGCCGAGATCGCGCATAAGCTGCGAAACAATCTTGGTGATATAAGCCTTGTTGCCAAAGGTTTTGGTATAGGTCAGTCCATGGTAGCTCTCATCAGGCGTGGTGAGCCCAGGAAACTTATCTGCATACTTGTCCCAAGGGAAATTGCCGCTATCCACCACAGCACCACCTACCTGGGTAGCGTGACCATCCATATATTTGGTGGTGGAATGCGTCACGATGTCGCATCCCCACTCAAACGGACGGCAGTTGATCGGGGTGGCAAAGGTATTGTCCACGATAAGGGGTACTCCATGCTTGTGCGCCATCTTGGCGAAGCGCTCTATGTCGAACACATTGCCGCCAGGGTTGGAGATGGTCTCGCCGAAGAAACACTTGGTATTGGGTTGGAAAGCTTTCTCTATCTCCTCATCGCTCCAATCCGGATCAATAAACGTGCATTCGATGCCGAGTTTCTTCATCGTGACGCCAAAGAGGTTGAAAGTACCACCATAAATAGTGTTGGAGGTAATGAAATGGTCGCCTGCCTGACAGATATTGAACACGGCATAGAAATTGGCAGCCTGTCCGCTGGAAGTGAGCACACACCCTACTCCACCTTCCAATGCGTTGATCTTTGCAGCCACAGCATCATTGGTGGGATTAGCCAAACGGGTATAGAAATAGCCATCGTCTTTCAAATCGAACAGACGAGCCATCTGTTCACTTGTTTCATATTTGAAGGTAGTGCTTTGATAGATGGGCACTACGCGGGGTTCTCCTTTTTTGGGATTCCAGCCTGCCTGAACGCAGAGTGTTTCAAGATTTTTCTTCATTTCATTATATCATTTAAATCACTTTTATCTTTGCTGCCTGCGCCTTGCACTTATCACGCAGCGCATTGATGTCAGAACCAAGGGGAGCACTGCAGACAACTACACCCATACGACGATGGAAGCGAGTGAAAGGCTTGCCAAAGATACGTACATCGGTATCTTCCTCCTTCAACGCCTCCTCAATACCAGTAAAGTCGGGATAGCCCTGCTTCTCTATTTCGGAGAGCACCACGGCACTGGCTCCCACCTTCTCCTGCTTGATAACAGGGATAGGTAATCCAAGTACGGCACGGGCATGAAGCTCAAACTCGCTGAGATTCTGACAACCCGAGAGGGTGACCATACCTGTATCGTGTGGACGGGGGGACAACTCACTGAAGTAAACACCCTGCTCGTTGCTCACGAAAAACTCCACACCCCAGATACCTGAACCCGTAAGGGCACCCGTGACCAAAGCTGCCATTTCCTGTGCCTGCTTAAGTTGTTCAGGACGCATAGGCATGGGTTGGAAACTCTCGCGGTAGTCACCATCTTTCTGCACATGGCCGATGGGGGCGCAAAACAGCGTTTGTCCGTTCTTTTGAGTGACAGTGAGCAATGTGATTTCAAAATCAAACTTGATGAACTCCTCGATGATGACCTCGGCAATGTCACCACGACTTCCATGCTGAGCCTCGTCCCATGATTTCACCAAATCGGCCTCTGTGCGAGCCACGCTCTGACCATGACCAGAAGACGACATCAGCGGCTTGATGACACAGGGGAAGCCTATCTCCTTGGCATGTTCCTGCAACTCCTCCAGAGAGGCGGCATAGCGGTAGTGAGCCGTCTTCACACCCAGTTCCTTGGCTGCCAGGTCGCGTATGCTGCGACGGTTCATCGTGTAGTTCACGGCACGGGCACTGGGCACCACCTGTATGCCCTGTTTCTCAAAATCGTAGAGACGTTCTGTACGAATGGCTTCAATCTCAGGCACAATGATATCAGGTTGGTGCTTCTTCACAGCGACTGCCAAAGCATCGCCATCGAGCATCTTAAACACTTCGCACTCATCGGCCACCTGCATGGCAGGTGCATGTTCGTAAGCATCACAGGCCACCACATATTGGCCCAAACGTTTGGCTGCAATAGTGAATTCCTTACCTAATTCACCTGAGCCAAGCAATAATATCTTCTTCATTGATGTTGTACTCTTAGTAAATCGTTAACAGTCTTCACAGGATTGAAAGTACTCAGTGGCACTTCCACGAAAAGCGTATTCCAGTCGCTCATGGCACCGTTCCAAAGACCAGGAAGCTCTAATGCCTTGAGGTTGCGGCCACTCTTCGACTTGCTGGAGATGAAGCCCGTAGCTGGGTCGACAAACTTAGTGAGGTCGAACTTGTTGCCCTTGTAGTCACGTACGGCGCAAACCAGATCTACAGGATTGAAGTGCGTACCCTTCTCAAACATGGCTTTCTTCTCAGGGTCGTTCATGTCTATTTGAGAACTTTCGAGAATCTGCAACGAGATGGTACCATCGGAGTTATATGCCAAGAACGGACCACCGCCAGGTTCACCCACATTCTTCACCATACCGCAGACGCGCATGGGTCGGTTAAGCTTCTTCTTCAGGTAAACCACCAGTTCGGTATCTTCCAGAAGTTTGGTATCAGGCAACTTGCAGCAAAGTTCCTTTTGTAGGAACTGGAGGATTTCCAGTACCTGATCGTGGGTATATTTGCCACTCTCCAACAGCTGAAGATAACTGAATGCTTTTTGCTGCAGGGCCACCAATACACCAGCCAAAAGCTTCTTATAGGTCACAGTATCCGTCTTGAACTTGTCAGGCACCACATTATCTATATTCTTAATGAATACGATATCGGCATCAAGGTCATTGAGGTTCTCGATGAGTGCTCCGTGTCCACCAGGCCTGAAGAACAGTTTGCCATCCACACGGAAAGGCTCGTTGTTCTCATCGGCAGCAATGGTGTCAGTGCTACTCTTCTGCTCGGAGAAGGTCACCTCGTATTTCACACCATACTTCTTGGAAAAGAGTTCAGCCTTCTCCTCCACCAGCTTAGCAAACAGTGCCTTGTGTTCTGGAGATACAGTGAAATGCACGTTCACCACACCAGTACGGTTGGTAGCATAGAGCGCACCTTCTACCAGATGCTCTTCTACAGGCGTGCGTGAACCACCTTCATACTTGTGGAACTTAAGCAGGCCTTTTGGCAACTGGCCGTAGTTCAATCCAGCCTCCTGCAGCAGGGCAGCCACTACGGGTTTGTACTGACCCTCTGCCAAAAGCGCAGGGATATCCTTTCTTGCAGTCTTCACGCAAGCTGCATTCAGGTCGTCATAGAAAGCAAAATCCTGGATGCGGGTGAAAAACTCCTTCTCAAAATCAGTCTGAGGCTCATTATAATCAGCCTCCAAAAAACCAAACATGTTCTTGAACATGCGACTTGCTGCACCTGATGCAGGCACAAACTTCACTACACGGCGGTCGCTCTGGATGTAGGAATCCCACAAATGCAGGTAACCTTTCAGTTCCTCTTCATCTGGCGAGAAAATACCATTGCCCACAGAGGCGGCAGCGGCCAGTTTCAGGAACGGGAAACCCTTCTTGAAGCAGTCTAACTGCTTCGAAATCTGTTCTTCAGAAATGCCTTTAGAGGCCAAGTAATTTTTATCTTCAACGGTCAACATAGCATATTGTTTTAATTATTTTTACCAAAAGTACAAAAAAAATGTAATACACATCAAGAAAACGGAAAGAAAAAAGTATTTTTACACCGAGAAAATGATTTGACATGGAAAAAGACGCCATATTTACCCCTGATGAGAGGTCGCAATTCCTCGCTTTGTACCGCGAATTGTTGCGCACCACCAACGACTCTTTTCTGCCTAATGACAGGCTGAAACTGAAGCTGCAACTTCGGGAAACAGCCCAAAACGGAAAGGTGAAACGTGACATCTTCGGACTGCACCCGCTGTTGAAAGACTTGCAGACTGCCTTGATATTGATTCAAGAGATGGGGATGCGCAGGGCATCAGTGCTGGCTGTGATGCTCAACGACCCTGTACGCTGCGGCGATGTTTCCTTGGAGGAAGTGCGAACTGACTACGGATCCGATGTGGCCCGCATAGTGCATGGTCTCATCCGCGTGCAGGAACTCTATACCAAAAGTCCCACCATAGAAAGCGAGAACTTCAAGAAGCTGCTCCTCACTTTCGCTGAGGACATGCGCGTGATTCTCATCATCCTGGCCGACCGTGTGAATATCATGCGCCAGATACGCGACACCTCCAATGAGGAGGCACGTAGGGAGGTGAGCAACGAAGCCTCGTACCTCTACGCCCCCCTGGCCCACAAGCTGGGACTTTACATGCTGAAGTCGGAATTAGAGGACCTGAGCCTGAAATATACGGAGCACGATGTGTACTACCACATCCGCGAGAAACTCAGCCAGACCAAGAAGAGCCGTGATGCCTACATCGATGCTTTTATCGAACCGCTGAAAAAGAAGTTGGAGGCTGCAGGACTGAAATTCCACATCAAGGGACGCACCAAGAGCATCCACTCCATCTACCAGAAGATGAAGAAGCAGAAATGCCCCTTTGAAGGGGTGTATGACCTCTTTGCCATCAGAGTGATCCTCGATGCTGAGTACGAGAAGGAGAAGCAGGAGTGCTGGCAGGTCTATAGCATCGTGACAGACATGTACCAGCCCAACCCCAACCGTCTGCGAGACTGGCTATCGGTGCCCAAGAGCAACGGCTACGAGAGTCTGCACATCACTGTGATGGGCCCTCAAGGCAAATGGGTGGAGGTGCAGATACGAACAGAGCGCATGGATGCCATTGCCGAACGAGGATTGGCTGCCCATTGGCGTTACAAGGGTATCAAGCAGGAAACGGGACTGGACACCTGGCTCACCTCCGTGCGCGAAGCGTTGGAGACAGCCGACAATTCTGACATAGAGGTGATGGACCAGTTTAAGATGGACCTCTACGAAGACGAGGTATTTGTGTTCACCCCCAAAGGCGACCTTTACAAGCTGCCTAAAGGTGCCTCCGTGCTCGACTTTGCCTTCCTCATCCATACCAAACTGGGCTGTACCTGCATTGGTGCCAAAGTGAATGGCAAGAATGTGCCCATCAAACAGGTACTACATAGCGGCGACCAAGTGGAAATCATGACCCAAAGCACCCAAACTCCTAAGCAGGGATGGCTCAACTTTGTGGTGACCAGCAAGGCACGTGTGAAAATCAAACAGGCACTCAAGGAGATGGCTGCCCGCCAGCACACGTTGGCAAAGGAGGAACTGGAGCGTAAGATGAAGAACCGCAAGATCGAGTGGGACGAAAGCATCATGATGCAACTCATCAAGCGCCTGGGCTACAAGATCGTGACAGACTTCTACCAAAGCATTGCCAACGGCACGCTGGACGTGAACCAGATTATCGACCAGTACCTGGAGTTGCAGCGAAAAACTACAGACCCCAATCCTGATGTGACTTCCCATAGTGCCGAAGCCTTCAGCCTGCAGAATATGGGTGGGGAGTCTGACCGTACTCCCAACGATGATGTGCTGGTAATCGACCAGAATGTAAAGGGCCTGAAATTCCAGTTGGCCAAGTGCTGCAACCCTATCTACGGCGACGACATCTTCGGTTTTGTGTCAGTGCTACACGGCATCAAGATCCATCGCACCGATTGCCCTAATGCCAAGGACATGCGCGAACGCTTTGGCTACCGCATCGTGAAAGCCCGCTGGGCTGGCAAGTCGATGGGCAAAACCTACCCTATCAGCTTGCGGGTGGTGGGACAGGACGATATCGGCATTGTGACCAACATCACCAGTGTGATCGGCAAGGAAGAGGGGATCCTGCTGCGCAGCGTGAACATCGATGCGCACGACGGTCTTTTCTCTGGCACCCTTACAGTGTTGGTGAGTGATACCAGCAAGCTGGATGCATTGCTGAAGAAATTGCGTGCTGTGCGAGGAGTGAAACAAGCGACAAGAAACTGACGAATGAGATACGATTATAAGAAACAGCTGAAAAGCTTCAGATTTGCCTGGAAAGGCATAAGGGCTTGCGTGGGCAAGGAACAGAACCTTGACTTCCACCTCTTGGTGATGGTGCTGGTCATCATAGCTGGCATGTATTTCCACATCACCCGCACAGAGTGGATGGTGGCAGTACTGTGCTTTGGCCTGGTGATAGGAGCAGAACTGTTCAACTGCGCCATAGAAAGACTTGCCGACATCGCCCATCCCGAGTGGGACGAACGTGTCGGCAAGGTCAAGGATATCGCAGCGGGTGCTGTCTTGGCCACGGCCATTGCCGCTGCTGTGGTAGGTCTGATTATCTTCGTACCTTACCTCATTTCTTAGCGATCACTTTCACAGGTCCGATCAAACCAGAGGATGACATCTGGGAAGTAGGACGGTAGAACGGATAGGGAGTCCAGGAAATCTTCTCCGTTACCTCTGGACGGGAATCGCCTATCATGCGGTTGATCCAAAGGTTGCTCACCTTCACTTCCAGTTGGTTCTCACCCTCCTTCAGCAAACCAGTCACATCCACTAAGAACGGAGCCTTCCAATAAGCTCCTACGTGCTGCCCGTTGAGGGTCACATCAGCCATCTTCTCCACATCCCCCAAGTCTATCACCAACTGCTGTGCCTCAAGCTGCTCTTTGCTCAGCGTGAAGCTATTGGTATAGGTAGCCTCGCCTGAGAAGTATTTGATGCCATCCACATCGCTTTCAGTGAAGTCGATAAGCTTGTCGAAAGTAGCCGTGGCTGGAGCGCCACGATTCTCCTGAAAGGCCACCTGCCAAGGGGTATTGAGGGTGAGCAGGGTACTCTCTGTGAGCTGCGGCAACTGCTCGCCTTTGCCTGCAGCCTTGCCACTGAATACTACGAAGAAAGCGTCTTCCGAAGTGAAGCTGAGCGGGATATAGGTACGCCCGTTCTCTATGCGGTAAGATACAGCCTCGCGCTTGCCTGTCTCAGGATGCCAGATTTCAGGCTTCATACCCTTGACGCGGAACGACAGTTCAGCCTGTATCGGCTCAGTAGTAGCATTGCTTACCCAGTAGATTTCAGCCTTTGGGGTGGTACGATGCACGAAACGCAATCCATCCTGCAAGGTGACATCTGCCTCAATCCCCACCTCTTCGAGGGCTTCCTCTATGTTCATGTCTTGATATACATGTTTGCAGTCAGAGCCGTCAGCAAAGAGCATGGAACGCCAGTAGTAATAATCTTCCAGGTCGTCGGAAAGGCTGGCATGTGCCTCGCTTACGATGTCTCCCACAATCACTGCCCCAGCCTTGCCCAACTCATAGAGTTTCTTGAGCACAGCCACAGAGGTCTTCTCCGTATTTGAGTCAAGCACCAGCATACGATAGCTCATGCCGCTGGGGGTCACCAACTTGCCATTCTTCACAGAAAGCAGGTTGAGCAGGGCATCCGTATTGATGAAGTCGAAACTGTAGCCTGCAGGCGTGAGGATAGGGTCATTGCCAAACATACCACAGATGTTATTGTCGTCGCCATAGTAATAGAGCACATCGGCCACATAGTGACCCTGCTGCAGCATGAAGCTGCTTCGTCCCAGATAGTCCATCCAAGCCCAAGCCGTACCTGCCCAAGCCTCATGACGGTTGAACCACTGTCCTATCGGACCCAGTCCCAAGGCAGGAATTTTGTCATCCACAGGCTGATGCACAGAGGTATGGATCACAAAGCGGTTCAGTCCGCTGTAGAGTTCCATATCGGCCGTATGCTTCAGGTTGGCAGGATGATAGGCATAGGAACGCCCCTCGCCTCCAGGAGCCGTGAGACTCTCTCCAGCCACGATGTTCTGTCCGTAGATATGTGCCACAGAAGCCGCTTCGCGGATATCGGCCTGCGACATAGGTTCATTGGCAGCTTCGCTGGTATGAGGCACCCAGGCGGCTGCCATAGGCACATCGGCCTTGGCTTTCACAGCCATGCCGTCCACCTGATACACGCGTCCGTTCTCATGACTTTCCGTATAGCGACCCATGCCACGTTCCTTGAGGATATCTGTCAGCTGATTGTAGAGGTTGTCTGTCACCAGGTCACCCAGCGTGATGCGCCAGTCGCGCAGGAAAGCCTCGCTCTCCTCCGAACTCTCCACGATTTGTCCAGTGAGCACAGGCATCCATTTCAGGAGGGAATAGCCACGACGGGCTTCAAATTCCTCAAACATCTTGGGGGTCCAGTTCTCCTGATCCGATTCGTAGCTGTCTGTCATAATGTATTTCACCACAGAGCCTAAACGATGTCCAGAGGCATCGTCATACATGCCCAGATAGTGGTCGAAATAGCCGCGCACGGCCTGAGCATCCATCTTATCGACCTCCAAGCCTGTAGCCTCGCGGGTAGCCGGACTGTTCTGCTTGCCTGTGAGCGACCAGCCAAAGCGGAAAATCTTCCAGTTGCCATCAGGGGCATCCCAGGTGAGGTGTCCGTCTTTCACCTGCGCTTTGATATCCACCACATCGGCCAAGGCAGCCACATAGTCCTCACGCGGCGTGTCATAGAGGTAGAGGTCGGCAGGAGCGGCATAGCCAGCCTTCTCCTCGGCATGGTTGATACGGAATACAGGATGCAGCTTCAGCTCAGCCACCATGGTGGGAGCCAGCTGCGGTCCAGAGTCACCTCCTCCCAACATGGCTGCATAGGGGTTCCTCACTTCCCTGTTGTCAAACACCACACGGAAATACTTGGCGGTAGTCTCAGGGAAAGTCACAGTCCCTTCAGGAGCAGTGCTGTTGGGGATGTCATACACATCGTAGAAGTTCACGCCATCGTCACTGGCCTGCAGCCGCTTGGTGATTTGCACCTCAGGCATCCGCCAGATGCTTCGAGCCACATTGTCCATCACTGTCAAGGCCTTGACGGTCTGAGGCTGTGCAAATTCATACTGAATCCAAGCCTTGCCCCCTTTCACTGGTGGCAGGGCCGAGGAACGGCTCAAGTCACCATCCGTCAGCATCTGCAGGGTGAAGGTTCCGCCGCTGGAGGTGATTACTGGGTTCAGCGAAGCGAGGTCAATGTCTTCCTGCGGCAACTTCACGGCCAGCACGGCAATGTCGCCATAGTATCCTTGTTCTATGGCATCTGTACTGGCTACCCCATCCATACTCTGTGCGCCTGAACGAGGGATGTTCTGGAAAGTTCCGATGGTGGAATAAGGTTCAGGCAACTGTACATCCACCTTTTGTCCGCCCTGGACGGTCAGTTCACGCCACACCAGTTTCTTCATGGCATCCTGGGGCTTCACCCAAGGGCCACCTGTGAAACTCCAGCCTGGCGAACTGGCCACAGACATCTCCAGCCCAAGCTCATCGGCCAAATCCACGGTATATTTGAAGATGTCCTTCCACTCGTCCGTCATATACACTACGCGGTGGGGTACAATGGTAGGCATGCCAAAGGATCCGTCGAAGTTCATGAAGCCTGCAATGTGCGAACGTTTCATCCACTCCAAGTCCTTCTTTACACCTTCCTTGCTGATGTTTCCGTCCATCCAGTGCCACCACACGCGTGGCATGGCCTCTTGAGGTGGATTCTGGAACTGCGCATACAGGTCATCGGCATCTGTCTGTCCGCCACCTGTACACGAAATAGTCAAAGCTGCTCCCACCATGAGCAGGGCAGCTGTCAAAAAGCCTAATCTTCTCATCTTAATATCCTTAAGGTTATCTGCATGCGAAGATAGGGAAAATTTTTCCTTTCAACTACATTCTTACGCGATATTTTTGGAAAAACTTTCTGCTGAACGGCAATAGGACCAACGAAACGCCAAACAGGACAAGCGCAGCAATCTGGGAGGCAGCCCCATCAGCGAGACAGAAAGAGATGGCAGTACCTACCAGCATACCAGCCAAAAGGGACAGCAGACAGGAATGTACGGAGGTGGCCCGCTGACAATGGTGCGACATCTTGACAAAAGCAGTGACGAAAGTCCGCAACGGCAGCAGCAACAGCAGCAGGGCGCCAACAGGCAAGTATGCTTCTGGCGTATGGGCCAGAGGCAAAAGCAGGCCTGCGATTCCACCAAAGAGCAGCATCTGTATCGCCAACAGCCAGGTACGAGGCAGGAAGAAACGGTCTGAACTGCAACGAGGCACCCCTATGGGAGCTCGGAAAGCCACATAGATGCCAGCCACCAGACACAGCGCCAACAGCAGCAAGCCAAGCATCACATGTGCCAAGCCGTAGAACCCCAGCCTCTCACTGAGCCAACTGCCCAAACCTATGCCCAGCATCGCACCCAGCGACACCACAAGGGCATATACCTTGTTGGCCTTGCTGCGCCTTTCCGACTCCACGATATCTATGGAGATGGTGATGCCCGCACTGCAGGCCAGTCCATGACAACAGCCCGCACCCAGCATCAATGCCTGCAGTTGCCACATCTCAGAGGCTGCCAGACAGCCATAGGGAAACACTGTCAACAGCAGCAGCGGCAGCATCAGTATATACTTGCGCCTGAACACATCGGCCAGCCAGGCATGAAATGGCCCTACCAGCAGGATACCTATTAAATAAATAAGGTAGAGCGGCGCAAAAGCAGAGGCACTCAGCCCCCACCCTTGTGACAAGATATAAGGTAAGAGAGGCAGCCACAAAAATAATGCCAGATGCAAGAGGGCGGCAGCGGAGCAGATACTCCAGAAATCCCACGTCATCAACTTGTTCACAGCATGTCTCATAATAGTCTTTTTTACAAAACGGCTGCGAAGTTACGACTTTTATTTCAGTTGGAGCATCATTTCGTAAGAAAAGTTCAGGAAATCAGGTATGACAACGTTTGCATAGCGGGCTACCTCCTCGGCAGGAAAAGTGGTGCTGAGTCCTACTACATGCGCCCCAGAGGCCTGTGCCGCCCTCAATCCGTTGATGGAATCCTCAAACACATAGGTTTCCTCCTTTGGCGCACCAAACAGCTCCATGCCCAGCAGGTAGCAGTCAGGCGCAGGCTTGGAGCGGGCGAACATTTCTGCGGTGAGAATGCGGTCGAACATGGTGAGTAGCGCAGGCTGGTAGCGATAGGCAGCTTCCATCTTCTGTTGGTTGCTGCTGGTCACCACTGCTGTTTTCACGTCTTGCCGCTTCAACTCCTCGAAAAACGGCTCGAAGCCTGGGATATAATCATAGCGCATGGAGGCTTCGAAAGCGTTGAGCCTGTCGACAATGGAGGGAATCTCCCCTTGAGGGAAATTATCCCCTAAGATAAAGTCCAATGTCTGTCCTTTGATCTGCATGGCGAAATCAGGATTGCCGAAGTATTCTTCACCAACCTGCCTCCAGAAGATGGCGTACTGCCTCTCGCTGTCCACCACCACGCCGTCGAAGTCGAACAATGCAATCAATCTCTCAGTTTTTGTAGTATCACCACATCCTTGTACTCCCCTTCCACACGCCACCACTGCTTCAGCAGACCACAGCGCTCGAAGCCGCAATGCTCGAAGAGTGCCAGGCTCGTGGCATTGTCCACAGCCACATGCACATTGAGCTGCTTGAGGCGGAGGAAACGGAAGGTATAGTCGATGAAAAGCTGCAGGGCTTCGTAGGCATATCCTTGCCCACGATAAGGAGCTCGCACAGCGATGCCCACCTCACCCCGCCGATGCATAGCGGAGAAGTCGGTGAGGTCGATGGCTCCCACCACCTCACCGTCTTCCACGCGCACCATCATTAGCCGCAACTGCTTGTCGGCAAAGATATCGCTTTGCGATTGGGCGATATACTCCTGCAGCACGCTGTGCGAATAGGGAACGGTGAAATTGCTGATGTCCCACAACGAGGGGTCGTTCTCCATTTCATAGAGCACCTCCACATCCTGCGGCTCCAAGGCACGCAGCCTCACCTGTTCACCTCTGAAGAATCCCTTATCCATAGATCACCATCGACATCAGGTAGCAAATGATGGTGGAGGTAATCACACACACCAGACCTGGCATCATGAAACTATGGTTGAGCAAGTACTTGCCAATCACCGTGGTACCAGAACGGTCGAAGTTCACCGTTGCGATATCCGATGGATAGTTAGGGATGAAGAAGTAGCCATAGACGCTGGGCAGCACACCCAGCAGCACCCATCCTGGGATGCCCAATGAATAGGCCAATGGCAACATGGCCACCACCACAGCCCCCTGTGAGTTGATGAGCACAGACACGGCAAAGAACACCAGGGCGATAGACCACTTATACTGCTCCACGATGCCGCCCAGGGCAGCCTGCATCTCTGGCATATAGTTGGAGAAATAGGTGTCGGCCATCCAGGCGATGCCGTAGATGGCTACCACAGCCACCATACCACTCTGCCATACAGGTCCTGCCACAGCCTTCTTGGGCGATGCCTTGCAGAAGATGATCATCAGGGCGGCAGCCGAGATCATCACGATCTGGATCACGAGGTTCATCTTCAGGGCTTCTGTAGTACCATCTGCCTTCGGATAGTGCGGCAGCAGGTTCTGGAAGGCAGCGAAGAACACGATCACGCAGAGGGCACCCAAGAAGATGTACACAGCCTTCTTGGCATCCTTGGAGATCACCTTGTCGAGCGTGGTGGCCGAACTGCCATACATATACTTATAAGTCTCAGGATTCTGCACTCGCTTCTGGAATTCAGGGTCTTTGTCGAGGTCCAGTCCACGCTTGTAAGAAAAAGCGGAAGCCACCAGCAGACCGATCACACAGGCAGGGATGGTGAGCATCAACACCTGCGGGATGGTCACCGTATAGCCGTTGGCTGCAGAGATGGTCGTGAAGGCCACCACAGCTGCCGCAATGGGCGAACAGGTGATACCTACCTGCGAGGCGATGGAAGCCACACCACACGGACGCTCTGGGCGTATGCCCTTCTTCAGGGCAATGTCACAGATGATAGGCATCAGCGTATAGACCACATGGCCAGTACCCACCAATACCGTGAGGAAGAAGGTGCAGAGCGGAGCATAGAACGTGATGCGGTCGGGATGCTTGCGCAACATCTTCTCTGCTATCTGTATCAACCAGTCCATACCGCCCGATGCCTGCATCATGCCCGCACAGGTCACGGCTGCGATGATGATGTAGATCACATCGGTAGGAGGTGTACCAGGTTTCAACTGGAAGCCGAAGACCAAGATGGCCAAGCCTATACCGGAAATGGCACCAAGTGCCAGGCTACCATAGCGGGAGCCAACGTAAAGAGCCAATAGAACTATCAGCAACTGAATGAACATCAACATAGTATTCTACGATTTAAAGTTATTATTTGGGGGTAAATTTAACAAATGTCAGTCAATTGACAAAGTTTTCGTCCAATTATTTTTGTTTTTTTTCTCAGATTATTGTATCTTCGTAGCAGAAATGTAACCTTGTCAATCCTATGAAGAAGCACCACCTACTGATGGCTCTCCTACTTTGGTTTGCCGCCGCCTCCGCCCAGGAGAGTGGCAGCAAGTTCCGTTTCTATGGCAGTGTGCGCAACGACTTCTACTACCAGAACAGGCAGGCACAGGAATCGTCCGAGGGATTCATGATGCTCTTCCCCAAGGATCATGCGTACGATGCCGCAGGGCGTGACATCCATCGCGACGGCTCTGCCAACCTCTTCAACTTCCACACCACGCTGGGCGTGAACATCACAGGCCCTACCTTTGGCAAGGTGGCCACCAGCGGCACCATCGACATTGACTTCCGCGGCGTTCTTGGTGGCACAGGAGCTCACCTCCGCCTGCGCAATGCCGTGATGCGTTTCCGCTGGGGGTACAACTGGGTTTCTGCAGGATTGCTGGGTCACGACTTTGGCCACTCGCTCTATACGGAGACGGTGAGCCTCAATGTAGGGGCGCCCTACCAGCCCACAGGCCGCGTGCCTCAGATCAAGTACCAGTGGGACGATCCGCATAAGCTCTTCTCCGCCGCCCTGCTGTGGCAGGCCTCCAATGCCTGGAAGGGGCCCGAGGGCAAGAGCAGCCAGTACTTGCGCAACAGCGGCATCCCTGAGATAGTGCTGAGGGGAGAGCTGCACAGCACAGACAAGGGCAGCCTCATTGGTGTGGTGGCACAGTTCCAGTCGCTGCGCCCTCGCCTCCAGTCCGACGAGGGCTACAAGGTTCACGAGCGCGTATCGAGTTTCAACTTCCAGCTCTACGGCCGCTACCGCAAGGGTGCCTTCACCCTGGCAGGCAAGTCGATGCTCAACCAGAATTTCACCCAGTCGAACACCTTGGGCGGCTATGGGGTGACGGAGAAGCATCCTGTCACGGGCGAGCAGAAGTATGCCCCCCTGCGCTACTGGCAGAGCTGGCTCAATATCATGTATGGCGGCAAATGGCGTGGAGGCTTCTATGGTGGCTACATCAAGAATTTCGGAGCTGCCGAGAAAGTCACAGGCATCATCGGCACAGGTACCGACATCGACCAGATGTTCACCCTGTCGGCCCTGCTCAACTACTATGTGAGCAACTTCCGCTTTGGCATCGAGTACAGCTTTACCAAAGCGTTCTATGGCACCAACGATGCCCATGGCAAGGTGCGTAATACGCACGGCATTGTGAATAACAGGCCGTATGCGATGGTGATGTACTCGTTTTAGAGAATTATAAATTTATAAGATATGAATAGACGTTTATTATCAATCATTCTGCTGGGAGCCATCAGTATGGCTGCCTATGCACAGCGTGACGGCATAACCTACAAGTTCTATGGCATGGTGCGCAATGATGTCCATTTCAACAGCCGCCAGAACAACGAGAGTGTAGATGGAGCCCTGCTCTCCTACCCCAAAGGCAAGAGCCCTGATGCGGCTGGCAACGATGTCAATGCCGTGAGTGCCCTCAACTTCTACAACATGCACACCCGCTTGGGCGTGGATCTCACAGGCCCTTCCTTGGGCGAATGGAAAACCTCTGCCAAGATCGAGATGGACTTCCGCGGCAGCAGCACCACCTTGGGTATCGTGCGCATGCGTCATGCCTATTTCCAGATTGCCAACAAGACCTCATCCTTCTTGGTAGGCCAGACGTGGCATCCGCTCAACAACACCGTCAGCTCAGAGCTGATGAACCTCAACGTGGGTGCCCCCTACCAGCCGCTGGGTCGTACCCCTCAGATTCACTACCAGTATCAGGACAAGCTCATCAAGTTCCGCGCCGCAGCCATCTGGCAGTCTATGGTTGGCTCCATGGGACCAGGCAATGTACGCAGCCGCGAATACTTGCGCAACAGCAAGATTCCTGAGCTTTTCGCCAGCTTCGATGTCCACGATGCCAACTCCACCTTCGGTCTGGCAGTTCACTTCATGTCCATGACACCCCGCCTCAAGAGCGACGAAGGCTACAAGGTGGACGAGCGTGTCAACGGACTCACCCTCGAGGCCCACGGACGCTACAAGAAAGACCTGCTCACCATCTCGGGCAAGAGCTTCCTGAGTGAGAACCTCAACCAGCTGAACACCCTGGGCGGCTATGGCGTGAGCGGCATCAACGCCACCACAGGCAAGCGCCAATATGCTCCGCTGCGCATCTCCCACAGCTGGCTGCAGGTGATGTATGGCAGCAAGTGGCGTGGAGGCATCTTCCTGGGCTACATGAAGAACTTAGGCGCTTCGAAGAACATCATCGAGATCGTGGGCAGCGGCACCAACCTCGACCAGATGGCCACTGGCATTGCCGAACTGACCTACAACATCTCCAACTGGAAGTTTGGCTTGGAGTACAACTACACCATGGCCTGGTATGGCACCAACGATGCCAAGGGCAAGGTGAAGAACACCTACGATGTGGCCAACCATCGCGTGGTATTCGCTGCACTGTTCAATTTCTAAGAAATCCCCTAAGCCTGACGGCTTCATGAATTGAAAAACACTCCACGTTCCTTTGACTAAGATGAACGCGGAGCGTTTTTGTTTTTTGATAGAAAAAGGCAGCCGTTTTCAGTGGCGGAATCTTTTGCTTTAAAGTCAGTACATTACAGCGAAAGGATGATTTCGTCCCAATCGGCAGGGGTGCCTTCAATGCCTGTGACCTTGCCGTAGAGACGACGACGGATGGCAGAGATGGTAGTCTTTTCACGCAATACCAGGGTGGAGATGGCAGCTGGAGGAAGACCAAGTTTGAGTAACAAGCAAACCTCGTATTCCAACGCACTGAATTCACCCAACTGCGCCAAATATGGCAGGAATTGCGGATAGACATTTTGTAGCAAGCGCTCTATGTCGTCCACATCCTTCTTGCCCAAGTGCTGTCCCTTGGCCACATAGCTGTGCAGACGCGCCATCAGGGAAGACTCCTGAATCGTCTTCTTGGTCTGTTCGCGTTGCTGTATCTTCATTTCTGCCAAGCGGTTGTAATGCTCCAATTCCTCTTTCTGGCTCTCCAAGGTCTTTACCAAATCCTTGTTTTCCTCACGCGCAGTGTCAAGCTGCTTCTGCAGTTGCATTATCTCCTGCTTATTGGCTTGGATAAATGCCTCGCTCTGCCTGTACTGTTCCTCATGCAATTGTTGCAGGCGTGCCAAGCGTTGACGCAGCTGCCTACGCCTACGTAGATAGTACATAAACAGGCCAAGCAATGCCAAAAGTGCCACAACCCCCACCCCAACAATCAGCACACGCTGCTGTTGGTTGGCCAGCTTCAGGCGTGTGTTTTCTTTCTCGCGCAGTTGGTAGTCGTAGAGGGCATTCATGCGGCTTACCGTCTCTGTGGCAGCCACTTGCTGTAGGGAATCTTGGTACTCTTTATAAAGGTTGTAGTAGTGCTGATAACGATCTGTCTCGTGTCGTAGGGCAGCAATGTTGGCCAGTCCGTCGTAGGCATCAGCGCGTATTTGCAGGTTATAGGCCTCCACCAACTGCTCGTAGTAGGCTTGGGCTTCGTCGAGCTTCCCTTGATTGAGCAGCACATGGGCATAGACATCGTAGGCACTGAGGCGGTCAGGTGCTCCTACATAGGGCAACACCTGCTCCATAAGTTGCGCAGCCTGATTGTAGTCACCCATCTGGTTGTAGAGTCCAGCCAACTGCACTCCTATCAATCCCTGCATCTCAGCATCATCGTAGGCATCGGCCAACTGTGCCGCCTGTCTTAAGTACTGCTGTGCCAATGCTGGCTGATGTTGCATACGATGGGTGAAAGCCATGTCACGCAGGTCGAGCAACTGCCCCAAGGTATCGCCTGCCAAGGAATCAAGGCGATAGGCAGCGGTATACTGCTTGAGGGCTTTTTCGTAGAGCGACTGACTGAAATAGATTTCACCTATCTGGGCATGGATTACGGCATTCACACTACTATCGCTCACGAGGACGGCGGCTTCCAAAGATTTGTGGAAATAATCCAACGCCTGTGGTGCATCGTTCAGGTCGCGATAGGTGCGACCTGCGTAGTAATACGCTTCTGGCAGCAGACGAGGGTCACCTTCTGCTTCATAATACGCTACTAAGGAACGAATCAGGCTATCAGACTGGTGAGGGAGATAGGCTTTATCAGCTGCCTTGACAGTGAGGAGCTGATAGTATCGCTGCGTAGCTATGGGAGCCTCGCTCATGCCCGCTTCCACGCTTGCTAAGAGTGCCAATGCCTGTTCAGGCTCCACCATGGCCAGACTATCGGCCTGCAGCAACTCAGGCGGATAGACAGGTACTTGACGGCAGGCACTAAGGCTGCCAAGCATCAGGAGGAAGGAAAAGAGAAGGTTTCTCATTGCCAGTTTTCATTGAGTGGATACCAACTATGAACACTCTCTAACGTCTGATCGACAAAGAACGGATCTCCCTGCTGAGGAAACACCCAGATGCGGATGTATAAGGTAGCATGCTCGCAAATCCAGCAAGGTATTTCGAAGAAATCGCCGATATGATATTCAATGCGATGATAAACACGCTCATGATCGAACGTGTTATATCGATGCATGAACTTATAATAATCACTGCATCCAAAATAAGGACAAAAAATAACACACGTTCCTAATTCTTCTTCTGGACAAGGTATGCCGTAAAAACAGATTTCCATCGTAGCATGATCGTACAACCTCACCACATCATCGATGGGAATAGCCCCTAAGTAGAGTTGATAAGTACACTTGTCTGAAGCATAGTCATGACTTACAGGGTAGAGTTTTCCGATTTCTTTTCCTGAATCGTCGGCATACTTCTGTAAGTATTTAGTATAGTCATTGCCGTCTCGATGGTCTCGTCCCTTCTGCCCTTTACTATCCACAAACACTGAACCTCCCCTGACGGATCCCATGGTGGAGCTGCGCAATGCTGATGCAGCATTTGCATCGAGGGTTGCAGCCTCCTTGCCCTGCAACTCATCGGCCAACAGCGAGGCAGGGTCGTCTGCACACGACATGGCTCCCAACGCCCATCCTACCAACAACAAACAGATGAATCTCGTTTTCATAGCATTCTTATTCGTTTCTGCAAATATAATTCTTTTCGGCCAATGCTGCAATACTCTGCGAGCACCTCCAACGGAGCCTTGCAAAAAACGGCCATTTCATCGGAAGATTTCAAAAAAAATGTACACTAATTTACATCAAACGTACAATTGTACACATGCATTTGTACACTATTTGTACACTCTGAAATTTGGAGGGATGGTGCAGAAAGGCGTTCTTTGCGACAACAAAAGCAAATAAAAAACGAAACTATAAATACATGCCTATGAAAAACTATTTACAACTACTCTGCTTTACGGCCCTTGTCGCTACTGGCCTGACAGCCTGCTCAGACAATGAGCCTGACTTCATTGGGAAGATTCCCTACTTGGAGATGGAACAATACACCTATGAAATTGATGCCAACGCGCAAGACGTGCGGGTGACTTTCATCACCAACCAGGAAGAGCTGTTTTTCGATGAGATTTGGAACGAATACCTGATTATAGGTGAAACACAGCCTCGTCCGTGCGACTGGATTACGCAGGCCAACACGCGCGTGAAAGTGAGTGAGCATACCTACATTTTCCATGTGGAGGCCAACGAGAGCACCCTTACACGCAAGGCCATGCTGCCCGTATGGGCAGGACAAGTCTATAGCGATCGTGGCTTGATTAAGTTTGTACACTTCGTGCAAGCAGGAAAGAGTATATATGAAAATTAAGATATTTCCATGCGGGATGATTCTTTCTTACACGGATTATAAGGATTTAAAGGATTATATTATTAACAGTATTTGAGAATGGAGTATTCCGCATGGCAATAAATTTCTTATAATCCTTATAATCTGTGTTATAATAATTCAAGGCGAAGCCTTAATGTTCACTTTTCCGAGCAGCGAGAGCAGAGCCAAGCTTGCTTGGGCTATGCCGAGTCGCGAGGAAATAGGAGCGAAGCTCAATGTTCAATGTTCAATGTTCAATGTTTAAAATAATGTACAAATCTACCATATCTCTCTTGATTTTTGGGCTTATGCTCATCGCCCTGCCCCTCAGCGCCCAGAACGTGGTGCTGAGCGGACGGGTGACGGATGCACAGACAGGCGAGCCCCTCATTGGGGCGACCGTATATAGCCCCACCCGAAGAACGGGTACAACGACCAACGGGTCTGGGCAGTACAAGCTCACCCTTCCAAGCCATCGCGACTTACAGCTCGTGGTGAGCTATGTGGGCTATGCTTCAGACAGACGCACCCTCAACTTGACGGACGATACGGAGCTCTCCATCCGTCT